>Ga0114957_1002128_pt1 | contig 19562 bp, 14 predicted proteins | sample BantaG_FD_87175 | JGI IMG/M metagenome (GOLD analysis project Ga0114957, IMG submission 87175) | Marine algal microbial communities from Bantry Bay, Ireland - BantryBay_4 metaG | ecosystem: Host-associated > Algae > Red algae > Unclassified | place: Bantry Bay, Ireland | collected 2014-11-21 | reverse complement strand
GCCATGATGTTCCACAGGCTGCGATTATAAAGCGTTTGGCTGCTCCTATTTTTTCATAAATGGACATCATACCCCCTACCCTTATCCAACCTTCTTTCGCATTGATTCTTCCAGCCATTGCGTTGGAAATAGAAGTAGGCTGTTCAAAAATTTCTTTAAGCATAAAATGCTCATAATCCCCTTTTTCCATTTCCTCGATATTCAGTTCCAACTGTTGAATAAAAGGAGTTTTTAGCTCATTGGCAATCGTCTTAATAGTCAAATCTCCATCACGAGTGACTACAGCAATTTCTTCATCATTTAAGTAAACTACTTTTTGAGTATACTCAACAATAGGTGTAGCATCGGAAGCAATGAAAAACTCTCCATCGCCTATCCCGATGACCAGCGGGCTAGCTTTTCGGGCAGCAATCAGTTGATTAGGGTTTTCTTTGTCAATAATAACAATTGCGTACGCTCCTGCTGCTTGCGAAAGCGCCACCCGAACTGCTTCTTCCAAAGACAGATTATCACGATCTTGTACTGCCTCGATAAGATGAACTAATACTTCGGTGTCTGTTTGACTGGTAAAGGTATGTCCTTCCTTGGTCAACGCTTTGCTGATAACATCGTAATTTTCAATAATACCATTATGGATAATGGCTAATCGGCCACTGCCTGAGCTATGAGGATGAGCATTTATGTGGTCTGGTTTTCCGTGAGTAGCCCAACGGGTATGTCCAATACCTATGGTACCTTTTGTGTCTTTGGATTTGGCAAAATCTACTAATTCTTGGACTTTTCCTTTCCGTTTGTAGATATTTAGTTTATCGCCGACCAACGCTACTCCAGCGCTGTCATAACCACGATATTCAAGTCTTTTCAAACCATTAATCAAAATGGGATAAGCTTGTTTATTTCCAATGTAAGCAACAATTCCACACATAATTAAATTTTTTTTAATTTAAAAAAGTAAAATTAGCTTTTAGGGCTACTGGATAATCGGGGTGATCTGAACCAAATAAAATGGCTCGATTAGCTTTCTGTGTTTTTTGAAAAACACGCAGGTATATTTCGTCAGGTATGTCATCCCCATTATTAATCATTCTTTGGAGGTGCCCAGCTATATTCATCTGGTAACGGCGTAGCATTTGTCCGTTTGAAGCCATAAACTCTTCTGGCTGCCCTCCAAATACACTTGCTCCTATTCCATTAAAGGTAAACAATACATCGTCAACAAGAACAAAATTACCTTCACTATTTTCATAAAGTAAAACAACTTGTTCAGGAGACGGATATAAATCCTCATCCGTCTGCATCTGAATTGTAAAACTTAGTATCGCACTATTCACCACTACTTGGTCTTTAAAATCAGTAATATAAGGTAGTTTGATAACTACATCGGGGCCATTTATTCCTTGTAAGTACAACAGGTCTCGACCAGCTGTGAACCCACCCGTTTTAGCTGAATTAACTACACTGGAAGGTTGATTATCAATACTCGAAAAACGTACGCTATTTGCATTAATATCGTAGATGTACTGCAAGCTTGTGGTATCGTTATCTTTCGCGTGATAGTGTAATACCAAGGCAGTAGTAGCAGCAGTAGAACCATTAAAGCTGGGCATAGCACGAGTCGGCCCTCCAATAGATTTTATTACTAATCCACCAAAGTTTGATAGAAAATCATCATTATTCTGGTCTTGATCATCTGAATAGCTCATAAGCTCTACGCCCAATTCATCTGACAATTTTATGCTTAAATGAGGAGCAAAAGTTATCGTATCATTACCAACCTTAATATCCACGCTATCCTGAAAATTAGGTATAAAATCAATACTTCCTATATTGTCAGGATCAATAGCTAATTCCTGATTATCAAAGTATGTTGTATCATTTTCTATATTGCTATCCACTATCCTAAAAATCTCATATTGCTGCATAGCCATTGTATCTCCATAATATCCGTCTTCATTATAGTCTAATCGTAATACGAGAGAATCAAAAACCAGCATACTGGTATCAAAACGAGGCAATGCATTTTGGTTCACTCTAAATTGTGCGTAAAAGTCAGCTCGAATATCTCCAAAAACAGGATCAGCAAAATAACCGCAAGGATGATTGAGCAATTGAGTAGTGGGACTATATGCAATTTGATCATCTTCAGTAAGAGAAGCCGTTTGGATCGTAAAGCTATCAACAAATAACAGTGCCGCCTGATCCTGATCCAGAATTTCACCGCCAATTGAGGTTGACTCTGTACAACCAATGATTAACAAGAGTAGAAACATGGCAAGTATACCAGTTAATTTCATTAAAAAACGCTTTAGGAATGATGGAAAATAGATTGTGCAGTTGATCTGTGTTGAGAAGACTTTCAGTCTAATAAAATACTTGAACAACTTCTATATAAAACGGCATTAGAAATCCGACATTGTACGAAGTGTCACTAAAAAACAGGCATTAAAGACCAAAATAGTCACTATATTGATAAAAATGGAGCGGAAAACCACCTGTATATAATTTTCCGCTCCTTTTTGTTTATATTTTTATTCTACTTCCTGCTCCAGCAGGGAGTTATAAAACTCAAGATAAGCATTCAAATACGCTTCTGGTTCCTGATAAGCCAGTGTAGGTTTCTTAAAATCACCAACTAGTTTTTCCAAGTCTTTCTCCAGTGACTCACTACCAGTAATAACAGCATCCGAAAATGCCAATGCTCCTTGATGCAAACCAATCTTATCACCGTTTTTATAGGACACTAAATCTTCTGGCTCCAAATCATTAATAGAAGCCTTGGAAGCAAATCCATCAGTATAAGGCTCATTTAAATTGGCATTATACAATGAATAAACTACCTGAGAATGCTGAAATAAAGGTTCTGTCTTATAAGCCGTTTTCAGATAAAGTGGAATCAGGCTGGTCATCCATCCATGACAGTGAACGATGTCTGGTGGCCATCCGAATTTCTTAACCGTTTCGATCACTCCTTTACAAAAGAAGATCATCCGGTCGGCATTATCCTCAAATGGCTTTCCATCTGCATCTTCAAAAATAGCTTTACGCTTGAAAAAATCTTCGTTATCCAAAAAGTAAACCTGCATCCGTGCACCAGGCAGGGAGGCTACTTTGATAATCAACGGAAAGTCATCATCATCTACGATGATATTCATTCCGGATAAACGTACTACTTCGTGTAGGCGATGGCGTCTTTCGTTAATGGTTCCATAACGGGGCATCAACACTCTGATTTCCATTCCTTTCTCTTGTACGTGTTGGGGTAGTTTTCTCGCTATATCGGCAATTTCTGATGCCAGGGTATAGGGATTCATTTCTTGTGTAACAATCAGTACTTTCTTCTTATCCATAAACACATAAATATTTAATTAAAAAGCAGTATTCGCTTTTCTTCAATGAACGGGTTTGCAAATTTACGAAAAAATCACGAATTAGCCCCCTATTTTTATCGCCTAATGTGTTACTAGATAAATTAGTCAACGTCTATACTAGGATTAACTTAACCTGATCATTTTACTAACAAGTCCAATTTCAATATGTTTTTATTTAAAACGGTCGCTGACCTGAACGCTTATTTACAAAAGACGGCCAAGGAGGGCAAAACGGTTGGGTTCGTCCCCACAATGGGCGCCTTACATCAAGGACACCTCTCACTAGTCCAACAAGCTAAATCAGCTTGTGACATCTCAGTTGTCAGTATTTTTGTCAATCCTACTCAATTTGATGACAAAAAAGATTTGAGGAAATATCCTCGAACAATCGGTCAGGATATCGAATTATTATCTTCAATAGAAGCAAATGTGCTTTTTATACCTTCCGTAGAAGAGGTTTATCCGCAAGGACTAGATACCACACTCGATTTAGATTTTGGTCAGCTTGCAAAAGTACTTGAAGGGGCTTTTCGCCCTGAACATTTCGATGGTATGGCGCAGGTAGTCAAGCGATTACTGGATATAGTCCAACCAAATCAGCTATTCATGGGGCAAAAAGACTTTCAACAGTTGACGATCGTTCGTTCAATGCTAAATCAACTAAATAGTAAGATAAAATTGGTCGTTTGTCCTATCATTCGGGAAGCAGACGGATTAGCTATGAGTTCACGCAATCGGCGTTTAACCCCCGAATATCGTCAAAAATCAATTTTACTAAACAAAACACTTGCTAAAGTAAAAGCCAAAATGGCTCAGGATACGCCCGATCAGCTCCGCAAAATGGGAATGGATACCTTATCTGAAGGGGGATTCAAACCTGAATACTTTGATATTGTAGATGGATATTCACTTTTACCTATTAAAGATTTCGCCGACACTCAATTTCCCGTAGTACTCACCGCAGCTTGGGCAGGAGAAATTAGATTGATTGACAACATGATTTTAAAAGTACCTATTGAAGTTTTGGCATAAATTTATATGCTATTATTAAAACATATCAAATATCCTGATTTATTTTAACCACCCTATTTACTCCTTTCTGAGAATTACTTAATTTTGCACTTATGATGATAACAAGATTCAAATCAAAAATACACCGCGCTACGGTGACGGAAGCCAACCTTAATTATATTGGTAGCATCACCATTGACGAAAATCTCATGGATGCCTCGAATATTCAAGACGGTGAGAAAGTTCAGATTGTTAATAACAACAATGGAGAACGCATAGAAACCTATGTAATCACCGGAGAACGTGGTTCAGGTGTGATCTGCTTAAACGGTGCAGCTGCCCGTCGGGTAGCAGTAGGTGATATTGTTATCATTATCTCTTATGTGATGATGGATATTGAAGAATCCAAGCAATACAAGCCGATCAGTATCATGCCAGACGCCAACAACCAGCTAATTGGATAATCAATAGTTATCTATTAAGGAAGAGAAATTATAAAAAATAATTCTCTAATTAAGAGCTTGGACATAATTGGCTTATCTTTGCAGGAAAAAATCACTTGAAGAAACCACTAATCAATTTCCTAAAGTTTTTGCTTTTCCTTGGGGTAGGGCTGACCATCCTATACTTTGTTTTTCAAAAACAACAGGCAGCTTATCTGGAAGAGTGTGCCATGAATGGTATTGCAGCTGCCGATTGTAGTCTTATCAATAAGATCATCGCCGACTTTAAGTCTACCAACTACTGGTGGATCGGAGCGGTTTTCTTATGCTATATTTTAAGCAACATCAGCCGGTCTCTACGCTGGCAAATGCTCATCAAACCACTGGGACGAAAACCTCGTTTTGTCAATGTTTTTTCTGCTGTTATGATCGCTTATTTTGGTAATCTGGGACTACCCCGACTGGGAGAGGTTATGCGTTCTGTTGCCATTTCCAAATATGAAGTTATTCCGCTGGAACGCGTCATTGGAACCGTTATCTTGGAGCGATTAATGGATGTACTGTTTTTACTAATCTGTATCGGGTTATGTTTTTTAATTGAATTCGATACTATTATGGCGTTTTTACAAAAAGGAAAAGAGACAGATAGTGGTCCTAATTATTTCTTGCTTATCGCTGGAATGGGTGCTGCCTTATTTCTACTTATAGGATTTCTATTTAGAAAAAAAATAATGGCTACCGCCCTTTTTAAAAAACTACTTAACATTATCAAGGGATTTGGAGAAGGTATATTGTCTGTACGAAAAATGGACAGCCCATTACTTTTCTGGTTCCACAGCGCCTTTATCTGGGTAATGTATTTCTTTATGACTTATTTTTGCTTTTTCGCTTTCGCGCCCACCGCCGATTTAGCACCTAAAATAGCGTTACTCGCCTTTGTGGTGGGTGCATTGGCTATTGCCGTTCCCTCTCCTGGAGGAATGGGAACTTATCACTTATTTATTATTCAATTGCTAGCCATTTATGGGGTGAGCGAAACAGATGCCTTTTCTTTTGCTAATATTTTATTCTTCTCTGTGCAGCTAGGCATTAATGTAGTAGTCGGATTAGCGGTCTTTCTTTTGCTTCCTATTATCAATAAAAATTACCATCCTGAACCTTTGCCTGAAGCAGCTAAAATCCTTTAAGATGTTAGAAAAAATTAGTGCAAAACAATACACCAACGAATCAATACTAGACATTGTTGTAAAATGGAAAGCAGCCAATCAAAAGATCGTTTTCACCAACGGCTGTTTCGATTTGATTCACTATGGCCACCTGCATTACCTCGCTGAAGCTGCGACCCTCGGCGACAAACTCATCGTCGCTCTCAACTCCGACGCTTCCGTCCAACGCCTAAAAGGTAGTCTACGCCCTATCAAAGACGAAAAAAATCGACTATTCCTGATGGCTTCTCTTTCCTGTGTGGAGGCGACCCTTTTATTCCAAGAAGATACACCCGCCAAGCTGATTGACCTAATTGTTCCCGATGTACTTGTCAAAGGTGGTGACTGGTCTGTAGATCAAATCATAGGGGCAGATACTGTGTTAAAAAATGGGGGAGTGGTAAAAAGCCTCGCATTTGTCGAAGGACATTCAACGAGTACACTAATCGAGAAAATTATTGCTTCCCAATAATAGCCTTTACACATTTCGCTCAAAAATTTATAAAACATGAAAGCCATCATTTGTGAAAAATACGGTTTACCTGCTACCCTTCTTTATAAAGACATCACGCTAGGCACACCCGGGCCACATCAGGTACGAATAGGCATCAAAGCTTGTAGCGTGAATTTTCCAGATACGTTAATCATTCAGGGCTTGTATCAAGTAAAACCTCCTTTGCCATTTACTCCCGGCAGTGACATTGCAGGAACAGTGTTAGAAGTAGGGAGTGAGGTGTCAAGATTTAAAGTGGGAGAGGAGGTTTTTGGTTTTGTGATGACAGGTGGATTCGCAGAAGAAGTGATTGCGGATGTATCTCAAATTTTTCCGAAACCTCCAGAGATGAGCTTCCCCATCGCGGCTTCTTTCTTGATGGCGTATGGGACTTCCTATCACGCGCTCAAAGATCGCGCTCAAATACAACCTGGCGAAACACTCGTCGTACTCGGCGCATCCGGCGGGGTAGGACTGGCTGCGGTTGCACTGGGAAAACTACTCGGTGCTCGTGTTATTGCTGCCGCTTCTACCGCTGAAAAGCTCGCACTTTGCCAAGAGCATGGCGCTGACGAAATTATTAATTACCAAGAAGAAGACCTCAAAAATCGGATCAAAGAACTGACCAATGGAAAAGGGGCAGATGTCATCTATGATCCAGTAGGGGGAACCTATTCCGAGGCTGCGCTACGTGCTACAGGATGGAATGGTCGATTCCTCGTAGTCGGTTTTGCAGCAGGTAGTATTCCAAAAATTTCGCTCAACCTCGCACTCCTCAAAAGTTGCCAGATTGTAGGGGTATTCTGGGGAGCTTTTGCCATGCGTTTTCCAAAGGAAAATGTAAACAATAGTCTAACATTGGTGAAATGGCTTCTAGCCGGAACATTAAATCCACATATTCATGCGACTTATCCACTTCAACATACTGGTAAGGCGCTCGAAGAAATGATGGAGCGAAAAGTAAAAGGTAAAGTGGTCGTGACCATTTAAACGTTAAGAAAACGTAGTATTCCTATCTAAATTTAGTCTTTTTAGCGAAAATTCGCTAAAAATATCTATTTTAGCATCAGCTAAAAGTAGGCGCCCAAGTTCGTCCTTTTTGATTTGCTATTCCTCAACCTAAAAAATAATTCTGATTATGGCCCAGTATATGAATATGGATACCCTTCGTTTTTTATTACACAATGTTTTCGATGCTGCTCAATTGTGTAAACTCCCTAGGTTTAAGGATTACGACAAGGAGAGTTTTGATATCCTTTTGGATTCTACCAAAGCTTTTTCAGATAAATATTTATACCCTGTTTTTAAAGAAATGGATGCCGATCCTGCACGATACGAGGATGGTAAAATAAAAGTGCATCCCGCTGTTGGAGACATTATGAAAGTTGGTGGCGCAAATGGAATCATCGGTGCGACCTTTGATTATGAAGCAGGAGGAATGCAGCTACCTCACTTATTGGAATCCGCTAATGCGCATATTATGGAATGTGCGAACAATAGTCTTCCTGGCTATACTGGTTTGACGGGTGGTTCGGCAAGCCTTATCCTAAGTTTTGCAAATCAGGAATTAATTGATCAATATGTTCCTAAAATGTTGAAAGGAGAATGGGCAGGTACCATGTGTCTGACTGAACCACAAGCAGGAAGTTCTTTATCAGATATTACGACTTCCGCTACTCCAAATGAAGATGGCAGTTTTAATATTACTGGACAAAAGATTTTTATCTCAGGTGGTGATCATGAATACGCTGAAAATTTTGTGCATTTAGCGTTGGTACGGATAGAGGGCGCACCAGCTGGAACAAAAGGTATTTCGCTTTTTGTGGTACCAAAACATCGAATTTCTAAAGATGGTAGCCTAGCCAATAACGATGTGACTACCGCTGGTGATTTTCAAAAAATGGGACAAAAAGGATACTGTACAACACATCTTGTTTTTGGTGAAAACAATGACTGCAAGGGCTGGTTAGTCGGAGCAGAAAATAAGGGATTGAAGTATATGTTTAAGATGATGAATGGCGCCCGAATTGATGTGGGACTCACCGCTGCCTCTACTGCTACGGCTGCTTACTACGCATCATTACAATATGCTAAAGAACGACCACAAGGCCGACGTATCCAGTCTGGCGGAACTAAAAATGTAGACGCCTCACAAACTTTTATCATCAACCATCCTGATGTAAGAAGAATGTTACTATTGCAACGATCAGTAGTGGAAGGCTCATTAGCGTTATTATTACAAGCTTCTCTATACCACGATTTATCAGCGAATAGTGAGGGTGAAGAAGATCGCGAAAAATACCATGACTTATTAGAAATTTTAACACCAATGGCAAAAACGTATCCATCAGAAATGGGACTCACTTCCATTAGTACTGGCTTACAAATTTTAGGAGGATATGGATTTTGTACCGACTTTCCACTAGAGCAGTATTATCGAGATATTCGAATTATGTCCTTGTACGAAGGTACTACTGGTATTCAGTCGCTAGATTTGTTAGGTAGAAAGGTGACGATGAAAAATGGCGCAGCTATGAAGCATTTTACGAAGGAATTAATTGCGACCGTCAAAGAAGCCCAAACTTATGATGATTTGAAAAAATATGCTGAACAACTAAAGGAAGCTTCCAAAACGCTAGAAGCAACTTTGATGCACCTCCTCCAATTTGCCATGAAAGGAGCGCATGAACGCTACGTAGCGGATGCAACCATTTTCATGGAAATGATGAGTAATATCGCCATCGCATGGCAATGGCTAAAGATGGCGACTACGGCTAAAAAAGCAATTGTAACTAGCGACCAAACTTTCACAGCTGATTTCTATGAAAATAAAATTCACACGATGCAGTTTTATTTTAAATATGAATTACCAAAAATTAGTTCTGCGCAGACTACGTTAATGCACGAAGAAAGTCTGACCATTTTGGAAGCGAAGGAGGGTGTGTTTAAATAAGCCTTTATAAAAAAATGCTAAAAATAAAATGCAGGAATCAGCCAGGTTGCTAATGCCCAAATAAGTAGTGATAATATTCCGCCTACTTTTACGTAGTCAAAAAACTGATAATCTCCCACACTATAAATCAAAGTATTAGTTTGATAGCCAATGGGGGTAATAAAGCTAAAGTTAGCGGCAAACATGATGGTAATCAACAACGGCCGAGGATTTACACCCAGCTTTGCGGCAATGGAGATGGCAATCGGTGCAAAGAGAATGGCTGTAGCATTATTAGAAATAACAGCACTCAACAGCGTGGTAATCAAGTATAACATAGCTACCAACATTCGTGGAGAAACTTCTCCAAATGTTTCCACAAATGTATCTGCAATAAGCGAACTAGCACCCGTATTTTCCATTGCTGTTCCCAGTGGAATAACACCAGCCAAGAGAAAGTATACATTCCACTCTACCCGTCTATAAGCACGTTGAAGATTTAGACATCCGGTCAGAAACATAGCGACACATCCCAACAAGGCTCCCGTTAAAATAGGCACCAAATTTATGGCCGCCAGGCCAATAACCACCAAAACTATAAATCCAGCTATAAATCGCTTGCTGTCTTTTGCAGCAAGATCTTCATGCTCCTGAAGGACTATAAATTCTTTTAGGTTATAGAAATACTCAAAATTCTCGCGGGGTACTTCCATTAGCAAGGTATCGCTGTTCTGCATTTTTAGATGACTAATCGTTTGTGGAAAGTTCCTCAAATTTGTTTTGATGGCAAGCGCTGTTGCATTATAAGGACGGACAAGATTAATTTGATTAATTGTTTTTCCAAACAATCGAGAATTGGGTTGAATGATCACTTCGCACAGCGTTATTTTATCAGAATTCAGCGCTTCATAGTTTCGACGCTTAGCATAAATGACATGAAAATCTGGGTAGTTACGCAAATCCGCTAATCGGTCTACACTTCCTTTGATCAGTAGAATGTCATCATAAAGCAACGTATCAGATATTTGTGGAAACATACTACGTCCTCCTCGGATGATTCTTACTAGTTCGATTTCGTCTTCGTTAAGAAACGAAATTTCACTAAATTTTTGACCAATCAGTTTCGAATCAGGAGCGACAGAAACTTCTGTAATATACTCCTGACTGGTATACTCCGTGTTAAGATCATCATCAGGTTGATGACGTACAGGAATCAGATGTCGGCCAATTAATACCAAATATAGAATACCTGCTATAAAAAAAATAGCGCCCAAATGAGAAAATTCAAAAACACCAAATCCCTCAAGCCCCTTTTCACTCGCAATTGCATCTACTAAAAGATTGGTAGAAGTCCCCAATAAAGTACAGGAGCCACCAAGTATTCCAGCAAAAGAAAGTGGCATCAACAAACGGGACAGGCGAACGGGAATTTTCTTAGACAACTTTACCAAAATCCGCATAAACACGATCACAATCGCCGTCGTACTGATAAAGGCCGAGCAGATACCTGCCATCAACGTAAGACCCAAAATATTTTTCCACTCCCGCCCTACCAATATTTTTTTTAATCGACGTCCCAAAGAGTTAATAACACCTGTTGTTTCAAGTCCGATGGTGAGCATCATCAACGCCAGAATCGTAACAGTAGCTTGATTACTCAACCCAGCAATCCCTTCAGTCGGAGAAACAAAGCCACAAACAATCAGCGTAACCATTACAGTAATCGCCAATGTATCCGCCGGAAGTTTTTCCATCGCCATCACCACAATCATAGCGATAATGATGAGAAAAAGAAGTGCTATTGATAAGGTCATTAAAAGTTCGTGCTTAACGGTTGTTCACGAGTTAATTTACTCGGTCAAACTTAAACCCAAAAATTTATAGGATGTTTTTCTACTCCAAAAAATATTATGGTGCTATAAGATTATGGCTTAGTTTTCGTCTCTAAAGACTGTTCAATATATCGAATTACTTTTTCCATCAAGTGTACCCGATCCTTTCCCCGTACATTGTGTGGATGCATTGGATATGGGAAAAAGTCCATTTGTACACCAGCATCTACGAACGCTTTGACTAGTGCAAGGTTATGCTGCATTACTACTACATCGTCTACCGTTCCATGTATCAACAAGAGATCTCCCTCAAGGTTACTCACATGATTCATCAGTCGAGTATCTTCATAGCCTTTAGGATTTTCATCGGGACGATCCATGTAGCGTTCACCATACATCGCTTCATAATATTTCCAGTCTGTCACCGGACCGCCAGCTATCCCTGCTTTAAAAACGCCAGGATGCCGGAGCATCAGGGAGGTGGTCATAAAACCACCATAGCTCCATCCATGTACGGCCATTCGATCCGTATCAGCGTAGGGTAAGGTTTTTAAATAATCTACTCCTGCTAGTTGGTCTTCCATCTCTACCGTACCCAATCTACGATGGATCGTATTTTCAAAATCAAAACCGCGATTAGCAGACCCGCGATTATCTACCGTAAAAATCAGGTATCCTTTTTCAGCCAAGTAATGCATCCACAGTGGCGCTCCTGCTCCCCAGCGGTTTGTGACCATCTGTGCATGTGGACCACCATATACATACACCAAAACTGGATATTTTTCATCTTCGGAAAAGGTACTGGGTTTAATTAGGCGTGCATTCAGCATCGGACCTCCGGGTGATTTTATTTCTACAATCTCGGTTGTCGTTTGTGCATAGGTTTTAAGTGGATTTTCTGAAGTGTGAATATTTCTTAACACCTTACCATCAAGGTCAATCACATTGATAACATAAGGTTCTTTCATACTGGAATATTGATCCAGTAATCTATCTTTTGTTTCATTTAATCTAAAACTATGCATACCCGGCTTACCAGAAATACGCTGTTGTTCTGTTCCATCCAAGTTGACTTTATATGCATACTGGTTGAGTCCGCTTTCATCCGTCCCTTTTACTAATAATTTTTTACCAGTTTCATCCAGTCCAATAATTTCTAGTGCCACCCATTTGCCTTTCGTCACTTGATTTATCAAATTACCTTTCGCGTCATACCGATAGACATGCATAAATCCATCTCGTTCACTCATCCACAAGAATTCGTCAGGATTATTGGGTAAAAACCAAACTGGGTTTTCAGGCTCTACATATTTGCCATGCTTCTCTTCAAATAATGTTTTCACAAAATTTCCATTCTTTGCATTGTATTGATTGAGCCACATTCGATTTTGATCTCGATTGACTACCGCGATGTAAACGTATTCGCCTTTTGGGCCCCAGCCTAAATTCGTCAAATATTGATCTTCTGGGCCAGTAACTTTAAGATAAACTGTTTGCTTAGTTGAACGATTATAAATACCCACTTTTGCTGTTTCACTTTTCTGACCCGCCATTGGGTATTTAGAAGTTTTGAGTGCGCCAGGTGTTTGGGTAATATCGAGTAATGGATAATCGGCTACGTTGGTTTCATCTTTTTCGTAGAAAGCCAACTGGTCTGCCTTTGGAGACCAAAAGGTTCCTTTACCGATTCCAAATTCGTAACGTGCGATGGCTTGACCGCTGACAATATTGCGGTCAGTATTATTTTTTACAGTTGTTTGAGGAATACCAATCGTTCCTGTGTATAAGTCATTATCTAGCGTATAAGCCAGTTGATTATATTTGAAAACAAAGTCTGCATTAGCGGCTCCACGGGTATGTGAGGTAAGTAGGAATCCCCGGCTTTCGCTTACATCATAAGCGATATAGCTCGTATCGTGGTGAAAATAAAACCGATTTGCACCTACCCAGCGTACCGCCGGCATTCGTTTAAGTTCCAACTGGCATTCTTTGTTCAGGTGTTCCAGCGTCACGGTACCTTGTGCTTTTTCTCCTTTATCAATCATAATAGCCATTTGATCCACAGAGAGATAGGAAAAATTATTTGTTTCTGGTATCCATTGCAAATTCGCTAGACGTGTAGGGGCCAGCGTGCTACCTCGTTTAAGTACTGCATCAGATAGGGTCAATGAGACTGTTTGTGCCGAAAGTAGGCCAGCAAACAAAAGGAAACAAAAAAAGAGGAAGTTTTTCATGATCATGTTTATTTTTTAAAATAATATGACCACTAAGGTAAGGAGTTTGGGCAAACTGGCAAATAAGTTTAGGGTTTGATCCAAAAAAAAATCCCGAATCTTAGTATGACCTAAGATTCGGGATAACCCGATAGTGGATTAAAATAATTAGATTAATATCCAATAATCAGGTTTAAGTGTTTCTTAATGGTATACTCTAATCCTGCTATTACCTGTGGTGTGTTTTTTGAGAACGTAGCGAGTCGTTGTCCCTTTTCATCAAGGACAATATGAGTAGGAATTCGTTCCACACGCATATCTTCTGCTATTTTTTCACCATTGGTAATTAATTCAAACTTAAAGTCGTGGGCCGCTGCCGTAGCCATGGCTTGATCCGCATCATCGGTGGCGACACCGAGGAATACCACATTCTTTTCACCATATTTATCTACTATTTTATTTAATGCAGGTTTATTATTTACTGCACCGGGATCATCCGATCTCCAAAAAGTAATAACAACCGTTTTACCAATATAGTTATCCACACTAAAACTAGCGGCGGTATTGGTAGTGGTAGTAGTGGTGGTGGTGGTGGTGGTAGTTGTGGGCAAATCCGTTGTTGGTGTCACAGGCTGAGGCTCAACAATTGTTGCTGCTGGTGCTGCTTCGATTTTCTCAATTTCTTCGATTTCAATTACTGGGTCAGATACTGGCGATTCTGGAATTGATGCTGGAGCAGGAGGCGTTGTTTCTTCAGGAGGAGCAACATTAAGTAATGCTGCTTCGGTTTCTAAAGCACTAAGCCGAGCTTCTTCTTCAACGATGGCTTTTTCCTGAATTAATTGTTTTTCTTCTTCTTCCATCAATAATTTTTCAGCAGCTTCCCGATCTTTTTTCATTTGCATTTTTGCTGCTTCTTGTTCCGCTATGGCTTCTTGTTCTGCTTTCTCAATAGCAGCTACTTCAGCTTGACGTTTGGCTTCTTTTTCCTGAGCTTCTTTTTCGCGTCGTTTCGCAGCAGCTTGTTGTGCTTCTGCTTCCATACGGGTTTTTTCTTTGCGAACCTTTTCTATTTCGCGTGCTTTCCGTTCTCGTGTTTCTTCAGCGATTATAGCTTCTTTGGCTTTCCGCTTTTTCAATTCTTCTGCCAATTTAGCTTCCTCTTTAATTCGTGCTTTTTCAAGTTTAACCAAATTTTTACGTTCTTTATCCAATGCTTTTTGCTTGGCTTTTTCTTCTTTCTGGCGACGCTTTAAGGCCGATTTTTTTTCTTTCTCCGCTGCTTGTGTTCGCTTTAATTCAGCTAATCGAGCCGCTTCCTTATCTTTGATTTCCTGGGCTTTAATATTCTCTTCTTCTCGTTTTTTCTGTTCCAATAACGCTTGCTGTTTTTGTTCCGCTTCTTGTGCCTGGCGTACAGCCAATGCCTTTAGACGAGCCGCTTCCACTTCTCCCTTAAGACGAAGCTCTGCCAATTCAGTTTCCTGCTGAAGTCGGGCTTTTTCCATTTCAGCAAAACGTTGTTGCTCTGCCTGATAAGCCTGCTGACGAGCAGCTTCTTCTGCTTTATTTTTTTCTACCTCTGCCAATAATTTTTCTTCGGCTTGTTTTTCATCTTCTAATTTTTTAAGTCGTGCAGCTTCTTCTGCGTCTAGCTTGAGCCGCGCAATCTCAAGTTCCCCTTGTCGTTTAAGTTCCGCTAATTCTGCTTCTTGTTCGATCCGTTTTTGTGTAAGTTCAGCGTAGCGACGCTGTTCTTGTTCGATCATTTTTTGACGTTTCAATTCTGCTTCTTGATCTGCTTTAAGTCGACTGAGTTCTACTTCCTGTGCGATACGTTGTCGTTCTAGTCCGTCAAGTTTATTTTGTTCTTCACGTACTTGCTGCTGCCGTTTTTCTTGCATCGCAAGTTCTTTTTTGAGTGCTTCCAGGCGTGCTTCCTCAGCATGTCGCTGTCGTTCGAGTTCTGCTAATCGAGCTTCTTCTTTTTTCATAGATTGCTGACGCGTCTCTTCTTCACGACGGGCATTTTCGAGTTCCGCCAATCGAACTTCTTCCATACGGCGAGCGGCTTCCAATTCGGCGAGCATCGCATTTTCTTTCTGGCGGTCAGCCGTTCGCAGGGCTTCTTGCTCTTCCTCAATTTTCAGTGTTTTTAGCCGTGCTTCTTCGTTTGTTCTTTTTCTAGACAAGGTTTCCATCCGAGCAGCTTCGGAAGCAATAACCTCCTGACGAGCTTCTTCTTCCTGACGTAATTTTTCTAATGCTGATACACGCGTTTCTTCTCGTATTCTTTTTTCCTGAATAGACTTTAGGTGTGCTTCGGAAGGGGCCGATTTTTTAGCTAGCTCCTGACGGACTTTTTCAATTTCTTCTGCACGAATACGCTCCGTTTCATTAGCATCTATTGATCGAGCAGCTGCAGGTCGAGTGCTTACAGATGGTGTGATCGTAGTACCTGATGTAGGAAGGGTTTCCCTGATCTCAGGCTGAGGTTTTAACCCTGGCTCATTAATTACATAAGGTGCTTCTTCGTAAACAGGAATTTCAGGTGTTGCCGGCTCGATTTTTTTAGCCCGCTTTTTTTTCTTTTTTTCTTTTTTCTTCTTTTTAGCTTTTTTAGCTGGTGGTGGTTTATTTTCTACCATCTGATCCGTTTCCTCTTTGTCCTCCATTTTTGGACTTTCCAAAACCTTTGCCGCATCATTAGCTACCATTTCAGGATCAATGGGTGCATCGAATTCTGCATCTGGGGCAGCTGCCTGGTGGATGTCTTCCATATCAATTTTCGCCTCCTGTTTCACCTCACTAGGTGGCTTAGTATCTACGCTTTCCCCTTTACGGGCACGCATAGCACGTTCGATAGCCTGTTTTCGGGCATCTTGTAGGCTGGTCTTTTTTGATTGTGCTGTGGATAACAGACACGGAAGTAATAGCAAGCAGATTAGCGTAATCTTAGCGATATTCATTTTTTTACTTTTTTAGTAAAATGATGGAGAAAAGACACCTATTGGTAGCTTGTTCTCATAGTATTTAATGGAAATTTCGGCGGCATACACACAAAAGGTGGTACCAATATTCTTTTGTTACTAAAATTAGTCCAAAATATTTCAGGAGGAATATACCTTGCTGATCGTAATAGAACAAAATGCTATTACAAGAGGGGAAAACAGGAAATAAAAGAGGAGAAAATAATGGTTTTTGGAAGAGCGTTAATAGATTACACTTTCCAACCAACCACGGACAAGGTAGCGGTTTTTGTACAATAACACAATAGAGACCAATAGAATGAATAGCGAACCAATCCGTAGATAGCGTAGGTTACGGGCTGCTTTTTCGCGACGGCTCGTATAATTTTTTTTTCCAGTGTAGGACATTTATGGCTAGATTTTATGACGCTCCCAGTAGTTTTGATCTTCGACCTCTTCCAGGATAGTGATGTAATTCATGTACCTCAATTCGCTAATTTCACCTGCTTCTACCGCATCTTTAACTGCACAGCTTGGTTCATTACGGTGGGTACAGTCCGCAAATTTACAATCTTTTGAGTATTTAAATAGTTCTCGGAAATTATGCGCTACTTCCATCGGCTCCAAATTATTAAATGCTAATACTTTTATCCCTGGTGTATCAATAATATGCCCTCCAAAATCAAGTGGGAACATTTCAGCAAAAGTCGTGGTATGCATTCCTTTTCCAGAATAATCAGAAATCTCATCGGTACGAATATTCAACTCTGGCTGCAACGCATTGACGAGTGTCGATTTACCCACTCCCGATTGTCCACTAACCAGTGAAATCTTATCTTTTAATAACGTTTTTAGTTCTTCTATACCCTGACCAGTAATGGAGGAGACCAACCGTACTTCATACCCAATTGTCTCATAAATACTTCTTAGATAATGATATACGGTCAATTCATCTTCCCCATACAAATCTGCTTTATTAAAAACAATAACCACTGGTATATTATACGGCTCAGTCATCAACAAAAAACGGTCAATAAATCCTTGCTTAAGGTTGGGACTAATAATAGTCATGATGACGACGGCCTGGTCAAGATTGCTAGCTAATAAGTGCAGATAGTGTTTTTTACGAGGAGATTGTCGGACTACGAAATTTTTCCGAGGCATTATTTTTTTAATAATTCCTTTCTCATCCGCCTCTTTTTCGACCTCTACCTGATCACCTACCGCCACAGGGTTGGTAATTTTCATTCCTTTCAATCTGAATTTTCCAATAATCCTACAGTCAATTACTTCTTTATTTTCGAGCAAGACTTGATACCAACTACCTGTAGATTTAATAACGATTCCTTTATACATATAATTTTTCTATGTTCAGCTTAAGCGTTCAAGTTTATAACGGAATACCTTTTAAAATCGTTCCATAGCCGAGGACACTTTTCCTTTAGATCAGTTAAAAAATAAGATATAAAGGTTTGGGTAGCTTATTCTTTTATTGATCATTAATCACTACTTATTTGTAACCATGTATGGCATCCGCAATTTCTTTTATCAATGCCGGATTCTTTTCAATCGCATTGCCTACCACAATCACATCCGCTCCAGCGGTTACATTTTCAAGTGCTTTTTCGGGGGTACGTATTCCACCTCCGACAATTACCGGAATTTGTACCCCACCGCTAACGCAGCTTATCATGCTACTAGAAATCGGATTTTTAGCGCCACTTCCTGCATCCATATAAATTAGTTTTAGCCCCAGCATTTCACCTGCCATCGCGGTGCATAGCGCAATATCATCTTTGGCCGCCGGAATAGGAGTGGTATTACTAATGTAGGAAACTGTAGTCGTTATTCCTCCATCCACTAGCATGTATCCGGTTGGTAATACTTCGAGGGGACTAAGTTTGATATAAGGAGCTGTATTGACATGGCGACCGATAAGGAGTTCAGCATTTCGACCAGAAATAAGCGATAGAAAAAGAATCGCATCCGCCCGATAGCTAAGCTGCAGAGAGTTGCCGGGAAATAAAATTTTGGGAATATCGCAAGCTTTGGCGATGTGAGACAAGCAATCATCTAACACGCTATTCACAATTAAACTGCCGCCAATAAAAAAATAATCTACCTTGGCCTCGATAGCTGCATGTAATATCTTGTCCAGATTATTCATCCGTAATTGATCAGGATCAATCAAGACCGCAAACTTCTTTTTTCCTTCGTTTTTATCCTTTTGGAAATTTTCGTAAAGTGTTGACATTTATAATTATTCGTTATGTTCTGGAAAATTATTTTAATTCGTTTTTTCTATTTTTTTAAGGACAATCGGCTCCTGTAGTTTACTTTCAATTTGAATAAAAAGCTCCCGTAAAGATGCGTATGTTGCTACTGGAAATTTAGTCTTGTTGATGTTTATTTTACTAATAAGTTGAATAAATTTATCTTGCGAAGAAACTAAAAAGTGATAAGAAGCACTATTATCAGGCAATTCCAGGCTGATGGATTCCGGTAGGGATTCGATACTATATCCAGCAGGTATTTTCATATTTAAAACGTAGGCTTCCTTTAGAGGGAAATTGAAATCTACTGGGTAGATACGTGTTTCCGAAGGAAGAGTGTTTTCATGAAAATCAGAAATTAATACTGGATTAAAATATAGTAAATCTCCTTCTGACTTTCCAACATTATTCAACCGGACATCGGCCAAAACATGTAGTGACTTATCGTAAGCATTCTGATTTTTCACAAAAACAGAATCCACTTCCAACCCCGGTATTTTACGCTTCCATATTTCAGGTGCACTTGCTATATTTTTTTCTTCCGTCCATTCTCTTCGAATCGCAGTAGCAATATATCCTTTGTATTTCCCCTGTAATTTTCCAAACAACTGGCCTGCTTCATCTATTTTTATTGTGGCTAGTGTGGTCGCAACAGTAGTCGGTGGCTCGATATCAATCCAGTGGGGAACGTTTTCATCCATCAGCCATCCAAAATAATTAAGCGAGTTGAGGTTGGGATGATCCATCGGCTTGACCAGATCACCCATTTCAAGCAGGGTGGTTTCTCCGTCCAGTTCGGCGGAAATCATCAGATGGTTAAATT
>Ga0114957_1002127_pt1 | contig 19566 bp, 9 predicted proteins | sample BantaG_FD_87175 | JGI IMG/M metagenome (GOLD analysis project Ga0114957, IMG submission 87175) | Marine algal microbial communities from Bantry Bay, Ireland - BantryBay_4 metaG | ecosystem: Host-associated > Algae > Red algae > Unclassified | place: Bantry Bay, Ireland | collected 2014-11-21 | reverse complement strand
GGATATTTTCGAATAGGTAATTTCCACTGGCGTCTGTGGTCGTCGTTGCGATTATGCTTCCAGCAGCATCTAGTAAATTTACGGTTACTCCTGCTACTCCTGGCTCACCTGCGTCTTGTTGGCCGTTGCCGTCGCTGTCAAGAAATACGAAATTTCCAATATTGGCAACTGGACTAACGCCAGCGTCAATCGATAAGTCATCTCCGTTTTGTGGATTGAAGTTAAATACAGAAGTGAATCCGTTAACATCTACATCACTATCATTGGAACCATTTCCTGTATTTTGGGGAGAGAACGTATTATTCATATTCCCGAAAGACGCATTTGGCTCAAAGCCTACGAAGTAGTCTCCTGCTGGATAATTTTCGAATAGATACATGCCTGCTGGGTCGGTCCACATGCTGTCGATCGGGTTACCGCTATTTCCATCATATAGTACGACTAAAACAGAATCCAATCCAGGCTCGCCGGGATCCTGGATACCATTCATATCGGCATCTATCCATACGAAATTTCCGATATTTGCTACTGGAATGAGACCTGCATCGTGGCTGAGGTCATCACCATTAATTGGATTAAATGTAAAATTAGGTGTTTGACCTAAGTTATTAGTTTCACTATCGTTATCACCGTTACCAGTAGCAGCTGTCGTGAATTCGTATTCCTGGCCGCCAGGGGAAGTAGTTGGATCGAATGTTAAGTAATATTCGTTACCTAATACATTTTCAAAAACGTATTCGCCATTAGCGTCTGTGAATACGGTATCTAATGGGGTTCCTGTATTTGCATCAAAAAGTATGACTTGGACGTTCGTGACACCGGGTTCACCAGCATCCTGAATACCATCCATATCTATATCAATCCATACAAAATTTCCAATATCTGCGACAGGTAAGAGGCCAGCATCATGAGTTTGATCATCTCCATTGGAAGCATCAAAAGAGAAGCTAGGCGTTATACCATCTTGTCCAGCTTCACTATCATTGGTTCCATCGCCTTGAGCAGGAGGAGAGAATAAGTAGTTTGCTGCACCAGGAGTAGTGGAAGTCAAAGGGCTAAATTCGAGGTAGTAATCACCAGTAGGAACGTTGTCAAACTGGTACATACCTGTGGCATTGGTATAGGTGGTATCACGAGGCGTACCATCAACATTGAAGATGACTACTTGTACGTTTTCTACGCCAGGTTCGCCTGAATCAAAGATACCGTCCTGATTTGAATCGATCCAAACCTGATCGCCTATAGAAGCTAAAATAACCTGAAAGAGTGCCCTAGCTTCTTCATCTTCACTTTGATCGCCGTCTTCATTATTTGGTGCGGAATCAATATCTGTTTTGTCTACTTGGTTGAGTTCGACTAAGTTTTGAATATCGCCGCCCATACGAATGATGCCTCTTACCTGAAGTGTTTCGCATGTACCATTAGCCATATCTGGAATTGCCCAAGAACCTTTAGGTAGACTATGAACATAGGTACCCCTTGATGCGGTAGATCCTACGAAGTCCACGCCATTTGGCCAGGTGTCTTCCACGATAAGATTATCAGCACCATAGATTAGTCCATCATTTTCACTATTGATATTGCAGATAGTGATACAATAGGTCACGGTATCTCCCAATTCAGGAATAGCGGGAATATCACAGATTGTTTTATCCACTTCAATGTCCAGACATTCTTCATCCACGACCGTCCAGGTTGGAGATACAGAGGGACAAGCATCAGGAGCAGCTAGATATCCCTTTGCGAGATATTCGCCGGGTGAAAATGGGCCAGTCCATGAATTGCTGTTTCCTGTAACAGCTTGAATAATTTCAAAAGCACCTCCGATTTTATACCATTCGTAGTTGGAGAAACCGGGATCAGTAGATATGGTTGCGGGCTGATAGCCTCGGCAAAAGATATCATCACCTCCGATAGCTAAAGGATCAACTGGAGCTACCACAATAGTTACACTATCTGTAATCACGCAACCGTCTTCAAATGCAATAGCAATATTATACCCATAATTACCAGCAGCAGGGGCTGTGAAGATGGGATCAGAAACTGTGGGATCGCTAAGGTTGGTAGCGGGAGTCCATGTTATGGTAGCATCCGGTTCATAGGCTGGTGGTATATCCAGTTGTAAGAACTTGGGCTGATTGGCACAAGCCATTGTATCTTGTACCGTGATTGGGAATGGTTGTAATTGACGAATGGTAAATACGTCAATACTCGCGCATTCTCCAGTGGAACCTGTCACGGTAAAAGTTACTGGATCGAATACATCAGCACCCAATCCAAAGAATACGCTATCATTTTCCATACGTGCGTATCCTTTTGCGAAATTGTAGGAGAAATTATAATCTCCACAAAACTCTACCCCTATTTCCTGTCCAGGGCAAAGGGTGGAAGAAGAAGGAATTTGGGTTACCCAATCTGGCGAAATGCTAAAGAAAGGTGTTACTTCTTCGTCGCATGCACAAGTGGTTTCATAAGTTGATTTTATTAAAACAGGACAAGCGTTAATTTCTTCTATATCGAAACAACCAGAGAGGATGAGTGTATCCATACTGGCGATAAATTGTGCCGGAAATGTATCTGCAAATAAGAATGGATCGTAGTAATCGAGGAAGCCATTTGCTAGCAAGTCGTCGAATAATTCTACTGTAATCTGACCAGTATAGTTTGGGCCAGGATTTACGAAAGTAGCATCATAACAAATAGTTAACGGATTATCTATCCCTGTACATTGTCTGGTTACCTTTAGATCCGCCGTTTCGATAGGAGCTTTCAGGTTTACGCTAAATTTATTATTAACTGAAGATTGTACCCAAACATCGCAAGGATCTCCAGTACTGGAGCAGGTTACATCCTCTACTAGATCTTTAATATCAACAAACATTTCCACATCTCCACATCCAGCTAGTTCGTCCATTGACGCTTCGAGCTTTAGGGTAAATTGCCCTCCGACGGGAAGGTTTGGTACACCTTCGAAGCAAATTTGTACTTGATCACCAATGGTTGTTTCGATCACTGGACCAGTAGGTTGGCCAGCAGGTATAGCATAAGCTAATGAACCAGATCGGTAAGGAAGTTCAGGAGGAAAAGTAAGACAGATTTGCACAAAGTCTCCTGAAGCGACTTCGGAAATATTTTGTCCAGTGATTGTAAACTGGTTGGTTAGGCCACCGCAGAATACGTCTGTTGGTTTTGCAGAAGTTAATATTTGGGCGTGGTTGATAGGTTCAGCGCCGTTAATAATAATTCTTTCGCTATTTACATCACCACTCGTAATTGTGTTGGGGCTACAAGGATCTTTTGCCAAAGCTTCAAAGAAAGCTGTGGAGCCAGAAATAAATTCATCACAAATGGATACTACTTTAAATCTGATAACGATTTCATTTGAGTCTAAGCCAGCGCTAACACCAGGGAACCCATTGGAGTGAATAGATGGACTAAAGTCGGCATCTTCCAGATAGGTTAATTTATTTCCATCTATATCTGGATCAGGAATACTTATAAAGGGTGCACCAGAAGTTCCATTATGTGGGTAGGCTGATTCAAAACTACCCAGTACCAACTCTGTTCCTACCAGTGGTAAATCCCAAAAAAGCTGTAAATCTGTTACGAGTACATCTTTCACATTTTTTATCAAAACAAACATAGTAACGGTATCACAAAGATCGAATGTACCAGTTGGTTCAATATAAGTAGCCTGAATTTCTGGTGCTCCCGTCACGTATCGATAACAAACATTGTTATCAGTACAAGCGGTGGTACTTCCAAGTACTGCAGCCTGCACATCGGGGTCCATACAGCCTGAAGAAGTTCCAACGCAAACCATAGCAGCTGGCTGTGGTGGTACGGGGCAGAAAAGTAATCTAGTACCTATTTTTATTTCTTGACAATCATTAGGCATCAAATCAGGAAGGCTTACACTGTAAGTATTCGAAACACCATCGGTGGATACATATTCATAAGGTAATGGATTTAAAGTGCTATCATAGATATTTACCAAATTGATACTATTCGAAACAGTTACGGTTGTAATAACTCCCATGTGCGTCAATGGTGGCATATCACCAGAACAAACGGTGTAAGTATTAATCTCTTCACTAGTTCCTGGCACCTGGCTGGCAATGACGTTTCTGTCTATAGTTGGAGTCAGTGGTGGAAACCCTTGTCGGTTATCTGTGATGGTAACATCTGCGCCCTCATTATCATCTCGAAAAACGAGTTGATCTTGATTGAAATAATTGTAATAATTTCCTCCGTTTCCGATTACGAGACAAGAATCCAGTTCATTGGCTGCACCATCTGAAGCTCTAAAGCTACAACGATAATCACTAGAACTAGGAGGGTCATAAGGGTATTGATAATCATAAGTAATTTTATAATCTGCTATTCCGGCAATTTCCGATGGACAGACTAAACAGTAATCATAGGTGAGTGTCATAGAGTCACGGAAGCCTCCCAATCCTACCCCTAATCCAGGATAATTATCCTCTAATGGATTAAAAGTAATGGTTCCTGGGCTAGCACCCGATACGGTACAATAGTCTTCTCCGTTTACAACAAAGCAATCGTGATTATCTGTATCTTTTATTTCGAGCGGATAAGTTTGACCGCCGGGAGAAGACAACAATGTATTTCCGCAGTACATTAGAGGAGAATACACTTCAATATCAATATCTTTCATTTTAAAATATGGACGATATTCGTTGGTATACCAAGATAAAGGAGTAGGATTGTCTACCATAAAGATGTGCTTAGCCATTCCGCCACAATCGTCAATTTCGAGATCGGTACGAACGGAGATATCTCCAGGGCAGTAGGTTTCTATAGGGAAACTTTCTCTACAAATTCCTTGAGTGACAATACAGTCGCTATCGAATTCATCTAGTGCATGTGCCCAAGTATCTTGATAAATACGAGTGGATGAAAGGGGCATACCTTCAGCTGCGGTCATGACATTCTTTATGAGTGGAATTCTCACTCTCATAAAAAGAGAATCTCCTACTTGAAAATTATATTTAGCATTAAATTCATCCCAACAATTTCCATTGTCATTCCAACTACTATAATTTAAGCCTCTACATTCCTGAAGTTTTGTTTGATTTCTTATTTGAATATAAATACGGCTATTGTCATAAAAATCAAAACTACTAGCAGACGAATAGGTTTGGAAATGATTAGTCATGATGTCATCATAGGGTGTGTTTCCCATATATAGTGTAATTCCATCAACAGAGGTAGATCTAGAACCATCATCCAAGCAGGCAGGAAGATCAGAAAAGTCGATTTCGGTACGCGTAGTAGAACCTACTTTTTTTACTGAAAAAGACATTAGTTCTGTCTTTTTTGCGTCCATATTTAGTTCAGTAGTTGCGGTATTACTGCCACTGAAAGGTAGAATTCTGAAACCCATTCCCCATTCATAAATATCAGTAAAAGCTGCTGGATCGAGGATTTCGTAATAGGACTCATACATAATTGTATCCCCCGGCAAGTAGCGGTTTCGGTCTGCGCCGGTTACGGTCTGCGGATCAATTTTAGTGGTCATCGTAGCATCGGTGAATCCTACAGATTCGCGATAGACATCAGATACACCACTTCTGAAGACACATGTACACCCAGAAGCATTTGGATTAGAACTAAATAGAATTGTTTCACATGCTTTGATTGCATCACAGGTACATCCACCCTGCATACAGGTTTCTACAATTTGATGGGTACCAACTGTATAAATTACAGGAGAACACAAAGTAGTATCTACCGTCAAATCATACGAATAACAGATTTCATCACCAATAGAAATAAGGCCAGCATCAATGGTAAGCATACGCTTTCCAGGACTAATACTATCCCAAGTAATGGGTGCGCCTGTAATGGCGGTGGTACCATTAACACTAATTTCGATCAAATCGGGACGTTCAATTTCCAGGTCATGAGTGATCGCTCCATTTCCATCAAAAAATACTTGTAAAGCTACCGCTGCACTATCATCTGGACAAGGAGTAACACCTCGCTGTTCATGGATATAGCAAAATTCTACGGTTTTTGTTTTTGCACCAGAAGTACCTGTACTACCAAAAGCTATACCTGTAAAAGAACCAGCAGTAGCGGCATTGGTACTAGTAAAAGTAGCACCATCTACAATCTCGAATCCGTCAATAGGTGGATAAAATTTGAACGTCTGTCCACAATCTCTTTTGGCATCAACAAAAAACTGAGCAAAATCACAATTGATTACACCACATGCTACTGATCCTGGATCGGGAGGAGTAGTACAACTGTAGGCCATATCAATTTCTATTTTCAAGGTATCTCCTCCTGCGAGGTCATCAAAGAAACCATCACCATCAACATCACTTAACCCTTCAGCGCCGTCGGCATCAGACCCCAGGCTAGTAAAGTCGATTACCAGATCGTCGTTTACCCAAGTATACGTTCCAAGGGAAATAGCATTTCCGCCAAGTCTAATCTCTGTAATTTCCAGAGACGGTTTGTTACAAGTTTCAAAACCTACCATCATATCTGTAAAACGTCCAGACAAAGGATCACTTTGGTCACTATATACGGTTAGCCCAATTGTTCCCGGATCTCCACATACTGCGGGGGTACTAAAAATGGTATCTATCGCTACAGGATTAGGTCGGGCATTAGGTCTAATACTTAATTGTCTTTCTCGTTGGATAATATCACAGTCTTCATCAAAACAACCCCACCTGGCAATATAAGTAAGTGGATAACTACTTGGTGAAGGACATTCATCTGTCTGCCAGCAATGTTGAATTCTTATTCTTTCATCCGTATTAAACAATGTATCAGCAGGATTGGGAAATTGATTACCAGGAAAGAGGTCACTGGTAATCGTCGTACTGATTGTTTTGGTAGAATTATCATATTGGTAGGGTGTTTCTATGTTGTTAACTAATACCCGATTTAAATTCAGACTACCGGATAGATCAACTCCTTCTAGATCTAGTACAAATTCTTCTAAGTAAGCACCGAGTCCATCTTGAGTAAGTCGGGTTTCAAAACACTGCTCACTGCCGATACGATTGATGGTCATATTGTTGGCTGACTGCCAGTTTAGTGCTGGTTTTTTTATGGTGGTATTATAGGTGCGATCAGGTGTAACGGTTTGGCTACAATTGAAAAAATTACCCATTGTATCTTGATAGGTAAAATTGAATTTAAGATCAACTGTATATTCCAGCGCGTTCAAATCTATATCACAATTGGTAGTAGCACCGATATAAGCGATATAGATACCATCCGTTACGCCATCTAATAGGAATCTTGGTTTATTTGGATTGGTACTTACTACAGAGATGAAAGTATTGGAATCATAGTGGGTAAGCTCAAATCCTGCGTATATCATTCCTGGAAGGAAGTCTACCGTCATCTGAGTACCAGAAATTTCACCAGGTTCCTCAATATAGATAAGGAAGGCTAAAGAATCTGGTTTTCCGCAGATGATGAGTTCATCTGTTTCTGAAAAACCTGGAACTCCTAGCAACTCAACTACCTGAATTTCAGGGCACTGGGCCGTTAATTCTTGATTGAGTGAAGAACAAAATACAATTAGTAAGACGAAATAGGCTGTTTTTAGAAAAGCTAAAAGTCTTAAGTGGGTAAGATTTGTCAACATAGTGATAGTGGTTGTATATATTTTCTTAGAACAATTGAGGCATGGTTCTACCTCGATCTAATGTCATAAGATGCTTAACGAGTACTACCTAGCTAGGTTTCAACAAAAAAAAAATATATCAATATAACATATTAATATGTGACTTTAATTTAATGGCTATTTATGTGAAGTATCTAATAGATGGACAGTTGTGGAGATGAGTTTGTGACAAAAAAAGAGCCTTTATTAAAAAGGCTCTTTAGGGTTTCACAAGTTTTACGTTTTCTATAAACCGAAGTTTATCGTTTTGTTTGGATGATTAGTGGTTTTAATTTTTTTTTAGTATTAAACACAATAACTACTATTCAAGGGATGTGCCAACGGAGATAAAGTAAGTGTTTTCTGTGTGTAAAAAAGCATCTTCAAAGACATAGTTTTATCACATATACTTACTGGGCTTTTCCTTGGAAGCACTGTTTTTTGTGAAAAACACTATAAATTCACCGTCACAGTTAGATAAAATAAACTTATAAATTATCGTCGTAAAACAGTTCCTGACTGTTCTTTTTTCCATTTATGCTGATAGCGTAATAATAAATCCCTGTGCTTTTGCTGTTTCAATAAAAAAAATACAACATAGAAATAGAACGTAAAATGCTTTAATAGCTTTTTCACTCATGGGGTTTATCATTTGGTAGGTTGAAAGGAAATTAATGGTAATAAGCACCAAGATTTAGGCATTTCCAGATTTTTCAGGTTAAAAAACTTTGCTTTATAGATCCAGCAGCTTAATCAACTCAAGGCTTAAAGTCAAATATTCCGCAGGACATATTTTAGTAGAACATTTAACGTCATTGGTCTAAAAAGATTGACATTTTAGCAAGAAAACTATATCTTATGTAACGTAAATAACTAATAATAAATGATGAACAAGGATGAAATATTATGGGAGCAAGAAATTGGTTCACCCGCTACATGGAAAGACTTTATAACGTATGCCTTTTTGTTCCTATTTTTAATATATACTTATGAAATTTCGGGTATTTCAATAACGGATTTACCTTCCTTATTTGCACGTTTAAATGGGCAAGCACTCTTTTTCATATTACTTCCTATATTAGGATTGTTATACTATGTATTTATCCATGGTAGTTTTGTACAAATTGCTCATACCATGTTGTATCAAATCAGTGCCGATGCTATCCTTTTCAATTGGAAACAAAATGATAGCTATAAATTAGTAGAAATTCCTTTTACAGATATTACTGCGATCAACCTCGTTAGTTATCACAGCCATAATCATTCTACCATTTATATAAGTACCAAAAGTAACTATCCACTTCTCCGTTACGATTTTGAAAGAGGAGAAAGCCGAAGTAGTTATACTTTCGAAAAAATTGATAATGGTGCCGAAGTCTACGACCTATTGTGTAAACTATGGAAAGCCAATCAAAAGGACGATAAGCAAAAAACACTGGAGTTATCCTCTTTAAAGAAGTCCTCACTTTTGCTTAAGCAAATCAAGTACGCCAGCCGTCATCGTTGAGACACCCGTCCGTATAGTAGGTTCCGGTAACGGTTTATATTGACTAGAGTGTAACGAAGGCAGCGTACCATTTTCTTTTTTCGCTTTTGCAACAACGGCAGGATCAACACTTCCCAACCAATACAATAAGATAGGCACTTTATCTTCTGTTCTACCATATCGACCAAAATCCTCTCCGCCCATTACGGGTGTCAATTTACTGACCTGTTGTCCTCCAATTGTATTCGCAAAAACTTTGAGCATACGATTCGTCAATTTTTCATTGTTATACAAAGCAGGACAGGATTCATTACGAACGGTCACGACGGGAAGCTGATCTTCCGAAAGTCCCGCAGAAAGTCCGACAAATTTACAAGTTCTTTTTATTTTTTCTAAAATGGCTTCGCGCACTTCATCTGTGTAAGAGCGAAGCGTTAACTCTAGTTTTACTTCATTAGGGATTACATTACCTTTCGAGCCACCATGAATAGACCCCACAGTAAGCACTGCAGGATCAAGTGGAGAAATCTCCCGACTGATAATCGTTTGAAAATCTAAAATTAATCGAGCAGCAAGTACAATCGGATCTTTGGTAGTGTGTGGATAAGCACCATGCCCTCCCTCTCCAAGAACTGTAATATCAACCATGTCCACGTTTGCCATCGCGTACTGCGCGCACATGCCTACTTCACCAGCGGGCATGGCACTACTCACATGTAACGCCAGTGCATAATCCGGTTTTGGAAATTTCTCATACAACCCATCTGCCAGCATGGCCTTTGCTCCCCCACTCCGTTCTTCCGCAGGCTGACCAATAAAAACTAAGGTTCCTTTCCATTCATTTTTTCGCTTGGCTAATGCACGAGCGGTACCTACCCATACGGTCATGTGTATATCGTGTCCGCAGGCGTGCATTACGCCAACTTCTTTTCCTTCAGCATCTTTTGTTTTCACTTTACTTGCATACGGCAGTTTTGTTTCCTCTACAATAGGCAGTCCGTCCATGTCTGCGCGGACAAGAATAGTCGGGCCTGTTCCATTTTTTAAAACCCCCACTACACCATAGCCTCCAACTTTTTCGGTAACCGTAAATCCGACCTCGCGAAGTTCTTTCGCCATTCGCTTGGCAGACTCGGCTTCCTCGAAAGACAATTCAGGGTTCGCATGTAGATGTTGGTACAAATCCTGAAGATAAGTTATATCTTTATCGACGGAAATCAGCGTTTGAGTTTTTCCATTATATCCAAAGAACAGCAATAAGTAAAGTGTAAAGTATTTCATTTTTATTTTTTATGATTTAATTTTTAAAAGCAATATGACTGAAATTGATCTGATAAAGATAAACTTTAATCCTGAACAGTTAAAATTATTAAATGTTTGTCTGGCCTTTTTGATGTTTGGGGTGGCACTCGATATTAGTCGGGAAGATTTTCTGTATGTGATCCGTGCGTGGCGGTCGGTGGTTATTGGGTTGATATCACAACTTATCTTTTTACCCATTTTGACGCTTTTTTTGATTTACATCTTTCATCCACCTGTGAGTGTGGCGGTGGGCATGGTGCTGGTAAGTGTGTGTCCGGGAGGAAATGTGTCGAATTTTATGGTACATTCAGCAAAAGGAAATGCTGCTTTATCGGTTACGCTTACCTCCATCGTTACTTTAGGCGCTACTATTTTGACACCCATTGGATTTTATTTTTGGGCTAGATTTACGTATGGAGCAGAATATCTAAATCAAGAAGTAAGCGTATCCCCATGGCAAATCATCAATACAGTTGTTGTATTAATTGTAATTCCTTTATTAGCGGGAATGCTGTTTAATTACTATTTAAAAAAGATATCCAAAAAAATCCGAAACCCTGTCAAGTTATTCTCCATACTTATTTTTGTAGGGTTTGTGGTTGCTGCTATTTTTTCTAACCTGGATAATATTGTTCACCATGTTTCCAAAGTCATCCTAATCGTACTGGTACATAACGGATTAGCTTTACTGATGGGGTATTATTTTGCAAGGAGTTGTCGGCTAAGTCAGTATGATGCACGCGCCATTTCTATAGAGACAGGTATTCAAAATTCGGGACTCGCCTTAATTATTATTTTCAACTTCTATGACGGTCTTGGAGGGATGGCGTTGATTACGGCATGTTGGGGAATCTGGCATCTGATTACCGGAGGGTTACTAGCCACCTATTGGTCACGAAAACCATTAAAGGATGTTGAATAAACACTTAACCAAAGCTATAAATATTAATTAAGAATTCATCTGTTAAATCTTAAATATGTGACTTACTCATCATTTCCACGTAAAAATAGGGCAGCGAATGAATCAGATTTTTATAAAAAAAGCTTTAAAATATCAACTAAAATAGCCTTCAGGGTATTAGTGATTTGTGCAACAAAAAGAGATTTCACTCAAAAAAGGTTATCTTTGTGAAATCCTACCTATGACATATCTTGTGTAACACTCTGATTTTCAACTACTTTCAATATATTTTAACAAATCTAAATCAAACTAAAAAATTTTAAATTATGGCAATTAATCTCCTCGAAATGCTATCTAGCCAAATAGGCGGATCACAGTATTCTCAGATTGGGAAATTTCTAGGTGCCGACGAAAGGGTCGCTAAAAAAGCGATGGGTGCCGCATTACCAACTGTCCTTGGTAGTCTAATTAACAATGGTTCCTCTACTAGTGGTGCTGCTGGTATTATGAACATGCTCAACAAAGGTAACTTTGATGGCAGTATGCTTGATAATCTTGGTGGCCTATTCGGTGGCGGAAATGCTACTTCTAGTTTAATGAACTCCGGAAGTTCTGTCTTAAACAGTCTGTTGGGTAACAAACTCGGCAGTGTGGTAGATATGATCGGTTCTTATAGTGGTATGAAAAAAAGTAACTCTTCTTCACTGATGAGTATGGCTGCTCCGCTAGTAATGAGTATGCTAGGACGTTATGTAAAAAACAAAGCATTAGATGCTAGTGGATTATCTAGTTTCCTGGGAACTCAGAAGAAACACGTTGCTGCTGCATTACCTGCAGGAATGGGTAATATTCTTGGCTTCGATGCTGGTACAGTTACTAATGCGGCTAGTGCCGCTACGGGACGTGCCACTGCTGCTGCCAACACAGGTCGTGCTGCTGTAGCTGAAACAGCTAGCGCTGGCGGAGGTATCTTAAGCAAGATATTACCATTAGCATTGATCGCTTTATTAGCCGGTGGTGCTTACTGGTTTTTTACTAACAACAGCCCTGTAGATGCTTTATCTGATGCGACTTCTGGAATTACAGAAGGTGCGACTAACTTGGCTGACAAAGCTGGCGATATGGCTGGCGATGCAGCCGGTGCTGTTAAAGATGGTGCTGCTGCAACTGCTGATGCTGCTGGTAACATGGTAGACAAAGCAGGTGACATGGCTGGAAACGCGATGGATGCAACTACTAAAGCTGCTCGTGAAGCATTAGGTAATGTGAAATTTGCCGCTGGTTCTGCTGGTGAAAAATTCAATAATTTCCTTGCTGGTGGTGCAGAAGGTGATGAGTCTTTCCGATTCAATAACCTTAACTTCGCCGTAGGTAGTGCTAACATTAGTGGTGAGACTACAGAAGTAGACAACCTTGCTGCTGTTCTGAAAGGTTACCCTAATGTAAAAATTGAAGTAGCTGGTTACACAGATAGTACTGGTGATGCAGGAAAGAACAAGACTTTGTCTCAATCTCGTGCGGATGCTGTTCAGGCTCGCCTGATTGCTCAGGGTATTGATGCTGATCGTATCTCAACGATGGGATATGGTGCGGACAATCCTGTTGCTTCTAACGATACCAAAGAGGGTCGTGCAGAAAACAGAAGAATTGAAATTAAGGTTACTGAGAAGTAAGCTTTTATTTCCTCTGAAATAAATGATCCCGGATTTTTTCTGTGCTTTTAGCATAGGTGAAGTTCGGGATTTTTTTATGAAGTTCTTTAAGAATGGCTGCTATTCTGGTTTTGCTAATTCATTCATTGCAGCATAATAGATTAACACCCAGTCGTCTCCATCGCGAGAAAATCTGCGTTGCATTCCGTAATTAGCAGATGCGTGGCGAATCTTTTCGATTACCAAGTCTTCACCAAGGGGTTGGAAATCTCGGATAAAAGCACCTTCCATTGAATTGAATCCCTGGTGCATGGTCCAATCCTCTTTATTCCAGTAAAAATTTTCTAGATTAGTTTGCGCTTCTTCCCGCTCGGGAATACCTTCCAGTGGAAATCGAATATGCGCCAACTGGAATAAACTATCCTGATGAAATTTTTCATAAAATTTTCTAAAACCGCCTGGTAATGTGGAAGATGTCCCTTCATCAACTACGGCCTCGGTAGTAGTCACCGCTGGTGCTGTACTATTTCCCAATCGACTTTTTAAATAAAAAAGAAAAACCATAGACGTAAGAAAAACGCCTAGTAAGAAACTTAGCAAGTATTTCATTATGATTGTTTTTATTAGAGAAGTTCTTGACTAAACTAGATGAAATTACACCATCCGTATATCTCCCTTATCCTCCAATGCCCATACCAGCAAATATTTTTCCTCAATCATTTCATAGTGTACTTCAAAAAATTGCAAGTACTCCCCTTTACTAATATGCCCCGTGCAAATACCACCATTGGTATCATACCCAAACGGATCAATAAAAATATGTTCTCGGAAATCAAGTTGACGACGTCCATAGGCTTTGTAGAGCGCTTCCTTCGCCCCCCAATACACATGCAGGTGTGGCAGTCGGGTGCTTTCTCTCAGACTATGGGTTTCGGGTTCTCGCATAAACTTATGCGCAATCCGTTCAATTTTTCCAACCATCTTTTGTACATCTACTCCTACTGAAGAGGGGGCTGCTAAGACCGCCACCAAATCCCGAGAATGACTGATAGAAATATCAAATAGAGAATCACTTAAGTAGGGTTTTCCAAACTCATCCTTTAAACAGGCACCTCGCATTTTCCGCCCCGACATCTCGTGTAACAACCAACGCCCTGCCAGCCACTCCAGACGGCGGCTGCCTTTCAACAGTTCTAATTGTTGATGTTCTTTACGACGAAGTTGGAGTCGTTCTAAGAAATAATCTTCTGATTCTTCTATTTGCCAGAGTCCCAGTTCGCCCTCTGGCTTTAATTTGCGATGAAATTTTAATGACATGGTGCGAATTTAGTATTTTTTTTTGAGGAGGGTGTTCAAAATCGAGGTTGAAGTTAATTATAAGTAAATCATCTATCTATTTTTAAACAACCTCCATATTAGAACGCAAATATTTTTGATAAAGGTATACGAATATGAATCGTATTCAGTGATTAAGTATCACAAATCTTACCACTAAAAGTGTACCTTTACCCCATGCACCTTTCGGTCAAAAAATTAGCGACACTCACTGGTCATCGCGCTTCTGTATTCGCAGTTGCGCCGGGACCAGAACCACACTCGATCTTATCTGGTGCGGGGGATGGCTGGATTGTGAATTGGTCGTTGGATGATCCCGATATGGGAAAATTATTAGCGAAGGTAGATACCAATATATTTTCATTACACTATCTATCTACAACAAAAACCCTGATAATTGGTGATATGCACGGCGGTATTCATTGGGTCAAGCCCGGCGATCCATCTGCTACAAAAGATATTGCTCATCATAAAAAAGGTGTGTTTGCTATTTTAGAGATCGATGAATTTGTACTGACGCTTGGAGGAGATGGGATACTCACTCGCTGGTCGGTAGCAGAAGAGCGGAGTATAGAATCTTTGCAATTGAGCCACCAAAGTTTGCGGAGCATTGCTTATGCGCCGAGAAGAAATGAACTGGCGATTGGTGCTAGCGATGAAAATATCTACTTGCTGGATGCGCAAACGCTCGCCCTTAAAAAGACAATTGCGAAGGCACACGAACATTCTGTTTTCACGGTACAATACACCCCCGATGAACGACACTTGCTCAGTGGCGGACGCGATGCACATTTAAAGGTATGGGAATTGCAAAACCCGACTATTCCTGCTTTTTCAGAAGCAGCGCACTGGTTTACCATTAATGCAATTCAGATTCACCCAAAAGGACATATCTTTGCCACTGCCAGTCGAGACAAGACGATCCGCATTTGGAAAATGGAGGATTTTGCTTTACTCAAATCCCTCGACCACGATAAGTACCAAGGCCACGTAAACTCGGTCAACGACTTATACTGGTCTCCCTATCGCAATGAATTAATCTCGGCAAGCGACGACCGCCAATTGATTGTTTGGGGATTCGAAGACACTGTTTAAATCAAAAAACTAAATATCTTTTTATGATTTTATCCGATACTAGTATCAAAACCGCCATTACACTCGGCGAAATTATCATTGAGCCCTATCAGCAGAATTGCCTGGGGACCAACTCTTACGATGTCCATCTTAGTAAGTTTTTAGCCGTTTATGAAAATCAGGAATTAGATGCCAAAAAGCATAATAAAATTAAAGAGATCATTATTCCCGAAGAAGGATTTGTGATCCAACCTGGCGTTTTATATCTTGGCGTAACAGAAGAATACACAGAGACACATAACGCTGTTCCTTTTTTAGAAGGTAAATCTAGTGTGGGTCGATTAGGGATAGATATTCATGCTACGGCAGGCAAAGGGGACGTTGGTTTTTGTAATACCTGGACACTGGAAATATCCTGTGTACAACCCGTACGTATTTATGGAGGTATGCCAATCGGACAATTGATCTATTTTGCAGTAGAAGGGGATATTGAGAATTATTATAATAAAAAGAAAGACGCGAAATATACAACGCGATCTTTAAAGCCCGTGGAATCCATGATGTGGAAGAATCGTTTTTAGAACATCGTTTAGCGCTTGTCTAAACTTCCATTAACTAGCTACAATTGGTAACTTTCATAAAACTTGGACAAACGCTTAAGTAAAAACACATGAAATTAAAAATAATATCTGCTGGTGCTGGTAGTGGTAAAACCTATCGTCTTACTCAGGAAATGGTCGCTTTACTCCAGTCAGGTGTACGAGCAAACGGGGTAATCGCCACAACTTTTACGACTAAGGCTGCTGCCGAATTACAGGAACGGGTACGGGTAAAATTATTGGAAGACGGACTGATAAAAGAGGCCAATGAACTCACCAATGCACTCATCGGAACTGTCCATGGACTCGGAGTAAAACTGCTAAAACGATTTGCCTTTCTAGCAGGTGTTTCTCCACAGGTAGACATTATCGCCGACGAAGATCAACAAGTTTTTTTTAATCAATCACTTGCTACCGTGCTTAGAGCGGAGCGCATCCGAGAAATGGAAAAATATAGTGCTCGTCTCGGTCTCAGTGGAAATGAATACTACGACTGGCGAGGAGACATCAAAAAACTTACCGATACCGCTCGTGCCAACGATTTCTCGACAGAGGTGCTCCTACGAAGTAAAGAAAAATCCATCACTACACTTACTGCTTTTTTGGGACAACCCTCTTCCCAAACACCCGAATCCTTTAACGCCGCACTTTCAAATGAATTAAAGGAAACCATTGAACGACTCAATCAAAATGAGGACACTACAAAAAAAACAGCCACAGTAGTAGATGTGTTAAAAGCGATGCTTCGCAAGATGGATTTGGGGGAAACCCTCAACTGGCACGAATGGGTTAAAATTAGTAAAATAGGGGTAGGTGCCAAAAGTAAAGATGATGTTGTAGCGCTCATTGAGTTGGCGCGGAGTCATGATACGCACCCTGAATTCCATGCAGACATTCGCAATTTTTTATCTACGATTTTTGATATAGCGATTGAGGCGATTGAAGAATATGAAGCCTATAAAAAACAACGCGGACTGATTGATTATATTGACATGGAAATTCAGGTCAACCGATTATTGGATCAGCCTACGGTACAGGATATTTTAAAAGAAGAACTGGATTTATTGATGGTAGATGAGTTTCAGGATACGAGTCCTATTCAATTAGAGATTTTTTTAAAGCTATCAAAAATTGCTAAATACTCTGTCTGGGTAGGTGACCCTAAACAATCCATTTACGGATTTCGGGGTGCAGAACCTCGATTGATGATGGAAATCATCAAGCAAAATGGTGGGGTAAAAAAAGAAGATATTCAAAAATTCAGCTGGCGCTCCCGTGAAGATATTGTCCACCTTACAAATGCTATTTTCACCAAATCCTTTTCTGATATTCCTGTCGAACAAGTTGCCCTTTCGCCCAAGCGAACAAAAGCAGATAATCCTGACGATTCCAATTTTAAAGCCGAATCAGCAAGCATGCAGGATGCCCTACACCATTGGCATTTTGAATATGACGGTGAAGGTCGTCCGCCGGGACGGGTGTGGGTGAATGGTGCCATTGCCGATAATATCCGCAAGATGATTGTTCGGGAAGTGCCTGTGACAGATCGAGAAACAGGTGATGTTCGCGCTGTGACCGCTGGAGATATGGCCATTTTATGCCGTAGCAATAAAGACTGTCTCAATATGGCCGAAGCCCTGCACCGTGTAGGAATAAAGTCGGCGATTTCTCGTACTGGATTGCTGGAAACAGCCGAAGCTAAATTAATTTTGGCTTGTTTAAAATATATGCTTCACCGATCTGACTCTCTTTCAGTTGCCGAGATTTTACTATTGGGAGATAATAAAAAAATTGAAAAAATTATTGGTACCCGACTAAAATGGGTGCAACTCGAACCAGAGGAACGGCGCAAGAGTTATTGGAGTAAGGACAATCCACTCATTATAAAACTCAATCGGCTCCGCGCAAAAGCGACCGAATTATCCAGTACAGAAATTCTTAATTTATTGTTGGAAGCATTGGACCTTCGACGGATCATGGCTCACTGGGGCAGCATTCCTCAGCGAATGGACAATGTGGATATGATGCGTAAGTTTGCGTTGCAATATGAGGAAAATTGTAACCGCTTACATACGGCTGCTTCCCTCGGTGGTTTCCTTTTATACCTTACAGAATTAGGGAATAACGAAAAAGATGCACGCGGCTCAGGTGAAGGTACGGATGCAGTTAATATCCTTACTTATCATCGAAGTAAAGGGTTGGAGTGGCCGGTGGTGATCTGTCATAATCTAGAAAATTCACTACGAGATAATCTATGGGGAATGAATATTGTAGCCGAGTCGGAGGAAGTAGATTTAGATAATATCCTAGGCAACAGATGGCTTAGATATTGGATCAATCCTTATGGTAAACAAATCGCAAGAACTGCCTTGTCGGAACGGATCGGTGCAAGCCCAGAAAAGCAACAAGCACAACAACAGGCATTGGATGAAGAGTCCAGACTGCTATATGTCGGTGTCACTCGTGCGCGCGATTATTTGGTTTTCCCAACTCGATTTGCGGCGCCTAAATGGATTAATCGCTGCTACCATGCTGGCGATGAAGAACGCCCTACTCTGGATGCAGGTAGTTCCGAATCCATCTGGTCGTGGGATAATAAATCCTTGCTTTTTCAATGTGAGATAAGCCGCTATGGCCGAGATTTTCCTCGTGTAGAAAGGGAAGAAGGGCCGCTGACTTATTTTGAAAAACGAGCAAAAGAAAAACGCCATCCTAACTATACCATTGATCCAGCTGCTTTTTTTAAACGCGGTATGCTAAGTATTAAACCCGGTAAATTCCACGCCTATAGCAGTGGTCCTGACATTGCCGATCCAAGTCAGATGCGGCCACTCGGTAAGCTCATCACTAGCTATCCGCTGGCGGATGACCCCCAGCGAACGCCTGATGCGCGTCGGGAGATGGCCTTGACATTGATGGAGCGATATGAGGCAGAAGATTTGACCAGTGCAACTCAGCTAGGAGATTGGTCAAAACAATTTTATGCACACTTGGAACAAACTTATGGAGTCGGTCAGAATTATAGAAACTATTCAATACAGCTAGAGCGAGATCAACAAATATTTACTACTGAAATTGACTGGTTATTGATTCGAGGTACCTCGGCAGTGGTCGTTCATAATTCGCTTTTTAAAGGTGAAAAAAATCGATATACAAAGCAAGCAAAAGAGACCGCAGGATGGTTTGCGCTAACCAATTCAGGTATTCAGGATATTTTTAATGTGACAGAAATCACCTGTTTGGTACACTTCGCGCTAGGAGGAGGGTTTGTAGAAATACAGGTAAAAGAAAAGGCAGTTCCCAGTAAAATTGAAAAAAATACCCAGCAAAAACTTTTTTAATTATTACAAAATGGCTAAATTAGTGAGATGAAAGATGTAATAACTATTCTTATTATTTTAGCAGTGCTTTATGGTGGTTATAAAGGTCTGACACTGATGGCGGATTATGCCGGCCCTGAGACAACTACGGTTGTTGAAGAGGCAGCATTGGAAAGCGAACGAATTAATCAATCTGCTTTCGAAGAAATGAAAGCATCAGAATCGGAAAAACTTGCTGAGGCT
>Ga0114957_1002121_pt1 | contig 19664 bp, 15 predicted proteins | sample BantaG_FD_87175 | JGI IMG/M metagenome (GOLD analysis project Ga0114957, IMG submission 87175) | Marine algal microbial communities from Bantry Bay, Ireland - BantryBay_4 metaG | ecosystem: Host-associated > Algae > Red algae > Unclassified | place: Bantry Bay, Ireland | collected 2014-11-21 | reverse complement strand
TTGGCTGTTGGCTGTTGGCTGTTGGCTGTTGGCTGTTGGCTGTTGGCTGTTGGCTGTTGGCTGTTGGCTGTTGGCTGTTGGCTGTTGGCTGTTGGCTGTTGGCAAAAATAAAATTTTTGAAATTAGAATACAATTTAAAAAGCATATGCTAATAGCTAAAGGCTAATAGCCAACAGCCAATAGCTTTTTCTGCCCCTACATATCCTTGTGTCTCTCCCAATAATTTTGGTCTTCGATGCCGTCGAGAATATTGAGGTAACTTTTGTAGCGGTACTCGCTGATGGTGCCTTCTTCGAGAGCAGCTTTGACGGCGCAGTTTGGCTCTTCGCGATGGGTGCAATCACTATACTTACAATCTTTGCTGAGGATAAAAAACTCGCGGAAGTTGTGTGCCACATCCATGGGCTCAAGGTTGTTGAAGGAGAGGGATTTGATACCAGGGGTATCGATCAGCTGTCCTCCAAAAGAGAGCGGAAACATCTCGGCAAAAGTGGTCGTGTGCTGCCCCTTACCCGTGTAATCAGAGATGTCGCCGATGCGGGCTTCGATAGTAGATTCTACAGCGTTGACCAAAGTCGATTTACCCACGCCTGACTGACCACATACAAGAGTCGTCTTGTCCTTTAATAGATCCCGCACCTGCTGAACACCTTCCTTATTGGTAGCAGAGGTGAGGATGGTAGGATATCCGATATTGGCATAGACCGCTTGAATGTATTCGAAGAGAAGGTGATCCTCTTCGCTCATGAGATCAGACTTATTGACGATGATGGTCACAGGTATATTATGCGGCTCCGTCATCAGCAAAAAGCGATCAATAAATCCTTGCTTGAGACTCGGACTGACAATGGTCACGACCAAGATCGCCTGATCAATATTGGATGCGAGGAGATGTAGAAAATGTTTTTTGCGTGGTGATTGTCGCACCACATAATTGCGACGTGGAGCTATCTTGACGATATTACCTACTTTCGTCTCTTCTTCTTGGATCTCGACCTCTACTTCATCGCCCACCGCAACTGGATTGGTGAGCTTGAGCTTTCCTAATCTAAATTTTCCAACAATACGACAAGGTAATACAGAGTTATCTTCCAACTTTACATCATACCAGGTCCCTGTAGACTTTATCACTATACCCTTTACCATAGTGCTAAGTAAATAAAAAAAGCTCGAAATGGTTGTACCATTCCGAGCTATATTAATTTTGAATAATTTAATTCTTACTTACTCGCATTTAGATTGATCACGATAGCTACATCATCGTGGATCAATTTATCTTTTGCGGTATTGATAATACCAGATTTGTAGTTGATCCCCCACTGCGTTCTATTGATGGTGAATGAAGGCGTGATAGCAGATAGTTTATTTGGTCCTACATTCACGTTTGCATCGAAAGTAATAGACTGTACTTTGTCTTTCAACTTTAAGTCGCCCGTTATTTTGTGCGTCACAGAAGCATTACCAGACACTGGACTAACCTTTGTGATCGTAAATGAACCAGTAGGATATTTCTCTACTCCAAAGAAGTCGTCAGCCATCAAGTGTCCTTCAAGATCTTCTTTACCTTTGCCTGCAGTTAAGTCCGTTACTACGTTTGACTTCATATCTATAGTAAAATTACCTGCCTGTATATTGCCATTACTAACTTTGATCGTACCGTCTGAGATTTTCAATTTACCCATGTGCTTACCTGTAGGCTTTGAACCTGTCCATGTAATAGAGCTGTTTTTATCTACATTGAAGGTAGTAGCACCCGAAGTGGCCTTAGCCGCTTCTCCCTTTGCTGCGGATACCTCTGCTTTTTTGCCATCTGGCGCATTATTGCAAGCAGTAAATGCTAATGTGAACAAAAAAAGTGGTGTTAAAAAAAGTAGTTTTTTCATGATTTTGATGCTTTTTTATGATATTTAAATGATTTATCGCTTGGTATATGATGATAAAAAAAACAACTGAACAATAACAAGGTTCTTAAAAGTGTTAATTAAATCATAAGAAAGGAACCCCATATCAGCCGTATTCGTTGATAAATTAAAATAAGTGTCTATATATTCACAACCATATGCAGAATATATGTAGATTTATTTAAATATGTAAATGTATATATTTCTATAAATTGGCACTAAATTCGAAATTTAAGTTGGTAACTTAGTAAATTAAGACTTATGAAAAATTTATTGATAGCCTTATGTTTTGCGATACCAATGCTTTCGTTTACTGTTGATCAGTCGGCGATAACTGTTGCTATAGGAAAAGGGGACATTCAGACTTTGTCAAAGTATTTTGATGAGACTGTAGAAATCTGCATCCTAGATCTAGAAGATATGCTAGACAAGAATGAGGCTATTACAGAGATAGAGACATTCTTTAAAGCGAACCAACCGAAGTCTTTTACCCTCGTGCATGATGGCACATCAAAGGGACAAGATAGTAGGTATTTTATAGGTGATCTAAATACAAGTGAAGAGACATTTCGTGTCTACGTGTACTTGAAGAGTACAAGTGACAATTATTTGATACAAGAAATTCGTTTTGAAAAGAAATAAAAAACGATGAAAACATTAGTTGGGCGTGCAAATTGATTTTTGCGCGCCTTCTTTTTTTGGCGTTGCCAAAAAAAATTATGCGTTATGAATTGAAAAGCTAAGCTTACGCTGGCGCTTGTCAGATTCGGTGGCAGGAAGCCACTTATTCTCTTTAACTTGTTCTAGAAACCTAAGAAGAAAAGCTGAGGTATATTGTACTACTCAAAGCTGCTTTGGCTCTTCTAAGGTGGTTAACGCCTGTCCGACTCATAGAGGCGGGAAACGCTTTGGCGAAACATAATTGCAAAGCTGACGCTGGCAAAACCACCGAAGGCACCGTCGCTTTACTAGCAAGAACAAGTAATATAGAATCTACTTTTTCACATCCTTCTCCAAAACTCCGATACTAAATAAAGCAAAATCATACTTCACTGGATCTTTTGGATCAAAGCGTTTGAGTGTATTGGTAAGTTCGACTACCGTTTGGAAATCATTTTGTTTTCTTTCGATCAGATTGAATCTTCTGGCAACTCGCTCTACGTGCACGTCTAAGGGCATAAGTAACTGATCTGGTCTGATGCGTTTCCAGATACCAAAGTCGACGCCCTTTCTGTCTTGGCGTACCATCCAGCGTAGAAACATATTAAGTCTTTTGCATCTAGATTTTCTAGCTGGCGTGGCGACATGCTTGCGGGTACGATGTGGCGCATGATCTGCATCAAAGAACAAATCATGGAAGCCTTGTAATCCAGCTCCTACATGCTCGTCTTCAGGCTTGATAAATCTAGCAAAAGCATCCTCCAATGAATCATTTGCTCGATAAAATCTCTGCAAAAAGTCCAAGAAATAGAGCGTGTCTGTATAATTAAATGTCCTATGCTTAAAGTCTGCAAACATAGCTCTCTGATCCTCTGTGTGATTCAGTATAAAGTCATGAGGTCGACCTTCCATGAGATCAATGAGCTCCAGAGACTTATTGATAATAGTAACACGCTGCCCCCAGGCTAACATCGCAGACCAAAAGCCCATAATCTCGATGTCTTGTGGATGCGTGAATTGGTGGGGTATCTTGATCGGATCATTTGGTATAAAATCAGGTTGGTTGTACTTTTCTACCAGTCCATCAAAATATGTTTTTAAGTCTTTGTTATTCAAAGTGTTCTGATTCAGGAATTAATGGTAGACTATTGAGCATAGAAGGCCTCTTTACGAATAGATGAATAATGTCCTATCTCCGTCAAATATAGGAATGCTAAATGACTTCTAAGGGGCAAAAAATAGGTTTTAAAGACCAAATGCTAATGATCAGTATGCAGATGTAGTTTAGTTTGTTATATTTGAACATCCAAACGATATATATTACATGACCGCAACTTTAACATACACAGCAGTACTAGCCCTTATCTATATCGCCAAGAAACTAGATCCAGCTTCTTAGCCTCATTAGGTCATCTCTATTAATAAGTAAATTTTTTCATTGTATTTATTATCAAGCTACATCCAATTAGCACAGGCTAATTAGTATATTTGTGCTATGATGAAGTATATCATACTCGGCCTGATAGTCTATGGTATCTATAGATTTTCTAATGCGCCTAAGATAGGCAGTTCCAACAATGACGGTGTGGAAGATGAATACACGGATTATGAAGAAATCGACTGATATCGGGTCGTGGGTACTCGAGAAAAACAATCAATTTATAGCCTTTAATAAACCAGCTGGGATTCCTGTCCAAGAAGATAAGACAGGAGATACAAGCCTGCTCCGTTTGGCTGAAATATACACCAAAAAAAAGATACTGCTTTGTAATCGCATCGATCGTCCTGCTAGCGGGATCGTTCTCTTTGCAAAGAATAAGACTGCACTTGAGCATATCAATAAGCAGTTTCAGTTTCGTACTATCGATAAGACATATCTATGCATAGTTGAAACAAAGCCGCCTAAGGATTCTGACAGCTTGACCAATTGGATAGAGAAAAATGGTAAAGCGAATAAGTCTTTTATCGTTCCCGAAAAAACAGCAAGATCAACTGAAGCCAGGTTGGATTATAAATTGATCGGATCTAGTGATCGTTATTTTTTAATGGAAGTACAGCTACATACTGGTAAGCATCATCAGATTAGATGTCAACTCGCTCATATAGGAAGCATCATTAAGGGAGACGTAAAGTACGGTGCTCGCAGAAGTAATAAAGACAAGTCCATCCATCTTCATGCATGGAAGACAATAGTGACGCATCCTATTTCAAAAAAGAAGATTATGCTGAAAGCGCCACTTCCAGCAGAAGATTCATTGTGGAGTTATTTTAAGAAAGAAGTGTTAGCTAATTAGGTCTTCCCCGCTTTAATCATTTCTATCAGTTCTTCGGTAGAAGAATAATCTTCGCCACTTTCTTTAGCAAGTGCAATTGCTTTATTGGCCGTTTTGATCGCCTTACCCTTTTTGCCCATTTTTGAATATAGAGCTGCTAGTGTATCCATATTGAAGTAGGCTTTCTCCATCTTTATTGACTTCTTTGTTAGTTTGGTAGCGCCTTTGAGCAACTTCTTATCATCTATTACTTCGTAAAATGTCCAAGCTACATCGTTCAACTCATACGGATCATCGGATGGATAATTTTTGTAATGACTAAGCGCTGCATTTGCATAACCAGCTCGATCTCCTTTTTGGCGATAAAAAGTCATACCGTATGCGGATGTCATTTTTGCCGCTCTACTAGGATAAGCTTTTTGAAACAGGTCTCCTATTTCTTCCATACTTAGATTTTCACCTTCGTTCTTGATTTTAGTGAAAACCAATTGTTGTATTTTATCCTCTACCTTTTGCTCTCCATATTGTTCTATGAATGTTGACTTATTTTTAGCTAAGTATTCAAACATCTCAGAATCCGCACTCTCCGTCAGATTGAAAATAATAGAAAGATTTTCACCTTCACTCCAGTCTTCTTGGGTAGCTAGATACTCTTCCGCTATTGGTACATGCATACCGTCCATAGCATCTGCCTTTGCCTTGAGATAGGTCTTTAAAAACTCAGGAGATTTTTCACCTGCTGCATATTTAGCATCTAAGGCAGCAAGAGATCGACTTGGATCCATAGCTAATGCTCCTTCCTCCATCAATGCCTTTACATTTTGGTACCCCGCTACTCTGTGTACCAAGCTGCCGTATCCATCTATAAATAAAAGTGTAGGATATACAAATACATTATATTTAGATCCAATGGTTAGGCCCTGAGGCTTTTCCATATCCATCTTTACACTTATAAATTTATCGTTGAAATAAGAACCTACTTTTTTGGAAGAAAAAACTTTCTTATCCATCTGCTTACAAGGTCCGCACCAAGTGGTGTAGGCATCGACAAAAACAATTTTATTTTCTGCTTTTGCTTGCGCTAAAACACTCTCCCACTCTGCGTTTGAGAAATCTATTCCTTGGGCAAACATTACGGATAGGCTAAAGCAAGAAAGGGTGATTACTGATATGATTTGTCTCATGCTATATTTCTATTTATTTTAAACTATGGAGCTTTAGCTTTTAAGTTTCTTTAGCAGCATTTGAACTTTTGCTTTATCACTTTGATCAGTGACATGCTCAAGGGCTGATTCCGCAGACTTAACCGCTAAGTCTGTTTTACCATTTTTATTCAAAATAGATGCATAAGTAATGATATAATCCACTTCAGTACTATTGTCGGCTGCTTTTTTAGCAAATTTTTCTGCATCCTTCATAGCATCTGCATCATAATCAAAACTCTGAGACAGTGACACGGCCAATTCGTGAAGCGCTGCAGTATCATCACCAATTTGCTTTTTCGCATATTCTTTACAGCACTTTCTATACTCTTCTGAGTTGCCCTGCGCTTTATGAAAATACAAATCTGACTCTAAAGCAAAGCCTTGATACTGTTTAGGAATATTAGTTTTAGCTTTTGCCTTAGCCTCAACTAACAGAGATTCAGCTTCAAACTCCACTGCTTTTTTCACTGTAGCTTCACAAGCTTGAAGAATTCGCTCATCTACTACCGCTTTTGAGTTCAAAGCAACAATGGCACTCTTATGCTCCACCAACAAATCAAATATCCTGGAATCTGCTTCAGTTGTAGCTTCAAGAATAAAATTCAAATTAAAGTCCGTTGTCAGGTCATCTTGTGTTCGGATATAATCATTCGCTACTTTGCTACTAGACTTCTTCGACTTATTTAAAGCTTGGACATAGTCGTAGATCAACTGTGGATCACGATCACCGTCTTCATACGCTTTTGCAAAGTCCCTACTAAAGTCAACTTTGCCAATGACATGCTTTCCTATCTTTAGAAAATTCACTGCGTCTTGAGCGCCTTTTTGCCGATGAACTACTTCACCATCTCCTCCAATAAAGTAAAGGGTTGGAAATGCCTGTACAGGATATTTAGCCTTAAACTTTCTACCCTCTCCTTTTTCCATATCAATCTTCATATTGACAAAGTTGGCATTGAAAAATTCTCCTACTGCAGGATCTGGGAAGGTATTTTTTGCCATTCTCTTACATGGTCCACACCAAGTAGTGTAGGCATCGATAAAAATAACCTTGCCTTCCTTCTGGGCCATTTCGAGTGCCTCGTCAAAAGAGCCATGAAAAAATTCAATCCCTTGAGCGCCTACTTGAAAAGTAAATAGACAGAAAAAAATAAAAGAAGTGATGATACGCATAGTTGGATTTTTTTATCTGCTCCTAAGGGCAGCTTTAGTACTAATATCATTTGTAAACAATATCAGCTACAAGATAAATATATTACAAATTTTGTGCTCGTTTGTCCTTCGTTTAAGGATCAATTAAGAGAAGTTTAACAGCCGAATTACCTCAAAAGACAAGAATCCAATACAATTCTTATTCTTAGATCACCTTGCATTTTTCTTTGAGCCATTTCTTCTCTTGCGTATTCAACGCTGGAGACACGGTTTTGTATACCTTTTTGTGGTAATTATTTAGCCAAGTCACCTCCTCCTTTGTCAGTTGATCAAAAGCAATCATCTGAGTATCTATCGGAAACATAGTCAAGGTCTCAAATCCATAAAAAGTACCGAATTCATTATTTGCCACTTCCACCGTTAGTACTAAGTTTTCAATACGAATACCATAGGCTCCACTTTTGTAAAACCCAGGCTCATTAGAAGTCAGCATTCCTGGCGCTAGAGCGACAGCCGCTTTTCCTGTCGCAGCTGGGCTAATACTCTGAGGCCCTTCGTGCACATTTAGAAAATGTCCAACCCCATGGCCCGTGCCGTGACCATAGTTTTTGTGCTTAGCCCAAAGCGCTTTTCTAGCTAATAGATCAAGCTGATTGCCCCTAGTTCCCTTAGTGTATATGCATGTAGCCACTGCAATATGACCCTTCAGTACAGCAGTATAGTCTTGCTTCAACGCTTTATTAGGTTTGCTGAATGTAGTAGTCCTAGTGATATCGGTTGTGCCGCAGTGGTATTGACCACCAGAATCAAGTAGCAAAACTCCTTTAGGTTTTAAGGTCGCGCAGGTTGGACGTTTAGCACTATAATGTACAATGGCTCCATTTCCCTTGTACCCTACTATCGCGTTAAAACTTTCACCGTGATACTCACCTTGCTCCTTTCTAAAACTCGCTAAGGTCTCCGCCACCTCTACTTCATCAATCTTTCGCTCCCCTACCGATGACTCCAACCACATATATAATCTAGTGAGTGCCACACCATCTTTGATCATGGCTTTTCTGATTCCTTCTACCTCGATCTTATTTTTTATGGCTTTTAGATAAGTAGATGGCGTAGCCGCATGTATCCCACTTGCCTTGTTGATCGCCTTTGACAGAGACAAAGATGTAGAGGCAGGATCATACATAACCTTCGACTTTACAGATGTAGTCTTCAAGAAGGCGTCGATTTCATTGTATTCCTTTATGAGAACATTGTCCTTTTTGAGTTTTTTAGCTAATGCGGCCGATATTTTAGAGGAATCAACAAATAAGTAAGACTTTTTGAGCCCAACTAAAAGAAATCCAATGAAAACAGGATTACTTTCAACATCATTACCCCTGAGATTTAGCGTCCAGGCGATATCATCTAAGGTTGATATCAAACAATAGTCCGCTTTTTCGGCGGAAACAGTGTCACATATTTGACTCAACTTGCGCTTTCGAGACTGACCAGCATATTTAAGCTTCAATTCAAAGACGGAAGCCTTTGGTAGGCTTGGCCTATCTGTCCAAGCTTTGTATAGGATATTTGCGCTTGTTTTTAACTTAATATTATAAGGTTTGAAAAAACGCTGCATATTCAATACTTGATTCACGGAAAACAGACTTCCATCAACAGCAATCGTTGCCTCCTTTTTAAGGTTTTGTAACAGCCATGTTAGATGTTCAGGAGTATGCGGTACTTTCAGCTTATGAAAGGAGAAAGGAGTACCCTCCAACTCTTCTTCTGCTTGAATGAAGTACCTGCTATCTGTCCAGAGTCCCGCCTGTCTTAAAGTAATGACAGCTGTACCTGCAGAACCTGTAAAACCACTAATCCAACTTCTTGTTTTCCAATGACTTGCGACATATTCACTCTGATGTGGATCGCTCGAAGGGACGATAATAGCGTCAATCCCTTTTGTCTTCATCTCGGATCTAATTTCTGCGAGTATCGCCTGTTTTTCTTTCATTTATATGGTTTTAAATATTAATCTAAATATAACTCCTCGTTGACTGCAACTATTACACTCAAGATCTTGTATAATTTAATATCTTACAAAGCTCAGCTATTAAATTGTTTTCATCTATCTAATAGCGCCACGGCTCAATACATTATCATTTTTTCTGATATCTACGACACAAAATTCACGAAAGTGAACTGATTTGGCATATTTTTTGTTAAAATGGTGCTTTCTTTTGGCATTTATGACAATTTTATTTTAATTTAGTCATATCCAGAAGTTTCAGTATAACCATTTATTAAAACTTGCCATGTCACAATTACTTAGAAAAGTGAAGACGCCACAAGCGTCAAATTATGATTATTGTTCATGTAAGCGCTTTCGATATCGAAAGTAACAAGTTATTAAAGAAATATTCAAATGCTGAATCAGAAGCTGTCCCACAAAATGCTCCAAAGGTTGTCTCCTCAACAGATACAACTGATGAAGCTACTTCAAATACCAACTGCCACTCTAGATCAAAGGATCTCTGAGGAGCTAGAGGCCAATCCTGCGCTAGACGAAGGTGAAGAAGAACAAGCTGAAAATGAAGACCAAGAATCCTATGCTACTCAAGATTCCGACACAGAGAATGGAGAGGAAAAGGATGAACTAGCTAATAAAGAAGAGGAGTTTGAACTTGATGACTATATCAATGAATATCTAGAGGAAGATCCTTCTAGCTATAAACTACAGGCCAATAACTACTCGCAAGACGAGGAAGAAAAAACAATTATAATGGCAGTGGAAGACACCTTCCACGAATACTTAGAAGCTCAAGTAGGCTTGATGGATTTCGCCGATGACAAAGAAGAAAAGATTGCACATCAGATCGTTGGATCTATTGATGATGATGGATACCTAAGGAGAGATCCTATTGCGATCATCGACGACCTGATGTTTGCACATAATATAAATGCTACTCCTGATGAAGTGGAGAACATGCTGACACGCATCCAGAAGCTTGATCCTCCTGGCGTAGGAGCTCGTGATCTCAGAGAATGTCTACTTATTCAAATTCAAAGCAAGATCCTTGCATTCACAAAAAAGGGAGAACACCCTGCACAGGCATTTTATGATGCACAAGAAATCTTAGATCAATACTTCAATGAATTTTCAAAGAAGCACTATCAAAAGCTACAAAGACACATCGGTTCAAGCGAAGCTGAGCTGCGTGAAGCCTATGATGAAATATTGAAACTAAACCCAAAGCCAGCTAGTGGCCACGTGGGTCAGAATAACAAAGGTATTCACTACATCGTCCCAGATTTCATTATTGAGAATCGTGATGGCGAGTTAGACCTTACTCTTAACAGTAGAAATGCCCCTGATCTTAGAATCAACGATCAGTATACAGATATGCTCAAGTCCTACAAGGCGAGCACAAGTAACAGAAAAGGTACCAAGACAGAGAAGGAAGCAGTCATGTTCATCAAGCAGAAGATTGACTCTGCTAAGTGGTTTATAGACGCGATAAAGCAGAGACAGCAGACCATGTATAAGTCGATGTATGCGATTATGCAATATCAGTACGATTTCTTTTTATCTGGTGATCAAAAGAAACTCAGGCCAATGATCTTGAAGGATATCGCAGACATTACTGGTCTTGATATCTCCACTGTTTCAAGAGTTGCCAACAGTAAGTTTGTGCAAACCGAGTTTGGAACTAAGCGTTTGAAAGATTTCTTTTCTGAATCATTACAGACGAGCACAGGCGAAGAAGTTTCCACACTTGAAGTAAAGAAGATTCTCACAGAGATTATCAGTGGAGAAAATAAGCGCAAGCCGCTTTCGGATGAAAAACTTAAAAATCTTCTTCAGGATAAAAGTTACAACATTGCTAGACGTACAGTAGCAAAATATCGCGAGCAGTTAAATATCCCAGTTGCAAGATTAAGAAAAGTATTATAGCCCTCACCTATAAGAAAGATACATAAAGTAAAAGAGCCTGAAGCATATTGTTGTTTCAGGCTCTTCTTTTTGCTAGGCACCTATTTTAATTATTTCACCTTATCAAGAGCTACCAATAACATATCAAGAGCTTTATCTATTTCTTCTTTCGTGATAACCAAGGGTGGCGCAATCCTAATGCACGAATCATTAAATAAAAACCAATCTACGATCAAGCCAGCCTCCATACAATGTTTTATCACATTTCCAACACGTTCAAAACTATCTAACTGCACAGCCATCAACAAACCAGAAGACCGTACTTCTTGAATCAATGGATGCACCAATCGCTGTTTTATATGCGCTTCCTTTTGTAAGACCTCTGAAACGTAATTTTCCGCCAACAAAGTTTTTAAAGTAGCCAGTGCAGCAGCACAACTTACTGGGTGTCCACCAAAAGTAGTGATGTGCCCCAAGATCGGATGATCCGAAAAATACCGCATATTTTCTTTGGAAGAGACAAAAGCACCGATCGGCATACCACCACCCATACCCTTAGCTAACAAAAGTATATCGGGTACAATTCCAAATTTTACAAAAGCAAACAAGGTTCCCGTCCGACCATAGCCCGTCTGTATCTCATCTAAGATTAACAAGGTACCCGTCTCTGTACAACGATTTCTCAGCTTAGTTAGGTAATTATCGAAAGGAGGACGCACGCCCCACTCCGCTTGCACAGGCTCCACGATAACTGCAGCCGTATTCTTAGTGATGAGTCGCAAACAGTATTCACAGTTATACTCTATATGATTGATATTCGGTAGCAGTGGTCTGAAGGGTGCCGTAAATTGGTCCTCACTCATCAGACTCAAAGCGCCTTGCGAAGATCCATGATATGCCTTTCTACAAGATATGATCTCCCGTCGTCCCGTTACACGCTTGGCTAATTTCATCGCTCCTTCCGTAGCCTCTGTACCACTATTAACCAAATACACGGAGTCCAACTGCTCAGGCAATTGCTCCGTCAGTAAAGTCGCTAGCTCCACCTGTGGCGAAAGCACATACTCGCCATACACCATCGTATGCATAAAAGTCTCCGCTTGTTTTTGCACCGCCTTTACTACCGCAGGATATTTATGCCCAAGGCTACTTACCGAAATCCCTGCAATAAAATCCAAATATCTTTTCCCCTCAGGATCGATCAGATACACTCCTTCCGCATCCGATATTTCAAGCATCAAAGGGAATGCACTCGTGGGTGCCATATGATTTAAAAACTGCGTTCTGATACTTGACATAGGTATTGATAAATTGATCTAAGCCACGAAGATACTGAAAAGTTTATCTGCTTATTGTTTTGGGGCCATACTGATCCTGACGATGTAGACACCTTGCTCTGCCACGTACCCACATCATCATGACAGCACCGGTCGTCCGCTATATCCCTTTTTTCGCAAAGCGAAACAAAGGGATGCCACTACCACCACTTGTCCTTGCGCCCGTTGGCGACTTGCTTTGGCACCTTTGGTGCGTCGCGTCCGGAGTTGACTCATGCTTGAATCATCCAACTCACCACTCAATCATAAAGGATATCCGAAGAATCAATATCGTATACCATTCAATCATCTAAAAGAAATTACAAATCAAATAATCAGAAATTACACAGCGAACTCATCTCCGAGACACAGAAATAAAAATAAAGTATAGGATAAACAAAATCCGTAAGAATAATTGAGTCCACTCTGAAAACTGACGAATTGCATAAAATGGAAAATTTTAGATGTGCTTTTCCAATGCGACAACTCCTTGGCGTGCCTAAGCATCAGTGGATTGAGAAAATGAAAAATATCGCCAAAAGGAACATTTTTGGTTTTGTGAGGAGTGGACTCATAATTGACTATTTACTTAAATATCTACTTTCATAAACTTAGAATCGTAATTAAATTATATACTATGAAAACAAATCATTTCGAAAAATTTAGTTTAATATGTATCATCTGCCTAATATTTCTATCCACTCTTTGTGCTCAGAAAAAGAACAAGGAATATGTGAAATTTACTATTTATACAGGTGAAGAGATCAACTCAGGAACAGATATGGATCTGTCCATCAAAATTCATACTACTGGCAAAAATCATAATGTCTTAAAAGTACCATCCGTCTCTAGATTCATTGATGGAAATGCTCTAGAAAGAGGAGATGTAGAAAAATTCAATTATCTACTACCTAAATTTGCGGATATTCATCACATCTCCGTAAGCCTAAATAATACAATACCTGGATGGAATAAGTACTACCTAAAAACAATCATTATCACGCAAGCCAGTGGCAAGACATATACATTCAATGCTAACTGTTGGATAGTAGGAAAATATAAAGAAGATGGTGTTGTTAAAATTAATCCTTCATCAGTTACACCAAAACCATTGAATAAAGAAGAGTATATGATTGATGTAAAAGTGGTGACTGGAAATAAACGAAACGCTGGCACAAATGCCAATGTGTTTTTGACTTTAAACACCGAGAATAAAAGTGGAGCTCCTTTCATATTAAACCCGAAAATAAATGGCAATGCATTTGAGAGTGAAAATATAGATTTAGTAACAACCCATCACCAACTATTCAGTGATTTGAAGTCTATCAATATTAGACATGATAATGAAGGAGTGAATAGCGGCTGGTATTTAGAAAAAGTAGTCGTGACCTCTCAAAAAGGTAAGATGTATACTTTTGATTGCAATTGTTGGCTAGAGGGTGACAACAATGGACAGACTCTTTACCCTAGCTCGACCTTAGAAGCAATTCCTCCAAAATTTAAAAAAGTTTCTTTTGAGTCTGGTGTTGCGAATAAATACTTAGACGTCCAATGGGGAAATACTGAGAATAATACACCTTTGCATCTTTGGCCAAAAAATGGAGGCAGAGCTCAACTATTCCACTTAGAGCCAGCAGAAGAAAATTACTTTCACATAAGATCTGACCTTAAAAGAGATATGTACCTACACATTGTAGAGGGATCCAATCAGCCAAAGGCTCTTGTAGTGTTGTGGGAAGGAAAAGGTCGTGAAAACACCAAGTGGGCATTTGAAAAACAAACAAATGGTAGCTATCTCATACGATCAAAACTAGGAACCTACTTAGATGTTCAATGGGCCAGCCCAAAAGATGGTACACCTATTTGGATGTGGTCGAAAAATGGAGGAAACGCTCAACAATGGAAAATCATCTACAATAATTATAATTCAAGGCACAACTATGTCAGGCGACGTGGATAAATCTAAATAAGAAGTAGCTAAGATTGATTTCAACTAAATTGGCTCTTTTTTAATCATATATAGACCTTAATAAACAGGATATTCTATTTTTGCGAAAAATCTCTTAGATGAATTTTTCGCAGAAAAAGATATATAGTTATTGTGCTGAGCATACAACACCTGTATCTGAAGTTTTAAGGAAGTTAGAACGTGCGACAAATCTAAAAACGCTTGCCCCACAGATGGCATCAGGCGCTTTTCAAGGCAAGCTATTAGAGATGCTAGTTCGTATGTCAAAACCAAAAAATGTACTCGAGATCGGTACATTTACTGGGTACTCCAGTATATGTATCGGATATGCCCTCCCTGATGGGGCAAGACTCCAGACTATAGAGGTAAATCGCGAGCTACAGAATATTATCAGTGAGCACATAGAAATGGCTGGTCTTTCAGAAAAAATAATAACTCATGTTGGTGATGCATTAGAGATTATTCCTACCCTAGATATGAAATTCGACATGGTATTTATCGACGCAGGTAAAAGAGATTACGGAATATACTATGATAGTATTATTGATAAGGTCAATCCCAATGGAATCATACTAGCAGATAATGTACTATGGAGTGGAAAAGTAGTAGACAAGAACAAAGATAATGACACACGCATTATTGACGACTTCAATAAGAAAGTTTTTAATGACGCGAGAGTAGAAAACATCACACTACCTATTCGAGATGGTCTGACGATTGCTATCAAAAAATAATCTGCCAGTTTGAAATCAACAAGGAACCGTTACTTTTTGCTTTTCTTCTTTCTCTTCTTTTTCTTAGATTTCTTTTTTAGCGCTCCATTACTTTGACTTCTTTCGATGAGTCTATTAGAAATCTGAATAAAATCCATTTCTGTTATAATTCCAACTAGCTCTTTTTCTTTTACTACAGGAAGACAACCGATTTTATGCTTCTTCATGATTTCCATAGCATCCACGATAGTCGCCTCAGGTGTGGTAGTGACAGGATCTTCTATCATGATCTCTTCTACTAAAGTATACGCTTTCTTTTTTTGCTTCTTGATACTATTAAAATATCTCAAGATTAATTGCGAAGTAACCAAACCTACTAGTTCGCCTTTTTTATTTTCTACTGGAGCATAGTGAATCCCCTTCCAATTCATCATATCGGATACTAGCTGAACTATATCATCCCTATGTGTGGTAAATACGTCAGTATACATAAACTCTTCGACCAACATAGTAGAAGGATCATAAATATCTAGATCCATCAATTCGGGCATGTCCCATTTATGCACTGGAATCTCTTTTTCTTGATTCTTGATAATAGATGCCGTCAAGCAAGACAGCGCCTCATCTCTAGAAGTCTCCTTGAGCAATTTCGTATAGGCTCTCAATTGCCAGCGAGCTCCATTGTTATGTGCCTTGGCTCTTTCTTCTATAATGTTGAGATATCTATTGATATCTGCTTCATTTACACCATGACTAGTCAAGCCCTCTCTTGCTATTGGGATTAGATGATTTAAGATTAAATCAACGGCAGATATTTTCTCATCACCAAACCAAGTGAACTTTGTATCAATTCCAAACTTGGCTGCTTTACCAAAATTGTCTCTTACATCTTCCCAGCTGATGTGCTCTCTGACATCCTCTACCTTATTCCCTAGCCCAAGCATGCAACCTAACCAAAATGCTGCATTTGACACTTCGTCTATGACGGTAGGCCCCGAAGGTAATACTCTATTTTCTATACGAAGGTGAGGCTTACCATTTGGACTTATCCCATAGCAAGGTCTGTTCCATCGGTATACTGTAGAGTTATGCACTTGCAGTGCCCTAAGATTAGGCACCTCATTATTGCGAATCATCTTTTCTGAATCCTCCTCTATATCTCCTGCTATCAAGACTCTAAATCGAGAAATATCTTCTTGGTAAATTTCCAAAAGAGAATTCTTCAACCAACCATTTCCAAAATTAACTCTTGGGCTCCTTTCACGCATATGAAATGCGGATGAACGTGTATCTAAAGCTTGCTGAAAAAGTGCAATTCTAGACTCATGCCATAGTCTTCTTCCAAACACAATAGGAGAATTTGCCGCAATCGCCATCACAGGTCCTGTCAATGCCTGTGCGATATTATACATGTGCACGAAATTATCTGGGCTAACTTGGAGATGCACTTGAAAGCTAGTGTTGCAAGCCTCCAGCATAGGGGAGTCGTGCTTTATCAAGAGCTCATCTATACCCATCAATCTTAGCTCATAGGAGTTATTATTCAGTTGCTTATTGATGGCCTCCATCAGTGCGAAGTATCTCTTTTTAGGAGTTAGATTATCCATATTCAAATGGAACAATCTTAATGTAGGAAGTATACCTGTAAGTACAAGTTTACTATCTAATTTCTTTAATTTGGCGCGTATGATATCGAGCTTTTCAATGCTTTCTGCCTCTAAGTCTGACAAACAGGTCCCAGTGAGTTCTCTCGGTGTGAGCTTCGTTTCTAGATTGAATCTGGCCAGCTCTGTTTCCACCCACTCATGGCTCTTCATCTTTTTTAATGCCTTCATAGCAATCGGGACTGGCTTGAAAGATTTATTATCTACCAAGCACATTTCCTGCTCTGCCCCCATTCTAGTAATATCACTTTCAAACCAATCGTTATCGATCATGTAGCTCAATGATCGAACATCAGCCAAGAGTTGCTTCACAAAGCGATTCATTTGAGCTTTGTCAGATAAAAGAGATACGCGCTGTTCACCCATAGGTAAGTATTTAGTTTCTCGCTAATGATAATTCTCTGAAAGTAATCGGCAGGATTAGATACCATTTACCCCTGAGAATGTAATGGTATAAGTTAAATATAAGTAATCTTACACCAGTTTAGTACTAAAATACGTTATGATTTTAGATTTGTTTATCCCCATAATTTATATCATACTTAGTTAATTAATTAAGATATATTTATGTCTAGTTAAAAACCCTTATATGAAGTGTCTGAGTTATCTCTTCCTAGCAATCTTAATCCTGACTTCGTGCAAAAATAATGAGAATGAAATATTTGAATTAAGCTACGAAACGGATGTGGTTTATGAAGCTGGACTAAGCCAATTTGAAGCACATTTTATCGATAACTTTGATATCGATACTAGAATCGACGCACTATTAACGGCACGTGGTCTTACTCGTGAAGACATAGAGAAAATACTCCCGAAATCAGCAGAAATAGTTAACACTCGGAATGATGTAAGTCTCGATTTTATCAGAAACCTAGTGCTACGAGTTTTTGAAGGATCTCCATTTGATCCAAATCAAAAAGAAAACGAAACTGAAATATTCTTTAGAGACAATGTACCTCAAGATCGAGCTTCTTTTATCAACCTCATTCCTTCACTTCCAGATGTAAAAGACCAGTTACTTGAAGAGCATTATAACTTTACGATTAGAACTGAGTTGCGCGCACCACCACCGAATACAATAGAAGCAAGATTAAGGCTTAGATTTTCAGTGCAATGAAAATTAATGGAACTATCCATCAAAAAGAAAAAGCTGAACCAATTTGATTCAGCTTTCGAAAATACCTATTTATTTATTTTTTTGCTTTTAAATAGTTGGAAAACTCTCTATCAACATAGCATACATTGTCGCTTGTGCCAAATTGGTAGCCTCTTCTAAATGGAAGCCTTTGTTAAGAAAGTAATCCTCTAATAAGACTTGCACTTTTGCTGAGACAAGCATATACGCTTGTAGCGTTTCTGAACTTAACTTCCCTGTTTCCTTCCAGCTCTGTAGTTGACTTGATGATCTCAACATCCAATCACTTACCTTATCCGCATCCTTCTGACTGAGTACTTTAGGAGAATTATACAAACTAATCAAAGCTTTTAGTTCAGCATCGCCAAATCCGTCGTTTACCACTCCCGTGATTTCCTTTGATATATTCATCAGTAACTTTACATCTGACCAATCTGTAAAGTATCCAGAGGTGATGTTTGCTTTAGATTCAACTTGAGAACTAAAAACTTTTAAGCTTGGCGTAAGTTGCACGGTTGCGTAATATGCATTGGCTGTCTTATCATCATATATACCATTTGGTTCAGAAGTAAAATTGCCGTAGATAGACAGGATAGACTGCAGATTTTTTACAGAGATTCTTGCCATATTTTCATTGATCGCAGGGGCAATAGATTTAGAAAGTGCTATTCTGCTTACCGCTGGGGGGGTTTCATTATCCATAGCGTTAACTGGAAATGAATTAAAATTAGACGACATAGAACTTCCGCCCTTCGCAGTAAATTCCTTAACACTACCTAATTCTCTGTCATGAAGTGTTTGTTGGAATGCGATATCGATCTGGTTTACCTCATGTAAAAAAATGCTATTTACTTTTACTACTTCTGCATTGACAAACCCTATTTGGAATAAATTATCTTGCAAAGGTAGTGCAGATGCGTAATCTGGGAAAACACCCGTTACGATCTTGTATCGACCATTCTCAATCGTAGTAAATACCTTTTTATTGAGCTGGTAGCGGCTCCAATCTATCTGCGCATGATTGTCGAAATCAGCTAACTGAATCATATAAACATCTTTACCTTTCTCGGTAGCCAGCGGCTCAATATAGGCATTAGGGAATTTATCTCTTTTAAGATTTTGAGTTACAGCCTCCGCTTTTTGTAAATCTGAAAATGATCCAAGGATTAATTTATGCCCTTGTGCCTTAGAGCTAGATTCAAAGTATACATTGGCAATGTCTGACAGCGAGGCCAGGTTCTCTACGTTCTCATTACTATATCCAAGCTGGATAACGTAATTAGTAGAAGTTTGCGCACTCAAAATCTGTGTAATTGCCAATGCGGTAAATAGGATAATTGACCATGATAATTTCATTGTTAAATTTTTTGTTTGGGTAAACAATATAAATACATTACATATATTCATAATATATAAACTCCTAAAATAGAGGTTTGTTTCACTAAAAAATGTTAATTTCTAATAAGGAAAGGTAGCCGACAATGAGAATAAGGTCTTCGTGCTCCGGGTAGAAGTGATATGAGGTGTGCTGGGCAACTCATGAAGGTGTGTATAGCAGTGGATGAGCGCCTAGCGAATACGCGGCTATGCACTACCTGAATAGGCGCTCAGTGCATCGAATACAAGCGGATGACCGGGTTAAGCACCCAAAATTCATATACAAACCTACTGCGAACCAAAATATCTGCAAAATATACCGCTTCGCTAATCTTTTATCTCCTGCCATAGCTTAGGCTATGCCACTCCATAAAAAATTCATATTT
>Ga0114957_1002117_pt1 | contig 19686 bp, 21 predicted proteins | sample BantaG_FD_87175 | JGI IMG/M metagenome (GOLD analysis project Ga0114957, IMG submission 87175) | Marine algal microbial communities from Bantry Bay, Ireland - BantryBay_4 metaG | ecosystem: Host-associated > Algae > Red algae > Unclassified | place: Bantry Bay, Ireland | collected 2014-11-21 | reverse complement strand
CGCAGCAAAGAGGCACGGTTGAAAACACTATTGGATTACTTCGGCAGTACATAAAAAGAAGTGAATCAATTCAAAACTACAGTCAAAGTCGCCTGCAAAGCATTCAGGATTCCTTAAACCATAAACCACGCAAATGTCTTGGCTGGAAAACACCCTTTGAGGTCCATTTCAACAAAAAAGTCGCGCTGGCTTTGCAAATCTAGCCGAGACCTCTTTTGCTAGTTCTTTGCCGACCTATTGCTTTTGGATAAAAGTGCTGCTGTAATGGAGTGGAAATGTTTAAGAGTGTTGGGTTTTTAATTATAATTTTTCTGGCTTGGCTGGCGGTTGGTGTCGACTGGTATGTTTGTCAAATAAAGAAAGAATGCCGTCCAAGTGTGGCAAAAGTTTATGACTCAATATATTTTAGTAAATCCTCCGATAAAGCTTATTATACCGATACATCTTATCTGAATTTTACCGAGTTAAAGATGGAAATGGCCCAAGCTACCGGAGACTCTTTTCTTGTTGAAGTTAGACAGTTTAGTGATGAAAGTCCTGCTCTTCTCGATAGGCGCACTGATATTTTTAAAAATTTGCTTTCTAAGCACTTTGATTTATCAAGATTTAAATTTCAAGTCTTTGAAACGCCGAGAGACGCTCCTGAAAACACCTTGTTTAAAGTTTTTAACATTACGAGATTGTTGCCGGTGGTTGAGCAAGAGGTTGTCCCAGATTCAAATGACTTTAAGATCGAAAATAATACAATATTTTTCCCTCAAAACTCTACAAGCTTACTAAATAGCTTGAGTGTAAATGTCTATGTAGACGAGAGTGCCGCGAAAGCAATAAATGGCAATGTCAGCATTAGTATCCATGGCCACACCGATTCAAGCGGAAGAGAGCAGTATAACTACCGTTTGGCTTTAAAGAGGGCCAATCAGTTGAGAGACATGTTTCTTACTCGTGGAGTAAGCGCAGATAAAATTTTTGTAAAATCTTTTGGTGAAAGAGTGCCAATGGAAAGTAATGAGACACTGGCTGGTAGGCAAAAAAACCGAAGAGTCGAAATTAAATTTAATGAGGATAAATAAACAATGTATAACAATATGAATGTAATCACGAGTGCTCCAAATATTTTAGTCATACTTACCTTGCTACTTATAGCTGCAGTTATAGGTTATATTTTACATTGGCTTTTGAGTCGCTCAAAGTATGCGTCTTTGTTGTCTAAATTAGAAACGCAAAATCAAGATTTGAGTTCTCGAATGACTCAATTGGGAAATAATATTTCTGAACTTGATAAAAAAATCCTTTCAGAAAAAGTGCGAAACAACAGACAAGATGAAAGTTTAAGTTCCCTTGAAAATGGGCTTCAAAGTCGCTCACAAAATAAAGCGGCTCCAGCTCCTGTAAAAGAATCTGTTGTAGAGCTCGATAAGCGAGGAGTTCCTAAGGGTAAGATCACCCACTTATTGTCTATTAAAGATGTACAGGCGGATTCTAAGACAAAAGACGATTTGAAGATCATTAAAGGAGTGGGGCCGTTTATTGAAGAAAAGCTCAATGCGATTGGCCTTTTTACCTTTAAGCAGATCTCTCTTTTAAATGATAATGACTGTGAAATCATCACCAATGCTATAAAGTTTTTCCCTGGAAGAATTAAGCGCGACAATTGGATAGGTCAAGCTGCTAAGCTCATGAAATAGACTAAGCATGTATAGCATCTATTGAAATGAACAAAAGCATAAAGAGGTTTGGAATTTTAGCAACTGATAACTCTGCTGAGCTGCCTGTTGTAAAGGCGACTCAAGCAGAGGGTTTTTTGTTTTTGGCGGGTCAAATGGCTTTTGATGTCAATGGAGTTGTAGTTGGAGATACGATTGCTAAACAAACGATACAAACATTTAAAAACATTGAGAGCGTTTTAAATGAAGCTGGTTATCAGCTTGAGGACTTAGTTAGATGCACTTGTTATATAAAAAATGAAGAAGATTTTAATGATTTTAATAGAGCTTATGCAAAGCTTTTTAAAAACATACCTCCTCCCGCCAGGTCGACCATTCCCTCTAAACTTTTGTTGAATGCTTTGGTTGAAATTGAAGCAACTGCTTATAAAAAACAATAAAGATCTGAGTAGTTTAAGCGCTAGCACTAAGGGTGAAATATTATTCTTGCTTCAGTTGCGATTTTTATTATAGTACGTAGCTATGAAATTAGAAGCTTACATCTCTGCAATGATGACTATTAACGTAAAAGCTAGACTATGGCATTGGACCACAAGCGTCGCTCAACATCATGTTGTGTACGAAAGCTTTTTAAACCAAAATCAAACCTCAACGGACAGTTTTGTTGAGTCCGCAATGGGAAATGATCTAGAGATTGACTTTTCCAAGGTAGGAGTAGCAAGTGCTTCTCTGGCCTCCTACTCGCCAGAAGCTTCTCGTAAAGAAATTTCTTCGTTTCGCGCCCTTGTTGGCGAGCTAAAAAAGAATCTTGCTGCTCAAGAATCTGGTGCTTCCGAAGAGCTTATTACGGTTTTGGACGATGTTACGGAGCTTTGTTCCAAGACTCTCTATCTTTTAAAGTTGAAATAGTATTTTGCAGAAGTTGGGATTGCTACAACCACCTCTTTAAAAACAATCTACTTCCGGTAGATATGATTTTTGAGTCAAGGTCCCGAGCTGTATACAGTCATCATCATCACAAGCCATTACTTTAAACCAAACGTATTTAGATGGATTGTACCAACGATCGTCAATGTAAGACACTTCAACATCGTCATGGTTAAACTCGAGTCCCCTGTTGTCTGCTTTGTATTCTAGTTTTGTGATCGCGGCCTCTCGGCATTCTTCGATATATTCTTTTTGACCGGCATGGGCCGTTAGTGTGGCGAAGCTGAGAAGAGAGATTATGAGCATGTTTCTAGATAGTGACATTGTAAAACTCCTTTTTGTTACCCCGATTATAAAGGGACTCCAGTAAAACAATGAAGAGATTTAAGAAACGGTATATGGGAAAATTGTTACTTTAAACAAAGGTCGATGATCACCTTTTGTTTAAAAATGGAGCGGGAGACGAGACTCGAACCCGCAACCCTCAGCTTGGAAGGCTGATGCTCTACCAATTGAGCTACTCCCGCACAACTAGATCAGTCACTTAGGTTCTAAACAAGGCTGCCTTGGCTGGCAAGCTACCAAATGCCCTTTTTTGACGCCCAATTGCGAAATTCGTCACCTAGCTGTTTCCATGATTCAATAACAAAAACTTCCTTTTGCATCTGCCAAATGTCATATTCTTTGTGGCTGATGGTGTCCATATTGAAGTCTAAGTGCTGGCATTTTTCACTCACCGTAAAAGCTATCTCATCTGGAGAGGAAACCGCTCCAGAGCCATAGGTTTTTACCTTGCCATTTTGGCGAATACAGCCAAATTCAACGGTGTACCAATATATAGTGGCTAGCATGCTGTTAAGCTCATGTTTTTCGTCGGGGTATTTTTTTAAGGCATTCACTCCGATTTTGCCAAAATCTTGAAAGAATTCGCAAAATTCTTGTTGGCACAAGAGTGGACAATGTCCAAACAGATCGTGGAACATATCCGGCGCTGGCGTGTACTTAAGTTCTTTTCTATGGCGAATGAAATCCGTTGAAGGGAAAACTTTTTTAGCCAGCAGAGTGAAGAAATCAAAAGGATGCACAAGGCCTTCCACTCGCATTAAAGTCCAGCCGGTTTCTTTTGCAATTTTAGAGCTAACGTCTTTTAAAGGAGGAATGCTCTCTGTGCGAAAGTTAATTTTTTCAACGCCGCGAGAAAATTCTTTGCAGGTATAAAGCGGATAAAGTTTCTTTTGAGTTTCAATTAGAATTTTCCAGGTGCCGTGCTCTTCTTGGCTGTAATCTGGAATAAGGGCTTTTTCGATAGGTCGCTCATCAACTTTTACATAAGTTGAAACTACGTCGATGTAGCGAGGATCATTTGGATCAAAAGATGTTTTGCCTTTTTTTGCAGTCGCAGACATCTTTTTCCTAATCCTCCTCCTTGTACAGCGTGAAAAGGCGAATCATATAAATCGCCATGCTGCTATAACTTAGTATAACCGAAATCCATAAAATAACATTACCAATGTGTATGGTAGATAAATTAAAAAGATGCTTGTTGGCAAAAATAAAACCAAGGCCAACAAATTGAAAAGTGGTTTTCCACTTGGCAATCGAAATGCTTTTGATTTCCATATTTTTGCTAGCAGCTAAGCTGCGAAATCCGCTTACTAGGAATTCTCTGGCCAAAATTAAGGAAGCTAGCCAAGGGTTTATATGAGGGTCCCCTCCTGGCCCGCGGGCGCATAAAAAAATAATGGCCACCGTTAAGAATAATTTATCGGCAATAGGATCCATAAGCCGACCTACGCGAGTTTCTTGCTTCATGCGACGAGCCAGCCAGCCATCAAAAAAATCAGTGAGCCCAATAAAGATTAAGACAGCTACCGCCGAGTAATTATGGTTTCGATAAATTAAAATGGCCATTAAAGGCAAAAGAACAATTCTTGAAATTGTGATTAGATTAGGAATGTTGTAAATACTTTTGACTTTTTGCATTAAACTAAATCCTAATTACCGCCAAATCTAGCACAGCTTTGTGTGGGTGTCCTGCAGGGAGTATAAGCTTTCTTAGAGATGCGCATTTTTTCAAATTTAGCGATTAGTCTAGATGGCAAGATCGCGGATCGAGTGCAGCCCTCTCAAAGCCTAGGCACAGCTTATGACAAACGTATGATGCAGGTCATACGAGCTCAGTCTCAGGCTATTATTGTAGGCAGCCAAACTCTAAAAGCTTCTCCAAAACCCATGAAAACAGCCAAGGCTAAAAGGCAGCCTTTGAATATAGTCGTGGCTCAGTCTTCGTCATTGCGATCTCTTAAAAATTTTTGGCAAGATGATGCCGTAAAACGCTTGATTTTGACTACAGAAAGTTCCGTGGCAAAGTACACGCGGGAATCTAAGGACCGAGCTCTGGTGAAGGCTTTTGGTAAAAAGAATTTTAAACTTGCGGCTGCTTTAAAGTTTCTAAAAAAAGAGATGGCTATTGAATCTCTTTTAGTAGAAGGCGGCGGTGAGCTCATGTCTCTTTTTTTGCGTGAAAACTATTTGCAAGAACTGTATCTTACTTTAACTCCCCGTATTTTAGGTGGCCGAGAAAATCCTAGCTTAGTAGGTGGATTGAAGGCTATTCCCGGCTGGAGAAACTTGAAACTATTAAAACACAAGAAGGTCAAAGATGAAGTCTACTTCCACTACCAAGTTAAAAAACACCGTCGTATTTGATATTAAATTTAGAGTGGCCTATGTGGATACCGATGCAATGGCTGTTATGCACCACGGACGCTATTTTCGATATTTAGAACGAGCCCGTGTGGAGTGGCTGCGCTCTTTAGGGATTGTGTATAGCGATTTAGAAAAACAGGATTTGTGCCTGCCCCTTGTGTCGGCTCAAATCGATTATGTGAAGCCTTTGCGTTTTGACCAAGAATTTACGGTAAAATTGCTTTTACCTGAATTGACTAAGATAAAAATGACCCTATTATATGAAATATGGTCCGAGGGTGTGCTCTCTGGCAAGGCAAGCACGAAGCATGTCTTGTGTCGTCGAGAGGGAGCAGATGAATTATCTGTGCAAAGAATCCCAAAGGAGTGGAGAGATATATGGCTGCAGCTGAAAGAAAAGAAATAATAAAAGTAAATTTCGACAAACTATATAAAACGATCAATGATTTTGAGGCTTATCCTAGTTTTTCTACCGGGGTAAAAGAAATTGAAGTTTTAGAGAGTACAGAAAAGCAGGCTAAAGTACATTTCAATATCGAGATGATTAAACAACTAAGCTACATAATCGATGTTCAAAAAGAAAACAGTGGCACCGAGGCTTCTGTGAGCTGGACACTTGCTGAATCTGACTTTTTGAATGTGAACAATGGGGGCTGGCATTTAAAAAAAATCGATGAGGAAAACACGGAAGTGACTTACTCCCTAGAAGTTGAATTTAAATTTCCGGCCCCATCATTTATTGTGAAAAATTTAGTAAAAACCACCCTGCCTACGACTATTAAGGAGTTTGTTCAGCGCTCACACAAGGCTTGAGTTGCTCTCTATATTGATTTACAATAGGTGGCATATATGAAAAAGCAAATTGCAACCGACAAAGCCCCGAAAGCCATTGGTCCCTATTCACAAGCCATTCAATGTGGAGAGTGGCTTTATTGTTCGGGACAAATACCACTTAATCCAGAAACTATGGAACTTGAAGGAAGCACTGTAGCCGAGCAAGGAGAGCGAGTTTTAACGAATCTTGGAGCGGTTTTGGAGGCAGCAGGAACTTCATTCGAAAATGTGCTTAAAACCACTGTCTATCTTTCTGATATGGCCAATTTTAAGGAATTAAATGAAGTCTATGCAAAATATTTCACAGGAGATTGCCCTCCAGCTAGAGCCACTGTGGCTGTTAAAGAGTTGCCTTTAAGTGTTTTGGTCGAAATCGATTGTGTGGCTAAGGTTTAATTTTTAGTTTTGAGATTTCTTAAGGTAGCTATTTGTTTAGCTTTTATTTTTTTACTAATCGACTTTGCAAGCTTCAGTCAGCGTTTTGTGCCCGAGCGCAGCTTTCAAGTAAAGCACAGTCCAGTTGATTTGATCGTCGCTTTGACTGGCGGACGAGGTCGGCTTGCAGAGGGCCTAAAAGCGCTGGCCGAAAAACGCGGCAAGTTTATGATGATCACGGGTGTGCATAAAGATTCTAACCTCAAGAGCATCTTAGCCAAAAATGAAGCCCTGGCTTTGCTGCCGGAATTCAAAGACAAAATTATTCTCGATCGCGCGGCGTTAAATACCTATCAAAATGCTCATAAAGTTGCTGAATATGTAGCCGCCAATGGAGTGGAGTCAGTGCTTTTAATCACCTCTTCGTATCACATTAAAAGAGCTTCTTATTTGTTTAAAAATGCCTTTGAAGAAAGAGGTGTGCAGGGTTTGCGCGTGATTCATCAAAGTATTGAAAGCGATAATTTTCCGCAAGGTAAATGGAAGAGCAAACCTCTATCTTGGTGGATTGCTTTTACTGAGTATTTAAAGTGGATTCCACTGCGCTTTGCTTTATAAAAGAACTAATCTTTAAAAAACTTAGTCTAAAATAAGGTTGCATTCATAATTATGAACAGCGGGCCATATAGAATAATTAACTCTGGTCTCGATGATTTCTAATTCTGCAAAACCTTCAATAAGATCTCCCGATATAAGTCCTCCGCGAAAACTATACACTAAGGCAGGGCCTTTTTGTTCGGCTTTTGAGGTCGTAATAACTAAGCCTTTTTTTTGTGCCTGTTTTATACAATCCTGAAGTTGAGTTTTCATAAAGAGGTTAGCAACCTTGGTGGCATCTACAGCTATGGCTTGTATAGGTGCTACTGGCATTACAGGCATAGTTGGAATTTGAGCCTTGCCCTTTGAGGATAAAAATAAAATAAAAGATAAAAATAATATGTGTTTTGCCATTTCCGCTAACTCCCTGCTTTTAGTTTAGCACAAAATAGGCATTGAATCTTTTTGGAGCTAGCTAAGTTGCTTTTGGCAAGTAGCCAAGCTCTTTGGCCATACGTTTGGCTTTTGTGCCACCTTGGTAGAGCGAAAAATAACAGCCGCAGTAATCTTGGCGATAGATTTTGTTTTCATTGGAATAATCTATAGAGTTTTTAAAGCCATCTTCCTTCATAAAGTTGCGAGTGTAGTAGGGCACTCCATGTTTTTTGGCAGCCAGCTCGCCAAAAACTTGCAATTTTTTTTGAACTTTGTGGGGCGAGATAGCCAAAGTACTGCAAAAGGCTTCGCAGTTTAAATTTTTTGCTTCTATGGCCGAGCGCTCCAGGCGCATATCGTAGCACTGACTGCACTTAGCTCCTTGTTCTGGGGTGTGTTCAAGTCCTTTTATTTTTTCAAAAAAGCGATCTACATCATACTCTCCTATGGTGTAGGGCACCTCTTCAATTTCGGCTACCTTTTTAAAGGCATCTAAACGCAAATCATATTCTTCTTTAGGTTGTATATTTGGGTCATACCAAAAAGCATGTAAATCAAAGTCATTTTTAAGTTGGCTAATAACGCCACCGGCATCTGGTCCACAACAGATGTGTAAGAGTAGTTTTGGCTTTTGGTTAAGCTGTTTGTTAAAATCCTTAAGTTCGGGGTGACTTAAATCATATAGACCTAAGGGTCCATATTGCTTGATGGTCTTTAAATCCTGCTTAAATGATGAGTCTTCAAATTCTATCATGGGGTATTCAAGACTTAAAAGTTTTTTTTGGCTTTCAAAATGAGATTCAATTAGTTTTTTAGCTGTAAGGAGAGTGGGTATTTTATTTATATCTTTAAGAGCTAAGATTTTTTTTTCTTCTAAGCTATGCGTTTGTAAAATAGGCTCCTGGCTAAAAAATGTCCATTCATCGTTGTTATGAGGGATTTTGGATTTCAGTTTTCTTAGTAATTCAATTAAATTGCTTTCCAGAAATTTTGGATCGGAGCCAAAATAAAAAGGAAAGTTTAAAGTAGCAAGGTAGTTTTTGCCGCTTAAGTTTTCTACGGCGCAAGCATAGAGGGTGAATGGTCCTAAATATTGCCTTGTCGAATGCGCACTAAAAAGGACTTTGTAGTTCACGAGAGTTTATTTTTTAGGGACAGCCCGTTCGCCTTGTCCAGTGTATAGGCAAAGGGGTCGAATAAGCCGATTGTTGGCAATTTGTTCCATACAGTGAGCCGTCCAGCCGGTAATACGTGACATAACAAAAAATGGAGTGAACATATCGGTTTCAAAATCCATTAAATGATAAACGGGGCCAGCTGGAAAATCTAAGTTAGGATAGATATTCTTTTTGGCGATCATTTCTTTTTCTAGAACTTCGGAAATATCGTGCCATTTGCGATTGCCGGTTATCTCAGCTAGTTGCAAACCATATTTATTCATAGTGGGCGCTCTGGAATCACCTTTTTTATAAACTCTGTGTCCAAATCCCATTATTTTTCTTTTTTCTTTAAGAGCTTTTTCAAGCCAAGCAGATGCATTTTCTTTTGTGCCCACTTCTTTTAAGGTGTGCATGACTTCTTCATTGGCGCCGCCGTGTAAGGGCCCTTTTAAGGCGCCTATGGCAGCTGTAATCGCGCTGTATAGATCAGAAGTTGTAGATGTAACAACCCGAGAAGTAAAAGTGGAAGCATTAAAGCCGTGCTCTGCATATAAGATCATGGAGGCATCAAAGGCTTTCACAATCTTAGCATCCGGCACTTCGCCAAAGTACATATGAAAAAAGTTTTGCGAAAAGGAGATATCTTTTCGAGCTTTAAGGGGCTCTTTGCCTTTACGTAGCCTGGCGTAAGAGGCCACTATGGCTGGAATTTTTGCCATTAATTTTACCGACTTTAAAAAATTTGCCTCAGGGCTATGGTCGGTGGCTGTCGGATCTTCTAGACCAAGTAAACTAACACCGGTACGAACGGCGTCCATAGGGTGAGCATTTTTTGGAAAGAGTTTTAAACAAGCTTGCAGTTCGGGACTGAGTTTTCTGTGTTCTTTTTCGAGTTCTTGAAAGTCTCTAAGTTCACTTTCGCTTGGAAGCTCTCCTTTCCACAGTAAGTAAGCAACTTCTTCAAAAGTGTAGTTATCTGCAAGATCCTGAACTGGGTAGCCGCGGTAAACTAAAGAGTTTATCTCAGGCATTACTTTCGAAACTTTTGTTTCATCAACTACAACACCTTCAAGTCCACGTTTTATTTCGCTCATCACTTAATCCTTTGCTTTAGTCTTTTAAACTAAAATTATATATATTTTGATCGTAGTCGTTGTAGGCTTCGTAGTTAAGTAATTTGTAGAGATCCTTGCGGTGCTGCATTTGGCCGAGCAGACTTTCTTGCGAGCCTTCCTTTTTTATAGTCTCAAGGGCTTTTTCGCTGCTCTTAAGGGCAAGGCGTAGGAGTGTGACAGGGTAAATGACTAGATTATAGCCAAGGGCTTCTAACTCCTTTTTGCTTAAAATTTTAGATTTTCCAAATTCAGTCATATTGGCCAGTAAGGGGGCCTTGACCTCGCTTCTAAATTTCTCAAATTCTTTTTCGTCGGCCAGCGCTTCTGGAAAAATCAAATCAGCGCCAGCGTCAATATAGGCTTTTGCTCTGTCGATAGCCTTGTCGAGTCCTTCGCTAGCCCTTGAGTCTGTGCGAGCAATAAGGCAAAAGTTTGGATCGTTTTTTGCGCTAGCAGCGGCTTTTATTTTTCGAGTCATTTCTTGAGTGCTTACTAAAACTTTGTTGTCTAAGTGGCCGCAGCGTTTAGGGTTTTGTTGGTCTTCAAGATGGCAGCCAGCTAGGCCAGCTTCCTCGATTAACTGCAAACTGCGAGCGGCGTTCAGCGCTTCACCAAAACCAGTGTCTAAATCAATAATTGAAGGCAGCTTGGTAACTCTTGCGATTTGTTTTCCTCTTTCGCAGACTTCACTTAAAGTTGTAAGACCGATGTCGGGCAAGCAAAGGTCTGCCGAAAGCACGGCTCCCGAAATATAAACACCATCAAATTTAGCTTCTTCGATTTGACGAGCCACTACCGGGGCGAAGGCGCCGGGTAATTGTAAAAGTTTGCCGCTTTTCAAGGCGTCTTTAAAATTTTTGCGTTTTTCTGAGGCTTTTGTTTTGCAAAAAAGCACTAGAACAATCCTCTTGCTTGGCGCGCATTGTTTTTGACTTCGATTAAGTCAGCTTGCACGTTTAGCTGTGATAAATCTTTTAAGCTTGAGATCTGAGCAACGGCCTTTAAAAATCGTTCTTGCTCAGCGCTGCTTACAATACCTTCGGTTAAAGTTTTAAACTTGTGAATGTATTCCGCTCGTCCAAAGGGTTTGGCTCCATGAGCATGGGCATTGGCTAAGCCTTGTTCATCAATTAACTTTTCACCATTTTTAAAGATAATTTCAACCCGGGCTCCAAAAGCTTTTTGAGCGGGATCGGGATCATGGTAGCGCTTTGTCCATTCGCTATCTTCTTTTGTTTCTATTTTATGCCAAAGGCTAACGGTAGATTCTCGGGCGGCTCTTTCTGGAGTGTAGCTTTGAACATGATGCCATTTGCCGTCCTCAAGGGCCACTGCAAAAATATACATAATGCTGTGGTCAAGAGTTTCTCTTGAGGCTTTGGGATCCATCTTTTGTGGATCGCCTGCGCCGGTGCCAATCACGTAGTGGGTATGGTGACTGGTGTGTAAAATTATTTTTTCAATGTCAGCTATATCCGAAACTTGCTGACCCATTCGAAAAGCTAAATCAATTAAGGCCTGGGCTTGATACTCAGCCGAGTGTTCTTTGGTGTAGGATTCCATAATCGCTCTTTTGCTTTCGCCTTTTTCTGGAAGAGGCACTGTGTATTTAGAATCCGGTCCATCGAGCATATAGGCTAAGACAGAATCTTCGCCTTCATAGATTGGGGAGGGGCTGTTTTCTCCATGCATGGCTCGGTCCATAGCTTCGATGGCAATTTTTCCGGCAAAAGCTGGGGCGTAGGCTTTCCAGCTAGAGATTTCACCTTTGCGTGATTGGCGAGTGCTGAAGCTTAGGTGCAGAGCTTGCCCAATCGCTTGGTAGATAGTTTCTACGTCTTGTTTCATAAGAGTGCCCAGTCCAGCAGCTGTTGCCGGACATAAATGAGCAATATGATCTTTCTTATGTTTGTGCAGACAAATGCCTTTGACTAAATTTATTTGAATTTCGTAGGCAGTTGCTAGTGCTTGTAAGAGGTCAGCACCACTTTTGTTTTTTTGTTGAGCCACCGCCAGTATGGCTGGAATATTATCGCCAGGGTGGCTGTAGTCTGCGGCCAGATAGGTGTCATGCATATCGAGTTCACGAACAGCAGTGCCATTGGCCCAAACAGCCCATTCGGCCGAAATTTTTAGATCGGCAGGCATGCCAAAGAGAGTGGCGCCTTCTTGTCTTGGGTGACAAAGAGCTTGGGCTCGAGCGTTGGCTACAGGTCCTCTGTTGAGGGCTGCTAATGCAACCGCGCTGTTGTCGATAATTCGATTGCCGAGCATATCAATCACGTCGTCATCAAGTGGGCTTTGGTCGTGAGCAAGTTCAGCCATTTTATAGGCAAGTTGTTCTTCTCGGGGACAGTTTTCTTTAGATGGGTAAACTCTTACAAGATGATTTTTCATTGCTTTTAAGCATAGTCGAGCTATAAAACAGTGCCTAGTAAATCACTTGTAGAAGCGAAAAAGCCCCGCGTCATCTAGGACGCAGGGCTTTGATAAATAAAGTTTGAAATATTTTTTATTCAAAAACAGATCTGTTTTTGATGTTTTGTATTTCTTTTGAGTTAGGCTCATTTTCTGGAGTGATCGCAAAGCTCATTTTTGGATCGTTGTCGCTTGTGGCGGCAGCGTTGCTTTGAGCATTTTGATTATTCACATTTGGGTCTAGGTTGCAAGATGTTCCTACTAGCACGATTGTTAGAGTAAGGAATAAATTTTTAATAAGCATGTTGTTTTCTCCTTTGCTTGTTTTCATAATAACATTTTCCTTTCTATTATTCGCTCTCATTAGGCGCATTATTGTCGTATCCAAACCAAACATCAAAGACTAACCATAGATCGTCAGGATTCCCTGAGTATTTGTATGGCACGGCCATTGATCTGAATTTGTGAATGTTTCCAAAGTCATCAGTTGGGTAAACTGGACTAAGAGAAGCCGGGACTCTGACGTCATCGTCTAATCTCATGTCAATAACTGGCATGTAATGAATCTTAGCTACATTCTTAGATTCAAGAGTGAATAGTTCTTCAGGCTCAGCTATACCGTTACAGTTTGATTCTTGCCACAATCGAAGTTTAGAATAAACTTGGTCGTGACTGTCGATCACACCATCTACGTTTCCTCCAGAAGAAGGAAGGTCGTGTTTGGCAAGAGCGTCAAAACCATGAGTTGTGGCAGCTTTTCCGTCTGGACCAATCGTTAGGTCACCAAATAACTGATGCACACTTTGGATCGGATTCGGATCGTTCTCGATTGGCAGAGTTAAGAAAGCATAACCTGGGTTAGTCGGACAAGAAATACGTTCTTTTAGTCCGTCACCATCAATATCAAACTCCATACCTTCTGGGTCTTTATTGCTAGAAAATTTGATCAATTCACTATCATTAAAGTTTACAAGAAGAGGTGATGCGTTGGTCGCACATTTTGCATGTCCTCTGTTTCCAGCAAGTAACTGCCAGCTTGTAGGTGCAGTTATAGTACCGCTATTTACGCTTACATTTGACATTAAGCCCACTCGGCCTTTTGAGGTGTTGGCACTACAGCGACCTTTAAAGTTTCTTGCACTATACCAACTCCAAGAACTTCCACACGAACTACTGGTGTTGAATGTTTTAGACGAACAAATTTCAATTGAGTGTGTTCCATTAGGTACACCTGAAAAGTCGAATTCAAGTTGGTTGGTAGCAGTCATATTACTAACTGTATTCAAAATTGGAATCTGGCTCCACGTGCTACCTACTTTGATGTAGGCTGTTTTCGTGTAGTTGTCTACCCAGTTACCTGTAGAACATGTTGCCCAGTTCGAACAACCAAAAGCTAGGTTGAGTCTTCCTTTTACTTCACAGCTAGCCACTGAACTTACATTTACAGGGTCAGGCTGAGCACACGAAGGAAAAACACTTGGGTCAGCGTAACGAACTTCGATAGCGTTCGCCGCATTGCTGTTTGCAAGACTTACTTCGTGATTAAAACTTCCATTAGCCTCACAGCTAAGTGCTACTGGAGCTCCGCTAACGCCGGCTCCTGAGATTTCTAATGCTTTGTTAGCTTCACATGTTCCCGAAAGCAGAACTTTGGCAACTAGTGGGCTCGCAGAGTTATCACATGTTGCTGATGGCAACGGAGAGACTACAGTTAAGACAGGCTTAGTTGGAGCATCGTTAATAGTAATCGAGCCAGCTGAATCAATCATTAAACCTTGATCAACTTGCTTGGCAATAAAACTATGGGTTCCGCTTCCTAAGCTTGAAACGTCAATGCGAATTGGGTTAGTAACCGACACAGGAGCTGCTGCATTTACTGTACTTGTACAAGCAAGAGCGCTGTTGTCTAGGCTTGATCCGCCGTTAAAAGAAAGATCAATTGTTTGGCCAGCAATACACTGAGTAATTTCTACTTGGTTCGAACAGTCTGAACTAACAGTGTTCGTTCCAATAGAACCAGGTATGAAAGCTGTTACATTACAAGGCACAACTTTTGGATCAACACAAGCTGTGTCTGGTCCATGCGAAAGACTGTAAGAATTTACACCATTAGTATTGCCTAAAGGAATGCTAATAGAGTAGCTCGTTCCGGTACAGTCAGCTTCGTGAATTGTTCCATTGTGAGTTACGCGTACTTTAGGATCTTTTGTTGCATCACAAGTACCTGTGAGAGTGTGGCTTCCTATGCGACCATCAATGATTCCAGCTGGTGCATTACAAGTCAGAGCTGGTTGAGCTACTGAATCTACAGTAATGTTACTGGTAACAGTTTTGGTTCCGGCATCATTTGTTTGGCTAAAAACAAGTGCGTAAGCTTGGTCTCTAGTAAGTGAAGAAAGATCTATAACTTTTGGAGAAGCATCACAAGTTGTAGAAAGGTCAACGCCGCCTCCTACAATGCTAAGAGCTTCGCTCGTATTACAGTTAACCGTTGCCATTGGAGGACATTGGTCAAGTTGTAATGCAACCGATAGATCATTTAATGGAGCAATGTTAAAGCCAAAATCAAAATGGCTATTCAAACCTTCAACAGGAGTGATAACATTTGAACTATTGTCAGGAGAGCTATTGCCTTCTGGATCATAATATTGAGTCATGCTACCAAGAGTTGGATGACCCGTTGGAAGCACTTCTACTCTGTAGTTAGAGCCAACATTAAGCCCATCAAAAAGATAACAGCCGACTTCGGCACTTCTGCCATTATAAGCCATATGTGTTCCGGTTGTTTGAGTGGCAACAACATTGCCAGTACTGTCGAGAAGGTTAACACTTACGTTTGCCACAGCTGAATCAGAAGCACTTTGATAAAGGCTATCATCAACTCCTCTGTCGGCATCAACAAATACACAACCGGCAATTGAAGCCGTAGGAACTGCGTTAAAACCAAAATCAAAATCATTGTTTAAACCAGCAACTGGTGTAATTATGTTTGAACTATTGTCAGGAGAGCTATTGCCTTCTGGGTCATAGTACTGAGCCATGCTGCCAATTGTTGGGTGACCAGTTGGAACAACAACTACTTTGTAGTCATCGCCAACAGTTAAACCAGAAAACAAGTAACAACCGTCTTCAGTGTTTCTACCAGTGTAGTCACTTTGGGATCCAGTTGTTTGGGTGGCAACGACATTGCCAGAGCTATCAACAAGATTAACAGTAACGTCTTTTACAACGTTGTCTACAGAACTTTGAAAGAGACTGTCGTCGATTCCTCTATCGGCATCAACAAAGACACAGCCAGCTATTGAAGCTGTTGGAGGTGGTACAACTACTGGTGGTGGCGCAACAGGTGGCGGTGCGACAACAACAGGTGGTGGTACGACTGGCGGTGGCGTCACAGGTGGCGGTACGACTGGAGCCGGAGCAGGTGGTGGATTAGCAGTTGCCCCTACATCGCTGTCTCCGCTGTAATCGCTTACGCGCTTACAAGACGAAAGCACAAGGCTAAACACCATTATAGATAAAGTGCTTATTACTTTGAAATTCAAATTACTACGTGAAATATTTTTTAAAAACATAAATTCTCCCCTTAGTCCCTGAGTACTATTCGTTCATAGTATGTGTTTAAAGGAGTCTGTTGGATGAAGATTGAATGAAGACTGCAGTTAAAGCTTTTCTAATATTAAGACTGTGTTCAGAAAGGCAATAAACTGTTATGGATTGTCAATGCATTGGGTTTTGGTCTATATAGGTAGTGTAATGAATTGGAGCTTTATATGTTGTTAGATACCCCGATTTGCGATTTTGGCTGGAAGGCCCCAGATTTTAAATTAAATGATTTTAAGGGTCAGGCTCATGGATTGACTAACTATTTAGGAAAGAGCCCTTTGCTGGTGGCCTTTATTTGCAATCATTGTCCTTATGTAAAGGCGATTGCCGAGAGGCTTTCACAAGATACGGCGACTTTGCTCGACGAAGGAATCAATGTGCTGGCTATTATGTCGAATGATTACGAAAAATATCCCGAAGATTCACCAGAAAAAATGCAAGACTTTAGTTTGAAACACAAATTTTTGTTTCCTTATTTAATTGATAAAGATCAAAGTGTTGCAAGGGCCTATGGCGCCGTTTGCACACCAGATTTTTTTGCTTTTAACAAAGAGGCCGAACTTCAGTATCGAGGCCGCTTTGACAATCTAAGAATGAACAGCGACTCAGATAGTAGAGTGCCCGAATTGCTAAACGCGATGCGAATGATCGCCAAAACAGGTCAAGGACCAAAAGAACAAAGCCCAAGCATGGGCTGTTCCATTAAGTGGCAGTAAAATTTTTGCTTACTGGTCGGGTGTTCCGAGAACGGCTGCCCTAGCTTTTTCCCAGTTTTCTTTCGTGAAAGAACTTGAATAATCTTCAATCGGCATAACAGAGTTTAACTCGTCTCTTTCTGAAGCAAGTTGAGCCATTTTTAGCTTTCCTTTTTTTTGTAAATTTTCAAAGTATTCAAAAATCACGGTCTCTCTTGCTTCGATTTCTCTTTTAGAAGCGTCGTCACTTCTAAGATATAATTTCCAAGCGGCCAAATATATTTCCGCATTATTAGAAAAATTTTCATCACCAAAAATGCTGTAGCAAAGTTTGATATTTTCTATAATCTCGGCTTCTTGGTCAATGTCTAGAATGTCTGAATGGGGCTCCAGCAAACGCTCTAAAGCTTCGGCCAAGAAATAGGTTAAAGAGGGAGGCTCTAGCGAAATCTCAACTTTAGCAATTGTATCTGGAAAGTCTGTGGTGATTTTTAAAAATTGCTCCGCGTCTGCAGGGCTTTCAAGCATGATCATTCTAGGTCCTAGTCCTTCTTTGTCGAAACTTGTGCCAAAAACCTTAAGTGTTTTATCTAATGCGGAAAATATTTCAAGGTAATCGCTATTATCTCTTAGTTCAAGTTGGATAAATATAGGTACTTCTGCACTCGCAAGAGTTATTTCTTTTGCAAAGCCTTGAGGAATTTTAAAAGCGTGATCCTCGACTAGGAAAGCACTTTGTTGTTCTTTGCTAATATTAAGTGTTGAATCTCTTTCAATTGCCTCGGCTATTTCAGCGGTAGCGAGAATTAAAATTTTGCCTCTGTCAGCTAAAACTGAATCAAGAACGATAGCACCTTTGTTGTCAACGAGTGATAGAAGCTCAGTCGGATTAGTTTTTTCTGGGTCAAAATCAAGAATATATCTTGGAAAAGATGTTGATTCAGTGACATCCGTAACAATTCTTTCGGGAAACGCTCTGTTCAATTCTTCTAGGCTTCGACTTGAGCTGAAGATCAGGCTTCCAGCCTTTTCAATGTGTGCAAAGAAAATTGAGTTGTGAGACTGACCAAGAGTCATTAAAGTACTCGTTTGATTTTCATCATTTCCCAAAGCCATCATAAACAATCGTCTTTCAGGGCTAGTTAGAGGCCCCGCTTGCTCTGGAGCACTTTGCCCTTTTGCTGCTCTAATCTCCTCAACAAAATCTAATTCTTGGACCTGCGCTATTATGGAGGCAGCTTTACTTCCCGAAATTAATACATGAATAGTTTTGATTGAATCAAATTGTTTAGAGTCAGTTACATGTGCTTTGATCTTATTAAGTGCTTGCTTAACCTCGTCTAAACTTAGAGAGCTATCTGCTTTGATCTTTATTTTGTGAGAAGCACTAAAAAGCTCTGTGGCTGGTTTGGGGCTTCCTGGAGGATGAATACCGGGAGGTCTTACGGTGCCTGGCACAGGTGTAGGCCTTGTGCTGGGGGCATCGGGTTTGAAATCTGTTCTAGGTGGATTGATGCCAAGTACAGGCTCAGGAATTTCGCTCTCAGCTTTTTTCTCAACACTATTTGCTTGGCTGGGGTCGGCAATATATCCATGAAATTCGATAAAGTTAGTAACTGTATCGGGCGCAGAGAAAGAATCTTGTGCAATCCCTTCTTGGCGAACGAAATAATAAAAAGGTCTGTCTGCAACAAAGCTTTTGCTAGCTGCTCTGGGTATTGATGTTGTTTTACTGACACCCATGAATGTTGCAGCAGCGCCTTCGAAACCAGTTTCATCAAGTTTAGCAACAACGGCTTGCAGAGCTTGGTTCACATAGAGGGGGGGGGGAGTGCCTTCCTGTGTAAAAGAGCTAAAGTCGGCGTTTCTAGTGAAAATATCTTCAACACCCATAGATTTTAAAATAGGAATCAAATCATATTGTTGAGCAAAATCAAATTTTGGAACTTTGATCATGACTTTCTCACCGTTATTCATCACCGCATTTGCAATTGCTTCAGAATAAAAAGCATTCGTTTCTTCAGCAGTAGGAGTGCTGCCCTCAGGTGGTAAAACTAGATCCATATAGTACACTGGTCCCTGTCTTTGCCTTTTAAATGGAAGAGCTACGTACTTGTAGCCATTTTTTTCGAAGTATTTCACCTCAAAACCAGTCTTTCCACTATTCATCATTGCGACCTTAGTGGTGTTACCAGAGGGGGTTGTAAAGCTTTCTTCAACCGTTTTGTCTTTAGAGAAGGGATGTTCAAAACTGCCTTTGATGTAGAGTACGTTTAATATGGCAAAAATTAATCCACTTGGATCTTCGTCAAGAATTTTTTGAATCAAGTCATTTGATTGCTCGGCTACTTTTTTATTGATTCTATCTGCCAAACCAATTTCATCATCCTTAAATTGTTCAATTGAAGCCCCAAAGTCATTTTCTAAAGCAGCGACCAAATCAGAGTTAACAGTGTAGTCTTCACTTCCATCAAGAACAGTTTCATTAAGCCAAAAAGAGTTGCCCATTTGTCGCAGCATATTCTCTGGATCGCCGCCGTTGCCAGCTATTGACATGTAAGCAGAATATTGTCGTAAAATAGCACTTTCGCTTAGACCTAAGCTGCTTATTATTTGGTCTAGGGATGCACCTTTGGTGGTGTCTGCGAGCATGGCAAGCACAACCTGCAAGCTTGTTGGAGAGACATGAACATTTCCACTCCAATTTTTTTGAGTAGCCGCAAGTAGGCGGCCCGCAAAACCCACGTGAGCCTCACTGGCCTCTTTAAGGGCAGAAGAATCCAGACGAAGTTCACAAGGAAGAGGATCGTCACTAGTAGCTTTAACAGCAAAACTACATAGTAATAAGCTGACAAAAGTAGCGGCTGTGAACAAAGACTTGAATTTTAGAATAGTTTTCATGGCCTCTGCTTAGCAAATCGATAATTGCAGTCAAGTACAAAGCAGCTGCTTAAAGAAGGTCTTTAAAGAAGGTCTCGTACACTTCGGTGCCAGGGACCCCTTTGTACAGGGTCCCTGGCACTAGAGTGTACGAGCTGAATTATCGTTGCTATTGCGACAAATTTAAATGTGAATAATTAGTGTTTTAGAAGGCACAAAAAGGGTTAAACGTTTAAAACCCTAATAAATATCCACAAATAAAAGGAGT
>Ga0114957_1002114_pt1 | contig 19714 bp, 24 predicted proteins | sample BantaG_FD_87175 | JGI IMG/M metagenome (GOLD analysis project Ga0114957, IMG submission 87175) | Marine algal microbial communities from Bantry Bay, Ireland - BantryBay_4 metaG | ecosystem: Host-associated > Algae > Red algae > Unclassified | place: Bantry Bay, Ireland | collected 2014-11-21 | reverse complement strand
GTCTCGCGAGCAGTGCGGCGATGCACCACGTGGCCCGTGGCCACGCGGAAGAGGTGGAGTTAGCCGCCCTCGTTCGTCTTTGTGAGCTGTCCGGCTGTTTTGTTTCAAAGCGAACGCTTCGGGACATTCACAGACTCGCGAATCCCTCGTGTGATCACTGTAAGAGCAACTGAATTGGCTGAGGACGGCGCCCGGGGACGCGCGCGCGTTGACCGCACCAGGCTTTCGGCGCTTCCGCGCCCCGCGAGGCCGTCTCGCGTCTGCCGGCGGCGGCGTTGGAATACCTACGATCCGCCGGCACGCCGCCGTCATCTGGGCATACGGGCTCCATTGGCTGCCTCTCCGCGCCCTGAGGGCCTGCCGGCACGCCGCGTCCACTGCCGATTGACGCCCGTGCCACTGCCACGACCAATCATGTGCCTGAATGACCCCCCTTCCAGGCCCCTTGCGCACGCCCTCGACGGCCACGAAAATTGCCCGGGCTCGCCACAATATTCTTGCTCCCCACAAATCTTTGCATCACATTATGCGATCTGGTGTGACCGTTCCTCCTTACATTAATCAGGTGGACCGCGGACCACCGACCACCTGCACAGCGCCCCTTCTGTTGGGTCCCTCAGGCGGGGCCGCACGGGCTCGCTCCCCGACTGCGCGCGCGTGGTGCTCTGGGTGCCCGCCCTGCAACCTTGGCTGTGCTCCCACTTTGTGGGCCCGGCCAGCTCGCCGACCGTCCTCTTCCCGTCTCGCCCTGGCGGCACGCTGCCACATGGTCGCACGCCGCACCCTTTCCCCATCACCCCCGGACGTTGGGGGGTGAGAACCCAATATTTGCCCACACCGTTGAATCCCCTTGGCTTTTGCGCTCCCCGCTCCCCTCAACGCGCTTTGTTCGGCAGTACGCTTCTCCTTGCGCCTTTGGCCTGCCTACTCTTCCCCCACGCATTCCCATCCATCACCCCCCGGCACTCCCCCGTCTCCTCCCGCCATTATCCTGTACCTGTTCTCGACCGGCCCCAGCACGGCTCCCCGTTGGCCTGTCACCGCCCGGCCATCAGCGGCTGGGTGGCACCGCACCACCGTGGGTCCTGGTGCCTGCTCTTGTTGTTAACATGGTCTCCAAGGCGGTGCGTGAGACGCACGCCAAGCTCAAGAAGAACATCAACCGTTTGGTCGGAAGCAGTATGACGCCGCCGTCCGTAGCAAAGATCGAGGTCTTGCTCGACTTGGTGGAGCACGTTGCCGTTGACAACCCGACGATCAACTTCCACTTGCACATGTCTGGCTACGACCTCGGCGGCAAGGTGTTTTGGGTGCCCATCTTCGAGGATCAGGTCGTCCTGGACAGCCCTGCAAAGCGCGTGCTCAACATGGTCTACCGCTACATTGAGAGCGCGGACAGCATGCTTGCCGGCTCGACAACGTTGCTGGAGGCAAAGCCCTGGGTTGCACGGGCCAAGAGCCAGTCGTTCAAGAAGTCGCGCCCGCGTGGGCTTCCACCTTCGGCATCCAACCTCACCGCTTCCAGCACACCGCCAGCGACGGGGGCTCCCTCGGCTGGAGGAGCACCACCCGCCGCACCCCCCGAATCTGCTTTGTCAGATGATCCAGACGGCGCGGTCGGCAACCGTACGGGCAGCGACGACGCAGCAACCGACGAGGACGCGGGCAGCAACAACTCGGCAACCGACATGGAAGATGAAATCAAACCGAGGGCGGCTCCAACGGGCGGCCGCAACCGGCTTTCGGCGAAAACCTGCCCCGAGACCGCCACCGCGCCGCTGCCGGTGATCCCAAGCCAGGCCACTAAGAACGTGGTGATGGAGTTTTTGTCGGGGTCAAGCAAGCCGCTGACGCTAATGAGGACCCTTGTGCCTGCAATGGTGAAGAGTGTGTGCAACGGGGCCACGATCGCCAAGATTCGGGTCAGCCGCCGCTGGTGGCCCAAGACCGACAAGGGCGAGTTGTGGGAGCAATCAGTCGAGGTGGACAACAAGCTGCTGCGCTCAGCGGACAAGACAAAGGGCCCGGACGAAGACGAGACGCTTGTGCGCCTGCGGAGAATGCTGGCCACGCGCTCGGCGCCTGCCACCGAGAGGGTTGCCGACATGCTGCTGATGGTCGAGCGGGAGCCCAACGCCAAGGCGACGCTCATCAAGTACAACCTCCGGCTGAAGCGGAGGCAGCTACGCCGCACCGTGACGATCGCGCCGATGACATGCATCTCATTTGCGTCTGCAGAACCTGCCGGCCAAAGCCCGCCCGCAGCGCCGGCCGGCCACACCCAGCCCTCGGCGCCCACTGGCCAATTTCCACCTACGGTTCCCGGACCTGCTGCCGTCCCGCGTCCCCAGCGCGCCCTCCTATCGCTCGCCGCGGCTGCGGCGGCGAGCGGCAGAGCACAAGGAAGTGCACTTGGCGCCGGGTATGGGCTTGATGACTGTGAACTGCCTCAAGGACCACGTCCTGTGGCGCCAGCGTTCGACCAGATACGAGTGCGCGAGGCGCTAGCGGCCGCCAAAGCCGCCATTTAAGAAGGCGCCGCGGCCGGGACGGCGGCGGCAGGGACTGCGGTGGAAAGGCCGCCCGCGCTAAGAACCGCGTTTAGAAGCACGGCGGCGGCACGGCCGGCGGTGGCACCAAAGGCGGTGGAAACGACGCCTGCGGCAAGGACGGCGGCGGCACCAACGGCGGCGGCACCAACGGCGGCGTCCAGGCCGTCTGCGGCCACGACGGCGGCGGCACCAACGGCGGCGTCCAGGCCGTCTGCGGCCACGACGGTGGCGGCACCAACGGCGGCGGCCAGGCCGCCTGCGATAACGACGGCGGCGGCACCAACGGCGGCGACAACGCCGCCAGCGGAAAGGATGGAGGCGGCACCAATGGTGGCGGCACGGCCGCCTGCGGCAACGACGACGGCGACACCAACGGCGGCGGCAAGGCCGCCTCCGGCAAGTGCGGCGTTTAAAAGAACGCCGGCAGCATTGCCGAACGCGGTACCGACGGCGGCAAAAAGGCCGCCTCCTGCGAAGGCGGCGTTCTTTAGCACGGCGGCGGTAGCATCACCATCGGCGACGGCAAGGCCGTCTCTGGCAAGGAATACGTCTTCAAGCATGGCTGCGGTACGGACGGCGGCGGCACCAACGGCGGCGGCAAGGCCGCCTTCTGCAAGAAACGGGTTCACAAGCACGGCGGCGGCACTGACGAAGACGACACCAGCCGGGTCGGTAAGGCCGTCTGCGCCAAGGACGGCGTCTGCAAGCACAAGGGGGGTGCGGACGGCGGCGCCACCGACGGAGGCGGCACCAGCGGGGTCGGCAAGGCCGTCTGCGGCAAGGACGGCGTCTGCAAGCACGGGGGGGGGGCGCACGGCGGCGCCACCGACGGATGCGGCACAAGCGGGGTCGGCAAGGCCGTCTGCAGAAAGGACGGCGTCTGTAAGCACGGGGGGGGTGCGGATGGCGGTGGTACCTACAGCGGTGGAACCAACAGTGGTATCACCTGTGGCGGTGGCACCAGCGGCAGAGTCACCCTCGGCGGCGGCAGGGGCGGCAGAGGTACCGATGGTGGCGGCAGGGGCGGCAGAGGTACCGATGGTGGCGGCAGGGGCGACACCAGCAAGGACGGCGGCGGCAACAATGGCGGCGGCAGGGTCTTTGGAGGCAACCACTGAGGTGGCAGGGGCGGATGTGGCAGGGGTGGGGGCGGCAGGGAAGCAGAGGATGAGGTGTTTAACGCTGGGAGGGGTTACGCCGTCGCCCATTGCGATTGCGGCAGCGGCTGTGGCGGCGCCGACGAAAGCGTCACCTGCTGCACAGTCGCGTACTCAGCGGCATCCGACGGTGGCACCACCGGCGTCAACTGCGCTTCCTCAAGCACCTCCGACGCCGAAGCCGATGGTGCCAAACACCACGTGGGCACAGTTGCCCCCTACAGCGCAAGAGATCCAGGCGGAAAAGTTACCGTGGGCGCGCGCGCTGCTGCCAACATCTTCTCGTGCCGTACGATCGGCGGCCGCTGCGAGGGTGACGCCATCGTCGACTTCAACTGAGAGCCGGAACGAGCAGTCAAGCACTTCAACCGCGGCGCCATCGGCAACAACGGCAACGTCGTCTCATAAGCCACCACGTATTGCGTCTACGACGTTGTCGGCGTTGCCTGTTGTGCCCGCCGCCATTGGCGTCCATGCGCGGCCGCCCTCCGCATCATTGTCGCCGACCGCGGCACATGCAAGCGCTCCCGCCTCTGCTTTTGAGCCCGCTTCCGGTGCTCTTCTTCGACTACAACATGACGCGCCGCCCCCCGGCACCCCGTCTACCGTCTCACGGACGCCCAACCCCCCGACATCCAGTAATCCTCTTGCCGACTTGGCGGCATCCGACGAGCTCCCGCACGACGAGCTACCGCCCAACGAGCGGCGGACCGATGGGCTGCCGACTGAGGTCGCAAGGGAGGGCGGCGTGGCGCACATGGCGGATGCACCTGCCCGGCCATCAAAGCGGCCCACGGCTGCAGACCCACCACGACGGCTAAGGGCGACAGCAAGGACGTCGGCGGGAACTGCTGCCCGTTCTGTTCGGTCGATGGCAGCAAGGCAGCTGGCAGCCGCCGCCGCGGCTGGCGCATCAAAACCGCCGCCAGCCCACAGACGGCCGCCAGCGGTCAAGCCGCCGCCGCCGGCCAAGCCGGCAGCGGTGCCCAAGCCGCCCTTGGCCCAGAAGCCAGAGGCCAAGCCGCCGCCAGCGGCCAAGCCGCCGCCGCCGGCCAAGATGCCATCGGCTCCCAAGCCGCCGTTGCCGGAGCCGCCAGTGGCGCGCAAGGTGCGAGTGGCATCCAAGCCCCCGCTGCCGCCCAAGCCGTGGCTGCCGCTCAAGGCAAGTCCCGCGCCATCAACAAGGGGCGCGCACGCCAAGGCGATGGGGGCGGCCGCCGGGTCATCGATGGCAGCGGCGTCACGTCGGGCAACGGTACCGTCCGTGCGGACTACCCGTGCCGCAATGAAAGCACCTCTGCGAAAAGGGACGCCCGCCCTGGCAACGCGGGGTACCACCAAAGCGTTGGCGCCGGCTCCCCAAGAGCAAACCCCCGCGACTACACCGACGCCCGTGGCGCGCGGGAAACGCGCGCCGACTTCAAAGTCGGTCTCCCCCCCAATTCCCTCAATCGTCGGCATGGCGGCGGCAGTGGCCGCAATGCATACGGCGTTGACCCCTTCGCCACCGGTAGCGACGGGCGGTACGTCGGCGGCGGAGGACGGCGGGGCTTCCACAAGCCCGACAGCTGGACGGAGTGGAGACCAGCCGGCCCGTCGTCGCGGTTCAAAGCGAACACGAGCCAGCACTGGCGATACTGCCCCCAACGCGGAAGAACCGGCCCCTAAGATGTTACGCCGAGCGTCGGCCGCCAAGTCGGCGCCACAAGAGCCAGCGACGAAGCCGGTGCGACGGTCGCCCCGTAAGACGGGTCGCGGCGGTCAGGGGCGTTGAAGATGCTGATTGGCATGTTCTTGCTGTGTCTATGTCGGCGTTCATCATGCTCCTCTCCGCTTGACCTTTTGGACTGCTTTGTACATTGAGTGCGTAGGAAAAGGTCGGCTCTTAATCATGCAATGGATAGCTCAACGACAGAAGAACATGCCTCGCCGCGCTCGGGTGCCAAGCGTACGGTTCCTGGATGGGACTCACACACAACGCAAGTCAGCTCCAGGAAGATGACAAGTTCAACGAAGACGTGGTTTGTATTTTCTCCTGGCCTTAATATCCATTGTCGTCAAAGGGCAGCAGTCGCATATAAATATACAGAGAAGTAATTCACATGATCAAGTTCTATGGCAGGCCTGATCCCAAAGTACGGTGGACGCAAGGAGCGGTCGACCGCCTTTTTGCGAGCTGCCCAGAGCATTCCTTCGAGGGGGCGGGAGGGGGGGCTGCTCGAGTGGTCGTCGAGGCGCTCGCGGTGGTCGCAGGCACCCGCCTCCATCGGACAGTATATCATGCGACCGGCTGGCCTCGTTCATCCCCAGCATCCTCTCGTTGCCCCTCGCCATCTGCCCCACCCATGTGTTCGCTTCTCTTTCCGCCCCCCCACCCTCATCCCCGTTTCCTCCACTTCAACGCGCTTCCTCAGTCCCCGCCTTTCCCATCCTCCCTCTTACTCCACTCTCCCTGACCATGGACGCCTCCCACATTCCTGTCAGCCTCCACACTGACCGCACCGCCCCCTTGAAGCACCCGATGTACCTGGCGGCGGTCAAGCGCGGGGTGGCTCACCCAGCCGTCACTGCCTTCATCGCTCACGAAGTTTTGCGCATGGTGGCAACACACGTCGTCAAGCTGGTGCCGCCCCCCAACCAAGCGAACATGTTCAAGGCGCAGCGTTTGTTTCGGACCGTGCGGGAGGGGTGCTTTTCGCATCCTGTGTTTTGCATTACGATCTGTGACCTGCTTTTTGTGCCGGTGGGCGAAACAGACACCGAGTATCGTAGGCTCCTCCGCAGGATTGTCGCTGAGTTTGCGGGTAGTGTTTGGGACTTTATGTACCGCGCTGACAGTGCGTGCAAGGAGCACGGAGGTGCGGCGGGGGCGGACGACGACGTGCATCCGCAGTCACACGCCTGCTTTGAGTAGCTCGAGACTGGTTACATACGTTCATATTATCTTTTTCCACTACCTCATTAATGTTGGCTGCGTTCAAGAGCCCGAGAGGGTACATGCTATATCATGGGGGAGTTCTCTTCAAGACACGCCACCGTCCTACCCCAACCGGCGACGCGTGCTAGCGACGAAGAGAATCACATTCCCATCCGACATCCCACCCGCGTTGCCCACCTGCAGCCGCTCTCCATGCAATACCGCCACCTTGACGCCTATGGTGGACCGCATCAACGGTCACAACGACAACCGCCTCCAACACAGCCGCCAGTCGGCGCACGTCCGCCCGCTGCACGACAGAGTGCGAGGCAGTCGCTACCGGCACACTGCCGCCGGCCGTTCCCTCCGTCTAGACGGCCATTGCCTTGTCGGACGCTGTCCGCTTGGCGCGTCGTTGGCCCCGACGACGGTCGCAGCAGCGTGACTATGCCTGTGGGCCGATGGCGACACCTCAGCAGGGTGCGCGCCGGTCGGCGCGCCGGAGCGTTGGAAGAAGCCATGGACCCCATCAGCAGCGTCCCAGAAGCCACTTCGCCGATGGCGCAGGCCATCAGCATGTCGTCGCCGACTGCCTCCTCGCCGATGGCGGCGGCGGCGGTGAGCCCATCGTCCGACCTTACCACCCCTGGCCTGTGAGCTGGCGACACGTCGGCGGGCTATGTAGAAATTACGACTGGCTACCTTTGGCCGCCTCTCCCGTGGTTGTGGCCAGCACCTGGTCGTGGGCGGTCGGCGCGGCGCCAACGGGGGCGGCAGCGGTCGCGGCCTCGCCCGTCCCCACCTACACCGCATCATAGGCCCGCCACGTACTCGCAGGAGCAGCAGACGCGAGCTTGCCCTCGGCCGGAGGGTTGGCGCCGACGGCAGCCGCCGTGGACGCCACCACGCCCGCCCCCGTCCCCACCTCTGCGTCTTCAGGTTGCTCGCGTGCGGGCACGGCAGATGTTACCGGGCGGCAGCCTTCGGCCACCTGCCTTTCGTCAACGACCACCAACTCTTCGACGGAGGTTGCCCTTGCGCTAACGGCGGCTGCGATCGTCGTGGCACCGTTCGTGTCGACCACAACTGCCGCGTCGGTGGCCAGCATGTCGGTGGTCAAAGTGGACGGGCCGGACCGGCTGCTGTCCGGCGCGTACACCGTCTTGATGGTGACGACCTGGTCGACGGCGGTCGTTCAGGGGCCGACGATGGCGGCGACGGGATGAGCTGGTTGTCGTGGATTGGGTCCCACTTGTTGGAATCCACCACCTCGTCATCGGCGGTCGGCTTGGCGACAATGGCAAAGGCGGCTGTTGCGGCCACGCCAGTCTCCACCATGGCCGCCGCGTCGGCCGGCCGCACGTCGCCAGGGGCGGTGTACGGGGCGGGCAGGCTGCCGCTGCCGTTGGCAGCTTCTCAAATGATTGTGACCACCAACTGGTTTGCGGTGGCCAGGCAGCCGCCCATGATCTCCACGAAGGTCGCGTTCACTTGGATCGCGGCTACGTACGCTCGCTAACAGGCAGTTACTGCGACGCGGCGCCTTGCGGGTTCGCCGTGTGAGAGGGGGTGAAAATGAAAGGGGCGATATGCGTACCACGACAACGAGAAGCGAGAGTGCGAAAGCAGGGGGGGGGGGTAGCAACGCGGAGGAATCGGGTACTGAGGCAGAGAAAAAGGGGTGGGGAAGGCATGGACAGTTACCATGCATGGTGGCGGTAGTCCCAGCGGGGGGACACACATAGGATGGTGGGCACGTCGCTCAGGGCCGCCGCCCAAGTCGGTAGGGCCGGCAGGATATCGTACTGGGAAGCGAAAAGGGCAGAAGAAAGTGCTGTCCCTCACAAACGGAAGAGGTCGGGTCCTTGCCGTCGTGACGGTGGCTCGCCACTGCGGACCACCTGTCGGGTGGTCACAGACCGGCGATGTGGGGGAACGGGCTGGCCGCCACTAAGACCACGAGAGTGGCGCTGAGGCGCACCAGGGCGGGTTCCAGAAAGAGTCCTGGAGGGTCCTGCCAAAAGAACCCGCTGGGGGCCTCCAAACTGCCGCGTGGAGCCCCCAAGGAGCTGCGTGGATCCCCGTGGCTTTTCATGAGGCAATCGCCACAAGAGAGCACCCTCTCGGGATAGCAGGAGGATATCCAATCTGCGCAGCGAGGTGACACTCATGGAAACGCTGCCACACAGGCGATCGGCAAGGCCATTCTGAGCGCTGTACGCGTTGCGAGAATCAGCGTGTGTGTCGTGAATGGCCTGTCGACGTTGTGGCCACCTCCTCCCCACCCTCCTGACCTGATGAGAACAGGAACTGGCGGGGCAGAAAACCGGTCGTGGACGACCGGCTGACATGCAACTGATCAAGTATTGGCATGCACGCTTCGGCAGCAAGTCTTAAAAGTCCATGGTTGCAATCGAAAGTCGGCAATGATGTGTCAGATACAGATTCTGCCTAGAGCCTCTTCCGCCAATAAGACCCGCATTCGAGACGACGCCAGGATCTAACCGTGTGAGATCAAATCTCTTCCCGATCGAGATCTAGAGTTTCGAAGATTTCTCGCAATAAGATCGCCAGCCATCCGAAAAGACCTGCGTTTCCAGGTCGTCAAGGGTGGTAAATGTGAACAACTGCTAGGGGCATGCGAAATCACGCCGATCTCATGCCATAACTCACCGTACTGACAGAAATTGTTGCATTCAGAGCACTTTTCTTACGGTCATTGCTGTGCTGGTCGGGGATCCTTGCAACCGACTGATCCGACCAGTTGAGGCCGGGTCACGTGGGACGGCAGGGCAGCATTGCAAGGAAAATCTTGCAGCGTCCCACAGTCGTTACGCTCCACCATGATCCAGAAGTGCGTCTCCTTCCCGCACGGCTACGGATGCAGCTCCCCCGCACATATTCCCCAGCCAGTGGCATGCTGCTTCCCGGGCTGCTGGCGCATGCTCACTTGCCTGTGGCCTTGTGTTCTCTGGGCTGCTCGCGTCTCTCTGCAGCACGCCCTGAGTCTGGCACTTTCTGCATGGCATGACGTCCCGTACTGGCAGGCTCAGGCAATGGAGCCCGTATGCCCAGATGACGGCGGCGTGCCGGCGGATCGTAGGTATTCCTACGCCCACACAGGAACCCACCCGATCCGCCGGCACGGAAACGTCACCGGCTCTCACGTGCTCCATTGGCCGCCGATCCAGGCCATATGCGACTGTCTGCACAGCACATCCGCTGCTCGGATACTGAGACTTCTTGGCGTCCCAGTGCGGTTGCGCACACGCGGCAGCCAGCATGGCGGTGCCCGTAGTGGCGGCACGGGTCACGCCGGCACGTGAGCTGCGCAGGGGCACGCGCTGGTCCGGGTGAATGGTTGCGCGTATTGCCTCGAAAGGGACGCATCCGCTCTTCCCTGGGCGTGGCGGCGCGAGGCGACGAGCGCAAGCTGTCGCGGCCGCACCGCAGTGAATGCCGTTCCGCGATGGAAACAGGAGCCTGCACGGGCGCGATGATAGTGGCAATATGAGTCGGTGCTATCGCGCGGGGGCGCACTTGCGGGCAGGGGGGAGTGCGTGCGAGATTTGCTGTTGAATTGGGCAGCGTGCGGACATCTGCCCAGGCGCGCCGTTGGAGGGATAAGCCTGCGGATGTTTGCGGATACATCGAGAGGAACAAAGTGGGCAGAGGGGTCCTAAGGGACATGCCAGCAGAGTACCATATTTTCGCTCAGTCTCGGCCAGGCCAACAGTCAGGGTACATCAGCAGAAGGACAGCATACATTGTCCGGTGCCCCTCTTGTCGGAATAATTCTCCACAGCCACAGTCGGGGCCTAGTTGAGTGCCTCCGCCAAGGGCGTGCTGCATGCATCTACCCTGTGCCCGCACCGTTGTGCTGGATACACCTGTCGGCGACCTCAACGGCGTACAGTTGTTGATTCCTCCCCTGAAAATGTGGGGCGGTGGGATGGACATCTCACGGTCAGGGAGCTGTTCGCCTTTCCGCGCGGCACGGTTGCGGCCCGCACGGACTGCTACACCTCCGACAAGCCGCCGACATCCCGCTGGAGTCGTTTCAGTCGGACGGTTCCTTCTTGATGAACATGGGAGCACTATCAACAACCGGGTGAAACATTTTGTTGCTACAACTTGGTCTCGAGCCCAAACGCCTCACCCTGCCCTATCTCCCTTTCCCGACAGTTGCATCCTTCACGCTCACAGTGCTGTACGATATTCCAGTGGAAATACGTTTCGACTGGGTGATGTTGGATCTCCTTCGACGTCTTGGCCTCGCCCGGAAGACGGCCGGTGGCGTTGAGCTTGCGGGCTTGTCGCCTCTGAGACAAGCGGATGTTGTTGTGGGCCGCAATATAGCGGGAGCGAACGACGGAACGCCGCTGCGTCATGTAGGTGAGGGCGTTCTTGTACTTCTTCTTGATGGAGTGCTGCCTCTCGGCACCGGACGTGTCGTGCCCCTGGGAGAGCACTGGGTACTGGTCGGCGTTGAATACCGGGGAGCAGTTGTGGCCAACGCGGTGAAAACGGTCCACAAACCAGGCCGTCAGGGACTGATGAAGGAGCCACGGCACACGGCGAAGGGCGTTGCGCTGTGCTTGGCAAGCAGTGTCAAAATAAACGACTCGAGGGAGCTTTACAAACCTTTGCGACAAAGACGACACGACATGAGCCGGGCTCTCCGTTTCCCGCAGTAGCTCAAAGCCAACAATGTAGCCGCAACCACACATGAACGTGAGGACCCCAGGTGCGCGCAGGACATTGTCGGGGAAGTTGTGACGGCAGTCATCCTCATCCCAGGCCTTGCGCTCCTTCTTGCCGGCCTTGTCCGCGCCCTTGCCGCCCTTCTTGCCGCCGTTCTTGCCACCCGTCTTGCTGCCCGTCTTGTCAGCCGCTCGCTTGTCGGCCGCCTTTTTCCGCTGCCGCTCGGCCGTGTAGTCCTCAAGAAAGGCGCGAACAGCCTTTCGGCCAGGCCAAACCTGGCCGGAGCGCAGCTCGTTGGCTTGTTCAGTGACGCGGGCGGCGCTCGGTCCGACTGCGACGACGTGCGTTTCCGCGTCGCGGACGCTCTGGCTCAGCAGCCATGCCTCGTGCTTCTCAACCGAGGCGTCCGCCCACTCGTCCTTGAACTTCTTGGCGTCCTCGCCGGCCTTTGACTCCCAAAGCACGAGCGCCTGCGCGTCCGTGCGGCATGCGAAAAACAGGAGCTCGCCGACAGAGCGGCTTAGCGCTGGCGACGCGTCCATCTGGTCGCTTATCAGCAACAGGAACTGCAAGACGAAGACGACGCCCTGGACGCAATCGAGGTAGTCGAGCCAAAGCTCACTGGGCACACCAGCGATAAGGGCGCGCGCCAAGACCTCCACGTCGATCATATCGCATCCGTTGAACATGTTGAGCACCGGCTCCGCCAAAAACGCCGACACGAAGACGAGCACCTTGCGCCACCGGTCCAGCTCTAGATCGGCATCGTCGGTGGGCGGGAATACCGACGCGACGGTAGCGAAAATGATGTCGCTCGATGCCGGCACCGCGCCGCCGTCACCACCCGCAGCATTGAGAGCCACGGGCTCCGCCATCACACACTCGACGAGCACGCTACGGCCGTCCACAACGCCGCCTACACGTCGGCAGGCGCGACACCGGCCGGAGAGGCAGAGGCGGCGAGAAGGGTGCCGTCGTCCGCGTCTCCTGGCTTGACGTCTCTTGCCTCGTCGTCGTCGGTTGGCGGGGTGCCCACGGCGGCGGTGGCGGTCGCCGCTGGGGCCGTCTTCAAGCCCGCCGACTCGCAGACCGACTGCGCGTCGAGCGCCGTGGCAAAGGCGACTGGCAGGCTGCAGTAGGACGCCTCGCCGGTGTTGACGCCGGTCGCCTCGTCGGCGTCAGTCAACGTCGTGCCGACGATGGCAGTGGCGGTCGCCGCTGCGGCGGTCCACAACGCCGCCAACAAGCTGGCAGGCGGGGCGTCGAACGCCCTGGCGGAGGCGACCGACAGGCTGCCGTCGACCGCCGCGGCAAAGGCGACCGAAAGGATGCCGTTGGACGCCTCGCCGGTGTTGACACCTCTCGTCTCGTTGACGTCGGTCGCCGTGGTGCCGATGGAGGCGGTGGCAGTAGCCGCTACAGGCGTCCACAACGCCGCCGACACGACTTCCAGCTGCAGGCCGCCGTCGCCCCCCTCCCTCATTCCCGAAGCGACCTACGCGTCGGCAGAAGAGGGCTAGGTGCTCATGGGGGCGGAAGGGAGCGCACTGCTACGGCACATGGCCACTGACAGAACGCCAGACCATCGTCATGCCAGTTGCCGCCACAATCCATGCGAAGCGGGTGGACAGCAAGACCTCCAAGCAGAGGCGGGGGAGGGGGGTGTAGAGGCAGCAAACCAGACGCCAGAGCACGCCACCGGTGGGTTGACGCCAGGAACACACGTCTCGAGTCACACCGGTGCGCGAGAGAGCCGATCCCATGCCCGTGGATGGGGGCCCGCTGGGACCCCGCCCGGCATGCACAACTCGGGGGAATGGACCGAAGCGCCCAGGACAGGTGCCAGAAGCGTGAAGACCGTGACCGCGAGAGAAGCCTCTGAGACAGACGCACCGGCTGCGGACTGATCGGGGGCCCGGTGCAAGCATGATCCAAGCACCAAGGGAGCGCAATCGCTTACAGAGAGCGTCTGCGGAAACGCTTCAGGATCGCGCCGTTGTCCGACACTGGAGCTGTGCGATCGGGGTTACGGGAGGGGTCTCCAGATCGGACCACCGGACGCACTGACAAGCTTCCAGTTGCGAAAGGACGCCACTGGCACAGTTTTGCCAAAGGACACGGCCTCGCAGCATCAGCGGTCCACAGGGCACCTGTCTGACGACATTGATCCGGGTCCTCTCCACCCCACGCTATGGCTGCTCTGGACAGTCCTTCTATGCATATGGTGGCGGTTGCGACGGCGAAAAGGACGAATCACGTGAGCTCACCAGGAGATCTCACTGTCCTCAATGAATTACGAGTGCTTTGAGGAACTGGAGTGGTCTGCTTTCGACTTAGATTGCTGAGAAAATCAACAACTAAGTCTGCATGTCTGACTGACATTCGGCGATTACTCTGAAAAATGGCGGGCATTCTGGACAAGGGGCGTGTGATCATGGGATCCTATCCCGTATCGCATCGATCCCCGTGAAGAGACTCCACAAGTGCAGAGCGACACGCTGGCAGGAGCAACCTACACTAGTGGCGGCTGGCCGAATCGCGCACAACACGGGGGAGACCGCCAAGGGTGAGCTCCTGGTCGTGACTGCCGCGACCTCCCACTCTTGGTCGCCTGTCGCGACGGCGGTGGTGGCTATGGACTTGGAAGCTGCCACCGCCGCCGCCATCGGCATCAAGCCGAGTGCCATCGACATGATGGAGGCCGCCAACAAGAGGGTTGCGGTCTGCAGCATCGTGCTGCTTTCGTGTCCCGCACACTCCAAAGTGCGGCAGGCCGACGCGAGGCTAGTGGCCGACACGGACCTGGCCACGACCGCCCGCCCCGGCCGTTGGCAGCAATTTTGTGGCCGGTCTCGCACCGGTGGCCCAGGCGGCCAGCGGCCAGTGGCTCGTCATGTCTGCGGCTCTGATTGACGCGCAGTTTGCGGAAGTGGCGGTACACGGGCGCCGGACGTGTTGGCGACCGCTGCCGCCGCCGCCTGGGCCACACCAACTGGCTCCAGCGCGGCCGTGGTCGTCGAGTCGGGTGAGGCGGCCGAAGCCACACGCCCGCTTCGTCCGCCTTGCGCACCGACGCGGAGCCGGCAGACGTGGAAGCAGGGACGGCCGCGGATGCAGTGGTCACCATAGCTGCAGCGGTCAGCGTCAAGTCAAGGGGTGCCAACGAGGGAGTGGCCCTGGGGGCGGCGCAAGGGTCACGGACGAGGCGGTGGCCTCGTCGACGGTCTAATTGTACAACGACTGCCTATTGCTCGTGTCTGTCTCGCCCGCCGACGTTCGGGCATCCGACGGGGCGGCGGTGGTGGCGACGGACAATGCGGCACCCGCCACTGCCGCTGTCTGCGAGGAGCCTACCGACGCCGACGGGGCGGCGGCTACCAGAAAGACGGAGGCGACCAACGACGACACGCTGATCGCCTCTGTCGCGGCCACCGACGTGCATTCGGCCGATGCGGCGGAGGCGGATGCGACGGGGCGCCGGTCGCAACGACGGACGAGGTGGCACCCGCCACCGCCGCCGTCCACGCCGAGCCAACCGACGCCAATGGGACGGTGGCCACCAAACAACGGAGGCTGCCAACGGAAACGAGTTCGTCACCTCTGAAGCGCCTGCTGACGTCCGGTCGACCGACCCGGCGGAGGCGGTGGTGATGATGCGGCGGTGGTGGCGACAAACTAGGCGGCTACTGCCACCGCGGCCGTCCCCGCCGAGCCGACCGCCGCCAACGGGGAGGTGGCCGCCTGCGGAGGTGAGGTGGCCGATGGCGCCGACTTTGACAAGCTCGTACAGTCCGAGTGGACCAGCTGATAGGGGGAGGAGTGTTCTGCTATTGCTTTCTCATCATTGCTGAGCGACCAACTGTTGCACCCGTCGACTTCTGGATCGATGCTATTGTCAAAGAGATCTTGATGGCGCCCAACCGGCTGGCGGCCGTTGCAGTGGGGAGCACATATAAGGAGAATAGAGTCGTGTTCATGCTGGACAAGGCGACGGCACGAGGACAAAAAAAGGCAGCATGCAAACGTTTTACAGAGAACCGGACAGCAACTCAGCTGCTATCCGACGGCGATGGTACGAAGAGCTCCCTGCCCAACCTACGACCGCCTCGCCCTTGGAGAGGAGCTCCATGTGCCGGCACGTGAACACGCCGCAATCGTCATTGTTCTCTTGTACACGGCAAGGCATCGTTACAACGCTCCAAACTCTGTTGGGCAAGCCGTGCACGGAGGCCTCCTTCTTCGCCCACCGTGCAAGGTTCTGGCCCATGTGCTCTTGCGCCCGGCCGATGGAGTCGTAGAGCTCGACGCGCCCCACAGCCGGGATCACCACCGCCAAGAACCAGTGCGCATCGGTAACGATGACAGGGATGAAGATCTTGCGTGCCTTGAGAACGACCTCTTTTCTCGTCCAACGCCGCACCGCCTCGTAGTTGAAACGGCCTTTCTCGGTGAGCTTGTCAAAGAAGAACGAGTTAAAAAAGATGAAATGTGGCTTGGGACGTACGGACGACGCAAACTTGAGCTGGCGGACGCGCAGCAGCTCGACGTACGCGTTGACGAGCTCGTCGTTAAACCACTGCTGCGGCAGCGTGAGCAGGAAGTCCTCTAGCTGGAGCGGGATGGGACCGATCTTGATCAGCACAGTGGCGACGCCGTCGGACGGAGCGATAATGGCGTCAGCCGTCGCCTTGATGGCGCGCAGGGTCAGCGGTGACAGTGCATCCGCCCGATTGACTGCGACTGGGTCCTCGCTCGCGTCTCCCCCATCCGGCACCTCCTCAATCTCCCCCTTCTCTAGCCGCCACGCGTCACTTCCAACACTGGTGGCTGACCGGCGCCTCGACCGCCAGATAGGTCTCCTTGCGCAAGCGGCACCTGCGGTACCTCTACGGCGTCTTTTTGGAGGGGTAGATGAAGAGGACGCTGAAGAGTCCGACCCCGAAGCAGACGAAGACGACGATGGGGAGCGCCGCGCAGAAGGCAGAGTAACGTTAAGCGCAGAGGCCCCGTTGGAAGGTAACACCGTGGCACTCGGGCTGATGTCCGCCACACCGGTCTCCTCGACTTCCGCGGCGGCGCCCTCGAGCTCCATCCCGCTGCCGCCGTCGTCGGTGACGTCGCCGACCGAATCTCCACTGCCGGCGTCCGCATCGGCTTGGTCGGTCTCCTCGTTGCTGGTGCCGCTGTCATCGTCATCGCTGCCACTGGTGTCTTGGCCGCTCACCAGGTCCCTGTCATCGTACTCGTCCGCGGAAGCGGCCGTGTCCTCGTTGGCGGCAGCTTGCGGGGGGGGAACGAGCGCGGCGGCCGGCGCGGCTTGCACAGCTGGAGCACCAGCATCGCCGCGGCCGTGCACCGCAAAAAAGTGCTTGACGACTCGGGCGGCAGACCACCTGAGCGCCCGCTCGTCGTCGATCGGCGCGCGCTGCATCACCTCATCGGCCGTGGGCAGTGGTGGGGCTACGGGAGGCGTCGCGCACCAGCCCCCTCATTGATGACGTCCGTATCGCACACGCGAAAACGATGGAAAAGTCGACCCGCGGCGCGTTGCCGCTCGGCCGAATCATCTCCTTGACGTGCGCTTGGAGCACCAAGAGCATCTGCCCATCACAAACAATGCACTTGAACGGCCCGCCGGCCGCCTCCTCCCGGCCACAGTGGTGGCACTTGAAGGCCGCGGCCGGCACAACCAGCGTGTCCGAGAATTCGCCTGTGGCGTCAGACAGCAGCTGCCGGGCTTGACCAGGCTCGCCCTCTCCATAGGCGGCCGTGTTCCTCAGCAGCCCCGTCAGGTACTGGCATGCCGCCGCCATGGTCGACCGCGCAATGACGCACAGCTCCAGCACCAGGTCCAAGAAGATGCGCGCGTAAACTATCTCCTGGGTTGCAGCAAACAGCCCGTCGCCCGCCCCGTCGTACAAGAAGTCATGCCCATTGACACATGCCCACTGGCCGACCAAGATCTGCATGTGTCCCCTCACGGTGAAGAGAAGAGCAATGTTATGAGACGTCAGCGAGTCGCCCCGCGGCTCTTGGCACACGATGCACTTCTCCTCCACGTGAAGCCTCGAGTCTTACCGGTAGATGTTGTTGGCTGCACGTGCCGCGTCCACAAACTGGCAGTAAACGTCGCACAAAGCCACCTCCTGCGTGCACGGGAACATATTGCGTGCACGACGGGGGCGTGGAGGTGGCGGCGGCACGGGCAGACTATCGGGGGCGGCGGCCACGGGCTCGGCGGGCGGCGGGTCGCCCATCTCGTTCAGCACACCGCTGGGTCCAAATCGTAACGACTCTTGAGCAGCTGCCGCTGCCTCAGACGCCGACGACGCCTCGACTCTGTTGAACTTGTTGACTGCCTTGGCATGCGGGCACCCCCAAGGCTGGGTCTGGCAGGACAGGAGGCAGCACGTGGCCAACTAGTACCGGTTGCCACCCTGTCGGACGATAGCGGGTGACCAGATGTTGCCGTAGCAAATGGAATACAGAGGGATGTTCATCCGCCTGCCGACCTTGCCCACGTCGTGGACGACAGTCTCGTAGGGCTTGCCGTAGGCCGTCATGTCGGGGCCGCGCAAGGACGGCACCGCGCGAATCAACGCCTCAGGCGTGTGCAGGCCCAGCTCAGCCGACATCATGCGGTATGCCGCCAGCAGCGCCGCCGCGTGGCGACAAGTGGAGCTCTTCTTGCGCTTCCACTGTATCTCGACGTGCTCGAGCGCATTGTCCACCGTGGCCGCCGAGCCGCTGCCCATGACACCGCCGCAGGAGCAGAAGGCGGCAACGTTGCCCTTGAGCAGCGCCGTCCAGACACAGATGGGGTCGAATGCCTCTACAAAGCCAATGACGTTTGCGCCGTGGACGCACCCGCCCTCAAGCTCGTCGTCGCCGCCCATACGCGCGTCGAGTCCGACGGCCACGCGGAGCTCCGAGAGGAAGACCGTGACCAGCTCCTCCATGGAGTACGCCCGCTCCATCTTGGTGGGCTGGCGCGGCTTCTTGGGGCGGGTGCTCGAAGCGGCAGTCGATGCAGCCGCCTTGAGTCGGCGGCGGCGGTTGGCTTTCTGCGATTTGGAGAGCGCAGCCGGCGTCGCTGCCGCTCTCAGACCTTGGCCGTCAGCAGGTCGCGGCGCAGCGTGGCTGGCTTCTTGCGCACTGGCAGGCCGCCCGTCGCCATCGTCGTCGTAGCCGTCGTCGTGCGTGGCCCCGGGGGTTGCGCCAACCGACGCGTCTCCCGCATCGTGGTTGACAATGTAGTCGGTGTAGGCGCTCCGCGCTTGGGCAAGCAGCGACTGCGACGAGTCTCCTAGAGGGAGGTACGCGTCTTCAGCATTGTCCTCGATGGCCGGTAAGCTGTTAAGAAAGCCACACATGAGGAGGCGCCAGAGCGGTCGGCCCTCGGCGTCCCTCTCCATCGTGCTCTCAGGTGAGGCACACGCGAACAAGAAGAGCGGGGAGAGACGGTAGGGGTGGGGGCGACGATGGGGGTGGGGGAGATGGGGGGGGTGGTGGAGATGGTCGGGGTGGCGGAGATGGTGCGAGTGGCGGAGACGGTGGAGGTGGGGGGTGTCAGAGGTAGCGCAGCATGGGGGGATAGTGCGGTGGGGTAAGCTCGACAGTTTAATATATGCATGGGACGGGCGTGGTACTCGTTGAACAATGACGGGTATGAGTGGCAGTGGGCGTTGGCGCCGGGGTAGACAGTCGGGGTCGGGCGTGGCGGAGCGGACGTCGCTCCGCGATCTGGTGGACGAGAGCCGGTGTCACGTCGGAGTGGAGGGGGTGCCGGCGCGCGCGCGCGCGCTGCCTGACACCCTCGAACCGAGGTCCATGTGGACCGATGCGGGGTCATTGCAGGTGTGGGCCGGGCCGATGTTCTGTCGCCTATCACAATTTATGAACGATGCTCATTGGTGCGGCATGTGCTGACTGAGCACTCTCATCCAATCATTCGGCGGCTGACAGCGCGAAGCCCCCCCCCGCCAGAGTGCAGTAGAGGGCGCTCACGCAGGCCGAAAATTGCACCACCAGGGGCCAAATATTTGTAATAACGGCCGGTGAAAAGAGGCCCCCTACCCCCCCGGAAAGCCCCATCAGCGGGGCCCGGAATCTCGCTCTCTGATTGGCCGGGACCCAGGCTAGGTGTGATCGGCACGGGACGTGCCGTGCCGACAGTCGCATATGGCCTGGATCGGCGGCCAATGGAGCACGTAAGAGCCGGTGACGTTGCCGTGCCGGCGGATCGGGTGGGTTCCTTTGTGCGGCGGCGGCAGCGAGTCGGGGGGTCGCCCGATTCAGCTGACGCGTCGCGCGCTCGGCCGCCGGGTGCGTACGGGCAAGGCCGTCTCGCGTGCGCCAGCGGCAGCGAGCTGGGGGGTCGTCCG
>Ga0114957_1002111_pt1 | contig 19729 bp, 8 predicted proteins | sample BantaG_FD_87175 | JGI IMG/M metagenome (GOLD analysis project Ga0114957, IMG submission 87175) | Marine algal microbial communities from Bantry Bay, Ireland - BantryBay_4 metaG | ecosystem: Host-associated > Algae > Red algae > Unclassified | place: Bantry Bay, Ireland | collected 2014-11-21 | reverse complement strand
TCAGGTGTAAGATCGTTGAAGAAAAAGTCACCTGGAAAGTTTTCAGCTTCAATATTATCTACCCCATTTACATATTGAAGTATATTAGGATCCCAGTTCATGGAATAACTAAAGCCGAGAAGATCGGTAAAGTCCTCAGTCGTTACCGCTACTTCGAGCGTATCTCCAATTTCCAGAGTTCTGGAAGCAGGGTTGATAATAAATCGTGTAGTTTGGGAATTTGCATTAAAACCCAGGAGCACGAGCCCCAATGCGAGAAAAAACGTAATTTTTTTAAACATCGATCCTTGAAATTTGAGATGTTAGACAATTTATCTTGCTAAGATCATTTTTTTTATCGTCGAAGTAGCGGTCGTCGAAATCTGGTACATATATGCACCTGGATTAGGAAAGACCTCAGAGTTAATTTTGATGCGGTGAGTTCCCTCGCCGTATCGGTTGCTGTACTGGTAAATTTCTTCTCCGGTTATCCCGAAGATTTTTATCGTAACTAATTCAGAATTAGTCAATTCAAACGGTATATACGTGGTTTTATAGAAGGGGTTTGGATTATTCTGATAAAAAACGGCAGAATTTGCGAAATCGGTCGCAAAAATACTTGTTTTAATACCAACGCACACCCCTCCATCGCCATCATAAATTATAGATTCTTCAAATACCTGCCCATTCAGGTGATAAACTACTAAAGTTGTAGTGGGTTCGTCTACAAATTCGAGATTAGCTGCGCCTTCTGCTAAAGATTTGAAAGAAATAACAAACAGGACTGTAGAATCAGGAACGGTGTAGACATTCGCATCATTCCAAAAACCATTGACCACTCCGGTAGCGGCATTATTGGTATTAAAGGAAACGTTGTTAGTTGGAAAAGACGGTATAATGTCTTGAAACTCTACGACCGTAGCGTCCCAATTAAGGGAAAACTGCAAGCCTCCAACATCCACAAAATTAGTGGCGCGAAATTCTACTTCAAAAGTATCGTCTACTGCTACTGTGGTCGTAGGGCCGGTAAAAATGAAATTAGGTTGGGCCTTTAAGTTGCCGCAAAAGCCACAAAGTAAGAGGACTACCAAAAAGGAGTCAAATCGAAACAAGGGAAGTTTAATAAATTGTAAAGCCTTGATAATCAATTCGTTAATTTTAAAAGTTTAAAAAACATTATGGATGTCGTACCAAACAAGGTACGACATACCATAATAGCAAAGCAAAATATAACAGTAGTCCTTTAGTAATTTTTAACAATTGGTTTTACAAAAATCAGTGATTTACAAATTTTTGCAAGGGAAAACTATTCATGGAAAACTACCGCTACAATTAAATTGCATCTACTAATTTGTCATTAGTAGAAACATTATTTTTTTGAGGGTAACATTTCCAACAAATCATAAAATAAGGAGACAAAGCTAATGAAAATCAGCTTCGGTACAGATGCAGTACGAGGGAGGATAGCAGTCCTGCACGATCGATTAGACACATAAAGTTGTGTAAAATTCTCTTTGTTCATGTAATTATAATTTGTTGCACAAAATGTTAATATATAAGCATACGGGGATTAAACGTATGTACTCGTTCTTGCTATGGTATATAGATATAACCGATGCAAAGCTTAGAAATCAGGGTATTGATTTCAAAATTTAACATTAATAAGAATCTGCGATGGTGCAATCAGGAAAGAAAATATTTAAAAAATAGTCAGTTAAAGAAATCGATTACTGATAGATTTTAAAAATACTGAATAGAATTCAATAAATATCGCAGTTCACGGGAAAAATAACCAAAAATGGTTGTTTAATACTTAAATCGGTTTTTGCTATATATGTTCTCACAGTTCTTTTAAACTGTTTACAAGAACAAATATACGCCATCCAACCGTTCTATTCCTACCCTATTTATGGTATTTTTTGAAAAAAGAAAATAAATATATTAAAAAAACAAAAAGATGTGACTATAAAATAATACATAGATTATATGTTTAACTTGCTCTAAACCAAACTATTATCATAAGCTAACTTGATTAATCCGGCGGTATTACTGACGCCTAGTTTTCGCATAATGTTTTTTCGATGGACACTGACTGTTTGGTCACTTATGTACAATACTTTACCAATTTCTTTATTGCTGAGTGCGTGGGTGATGAGTTTAAGAATTTCTAGTTCCCGTTTAGTGAGGTTATATTTTTTGATAAACTTGTCTTCGGAAGGAAAACGGGACTGATCGTCAATTTTCCTTTTAATTTCTTCGATTGTTGTGTTCAGTCGGACCCCTTTCCCCAGGAAAGTACGTCCCTCCATGACTTCACTGATCGCTTTCCAGAGTTCGTCCATTCCAACATTCTTTAGAATATATCCATCTACGCCTGACTTGAAAGCGGATTTTACGATTTTCGACTCATCGTAAACGGTAAGCGCCAAGATTCTAAGTTCTGTACTTTGGGCGCGGATGACATTAATTACGTCCAGGCCATCTTTTTCGGGCATATTTAGATCTAAAATCAACAAATCAGTAGGTGTTTCTTTTAACATCTGAATCACTTGATCACCATTGTGCGCTATTCCAACTATTTCACATTTTTGTTCGTCATTATCTGACAGAATGGACTTTAGTCCGGCGATAAATAATCGGTGGTCATCTGCAATCAACACTTTAATACTTTCCATATTCAAAACTTAATTAGGGCTATTTGGATCTCACTTTTGCTAATTAATATATTAGCAAAATCTAACACTTATTACTTGCAAAACCGGTGCCACTATCCAAATACTTACCATACGGTAGGCCTTTTTACTTGGTAATTAGCAAATTATCGGTGTGCCAGTATTGTTTTGGGACAGGAAATTAGGTACAACGTACATCGCACGTCGCTTGGCAATATAAGAAACACTTTGAGTATTCACAAAAAAATCCGAATTGAACACTAGATTCAATTCGGTTTTTGACTATAAAATAAAGATTTATCGCTGAATCGTCATTTTTTTGACGATCCGCCCTGCATCTGACTGCAATTCTAATAGATATATTCCATTTGGAATATTAGCAATATTTAGGGTTTCCCGGTGGTTTACTCCAACCGACTCGAGCGGTTGCTCCCGGATTTTTTGTCCGTGGATATTGTAAATACGCAGTTTAATATTTTCCAGAGGAGCCTTAAACGTTACATTAACTAAATTACTAGCTGGATTAGGATAGAGGCGAATATTTTGTTCCGCTATTTCTTCACTGGTTCCTACTACGGCTTCATCAGAGATTTGAATGTTATAGACTGGTGTTCCGAGCCATCCGCCCGTCCCGTCGCTAACTGTAAAGGTAAATTTATCATTTTCCTCTACTGCTCCATCGTGCTGGTAAACCACCGCAGATCCAAAAATTTCCTGCTGAGTAAAGGTCTGTCCTACTAGTAATGGATTACCATAACGGAGCAGCCTTCCCTTGGTAGGTGCTTCGACAATTGTGTAAACAACTTCGTCCGGACCATTGTCCACATCTTCCGCCAGTAGTAAATCAACCTGGATTGGATTAGCGGACGCAACGGGTACTTCAAGGGTTTCGTTATTAACCAATACAGGACCGCTAGGGGATAAATTTCCACAAATTTCAAAACTCCAGGTGTTCAGCGTTCCACCTTCTCCAAAGTTATTGATCACTTCTATCGTTAAAGTCCAGTCACCCGTACTATTTTCTCCGTTAAATTTTGCCAAGCCATCCGGATCCTCCACCTTGTAGCTCTCTCCTGTATTTACCGGGCAAGGAATGTTCTCCGCAGCATCATCGTCCAGTTTAAAATCAAAAGGAATACCCGTACAAGCCAGATCTTCGAATAATAAGACACTTGTACCAGAAGGGCTAGACAACCTAACATCAATATGCCTGATAAAATCGTAATCTCCTATCAAACCAGTAACGTTGAGATCGTTGATATTTGCGCCATTGGCCACATTGATTACAGAAGTAACTACAGGGTCAGAGGCCGTACCTTTGGGTAACTCGATGGGAGTATCCGTTGCCGTAAATTCTCCACAAGATTGCACTTCCGTAAAGAAAGCAAATGTAGAGGAATAAGGACCAGGGCCACAAAGATTCACCGGGCGAATACGCCAGTAGAAAGGAAATCCTTTATCCAATTGTACGCCTGCGTCGTAACTACCCACCGTAATTCCAGTCACGGATTCGATGATACTGGCATCACTAAAATCAGGATTACTAGCCACTTGTATTTCGTAACTATCTGCGTTGGCAACCGTCGCCCAACTATAGGTAGGCGCTCCACCTAATCCGGTAGCACCATTAGCAGGACCGCTTAAAACTAAATCAGAAAAATCATTATCGATAGCAACATATTCAATAATTCGCTCTTTATCCTCCTGGCCGTCTACCGTAGCGGTCACTTTTATTTCGCCATTACCAAATCCGGAAAGATTAGAAAAATCTAATTCCAGTGTAGTAGTTTCTCCTGGCATAATCGTAGTAGCAGAAAATGCAGCAGTAGCACCAGCTGGTATATCACTGACAGAAAAGGTAATCGGCTCCACGAAATTCAATAAACTTTCAGTTGTTAAGGTAATTGTCTGATTGGCAGGTGGACAGATGATAATCTCTTCTTCCGAAGGCAATAAGGAATACCCGGGCTGCGAAGGAGGAACAATACTAAAGTCGACGTTAGAAATATCAAAGAAAATATTATCTGCTGCCCGTACCATAATCCGAGCGCTAGTCATCAGTTCATCCGGCATGATGATGGCGTAATCTCCGTCGTTAACAACATCCTCAGCTAAGGTAATAGGATAGGAAATTCCTCCATCTAACGATAGTAAAATGTTAACGCGCTTACAATTTATTGGTGGTTGATCTGTGTTGGCTACATCCCAGGTAATCTGCTGGTAACTACCTACTTCCAGGATACTTCCATCGTTGGGAGAAGTTACTATAAAGGGTCCTGCTAGATCCGTAGCCTGAAAGCTAACATACGCTTGCGTCGTCCCACCGACCAATGGATTGTTGTCTCTAACCGTACAAGAAAAATTCATTACTCTGGAATAGGTGGGGAGTACTTCTCTCCGATTCATTTCTCCCTGAACAACGGTCTGTATATTTGGAAAAATCCGGTTAGAAACAGATGTTGGTGGAAAAGATCTGAATAAAGGAGCACTTAATTCGGGGGAACCCAAGTCACCATATGGACCTAAATCTCTTTGTTCCCAACAATAGGTAATATCATCTCCATCCGTGTCACTCGCTACGGCATCCAATTCAAAAGGAGTATTGATTGGAATATAGATACCATCATTAATTAAAGGAGTAACATCAGGAGCGTTATTGGCCGTGATAACATTATCGCCACAGGTAGCTGGACCATTCCGTATATAGTTAGACATTTGATCTATCGTACCACCGTGAAAATATCCATCACTACCATTTTCTATGTTATTTGCACTACCACAAGTACCTCCATAAGACATGATCGTTGTACCACTACCTGGTTCCCAGGCAGAACCAGAAGCATATTGTTCAACCGAAGGAGGACAACCATTCCAGGTATGTCCTGCGGAAAGCTGATGTCCAATCTCGTGCGCCATAACTCGAACCGTTATCGCAATCACATTGGAACTGGCATGACAAGTAACTCCCGCTCCTTTAAATTCGCCACAAACTCGACCGCTTGCTACTCCTCCTACATCCGAACATCCTCCTGTAAAAACATGACCGACCTCGAAATTATCTTCGCCAATGACTAGATTTAAGTTAGTAGCATTTTCGATTAACATAGAAGTACCCACCGTACCATCTGTAAAAGGATCTGAATCCGGATCCAGGTAAAGCACTGCTTCCAAACCATCAACCAACGAAAAACGAGTGGCTAAATCTTGTTCATAGATCAGGTTTAGGCGGTTCATAGCAATCTGGTAATCCGCCATTACACTCTCCACGGTTCCTCCGTGTCCCTGCGCAAATTCGCCTGAACAACTCAGGGCTACCCGAAATTCTCTCATCTCTACGGGTCCTCCGGCACTATTCGTACTCGCCTGAGGTTGGCCACTACTACCCGATGTCAAATTTTCGGGAGTAAATTCATTCTCAAAATTAGAAAACCCACAAGCTGCACGCTGATTTATTTCGAGGTCATCCCGTGTATAATAACTGACGTATAATCCAGTATTTCCATCAGTATATGGATCAATATAGATATCTCCTTCGGGAGTGCGAATCCCTAAATGTACTCCCTTGGGCGACACGGCCATACGTACCGCAAATCGAGCATTCTCATCTATTCCAATACCTCGATAGGAACGAAGTTGAGGATAACGAGCCGCCGTATTGGGATGAAAAATACTGGTTTCCCAAATTTTAAATTGACTGATTTGACCATTAGGTAGTGGTAAAGAAATTGTTTTACCCGGCGCCGAGGCGTTGGTCAGGTCTTCCCAGGGAGTATTTCTCAAAGCTTGTTGAAATTGATTAAAATCCAGCTGAAAAGTAGCGTACTTATCCACAGAAATATCTGGTGACTGCTGTGCGCTTAGACTATTCTGGTCAACAGGTTTCCAAAAGGTCTGTCCCGTTAGCGTAAAATTTAGTAAAAAAAGAAAACTCAAAGCTAGAATTAAGCGCATATTGATGGTTTTTTATGATTAGAGAACTTCGTTATTTGTCGGGTAAAAATTATGATAAAACCTAAACGACAAAGATAATAAAGGATCGTCCTAATCAAAATGTAAAAATCCTTATTTGTCGTCTTCTATAAGTTGTTGGTGGATAAAATGCCAATAGTCAGGAGATTCAATTAATGAAAAAACTGTACCTTGTTGAGATAAATTATTTTGAGATTTTTAAAAATTTGTTAAAAAGTCGCTCGTACTTGTGCCCGACCAATATGTACCGCATTAGCGATCCCGGTTTTTCGACCTTCGTAGCTGATACTCATCAAAATATTTTTAGAGAGACGACGATCCAACGATAAAGACCAAAGGTAATTTTTACCATCCTTTAAGGTTTCCAGAATGGCAAACTCCAGCGGGGTATTACGTTCGCCATCAAAGCTTACGTTTACAAAAGACAAGCGGGAGCGAATGGAAGTTGCCGTATTTTGGTTAAAAGTGGTTTCAAGTGAAAAATCGTGTTTGATCGCTTGTTCCCGGAGGAGCGATTCGTTATTACTTTCTTTAAATTCGTAGGAAAAAATAGTTCTAAAATTATTGGACGGTTGTAAGGTCAACTGCGGACGAGTACGAAAAAATTTGATGGTATAATCCTGATTCTCAAAAAATTCACTATCACTAAAATTTAAACCGGTGGCTATTTCGAATTGCGTACTGATTGTTTTGCTGATATTCCAACGACTTCTAAAAAACTGTTCATCGTTGCGACGAGTCTGAAACCCACTAGTGAGCACAATCTTGTTACGAGCGGTGGTCTGACCTATTTGTAAATCATATTTCTGATCTCCCCGATTAAAAAACAATATATTTCGAACATTTGAATTTACGGCAACCAGGGCGGTATCAGGGATATTGTTTTGGAATGGATTATAAGCCGAAACTCCTTCTGCCTCTCGGGTTCGGCGTACGACGCGAACCGTAGATTGGGTAGAAAATTTACCCAACCATTTTTTAAATCCTTTTTTACCCTGAAATACTCTTTTCAAACTGGTCTGTAAACTCTCGTTAAAAGTAACGTTATTGGTGCGGATAAATTCGTTGGTAAAGAGGGTTACCCGAATGATATTTCCTTCACCCGTAAACGCTTCTTCCCGAATCTCATTTACCTGCGGTACGCCGTCTTGGTTAAAGTCTAGTGTTTCATCCCAAAAAAAAATACCATCCCCTGGATTAACGGGTAAATAATTATAAGCGACCCGAGGTTCTTGTCCGGAACCAATTTCGTAGTTGGTGGTAGAACGAACTGCCCCCTTCCAAAGTGTGAGCCGGTGGTCTAGCCTGCCCAGTGAAGCATTTTGTGCCGTTTGAGTCGTTAACTGTTCGTCTGAAATTTTTAATTTTCGATAGGTAAAATTCCAGCTCAATCGGGAGACGTTGCCTTCTGTCCAGCTACCATTTACGTTAAATTCGTCAGCAACCGTACTTTCCGTAAAGTTTTTTCCGGTAGGGGCGTAATCGTACCGTTGCGTATAGTTGGTTCCAATCGTAAACCGTTTTTCTTCTGGTGTTTTCAAATAAAAACGGTAAAGATTATAATAAAAACTAACCAGGCTTAACGTATCCGCGTCATTTGAAAATCGGTCATTTTTTTCCTGCTCTCCGTAAGCGCCCAAGGTAATTCCTCCCAGTTTTGGAAGGGTTCTGGCGATATCAATTTTAGGTCTTAAAAACTGGCTATCTTCCCGATCACTGTCTACCTGCAACCAGTTGAGTTGTGCATCAATTTTCCAATTATCTCGATTAACTTTTAATTGGGTAAAATGTTTTTGTCCATTGTAAGTCGTGCCTCTTAGAAAGCTACTAAATTCGTAGGTTAGACTACCCAAATTATTTTTCAAAAGAGAGACTTCCGCACGGGCGATGTGTTCATTTTCTCTATTAATCTCCAGAATTTCATTCCGATTATTAGCGAGGTTCCAGTCACGAGTAAATTCGGCTTTTCGGTAAGGATTCAGTGCCTGAAAGCGTTTTTGAGTAAATTCATAATTTATATTGGTAGCCAGATTCCAGTTCTTTTTTAAAGGGAATAATTGTTGATAACTGGCAAAGGCGGCTACGCCGGCGTCGTCCTGATCGCCAATATCAGAAAAGCGATTAAGGTCATTGCTGCTCAGGGCAATTTCGGTTTGAATACGGCCATTTTTATTGACTTCGTAATCAGCACCAAAACTGTACATCTGTCTTTGCGTTGGTGCTACCAGGCGAATTACTGGTTCAAAATCTCCCAAAGAATTTCCGTTCGCATCGGGAGCTACCCAAAAAAAGACTCTACCATTTTGAGAAGTATTGGGGTCTAATAAATAATTGCCTTGTCCAAGACCTACCTCCGTAAAGGTAGCCGTAAAAAGTGCACTATCCGGATTGGTACTATACCGTAATATTTCAAAATCAACAATACTATTATTTATTAAAATTTGTGTATCTATTTGTTCGTATTGAATACGAAACTCATTGAATTCTTCCGTTCGACTGATGGAGGGTGCAAGTGCATTATCAACCTCATCTCCTACTGAATTTAGTAAGACCTGTTGCAAAGAATCCAGTTCCTGTAGTCCGCTAGAATTACGACTGTCCTGTTCCGAAAAGAGATTAAAATGCAGTCGCCATTTTTTATAATTCAATTCTGTGTCAAAAGCGTACATGGAGCGTAGATACTGTTGGTCGGCGTATTCAAATTCTACAATCACCCGAACATCTTTAGTGATCAAAACCTTGTTGGTAAAAACAATATCGGCCCGATTGTAATCAATAACGTAATCTTCTTCCAATCCACGGGTTAATAATTTACCATCAAAAAAAACTTTTTCGGTGCCTGCGAGTGCGATGATAAATTGTTCGTCCTGATTACCTTGCAACCGGTAAGGCCCTTGATTACCTTCTTCAGTGGCAAGCATATTACGGGCAAACTTACCTCTGGCTACGGCAATACTCGCCCGTGATCGCAACGTAGCATCTTTAAAGGGACTGACCTGATTACGAAAAGTAGCTCCTTGTAATTTTTTATAATAATTCATAAAATAACTATCGGGACGATTGAGTTCGTAGTCTCCGGCGATGAGCACATTTTCTTTTTTACTTAATTGAATAAAAATTCGATCAAATTCCTGAAGTTGTTGGGTATTACCCTCCGGCTGGAGCGGAATATTATTATCGGTGATGGCGGCCAGAATTTCGATATCATCACCGAGTTCGCCCGCCAATTGTAAATTAAAACTGGAGTTGAGCACCAGATTCTGGCTATTACCAAAGGAGATTCCACGGGCAAAGCTCCCGTTATAATCCAGTCCTTTGAATTTGATAATCTCTTCTTCGTCATCGTAGGGGTTGATGGTAAAACCGATATAATCTCCATTTTCTTTTCTTCCAATTTTAGTTGTATCGAGACGGACAAAGTTTTTGTAAAGGTCGTACGGTAAAACACGGTAGGTAGCGGTATAAATTCTGACCTGGAGTTGGTTAAAAAAGAGGGTATCTGTCAGATGGATTTGATTTTTTACTACCTGATAATGGGTGTTTTCTATGATTTTTCCCAAAGGATATCCCCGTAAGGATACGGAACCGGGAATAATGGTGAGTGAATCGAGCGGATAAATTGTCTGACCGGGTTGCCAGGTCAGTACTTTGGTATTAAGATTAGACAGTCCCCGGTCTTGCCCAGTTACCTGAAATCCGAAAAACAATAGGCAGCAAAAGAAGAGTAAAAGTTTGAATTTCATACAACTAGCTCAAGACTATCTATTTAAAACGATAAAAAATGAGATAGTTGCGTGCAAAAACCTGCGAAAAGCCGAAAAAAAGTGTCGGCAATAAGAAAAGTCCTCTTTTTGGGAGGGCTTTTTGATAAAATTTTCAAAATATGGCGAAAAGTAAGCAGGATACTTAATTAGCTATTTAGGTGTCAAGTTGTTCTAATAACCACTTTCGTTCGGTTAATGGTTGGCTTTGTTCAATTTCCAGTCGTAGTTTCGCTTTTTGGGTGACATTGAAAGGGTTGAGTTTTAATAATTTTTTGGTAAAATGGATGATGTTTCTGTAATTATCCTTGTGATATCCGATGGCTTTTTTTCTCAATAGGTTGTTTTGCATGCTTCCCAATAAAGATTCCAGGGCATCAAATTCTTTTAATTCAAAGTACATTTTCATCAACATATTTTTGGAGTCCAGATTTAGAAAAAGATCATCGTATTCTACTTGCAGTAAGAGCTGCATGGCGGATTGATATTCTTTTTGTGAATAATAAAAAAGGGCCAGGTTATAACTAAAATTTCCTTCCCGATATTTTGGGGCCAGTTGATTTTTATAACTATGAATAAAGTTTTCGACAATTTGAAATTCGCCTAATTTCAAGCCGATGGTCACGATGTTTTTGTAGGTAAATCTGGATAAATATCCATCTTGTAAAAAGACATCGTATTCAAGTCCGGCTTGATATAAATCAAAACTTTCTTGCAGGAATTTGACCTGATCATTATTAATTTTTTTGATACAATAATTAATCGTCAGGATGAATAAATCTCTTAATTCAACCCGAGAGAAAAGATTAGAATGTTGGAATAAATGCTTTTTTAGTTCTTTAAAATGGCTGGCATCCTCTTCTGCTAAAGATTTAAAAGTATAATAATAAATAGCAATGACGGGAATAGAAAGCAATTCTTTCCGCCGAATTATTTCTTCGATTTCAGATAACCATTCAATTTCATAATTAAAGTTAGAAACGTTTTTATGTGCGATTGTTAAACAAGTTCTGCGTAATTTCTCCGCAATAAATCGGATATCGAGCAGATCATTCATTCGTTGTAAATTCAGGGGAGCTACCCTTTTTTCTTCCGAAGTCATGGCATAGTGTTCTAACTGAATTTGGAAAGCCGATTCATAATACTGGGCATTACGAAGTGGATTTTGTTCCAATAATTTTTCCGCCTTTTGGACTGTTTTTTGAAAAAGTCTAGGTAATTTCTTTTCTCGATAAATTTCTGTCAGAATAATTTTTTGCCGAATGGGTTGGCTCTTTATCCGTTCAAAAATCAGGAATTGTTCCATTAACCGCAGTAAAAAAGTCATCGCCTGACGAATTTTAAAGTCGTCATATTTTGCGGCTAACGGAAAGACCACGTCGAAGGCGATTGACTTTTCCAGGGCCTTTGGATTTTGATAATTTTTCATCAAAAAACCCAATAATACTATTACATCTTCCCGATTATTGTGGTAAGGAGAGGACACGAATTTTCGTAAACTGGCCTTTTCGGCAGCATTTAGTGCCGTAAAAACCGTAAGTAAGCGACTTTTCAACATGATTTTTAAGAATAGCTTTTCAACAAAAAGGATTCAATCTATATTCAAACAGGCTATAATCTAAACATCATTTCTCAACAAATCAAAATAATTGTCTTTTTTTTAGCTGTATAATTATCTGACCTTTGTTCACAGAGACGGAAATAACCGTCTATTTAGGATCAATAAAAGAATAACTTATAACATTTGGTTGCTTCTTTAATTGATCCTTAGCTCCACTGATTGCACTAATTTTTTCTAACATTTAATATTTCTAGCAGTCGATTACGCATAGAATATAATCCTATTAAAGAACAATCATGAAAAGAATGAAGACAATCCTTTGGACAATTACCTGGTTACTGTCGCTTAATTTTTCGGCGCAAGCTCAGGGTTGGGAACGCGCTTATCTTTATAATCAATTCTCTAATTCGGTAGAGTTTAGTAACATCTTGGAGGTGGATAACCAAGAACATATATTAACCTGTTTTGGGGGAAGTGGTATTACTCTAATAAAAATTGATGAACTGGGAGATACCATTTGGGTCAAAAAAAAGGAGGCATCTTCCATAATATTAGGTTCTACTGCTTCAAATAATGGAATCGTTTACACAACTATTCTGGCCGAAGAAACCAGAATAACAGAAGTAGATTTAAATGGCAATACCCGCTGGTCGCAAACCTATGCTGACCCTACTATTCCCGGAGACATCATCCAGTCAATCGATAATGGATTCCTGATGGTAGGGCAAAATTCAATTCAAAATACGGATAGTGATTCTATTAGAGTAACGAAGTTCGATGCTACTGGTAATTTGCTATGGAAGAAAAATTATTTCGATAGCCTTCCCGAAAAAGGAAGAGGAATCGTAGAATTGTCGGATGGTAATATTATGATAGCTGGGGTAGCCGGTGCATTCTTCGATGCTGATCAATCACTCGTTCTATTAAAATTGACTCCAGACGGCGATGTTATCTGGAAAAACTATTATCCAGATTATGACGGTTCTAGTAATCTATCCCTGCTGCTTACCGCGAATAATGATTTTGTCGTAAAAGGGACCCGATCAATCATTCGGTTTGATGATTCGGGTAACTTATTGTGGACAAAAGATTTCCTCTTTCCAACCGATATCATAGAACTATCCAACGGTAACTTTGCCATAACCACTAATTATAGGGACACCATTACGAATGAGATTAACATAGACTTTTACAATATAACTGCCGCCGGAGATGAAATCTGGAAACGCACTTATACAAAACCTCTCATCGAACATTTTTTCCCAAAAATCAATCGTACGGCGGACGCTGGTTTTTTAATTGGCTTCACGGCAGCAGTCGGATTTCCCGAACCAGGCGCCTATCCGATGGTTTACAAAGTTAATTCTCTGGGTGAACTTTATACCAGCCAACTATCAGGAAAAATCTGGAACGACGAAGACGACGACTGCCTAAATTCACCCGAGGAAACCAACATGGAAGGATGGATTGTAGCTGCCTCCAAGTCTGAAAATACGTTTTACGGTGTAGTGGATGAGCAGGGAAATTATCAAATCCAGATAGATACGGGAAATTATACCGTGAGTGTTCTGGAACTTTACGAATATTGGGAACCCTGTATGGATTCTATTTTTCAGGAAATAATGTCACGGGATACTATTGACATCGATTTTCCCATGCAGGGAATTGTAGACTGTCCACTGCTGACGGTGAACATAGGGACGCATAATCTAGTACGCTGCGCTTCGAATTGGTATTACGTTAATTACTGCAATCGTGGCACAATAAAAGCGGAAGATGCCTACGTAGAAATTGACTTTGACGAGGATTTACAAGTAGATAGTGCCTCTTTAATGTGGTCTTCAGTTACCGGAAATACCTATACTTTTAATTTAGGGGATTTGCCCATTAACACTTGCGGAAACTTTCATATTTATACGACTCTGGATGCTGATTGTGACGCTACGGTACTCGGTGAAACCCACTGTGTCAAAGCCCATATTTATCCGGATAGTTTCTGTCTGTTTGATCCTGCCTGGGACGAATCAAGTGTTGAAGTTGATGCGTTTTGTGATGGTGATAGTATTCGTTTTCAGATTGCTAATATTGGAGTAGCACCGATGTCGGAAGCGCTAAACTACATTGTCATTGAAGACAATGTGATGAGACAAAGCTCAGATTTTGAGTTAGGGACCGGAGAAACAAAAGAAGTCTCTTTTCCCTCTACGGGTGCAACGCTTAGGCTGGAAGCAGAGCAAGCGCCCGGGCATCCCGGCGTGAGCAGGCCCAACGTGACCATTGAAGGTTGTGATCCCGACGGAGATGGTATTTTTAGTCTGGGCTATTTTACGCAATGGCCCAATGATGACGGTAGTCCACATATTTCCATCGAATGTAAAGAAAATGTGGATGCTTATAATATCAATGAGCTGGATGCCTTTCCAAGGGGGGTAACGGAGCAACATTATGTCCGACAAAATACGGATCACGAGTATCAAATTCGTTTTCAAAATACTGGAACCGGGTATGCGGTGACGGTGGTAGTTTTGGATACGCTCTCTCCTTTTCTCGATATCAGCACCTTGCAATTGGGGGCGAGCAGTCATCCTTATCAGTTTGAAATCTTGACTAATAATGTTCTGAAATTTACTTTTGAAAATATTTATTTATCACCCGCAGCCGTAGATGAGGCGGACTCGCAGGGATTTATAAAATTTCGGCTGCGCCAAGTGGCTGATAATCCCATCGGAACCATCATCTATAATTCTGCCGCTATTGCTTTTGATCGAAAAGCCCCCATCCTGACGAATAAGACTTACCACGAGGTGGGGGAAGATTTTATTGAAATTATTTTGACCAACCAGCAAAACCTCCTCCCTAGGGAGTTAATAAAAATTACTCCAAATCCATTTAACCAAATGACTTTAATCACTATTCTGGCAGAAGAAGGATCCGATAATTATTCGCTAAACGTATTGAACAGTCTTGGTCAGATGGTTCGGCAGGATCAGTTTTCCGGTACTCAATACATTTTTGAAAGAAATGATCTAGGCGCTGGATTGTATATTTTTAATATTGAAAAAAAACATCGTATCGTCGCAACAGGAAAACTTATAATCCCATGATTCTAGTAAGGAATATAGATGTCCTATTTTTTTAAAAGACATTTAATTCTTCTATCTCAAGCTAGAAGAAGAGCCCTCCCAAAAGAGGGCTTTTCTGGTGTTATCTCTTTTCGACAAAATATCAGGGAGGTTAAAAAAAATAATTATAGCCCGAAATATTACAGATTTTAACAGAAAAAAAGGAAAATCCGCTATTTCGACTCAATTTTTTCATAATAAAAAAAAAATCTACCCTTAAATCTTGCTTCTTTCCACAAAAAATCTTAAAAGGGCTTATTAAGGAATGAGTTAATAATAAATTCTCGATTTATAGCTGGCACTTTTGCATGAATTTTTCGTTGTATATTTTGCCTATTTTTTTTACATTTGCCGGAAATTCCGACAAAACTTTTACAACATATTTAATTTTAATTTATGTATTGGACATTAGAGTTAGCTTCCAATTTAGAGGACGCACCCTGGCCCGCGACACGGGACGAATTACTCGATTACGCAATCCGCTCGGGCGCCCCTTTAGAGGTGATTGAAAACCTCCAGCAGATTGAAGATGAAGGAGAGATTTACGATGGTATCGAAGACATCTGGCTCGATTATCCGCGTAAGGATGATTTCTTCTTTAATGAGGATGAATATTGATCATTATCCTCTATTTTATTTACGAAAAAACTACAACCCCGAATGCTGTTTGTCATTCGGGGTTTTTTAGTAAAATACTATTGGGAATGAGTTAATAATAAATTTACGTTTTTGGCTTGATCTTTTTGCCGCTAGTCTCGTTAAAAAGCCTCGTGATAGCACAGCTATGGCAGCCCGACCGTTCCGGTTCCTTCACAGGGTTCAGTCATGTTTTTTGCCTTACTAGCAACAAAAATCGCTAACCCAAAATTCTTAATTTATTAATACCTCATTCCTTGGCTGTTCGCTAGTGCGTCGGGAACTAAATACCTAACACCTTATACGGCCTATTTTGGGGTATTAATTATTTGGTGCTAATAGTTCTTCCAGCCCCATCTTTCGGTAAGAAGTCCACAAAAAGATCGCTCGTAGTGCCATAAAAGCCAAAAAAGCGGCCCACATACCGTGTACTGCCCACCAGTAGGAAAACCCATAATGCATTCCCAGATATAGAAGCAGACTGACCACCATCGCATTCCGCATCTCGGCAGAGGCAGTTAATCCAATAAAAATTCCATCCCAGATATAACAAGCAAAACTTACGACCGGAAAGAGTATCATCCAGGCCAGGTAAGGTTGGGCCGCAGTAATGACTTCCTCTTGATTGGTAAAAATGCCCAGTAACTGATTGCCAAAAATAAAATAGACGACACTAAAGAAGACCGCCAATCCTCCACCCCACCAAAAGGATAGGTGAATAATCTGCTTTAATTGTTCCAATTTACGGGCTCCACTGTATTTTCCAACCAGACTTTCCGCTGCGTAGGCAAATCCATCAATTCCGTAAGACATCCAATTGAGGTATTGTAGCAAAATTACATTGACGGCCAATAATAATCCTCCCTCGGCTGCCGAACGACTGTAAAAAAACCCAAAAGCCAGTGTCAAGGCCAGCGTTCTAAAAAATAAATCCCGGTTGATTCGAAAAAAAGAGGTGAGTGAACTTACTTCCAGCAACATTTCCACCTTTAACAAATACAGATATTTCGGATATTTATAAAACAATAAAACGACCCCCAGAAAAAACCCAACGTACTGTGCAATCACCGTTCCCCAGGCCACTCCGTCTATTTCCATCCCCCATTGTACAATAAACCAATAGCTACCAATCATATTAGTTACATTGATTATGATGGTCAATATTAGCGGATAGATGGCGTTTTGCATCCCAAAAAACCAGCCCAGCAACGCATACAACCCTAAAGTAGCCGGTGCGGCCCACATTCGAATATAAAAATACTGAGCCGTTAGAACTTTCGCTTCCCCTTCCAGATTCATCAGAAAAAAACCCGCTTCGCCTAAAGGTGATTGAAAAATCATTATCCCGAATGCCAGTAAGAACGCTATCACCAGCGCCCGCCCTAGCGTAGCGGACACTTCGGTCGGTCGCTCCGCACCAAAAGCCCGAGCGGTGATCCCCGTTGTTCCCATTCGTAGAAATCCGAAATTCCAGTACATAAAACTGAAAATCATTCCTCCTATACCAACTGCTCCGATATGTAGCTCAGAAAGTCGTCCCATCAACGCGGTATCGACGGTCCCGAGGAGTGGAACCGAGATATTGCTGAGGATATTGGGAATCGCGATACGGAGGATAGATCGGTTTTCGGACATAAGGAGGTCTTGAGGCTGCCTCTTCCGTAGATATAATTCATGAATTGTATTTACGGAAGAGGCGAGACATGTTGTTTCGTTCAGGGTGAAAAGTAAGAAAGTTACGTGTTTTTAACAAAAAAATCTTTGTAGGTGTGTCAAAGATTAGAAAAAAGAGCCTAATCGCTTATTTTCCTTTCAGTTGCGTATTTTTGCCCGCGCATACTCATTCGTTGCTAGCGAATAATAAAAGGGACAAAATTAAAGTACCTGGACAAATTATATTTATCGCTGGGTGTTTATAATTTTTCTAAAAAAAGGACAATAGTCCTAAATAAAAAAATACGTTTTGAAATTAAAAATAGGAATTCTGTTTGGAGGCCCTTCGCGGGAAAGAGAAATCGCCTTTGCGGGCGGGCGAACGGTTTACGACAATTTGAATAAATCTTTGTTCGAACCGATTCCGATTTTTGTGGATAGTCACCGTAACTTTATTCTGCTGGACTGGCAATATATTTATAAGGGGACGATCCGGGATTTTTATCCGCCCGTTTCTGAATTACCGGAGGATCCTAATAGTTTTCAGGTGTACCTGGAAAGTCTGGGGGAGCTATCCTCCGAACGACAAGATTCCATTATTTCCAAAATTGGTCAACGTATTCCACCCGAAGATTTGACGAAACATATGGATTTGGCCTTTTTATCACTGCATGGTTTTTTTGGGGAAGATGGACAATTACAAGGGATGCTGGAAAGTTTAAAAATTCCGTATACGGGTAGTGGTGTTCGGGCCTGCGCAATTGGGATGGACAAAGCATTTCAAAAGAAAATTATGGAAGCGGGTGGTTTTGCTTGTCCGTCGGTTTTGGTATTAGAAAAATCAAACTGGAACAACGAGATTGCTGCCGATATTTTTACGCAAGCAAAAAAAGAGATTGAATTTCCGATGGTGATCCGTCCAGCGAACCAGGGTTCTTCGATTGGTGTAAAAATATTACCAAAGGGTGCAGACTTAACCACTTTTACCGAAGCCATTGACGCTGCTTTTTTCCGCGCTACTTTAGACCGAAAAGAATGGTTAAAGAAAACGACGGAAGAACAGATTACGTATCTGCGCGACCTAACAGACATTCGTAGTGGATTGGGATTTCCAATTGACGCTGCCGGACAGACCTTTTATCATCCCGCTAATTTTTTAGCATTTTTAAATACTTATTTTGAAAATACAAATCATCCTGATCTATTATTGGAAAGTCATCTGAGCGAACAAAGGGTCATCGTCGAAGGCTTTATTGAAGGTAAAGAATTTTCCTGTATTGTGCTCAAAAAAGAAACGGGCGATACCGTCAGTTTGCCTCCAACGGAGATTGTCAAGGGAGGAGAAGTCTTCGACTATCGATCTAAATATTTACCCGGTCTTTCCCGAAAAATTACGCCCATTGATTTACCGGACGACGAGATCAATCAAATACGAACCGCCTGTCGGGAGCTATTTGATTATTTAGAATTTAATACCTATGCCCGAATTGACGGTTTTATTACAAAGGATAAAGAGATATTTCTGAATGATCCAAATACCACGAGTGGAATGCTCCCCTCTTCTTTTTTCTTTCATCAGGCGGCAGAGATTGGATTAAATCCTTCTCAGTTTTTGACCTATATTATTCGAATTAGTTTACAAGAACGAATCCAGACAAGTCTGGATAAAATGCCTTTCGAAAATTTGCTTGCCAAACTGGATCAGGATATGGAGGCTTTAAAGAATGAAAAAGGAGAACGCTTAAAAATTGCAGTACTGCTCGGTGGCTATTCTTTCGAACGGCATATTTCGGTAGAAAGTGGTCGGAATATTTTTGAAAAGCTGGCCAGTTCCAATAAGTACGAACCGATTCCTGTATTCCTGACGGGGAGCGACGGAAAACACGAACTCTATCAAATTCCAATCAATCTGTTATTAAAAGATAATGCGGACGATATCCGGGATAAAATTTATCATTATAAAGAACATCCGGTCATTGAAACCATTAAAGCTGAATGTGCGGATATCACTAAAAAATACGCCTCTGACAACATCGTCTTTGCCCCTCAGGAACTGACCTACGAAAACCTGAAAGCAATGACTGATGGGGTGTTTATCGGATTGCACGGACGGCCCGGAGAAGATGGTAGTGTACAGCTCGAACTGGATAAGCTGGGACTTCCTTATAACGGTTCCCCTTATACATCTTCCCAGATTACCATTAATAAATATGAGACCTTACAACTTTTAAAGAAACACGGATTTATCACCACGCCACAAAGTCTGTTATCTATTGAAGATTATCAAAATGATGAAGCAGGTTTTATCGATCAGATTGAGCGCAAGTTTAAGTATCCATTCATTGCCAAGCCCGTTGATGACGGCTGTAGTTCTGC
>Ga0114957_1002107_pt1 | contig 19738 bp, 21 predicted proteins | sample BantaG_FD_87175 | JGI IMG/M metagenome (GOLD analysis project Ga0114957, IMG submission 87175) | Marine algal microbial communities from Bantry Bay, Ireland - BantryBay_4 metaG | ecosystem: Host-associated > Algae > Red algae > Unclassified | place: Bantry Bay, Ireland | collected 2014-11-21 | reverse complement strand
TGCGCAAATACTTCTTGAATTGAGAAAAAGAAAAAAACAAAAAAGAAAGTAGTTATTCGAGTTAGAGGTTTCATATTGAATGAGGTCATTTTGATTAATAGTGTAAGGTAGCAATTTTTTATAAAATCGCCATTTGACTATCACTTATATCAAATCAGAGACGCTTTCTAAAAACAACCTTGTCATCTCCTTCATCCCAAAAGTCTCTAATTACGGCTTCTTGATTATAGTCAAGGTTCTTGTAAAACTTACGAGTCCTAGCAAAGTCCTTCTTCCCTGACGTATCTATAATTAAGACACGTTTCTCCTTTTTGATAAGTTCATCTTCTATGTATTGTATCATCTTACTTCCAATCCCCTTGCCCTGAATATCAGATTTCACACCAATTGCATAAAGGTTGTATGTACCAACTGTAAGTTTTTCAGGAGCACAATAGCCAAGCGAAATTGGAATATCATTTTCATCTGTAGCGGTGAACCATAAGTCTTGAGATTTTGGATTATCCAGATAGTCAGCAAGCATTCCTTCTAACATATTTGGAGGAAAGAGTTCTATCGTTTTCAACACACTTTTTAGAGCCGGAATGTCTTTTTTTACAATTGGTCTAAGTCTATTTATGTCCATGGTAAATCTTGTGTAGTTAGTATTATTTGCCAGATCGAGTACCAATAATTTTGTAAGTGAGCACTATTCCTGCTAATACAAAAGTAATCACATTAGCACCCATCAAAGTCCAATTAGAGATGAGATAGCCATAACATATCCAAGCCACTACTCCTGCAATAAAGATGAGATACATGGGCAGAGAAATACCACTCGTATCTTTTGTTTTTATAGTCTTGGTGACTTGTGGAAGGAATGAAATAGTTGTGCACAGTGCAGCGATGTAGCCAATGATTTCAGTCATGTGTTTTGATAGAGAGATTTGATAATTTTATTGCAAAGGTATAAGAATGAATCTACTCCTTAATTACCATCTTATCCTTGTGTTTCTAACTTTCCATCTTGACTTAAATACTGATCTACCTTCTGCATCACTATTTCGTCAGCTACCAATTCAGGTGCATGGTGTGGTTTGATTCGAGCATCGATGATAAGTGGTCCAGTGCAGCCCCAATGTTTGTATTTAGTAAAGCTACCTACGCCATAGATGTCATGACTCGGATTGGCTCGAGTAAAGGTTACCCAGAGATAATTGTTGATTTCTTCTGATAAGAATTGAGCATCATCACACAGTACGATGAGTTTAATTCCTTCAAGATTGATTTCTTCACACTCGTTGGTAAATATGCCTAGTTCTTCGATAGCCTTATCATATGACAAAAACCTATCAAATGATAATCCGATAATGCCATTCATGACCATAGATTGATCTTTCACTTTGCTGAGTTGAGTCATCTGTGGAGCTGTTGTCGACAGCTGTGTTACTTCAGGTCTATTGGCAGCAATCACAACCTTACTTCCAGCATTCCATCCATCACCAGAGTAGTCAAGTGTATCAATAGTCGTCTGAGTATAGAAGTGCAGATCATACCTCCAATCTACTCTCTCTAGCATGTGTTGGAAGAAGGCTGGATAGTTGTAGAGATCTAAGCCTTCTGCTTCTGCGGCAATCCATAGAAATTTAGCTAGACTTGTCTGTCCTGACCCTAATATCCTATTGGCAATTGTCAATATCTCTTCCGGTCTTTGATCTCTGAATGGCATGTACCGCTCTTGTCCGATGGCGAGTAGGAGAGGGTGTACGCCAGCAGCATCTACGGCATTGATTGCCACTAGTCCAGGAAATTCTCCAGGAGTCAAATCCTTGACAATCTTGTGAATGAGGTAGCCAAAACTACTATCTTCCTGTGGCGGTCTGCCGACAACAGTAAAGTGCCATAGTGCATCCTTACGATGATAGACATTATCAACTTTCAACATCGGAAAGTCATGCTCAAGACTATAATAACCAAGGTGATCTCCAAATGGTCCTTCAGGTTTTTTAATGTTTTTCTGGATCGTACCAGTAATCACAAAATCTGCATCATTAGATATGATATGACCCTTTTCATCTTTATAATATCTAAACCTTCGACCACCGAGTAAGCCAGCGAATGTCAATTCACTCATCCCTTCTGGCAACGGCATAATGGCGGCAAAGGCATGAGACGGAGGACCACCAATGAAGATGCTGCATTTGAACTCTTCTTCACTTTCATTATAAAGAGTATGATGGACCCCAATGCCTCTGTGGAGTTGATAATGAAGTCCGATTTCTTCATTGAGTTTATAGTCATTACCTGACAGCTGGATCCGATACATTCCTATATTACTCTCCATGATATTATTGCTCTTAGGAGGCATGGTCAGTACTTGCGGTAAGGTGACAAATGCCCCACCATCCAGAGGCCAAGATTTAACTAAAGGAAGTTGATCGATTGTCGTATTGCCATGCATTACCTTTCCTTTGCTCCAAGTCTTCATTGGCAAGGCCGTCAGCGCAGTGAATGGTGATGCCACGTACCTAAGTGGATTCTTAAGAGCCCTGATTGGGTCAACTTTGAGTTCTACTATTTTCTTTACAGCCGGGAGTGTGTTGCGAAACACAAAATCTGTTCTCTCCTCAGTCCCATAGATATTGGATACTGCTTGAAATGGACTTCCTTTGACATTCTCAAATAAGATAGCTGGACCACCAGCATGATAGATCCGTCGATGGATCTCAGCCATCTCGAGATCTGGATCTACCTCTTGCTTGATTCGAAGCAGCAGCCCATTCTTCTCTAAGTCGTCAATACAGTCTCGCAACGATGTATACATACTAGCATATTCTTGATGACAATAATACAACTCATCTGACCATATTGTTATGGCAGCCCAACTAATATTTCAGTAAATTTTATTGACTTCATATTTACACCCTGATTGTGAGACTTACTTTACGTAAATGAAGCTTTCAATTTAGAGTAAGTATTCATCACTGTTCATAAATAACTTCTTATCATATTAAATATATATTTAATGGATAATTAATTACCTTAGAGGTTTAAACATATTTATAATATATTTAATATAAAGTATCATGGCAAACGTACTCATTGTAGACGACGAAAAAAGTATACGAAGAACACTGAGGGATATCTTAGAGTTAGAGAAGTACAAGGTAGACGAAGCTGCTGACGGATTAGAATGTATCGTCAAGCTTAAACAAAATAACTATGATGTAATCATCTTAGATATTAAAATGCCAAAGATGGATGGGATGGAAGCCCTAGAGAGAATCAATGTTCTCTCTAATGAAACTCCTGTTGTTATGATTTCTGGACATGGAACAATAGATACAGCGGTAGAGGCGGTAAAGAAAGGAGCCTTTGACTTTATCTCTAAGCCCCCTGACTTAAATCGTCTCCTGATCACACTCAGGAATGCAATGGACAAGTCAACTCTCATCACTGAGAAAAAAGTCCTCCAAAAGAGAGTAAAAAAGCAAACAGTACAAGAAATCATTGGAGAGTCTGTAGAAATAAAGCAAGTCCATGAGACAATAGCGACTGTGGCACCACTTGATACTAGAGTGTTTATTACTGGCGAAAATGGAACAGGTAAGGAACTTGTTGCAAGATGGATTCACGAAAAAAGTCAAAGATCAGATAAGTCTCTTGTCGAGGTTAATTGTGCAGCTATTCCATCTGAATTAATAGAAAGTGAACTCTTTGGCCATGAAAAAGGATCTTTTACATCTGCACATAAGCAAAGAATTGGAAAATTCGAAGAAGCAAATGAAGGAACACTCTTTCTTGATGAAATAGGAGATATGAGTCTGAATGCTCAAGCTAAAGTACTCAGGGCTCTTCAAGAAAATAGAATAACACGAGTAGGTGGTAATAAAGAAATTAAAGTTGATGTGAGAATATTAGCTGCCACCAATAAAAATCTACAAAGCGAAATAGCCAAAGGAAAGTTTAGAGAAGATCTCTATCACAGACTAAGCGTGATCATAATCAAGGTGCCAGCGCTTAACGATAGAAGAGATGATATACCTCTCTTGGTAGATCACTTCATCTCTCAAGTTTGCTCTGAATATAATATGCAGAAAAAACAGATTGACAACCTGGCTCTCAAAAGCTTGCAAAAAATCAACTGGACTGGTAATATCAGAGAACTCCGTAATGTAGTAGAAAGATTAGTCATACTGGGAGATAAAAGTATTACTAAGAAAAATGTTGAGCAGTATGCGATAGCAAATAGCAATCAAAGGACAGCACTTCAATCTGTCTTTGATAAGTATTCATCATTTAAGGACTTGGAGGTTTACCTCAGAACTGAATATGATAGATACAAGGCAGTAAAAGCTTAAATAAGTAATACTCAGTTCAAACTAGCGTTAATAAGCGGGTGATAATTCTAAGTCATCTAGTTAGAAATAGAGATACAAATAAAATAATGAAATAATGAGTGATCTGAATACTATACCAATGAAGCAATGGACTAAGATTAAGGGCGAAAACTCTTGGACTATGTTTAAAGTAATCGCAGAACTTGTCGATGGCTTCGAGACTTTAAACAAGCTGGGACCTTGTGTTTCTATCTTTGGATCGGCAAGAACGAAGCCTGGAGCCAAGTACTATGAGTTAGCTGTTACAATGGCAGAACGACTAGTAGCAGAGGGGTTTGGAATCATCACGGGTGGTGGTCCAGGTATTATGGAAGCAGGAAACAAAGGTGCATACCAAAAAGGTGGTCTTTCTGTTGGACTCAACATAGATCTTCCATTTGAGCAATCTCATAATCCTTTTATAGATCCTGATAAAAATCTAAATTACAATTACTTTTTTGTGAGAAAAGTAATGTTTGTTAAGTATGCTCAAGCTTTTGTTGTGATGCCTGGTGGTTTTGGTACATTGGATGAACTCTTCGAAGTGTTGACACTTATCCAAACTAAAAAGATTTCAAATGTTCCAGTAATTTTAGTTGGTAGTGAATTTTGGGAAGGAATGATAGAATGGATTGTCAAGACGATGTTAGAAGACCATGGAAACATTTCAATTAGGGACTTAGACCTTATTCCAGTGGTAGATACACCAGATGAAGTTGTCAAAATTATTGCTGATTTCTATGCAAATGAAGCACATAAAATCAAACCTAACTATGAGCTCTAAGATGACTCAATAGTAGAATTATAAGTACAAAAAAAGAGAAGCCGATTAATAATTACATAATCGGCTTCTCCATTTACAACTTTAAACTTAATCTCAGACTATCCTTTTACCCTAAGGTGTAATTGCTGATTTTCTTTTTCGATCTCGTTTAATATCTCTGTACCATGTTCCTTTGTTTTAACCTTGTCTATGATATTAGTAATAATTCCTAGCTCATCTATAAAGAAAGTAAATCTCTTAACACCAACAATTTCTCTTCCCATAAACTTCTTTGTACCCCAAGCTTCAAAGGCTTGAATCATTCCCTTTTCAGGATCAGCCAACAGGTCAAAGCCTAATTCATATTTATCGATAAACTTATAATGCTTTGCCTCTTTATCTGGGCTAACACCAAAAATACGATACCCATACTTGGTTATCTTTCTAGAATTATCCCTAACACTGCATGCCTGTTTGGTACACCCTGGACTATCATCCTTTGGGTAGAAGAATATAATATACTTTGATCCTAACAGGTTTTCATTAGTGATTTCATCTCCATCTTGATTTGTGACACTAAACACGGGTACTTTCTGACCGACTTGAAGCATACTGGTATTTTTATTTACTAGTATAATGTCAAATCAACGTTTATTGTTTAACTTTTATCAATATATAATAAACAATCTAGAGTTTATAAGACCTATTCGCCTCATTTCCATGGATATCTATTGCTATTATCCTAAGCGTATTAGCATTATGTGGGATGTCATCTAAGTCTTTTATAGTTAAGGAGTTACTCTTGCTGTCAAATGTTGATCTAATGTATTTGCCATCTATTTCAGCAAAGACTTGGAGTCTTTCTTCGCTACTTTTATCCTTGTAATTATCTGTAATAGTAAATTTCCAAGATTTGTATTTTTCTCTATTGCTGCTTTGTCTAATAGTGGTAATGATTGGAGGTTGGTCGTCATAACTCATTTGAAATGTCCCAAGTTCACTGATTGTTGTAGTCAGTGTATTACCATTAATAATACCTCCATAACTTTGATTTTTACTCCGTTTTATTAAAATCGAGCCTTTTTTAATCTCAGGATCTTGGATAGTGACAGTAATCGGCTTATTGAGGGGAATACTTTCATTTCCTATGATATAAGATTCTCCTTCTTGCTTAAGAGTAAGGTCTATATCTTCAAAGAGTGCATCTGGAGGTAGAGAGATATTGAGATTATCAGATTGGTATGATCTATTATTGGTTACTTTTCGTGCTGGTGGTAATGGGGACGGTTTATTCCAAGTTGGTAAAGTGATATCCACACCTACAGAGTTCCCATTAAAGTCAAAGATTTCTAGTTTGATATTTTGGTTTGTTAGACTGTCCAATGTAATAATACCTCGACTCTTTTCACAATCTTCAAAGAGGCTTAAGTCTTGATGTTGCATTTTGAAGAGCTTCATTACTCTTGAGTTCGTAGCCTTATAGTGCTGGTAATCTATCAGACCATTTATCCCTTTGTTTTCACTAAAACTAAACCTCTTATTGAGATAGGTGCAGATTGTATCTTTGTCATTCTTTATGATAGCACCATAGATGCCTTTATAGTTTTTGTACTGAGGGATTTTATCGTAAGCACTGATTCCGATACCAATGTAGGGACTCTCGGAGGTAGAAAGAGATGCCTTTTGGTTCTGGTTTTGACCTCGTTGTGTTGTGAGTTGCTTCTTACTCAATATTCTGCCTAGCTTATCTAATGAGTAGATCCAAAGTGAATGCAGAGTTGGGGGATTATTGTCTTCTATGTCAAAACCATAAAGGAATGGATTGATTGGTTCTTCAGTTTGAGTATCCCTAATTTCAAAATGAAGGTGGGCACCATATGATCGTCCTGTATTTCCCATCGTCCCTATATAGTCCCCTTTGTCAATCTGAACAACGATGCTATCTAGGTAAATATCAACTTCAGATTTTTCATATTTGTATTGATAGTGTTTCAGCAGTTTTTCAATTTTAGGATGGAAATCATCCAAATGAGCATAGACTGAAGTTGTACCATTGTCATGATCAATGTAGAGGACTTGACCGTATGAGCTTCTTTGAACTCTTACTCTAGAAAGTTTGCCATCAGCAACGCTGAAGATAGAGTCACCTGCTATTCCTTTCGAACTTCTGATATCGATCCCTGCATGGAAATGATTTGGTCTGAGTTCGCAGAATGTACCACTCAGTCTTACAGAATGTTTGACAGGTGATTGATAATAATCATTTGAATCTTCGCCGTGGACTTGACTTGTACTCAGCATAAGTAATATTACACTGCAGGTAAATGAATTAATAATAAGCCCTAGTCTATTTCGAATTCTCGAATTCATGGTGCAAATTTGCAATTAAATCTGAGACTTTTTGAGTGCTTCTCTAAGTTTGACATAAGCCTCCGTGGGATGCTGAATAGAGTTGGTATCTCCAATCTTATTGTATAGATCTTCTGACTCAGCATGATCTAAAAGTGCTGACTTGAGTTCAGCATTAATGAGGTAATGATTCTGTACCTTTCGTTTCTCGATAAGAGAAGTGCTGATTTTAGCAATAGCTGTCTCTATTTCTAATAAACTATCTGCGTTTACAGTTGGATGACTGCTATGACCAATAATTGGTGTATGAGGGTATAGACTTTTGAATTGATTTAGCATCTCTTTACCAAGGTGTTCAGTACTGCCATCTAGCTTATGGATAACAATTATATCAGCAACCTCCATTATACCTTTCTTGATTCCTTGAAGCGTATCACCCGATCCTGGTTGTATAAGTAAGATTACAATGTCTGTCATCATATCAATCTCTATCTCTGATTGGCCAACTCCTACTGATTCTATATAGGTTTTACAATATCCTGCAGCTTCACAGAGGAGGATTGACGTCGCTGTCTCTAGAGTGAGGCCACCAAGTTGCTCTCTACTTGGATTAGGTCTGATATAGACATTTTCTTTTTGCGTGAGGCCAAACATGCGTGTCTTATCTCCAAGTATCGACCCCTTAGTTACTATGCTCGTCGGGTCTATTGCCAAAACTGCTAATTTTTTTTCTGGCTTTTGTGCTTCTGAGAGACCAAGACCATCAATAAATGTACTCTTGCCAACTCCTGGAGGACCAGTAATTCCTATCCTTAGAGTTCGGTTATCTACCCATGATGACTGACTTAAATTAAGTAAGTCAGAGATGATGATTTTATCTTTGAGATTTTGCGATTCGGCAAGAGAGATACACTGGCTAAGAATACTGCGATTATTCTCTTGTAGCCGCTTATGGTAGGACTCGGCAGTTAACCGTCCAAATTGCCAAGAATGTCTATTTTTTGCATTGATGGAGTTCGCCAAAATCCTTTTTTTATAAAAGATTACAATAACTAAACTTATCCTTACCTTTGTGGTTTTAACAAAGAAGGAAATAAAGTACGCTACGAAATTAGACTAATGAGCAAACCTATTCAAATTTACCTTGATAATAATGCAACTACTCCTTGTGATCCGAGAGTAGTAGATACGATGTTACCATTTTTCACTCAGATGCCTGGTAATGCTGCAAGTAGATCACATCCATTTGGCTGGCAAGCTGAAGAGGCAGTTGATTACGCAAGGGAGCAGATTGGAGACTTACTTGATGTCAGTTCAAAAGAGATCATTTTTACATCAGGAGCAACTGAAAGCGATAATCTCGCTTTAAAGGGTGCATTTGAAATGTATGCTCGTAAAGGAAATCACATTATCACTCTCACTACCGAGCACAAAGCAGTACTCGATTCATGTAAAAAGATTGAGAAGATGGGTGGTGAAGTTACATACTTGGATGTAGAAAGTGATGGAAGAGTCAATCTCTCTACTCTCGAAGCTGCAATCAAACCTAGTACTATAATGATATCCATCATGTGGGCTAACAACGAGACAGGTGTAATCCAACCAATGAAGGAAATCGGTGACCTCTGTGCAAAGCATGGGATACTTTTTATGTCTGATGCGACGCAAGCTGTAGGAAAAATTAAAACTCACCCTAAGGAAGTAGGTGTACACTTGATGGCTTTTACAAGTCATAAAATGTATGGTCCTAAAGGGGTAGGAGCTCTCTACGTGAGTAGAAAGAACCCTAGGGTAAAGGTGACATCTCAGTTAGATGGTGGAGGACATGAAAGAGGTATGAGGTCTGGTACACTTAATGTTCCAGGTATTGTAGGATTTGGTAAAGCAGCTAGTCTAGCTAAAAAGGAAATGGAGGCTGACGCAAAGAGGTTAGCAGTATTGAGAGATAAGTTAGAAGCTGCATTCAGAGAAAATCTTGAAGAAGTCTATGTAAATGGTAATACAGATCACAGAATGCCTCATGTAAGTAATATCTCATTTAAACATGTAGAAGGCGAAGGATTGATGATGACATTCAATCAAAATGTGGCAGTGTCATCAGGCTCAGCGTGTACTTCAGCATCACTAGAACCAAGTTATGTATTGATTGCTCTTGGACTTGGCGATGATATGGCAGTGAGTTCTATTAGATTTAGCCTAGGTAGATTCACAACTGAGGAGGAGATAGATCAAGCGATTAAGATGATTACAGATGGAGTCAATCATATGAGAGAAATGAGTCCAATTTGGGAAATGTTTAAAGAAGGTGTAGACTTAGATGCAGTAGAATGGGCAGAGCACTAGACTCTTCAGTATTAATGAAACTAAATAGATAGCAATTAGCGTTATTACATAAAGGAAATAATAATAAATATGGCATATTCTGAAAAAGTAATCGATCACTTCAAGAATCCAAGAAACGTCGGAACACTTGATAAAGAGTCTACAAGCGTTGGGACTGGTCTTGTTGGAGCACCTGAGTGCGGAGATGTAATGAGATTACAGATAGAAGTAGATAAGGATTCAGGCACAATCAAGGATGCAAAGTTCAAAACGTTTGGATGTGGATCAGCTATTGCTTCCTCATCATTAGCTACTGAGTGGCTCAAAGGTAAGAGCATCGATGATGCATTAGCGATTGATAATATGGAGATTGTAGAAGAGTTAGCTCTTCCACCAGTAAAGATCCATTGCTCTGTACTTGCAGAAGATGCAATCAAGAGTGCAATTACTGATTACAAATCAAAGAACGGACTCTAATAATAGTCAGTTATGGTATTCGTAGGAGATAGCGCAAAAGAAAAAATTACTGAGTTGATCCAATCAAGTGGATTGACAGAGTCTCACTTTGTAAGAGTGTCAGTAACAAGCGGTGGTTGTTCTGGTTTGTCATATAACTTAGACTTTGATGATACTCAACAAGAGAACGATCAAGTATTTGAGGATAATGGTGTCACTGTTGTGACAGACCTCAAGAGTTTTCTCTATCTCTGTAACACAACATTAGAGTTTAGCGGAGGTCTTGACGGTAAAGGCTTCTACTTTGATAATCCTAACGCAGCTCGGACTTGTGGTTGCGGTGAGAGCTTTGCAGTGTAACAACCACTCAAAAATAATTATAACAGATAAAGAATAAGGGTCAGCTAATTAATTAGCTGACCCTTATTTTGTTCTTATCAATGATTTAATTAGGGTTGATTGAATAGTAAATTCTCTGATCTCAAGTGTTCCTGAAAATCTCTCTTTGGTTATTTAGCTGTAGATTTTAATCATAGCATCAATGAATACATAAATACTTATATAAAGAAAAATTGAGCCTAAAATTCCAAACAGTATACCCAGTAATGATAGCCCTCTTCCAGCCCTACCATTTGGATCACTCTTTATTCTTCTCAATGCTACCACACAGAGAATGATTGCGGCTGGGCTAAGCAACCAAAAGAGTAAGCCAACCAAACTTAAAGTAAACCCTGTCAGACCTAGTATATCTATTTCTATTGTTTCTTTGCCTTCTTTTTCAGCACTTTCAATAATTTTTTTAATTTTTCTTTTTACAAATGGAAGAGTGGCTCTTTCTTGTAAAGTAAGCTTCCTATTGAGTTTCGCCTCTAAGCTTGATTTGCTTAGTGTCATCAAATCTTGTGCACTTAATTCATAAACTGATTGGATCTCACTCTCAATTGTGGGGTTAAGACACGTTGTAGCTTTCAATTCACCAATAACTAAAAGCAGCAATAAAGTGAGTATACTTATAGATCTTAGGTTTCTCATAGAATTTGTAATGTTAGGTTTCTAAAGGAGGTGTTATATTTACTCTTCAAAGCTACTAATACCATTGTTTCATAAAATGAGAATAGACATCTATTATTCTCATTTTGTGATACTTTAATTTATTTTCAGCTTCTACCCAAATCCATAGTCCGTAATCAAGGTGCAAGATTATGATCAAGGCTATTTTACATTATTTATACTGTGAGTATTGTAAGGTTAAATTGAACTTTACTGATCTTGGTTCTTAGCCCTACGTTCTTCCCAGTCTCTATTGGTTCTCAGTGGAATATATTTTGCTTGATCAATTCTAAGATTTTGCATACTTGCTTTTACAAATATCAGCCACATAATGATGAGAATAGGGTAGACAACAACTACTCCATAGTTATAGTAAATTGCGTCTGAGAACTGTAGGTTGTGAAAGTGCATTACAGCTCTTGTGATTCCACATCCTAAGCACTCAAAGTCAAAGAACAACTTTGATGGGCAGAGACCGACCTTCCCGTTATCAAAAAAGTCACCCGGCAATATCCAAAGGATCACAGGAACAGCAATAAGTGCTGTCAACCAAATTTTTTCTGCAGTTTTTGAAAGTTTCGGCATTTCGATTTATTTAAAAAAAAATCTGAATTTGACCAACAGTCAAATTCAGATTAGAATATTTTTATTTACTATTGGACACTAAGTCCTAGTAGTATTCGTCCATTTTAATAAATGCATGGATTACACCAGGTAACCAACAAAGGGCAGTTAAGATCAAGTTCATCCACCAATTGTTTCCTTGGAATCCATCAAGAAGACCCATAATCAGCCATCCCCAACCTAAGATTCCTCCAACAATATAGAGAGCTTTAGGAATGTCAGGAGTATCAACTGGCTGTGTAATTTCAGCTACAGCTTTTTGAGCTGCTTTCATTTGGATAGTTTGCTTGATCGTCAGCCTTTCTCCTGTCAGTTCTTTATATGACTTAGGAGTCAATTCCAAAAACTGGTCAACAGATTGAATATCAGCCTTTAGAAGTAAAGTTGCATCTACTTCTTTGTTTAAAAGGTGTTTTCCAGTAGTAGGCAATGCTGCTGCTGAGAAACTCAAGCATAAAATTAGAAGGGCAGAAAGAAAAAATTGTATTCTTTTCATAATTGAATTGATTTATATTAATAAAAGTCCAATATATTCAGATTTTCACAAATGACCAATTCTGAACGTATTTATTTGAAGAATTTCATTTTATATTTTAGTTAAAGAATAAATGTTTAAGTAAGTGAATAGGAAATTTAAAGATTGATGGGTGGAGTTGTAATTATTTAACTAAAGCTTCATTTTATCTAATATCTCTTTATCTTTGGCATATTATGAAAATATAAAATCAAATTTATGAAAAGCCTTAAAATTCAATTTTTATTAACCCTTAGCATTCTCTTTTTTTGTTCGATAGGATGGTCTCAAACAGAGAAAGGTAGCTCTGTATTAGGACTCAATATTGGTTATAGTCTCACAGGAGCACTGATTAGTAGTGTTGATGATGATTTTAATAGTGACGATGTAAATGTTACAGTCATTCCAGCTCTTAATCTGACATATGATTATGCTCTCTCTGATAGATTTAGCTTAGGACTCTATGCTGGAACTCAAATATTCACTACAAAAATTGATGGATACAGTTTTTTAAATAATAATAATGAAGAGGTAATTGAAGATGTATCAGGAAATGCCATGAGGTGGGCTATTGGATTGAGACCATTGTTTCATTATGGTAATACCGACAAATTAGATATGTATTCTGGACTCCGTTTAGGATATCTTTCATGGTCGGCAAATACAAACTCATCTGATCCTGCACTTGACTTAGGGACTTCATTTGGTGTTGGAAGGCCATCAATTTCAATTATTGCATTCGGTATGCGGTATTACTTCACTGATACTATAGGTGCTGGATTCGAAATTGCAACTGGTGCTCCACATGTGGCAAGTGCAAGTGTCAACATGCGTTTTGGTGGCAGTAGTTCTAGTGCTTCTATGAAAGGTGATGACACTAATGCAAAGTCTAGCAAGGACGACAGAAGAAAGTCTTCTAAAGGTAAGAAGAGAAGATAGTTTTCACTTTTAGAGAACAGTTAATAAACTAAACTAGGAAGCAAGGACAGCATTGTCCTTGCTTTTTTTTGTCTTTATCGACGGGCAATTGGATTCTCTTTATAAGTATTCTCATGATATGAGAATTTATTTTTTTCTTTCTCATTTTATGAACCCAAGTACATTATACTTTTACATCGTAATAAGTTTATAACGAAAAATTTAAAAATTATGAAAAAGTCAATTTTAATTTTATTTGTAGCGATAGTTGGAATGTGCTCTTCTTTAATGAGTCAAGAATACGTTCCTGTTATTGAAGCAAAGGTTGCACCTCTCAAGATGATCTTAGGTGGTGTTAGCGTAAGTTCTGATTTTGTACTAAACGATAACATGAGTATTGAACCTGTTTTTCAATTCAAAAGCAGAAACATTATTGAAAGGAAAGTAATAAGTCTACAAGGGCTAGGGAAGTATTATCTTAACTCAAAACAAGGAGCCGATCGATTCTATATAGGACCCTATGTCAAAATACAACGACGAAGTTTTGAATTTATAAATGCGGACAGTAGAGATGATAGAGTTGCCATTGGCTTAATCTCTGGATACAAAATCGTCTCTAACTCAGGGGTGGTAGTAGACTTCACTGGTGGTTTTGGTAAAAATGTTTACTCTAGAATTTTTGAAGTAAGTAACAGTCAAGCAGTTGTAAATTCAAGTGGTGCTAGCTTAGGATTTGATTTTATCTCAAGAATTTCTGTTGGTTACAGATTTGGTACCGTTAACGAATCAAGCAATACAGGAAAGCTCCAAAGAAAACCTAAACTAAATAGAAAACAGAAATCTGAAAGAAGGAAGTAGGTGATTCCAAACAATTATGAATATAATTCTCTATTAAAAAGATTAAAAAGTCTTTTGATTCTGGAGGTAAAAAATAAAAGGGAGAGTACTCGTCGCGTACTCTCCCTTTGTTATATTATATCAGAAAAAAAATAGACTAGAGCTCGCTTACTATTCCTCCACTATATTTATCCATTTGGATTTCTTGCTTACTTGGATCTCCTTTGAACTTAACTGATCCCCCAGCTGTAGCACTTGCTGAGATGCTTTCTGCTGCATTTACTTTGACAGTTCCACCAGAAGATGCACTTGCTTCAACATCAATCGCAATAAGCTCTAATAGGTTAACTGCTGCACCGCTCGAACATTCAGCAGTCAGTTTATTAGTATTCCCTCTCAAAGTAATTTTCGCCCCGCTGCTAGCCTCTGTACTCAATTGATTGCTCGTAGTGGCTACAGCAATTCTAGCTCCCGAAGAGGCTTGAACGTCCATAGACTTACTTTCCCAGAGGTCATCTGACTCGACTGCAGCACCGGCACTTGCATCGATAGAATTAAGTGATTTTGTGTAGATAACAATATTCGCTTTAGCTCCACTTCCCCAGTTATTACTGTTTTTACTGGTGAAATTTACCTTGAGTGTGCTTCCTGATACCTCCGTCATTAATTGGTCGAGACTGCCTTTTACAATAGTAATCTCAGCTTTAGATTCAGAAGATTGAATGACTTGTACTGAAATACTACCGGAGACATCCAAGCCTTGGAATGATCCAAGTGATCTTGTATCTGATTGTGCTTGGCTAATTGTGAGACCAACTAATAGTAAGAATGTTGTGAAAATAGTTTTCATCTTTTTTTATTATTTGATTATTGATATAACTCTTAATCGATTGAAAAAGTCTATCCTTTACCTAGAGTAATTATCAATTCAGTAGAATAACCTAGGTGGATTCATTCACACTTAATAAGTTAATCAGAATTAAGTTTTGCAAGTAGTCTAAGGAATTCTATGTACAACCAGACTAATGTTACTATTAATCCTAGAGATACAAACCATTCCATGTATTTAGGTGCCTTCGCCTCAACACCTTTCTCAAAGGCATCGAAATCGATCAATAAGTTAAGTGCTGCGACACCAATAATGACCAGACTGAGGCCAATCCCCATCAGTCCACCTTCATGTAAGTAAGGGACTTGGAATCCGGCAAAAGAACCAATGATACTGATTAGGTACATAATCATAATTGCACCAGTTGCCATCATGACACCAGCTTTAAATTTTTCAGTGACCTTGATGATACCTGTTTTGTAGATAATCAGCATGCTGAACAGTGTTGCAAATGTGAGACTCACAGCTTGGAATACTATTCCATCCATTGTAGAAGCAAAAATTGCACTAATACTACCAACGAACAATCCTTCAAAAGCGGCATAGACTGGCGCAGCAATAGGAGATGTATGCGGTTTAAAACTTGCCACAAGTACAGCAATAAGACCACCACCAATACCAGTCCACATTAAGAGTGAAGATGGCATCATATAACTGATCAATGTTGTGACCATTAAAATACCCAGCAATGTGAATGTTTTGTTGATTGCTCCTTGCATAGTCATAATCTGATCTGATTCTACAATCAGATGGGAATTACTCGTACTCTCTGATTGGGTAGCAGTAGATTCAAATCTTGATTGCATCGCTTTATCAGAAAGAATTGGATTTCTAGATTTTAGAAAATTTGCCATTACTTAATTATTTTATTTTTGATATTTATTAATTGCTTCCATGATTTTTTCACGTCGATTTTCAGGACTGGGATGGGTACTTTGAAACTCTGGAACTTTGCTACCACCACTAGCTTCCTCTAATACATCCATGACGGATATGAGTGCTTCAGGGTCATAGCCTGACTCTATCATTAAGAGGACACCTATTTCGTCTGATTCTAATTCTTGTTCTCTGCCGTAGCTCATATTAACTAGATTACCAATCATCTGAGCTGCTTGAGCTGTGTCATAATTACCTGAAGCTAACACGGCTGCTCCAGTGAGTCCTTGTGTCAGATCCATTTTGGCCATGCGTTCTGCACCATGTCGATGGATCACATGTCCTATCTCATGTCCTACAACTCCAGCTACCATATCCTCAGATGTCAATCTACTGAGTAATGCATCGGTAATAAATACTTGACCCCCTGGAAGAGCAAATGCATTCACTACACTCGGATCGGCAAGTACATGGAAGTCGTATCTGTACTCTGTACCTCTGATACTAGGGGCACCAAGTAATCTTCTTCCTATTTCTTTGATAAATGTTTGTCTTCTTTGATCTGGATGAATACCACCATGCTGCTGTACCATTTGTGGTGTAGCTTGTAGTCCAATTGCAATTTCATCAGACGCAGTAATACTGATGTATTGCTTCTCACCAGTTACAGGATTGACTTGAGTATTAGCATAGAACTTAAAAAGTGTAAATGCTGCATAGCCAAGACCGATAATGAGCATCAGTTTAAGTTGTCCACCTCTACTATTTCGGTTGGATCCACCTTCGCCTCTTCCATATCTACTGGGTTGCTGTGGTTGTTGCCTTCCCGTTCTGTAATAAGTCATTGCTTACAAGTAAATTTTAGGGTTGTTACTAAGATACAAAATTCTTATAATTATTTTTCAAGGTGTTCTTACCGTTGTATTTCTATTGATCCAACAACCTACTTTATATGTGGAACCTTCTTTCATCGTTCTTGAAAAGATATCTTCTTTGCTGGGCATATACTGAGTATAAGTATCAATTAGCTTGTTAGCTTCAGCAGCAACAGACGGATCGACTTGCTTAGCTTTTTTGAACATATCTATCGCTGGCCATGTCACTACTTGACTATCAAATCCAGTTCCTGGTCCACAGAGCGGACCACTCGATGCATAGAGTTTTCCAATCAACATATAAGGCTCTCCCCAGTTAGATTTGACACTTGCGGCTTGCTCTGCATATGATCTCGACTTTGAATATTTCTTAATATCTCTGTAGTAAATTTTAGCTACAAGCATGAGATACTTTGCTTTTTTATCTACATCAGTTGTAGAGTTTGCAAAGTCCTCAAATCCTGCAACCGCGCCAAGGTAATCCCCAGATTCATAGAGATCAAATGATTTTCTCAAAGGACCTGGTTCGCTAGCTGAAATGACTTGTTTTTTACAATGAGTCGCTTTGGCTTGAGAGATTTCTAGGAGGATAGGATTAGTGTCATCACACTCTCCCCACTTGAGTCTACGATATGCTTCGTTGATGGTTTCACAATCAGTTGGGTTTTCCTTGAAAAGAGCATAATATTTGTCACTGTAATAGCTGCAATTATATAGTCCTTTAATTCCTTCAAGATTTTCTAATCGTGCTGGTGCATAGCTATTCACAACCTTCCAACTCTCACAATCTGTCTTACAATTGGCAAGGCCATTATTGATGGCAGCGAGCATTGTTTTCGCGTATTTTCCAGCTTCTTGGGGTGTTATTTCACCAGTAATAGCCTTGTCTGAGAGGATCTTAGCCATGGGATTCATTATGAAGTAATCTGCCTTATCTCCCTTTCCATCTATTGCCTCTTTGAAGAGACCATAGATAAAGTTGTCATCTCTCTCTCCTGGAAAATAGTAGTAGAGGTCAAAGCCTAATCTTCCTTTGAGATAAGCTTCATCTCCAAAACATTCCATCCTCTTAGCATAGAGTTTTTCTACATTTTCAACAGCTTCACTTTTCTCTGCAGGTGTAGTCGCTGTGTCATAAAAATGTTTGTAGAGAGTGACACCATCATCAAAGTGATATTGAATCGAACCATTACTAGCTGGTGCCAATCTATATGCAGTCTCCCAGTATGAGTAGGCTTCTGGATAGTTTTTAAGTTTGATGAAATCCCTATAAAGAACAAAAGCAGTTTCTGCTTCATCTTTTTGACCAGAATTTAAATCTTTAAGTTGAAGACAGTTAGGATTGCTTGCTTCGGGTTCTTGAACAACTGCATCTTGCGGTTTTTCTTCTACCTTGGTGGCTACCTTGGGAGTGCAGCTTACTATCATAAAGAGTAAGATGCTGATGTAAATGCTGAATTGCTTCATAGTTTGTTTTGTTTAATTAGCTGTGCATAAGCTATGACTATAACACAAGTTACATCCATTTTTTTCTTAATATCTGTTAAAGTTTAGATCAATGTTGAATGACAACTTTTTCCGTAATGACAATAGCGTTGCTAATAATACAGATGACATAAAGTCCGCTTGGTATAAGACTCACATCTATTGTATTATTATCTCTTGATTTAGCAACTTGATTACCATCAATGTCATGCAGAGTAATAGTATAAATCTCACTTTCCGGTAGATTGACATCTATGGTTTGACCTGCTGGATTTGGAGAGATATTTAATGTGTTGTCTTGTAACTCATTTACAGAAGTAACTGACCCATCAAGTGAAAAGCGGTTAAAAAATTTCCAAATTTCTTGATTTGCATTAATATCATAATTAGTTACACCAATGGCGACTGATGCTCCTGGCCACGTGTGTGCACCACCTGTAATCTTGAAGAGTTCAACATTTTTGTTCTCGTTGCAGGCATAGTATATCGTGTGCTCGGCAGTGCTACCATCAGTCTGATTTGAGTCATTTATTTCTATAACAGTCACTTCATTTGGGAAGCATCCATTCTTTTGAGTCCAAAATGAAATGACATCATCAATTGGGCTGATTCCATTGGAACCGTTGTAAGGAACAACTTCATCAGCAGTGCCATGTATCTCTAGTATTGGTGTTCCCATTGTATTGAGGTCGCAATCAATAATGGTCGTCATGCTACCTGTGACCGAAGCAATAGCTGCTATCTGGTCTGGAATCTTACATGCCAACTCATAAGACATAAAGCCTCCATTGGACATTCCACAGGAGTAGACGCGGTTTTTATCTATTCCATATAGAAATTCAAGTTCATCGATCAATGCACTGATAAAACCAACATCATCAGCATTTGAACCGCCAGGAAAACCAACATTCCATGAATTGTCAATTCCTTCTGGATAACAAACAATGAAATTTTCTTCATTGGAGGTTGTATTCATTCCAGAATAAAATTCTTGCTGAACAGCATTGCTTCCTAATCCATGAAGATTGAATACTAATGGTAATCCTTCTGCCTCTTCTATTGTCTCAGTAGGCATGTGTAGTATGTAGTTTCGTTCATCTCCGTCAAAAGTGAGAGTACCATTGACATTGAATTGCCCAAAGAGGTAATATGAATGGAAGAGAGTTATGAAGGAAAATATTACAAGAATTTTAATGAACTGCATAAGATGGATTTTTTATGAATTGGGGCTCAGTAATGAATATAATGAATTGCTCAAGATACAAAAAGGAGATTTTCTTTTTAGAAATTTTAATCTAATGCGCCAAATAGATGAAATTGAACACATAATGATGTCGGGATGATAACGATTTAGAGAAAAAGTACTGTTTAATTAAAGTGAAGGTAAAATGTTTCCTATTTTAGGTAATTATTTTCAATAAT
>Ga0114957_1002105_pt1 | contig 19765 bp, 23 predicted proteins | sample BantaG_FD_87175 | JGI IMG/M metagenome (GOLD analysis project Ga0114957, IMG submission 87175) | Marine algal microbial communities from Bantry Bay, Ireland - BantryBay_4 metaG | ecosystem: Host-associated > Algae > Red algae > Unclassified | place: Bantry Bay, Ireland | collected 2014-11-21 | reverse complement strand
TTCGCAGACACCAGGCTTCAGGATCCGGCGTCTGTACTTGCAGACCCAAACCAAGTGGTATTGTAATTTGTAGATACTATGAGCTGATTTTGTAACTTCCATGCCAGCACTATAGCACAGTCTACAAGGCAGTAGACGCCGGGCTCATTCACCCACGGGCAAGCCCGTGGTGCTCTGTCTTCGACCTCATAGAAATCATTTCGGGGGGGGGGGTGCCAAACTGTCGACTATATTTTACATAGATTTTTCTAAAGTTTGAACGGAAATGGGTTTATATCTCCATATTGCATTTTTTTCTGCAAACCTTTTTTATTCGATAAATATACAATAGCTGTTTTTGTCATAAACTCAGCCATTGTCTGCTGGCAGATAGCGCACGGAGGCCAAGGCTCTTCAGAATCAGTGAATACAAGTATTTCATCGAACTCTTTATAGCCATCGCTGACGGCCTTTAAAATAGCTGTGCGCTCAGCACATACTGTCCCGCCATAAGATGCATTTTCCACATTACAGCCACCAAAAATTTTCCCACATTTAGTTTTTATGGCTGCACCCACTAAATACTTACTGTATGGAGCATGAGCTCTTGATGCATAGTCGACGGCCACTTTATATAGTTCATCACTCATTTTTTGGGTGCCTTTTTCTTTTTGGTTTTTTTAATTGCCTGTATGGCAACAGTCCCTGATATATCTTGTAGCTTATCAAATTTTTCAAGATTATAAACAGCCATTTCATTATTAAGTTCTATTGTGAGAACCGGAACATTTTGCTCGGCCCACATATAGCGGCCTAAACTACCTGGGTAGTTACCCAGTGAAATCCAAGGCAGAGGTTTAAACTTTGGAAAGTTAATATTTTTAGGGCCATCAAAATCAAGACCCCCTAATGGTGTATGAATTGAAATAATGAAATCAGGCTCAAACTCTTTAATGTGGTTAACTAAACACTGTGTTTCTGGCTGGCTGTTAGCACTAGAACCAGGAAATTTACGTGGGTCTTTTTTCTTTACTGTGCGCCACCTGTTTAAAGCCTTTTCTTCCCAGTCGGCAGTAGGGAAATTACGATTTACATCTACTTTATTAGCATTAGTTCTTGTGCGACTAAAAAAACCATCAGGGTTAGCCATAGGGATTACACGCCAGGTATTTCTTGGGTTAAGGTCAATTAAGCGCTCAATCCAAGAGTAGGACACTTGCCCACTTGGGACCTCATCACCGTGAATTAAAGAAATAACTAATATTTTTTGCCCCTTACTGGAGTCTCGAGCCATTTTGTCAAAATGGTAGATCGAGCGGTCTTTTACACTGTCACAGGCTTTATTTTTAGACATTTCGTTACAAATTTTTGTGGAGTTAAGATTTTTATAGCCGCTATCTTTAATAATTTTTTTACAGTAATTAACTAGCTTAGGTGTCATCTCTATTTTATTAATCGAAAGTTTATTCTGGACTGTTTTAACTAAAGAATTTTTGGTTTTTACACTTGTTTTTTCAGGAGACTCTTTTACAAGCCCAGAAACCTCATCTTTTAAAGGGAGCTTATCATTGGCACTTTGATCAGACTTACAGGCCACAAGCACAAATGAAAATAATAGTGATAATAAAATTAAATACTTGCTAAACATAATTAATGGTAAGTTATATGAGAATAAATGCCTTGTCACATAGGATAAACACTTTGGCTTAATATTTAAGCAAAAACACTAGGGCATCTGCACAAATTTTATAGTAATTTTTTATTGTCTTTTTCTCAAAAGGCCCACAATATCCACTTATGGAAGAAAATCACATTTGCATAGCTAGGAAGTGCTTTTTTAGCAGTGGCGTTGAGCGCGACGGGCAGGGCAATGCTGGCCACAATTACACTTTTGAGGTCTTTGTTTACGGACCTATAGATACTGTTACGGGGCTTGTAATTAACCTCACAGATGTAAATATAATTTTAGCTGGCATTACAAAACAAGTGGATCAGAAACATTTTAATTATGATTTAAAACTAGGCTCTGTGGAGCAAATTGATATCCATGAGTTTATACATAATTTATTTGCCAATGAATTTAAAACTAAGGCTCCAGAAAATATTAGTTTTTTAAAATCAAAGCTTCTTGAGGGGCACTTTGATGAAACAGAAATTATTACCACTAAAGGGCAAGAATACTTCAGGTATCGTCTCAAATAGAAATAGAATTGTGATTTCAGACACGACCTAGGGCTTATTAATGTTAGTTTTGCTATTTTTTTATCCATTAACCTTAAGAACTCCATATAATAAGAGTGTCTAGGAGTTTTTATGACTAAAAATTTAGTAATTACATCTATTTGTGTTGGTTTAGGCTTCATAGCTATTGGTTTTCAAAACTGTGGCTCACAGGCAGAATTTAGCAACGGTGAAATACTTTCGAAAAACTCTCTAACTAATCTCATTGATAACGACCAAACAATAGTTGCCTCAGAAGATGAAAAAAGAGAAGTGCTCATTGAAATGGATTTGGTTATGAACCAAGACCCAAGAACTGTGGAAGAACCCTTAGAAGATGTTATGGAAGCTGATGATGAAAGCGGTAAAGTGCACTTGCGCAAAGAGTGTGAAACTTATTTATGTAAAAAGAAAAATGATAAAAGTAATGGGCAAAAAAAATATATGCTTTGTCATGTGCCAGCGGGTGATTATGCCAAGGCAAAAACACTTTGCTTACCAAAACCTGCTTTAAAAGCTCATTTAAAACATTTAAAAAATGACAACCCGACAAGCTATATGGGCCCTTGTAAATAAGCCTCACTTAAAATTTCATTAGAAGCTTTACTACCTTAAACGAATGCATTAATACTTAATATTATTAAACCTGAGCTGAGTAGTTTTAAAAATACTCAGTTTTAAGGTTATTATTAATATTAGTTTTTTTAAAGGTATATTTAATGCATTTTTTACACTCAATGATTAGAGTTCAAAACCTAGAACAGTCACTCAATTTTTACATCAAAACTTTAGGCCTCGTTGAAACCCGTAGAGTTGAAAACGAAAAGGGTCGTTTTACATTAGTTTTTTTAGCAGCACCTGAAGATGTTAAAGATCGGACACAGGTAAATTCACCCCTTATTGAACTTACCTACAACTGGCCCGACGAAAACAATAACACAGAAGACTACGGCAACGCCCGAAATTTTGGCCACCTAGCATTTGCCGTAAATAATATTTATGAAACCTGTAGCAAGCTACAAGAAATGGGTGTTACAATTAACCGTCCACCCAGGGATGGCTATATGGCTTTCATAAAGTCGCCGGACAATATATCAATTGAGCTTTTACAAAAAAACAAAGCTCTAGAACCTACTGAGCCTTGGGCATCCATGAAAAACACAGGCTCTTGGTAATTAAATAAGGACACTTATGAATAACACACAATTAAGCAACCCTAACACTCATAGTGTAGTACTAGGCTATATTCTCTGGATCTTTGGCTTTATGGGAGTGCACCGCTTTTACTACGGCAAACAGCTCACAGGCACGCTATGGTTTTTTACTCTAGGCTTATTTGGTATTGGCTGGATCATTGATTTATTTTTAATCCCTGGCATGGACCGAGCCGCAGACATTAAATACACCAGTGGGAAAATTGAATACAATGTAGCTTGGTTAATTATGGCCTTTTTAGGTATTTTTGGAATACATCGGTTTTACCTAGGTAAGTACTGGACGGGGATTCTCTGGCTGCTCACTGCTGGGCTTGTTGGCTTTGGCGTTATTTATGATTATTGGACACTTAATAGCCAAATCAGTGAAGTAAATCAAAACGGCTGATTAATAATTGGCTTTACCCATGTAAACTACGGCGAACTCGCTATAAGTATAGTACTTGTTTAATTAGCTCTGTTTTGAATTGGATACTGCCTGTATAATTCTAGCATTACAGTGGTTTTTATTTATCCGCAGCTAATGGGAATTTTAATGAGTGAAAATAAAATTTATGATTTTTTAAGTGAAGTTTATACTCAATTAAAGCAATCAGAAGATGTATATAAAAAATACCTTACAGACGGAAAAAAATTCTTATATGCAAAAAAACTTAAAAATCATAATTTAAAAATTAAAGATCTACTTAAAATAAACGGATCTTTACTTTCAGAAAATTTATATAAAGATTCCTCATTGCTTATAGCACATTATAACTCATGGCTTGAAAAATGGGACGAGCTAGAACAAAAATTAAAACCAAAACCTAGTGATGAATTTGTTTTTACAAATAGCCATACATTCCCTAAGCAGGCATGTAAAAGTATAGAAAATGAATATTTGAAATTAATAGAGGAGCAATCCACATGAAAGTATTATTTATTGGCAAAAAAGACGATGAAAGGGCCGAAACAGCAGCCGAATACTTAAGAAGTAAATTTACTGACTGTGAAATTATTTTTGGCCAAAGAAAAGATAAATTTCCAGATTTTTTTAAGAGTTGGAGCGGGGACTATATATTTTCATATTTATCACCGTGGATAATATCCAAAACACTATTGTTAAATGCTTCCAGCGGAGCCATCAACTGGCACCCAGGACCGCCTGAGTACCCAGGCATTGGTTGTACTAATTTTGCGATCTATAATAATGAAAAAGTATTTGGCATCACTTGCCACTACATGAAGGCTAAAGTGGACACAGGCAAAATTATTGAGGTTCGTAGGTTTCCTGTAACAGCCGAGGATGGCGTATTTTCTATGACACAAAACTGTTACTCAGAAATTTTAAGCTCTTTCAAATTCATTATTGATAAAATAGTTAATAATGAAACTCTACCTGAATCGAAGGAACACTGGACAAGAGTTCCTTATACTAGAAAAGAGCTTGATGCCCTTTGTGAAATAAAACCGGACATGAGCCCAGAGGAAACAAAAAAAAGAATTAAGGCAACCACATATGATCGTCCGTGGGCTTTTACGCAAATCCACGGTATAAAATTTTATCTAAAGTAACTGTGATTTATTTTTTATTTATTAGCTTATACAAATAGTTTTTGCGTTCATAAACTCTTTAATACCAAAGTGTGATAATTCTCTGCCGTAGCCGCTGTCTTTAATTCCACCAAACGGTAACTTAGGGTCTGATTTAGTGAAGTCATTAATAAAGCATGCACCACTGTTAAACTTTTCACGAGCTATTTTTTCAGCTTTAGCTATATCTTTTGTAAATAAACCACCACCTAAGCCAAAGCCAGAGTCATTGGCTAAACTAATAGCTTCGTCATCAGAATTAAAACTTATAATGGCACCAACTGGTCCAAATATTTCATCATCAAAAGCTGGCATACCTTTTTTTACTCCCGTAAGTAACGTGATAGGGTAAAATGCACCTTCTTTATCAGTCAGCTTTCCACCGATTAAACATTTAGCCCCATTATCAATACTGGCTTTTACCTGCTTGTGAACTTCATCCCTTAAATCTTCGCGCGCCATTGGCCCTATTTGAGTGTCGGACAACAGGGGGTCACCCACTTTGTAGCCCTTCATTTCTTCAATTAATAACTTTGTGAAATCATCAACTATGGTCTCATGAACTATGAACCTTTTTGCTGCTATACAGCTCTGGCCATTATTTAAAAGACGACTTTGGCAGATTTTTTTTGCAGCCAGTGGTAAATTGGCATCTTTAAACACAATATAGGCGTCATTCCCACCTAATTCTAATACTGTTTTCTTAAGGTTCTTACCCGCAAGGGCTGCCACCGCTTTTCCAGCTTTTGTACTACCAGTTAAGGTCACCGCCCGTACTTTAGGGTTTTCGATAACTGACTCAGACATTTCAATATTAATTAATAGTGAACTAAACACAGCTTTAGGAAAACCTACTTTCTCAAATATTTTTTCAATGGCTAGTGAACAACCACTCACATTTTCAGCATGCTTTAACAGTGCAGTGTTTCCGGCCATCAAGGTCGGAGCTGCAAAACGAAAAACCTGCCAAAACGGGTAGTTCCATGGCATTATTGCAAGAACAACACCGAGCGGGCTGTAGTTTACATAACTTTTTTCAAAACTAGCATCAATTATTTCGGGCTTTAAAAAAGCTTCTGCCTTCTCAGCATAAAACTCACACACCTTTGAGCATTTCTCAATTTCAGACCTTCCTTCACTAAGAGGTTTCCCCATTTCATTGGCCATAAGAACAGCTAGCTCTTCTTTTTGTGCTATTAGTTCCTTAGCAACAGCCTTCATTAAATTGGCTCTTTCTGAAAAAGTCGTTTGCTTCCAGCTTAAAAAACTGGAGTGTGACTGATCAATTTTATTGCCCAACTCTTTAGCTGACAGTATCTCATAACTTTTAATGAGCTCATTATTTTTAGGATTAATTGACTTCATTTTCTCCTTTAAAATTTTTTACAAATTATATCATTTTATCTATAAGGTTATCAGGGATTGTTAGCGAGCTGGCATCATATTTAACCGGGCACGAAACTAAATTTACCCCACCATCTTCATTAGTTTTTTTAAGAATTGATGAAAGTGAATTCTCACTGCCTACGAGCCAGTGTTTGACCCCATAGGATTCAGCATATAGCTTGAAGTCAGGGTTTTTAAAATCAAGAGCAAAATCATTAAAACCCATATTTTCCTGCTTCCATTTAATCATTCCGTAGGCTTCATCAATAAGAACTATTACAGTGAGGTCAAGATTCAAACGTACAGCGACTTCCAAGGCCTGTGAGTTCATCATAAAACCACCATCCCCACATAAAGCTAAAACCTGCCGCTCAGGAAAAACTATTTTGGTGGCGATAGCACTTGGTAGTCCAGCTCCCATAGTGGCGAGGTTATTATCTAAGAGCAAGTTATGGCGATGGGAAGATATAAAATTTCTAGCAAACCAAACCTTATAAAGGCCATTATCAAGACAAATAGAGGCCTCTTTATTTGTACCTTTTTGTATTTCACTAATAATATATTGTGGAGACTCTTGCGGCAAATCAGACACATTAGAGTTTCTAATTTCTTTATCTATTTTTTCTTTAGTTTTTTTAAACGGGGATGAATTTTTAAGGTCTTTTGTCTCTTCACTATCAAATATTTCTCGTAAATTAGTTTTGATGCTTCCTATAACAGATACAGATGGCTTATAGTATTGATCTTCACCCTGCTTAACACTTGAAATATGAATTATTTTTTTATTACTGCCCTCAGCAAGAACAAAGGGTGGTTTTTCTGCCAAATCATAACCTATAGAAATTATTAAATCAGCAGCATCAAATGATTCATGAAGGTAATCACCTTTAGATAGTGCGGCTGTACCAAGGCAAAGCGGGTGTGATTCATCTATAATTCCCTTACCCATTTGAGAATATAAAAAATAAATATTATGCTTATCGATAATATGTTCTATATAATCGGCCGTTTCCTCATCATTTATTAAAGAACCTAACACAATCACTATAGCCTTAGATTCCTTTAATAATTTTAAAGATTCCGTTATATTTTTTTTATCTGCTGATTTAGGTTCGGGCTTAACAACTTCGCTTTTAACGTCAAATTGACAATCTGCCTGAATAACATCTTCTGGAAGCTCTACTAGAGTCGGTCCAGATTTAATGCTCTTACTTTTTATAAACATCTGTTTGAATACTCGGTTAATACTGTCAGTTTTATTCAGCTGATAGGAGTGCTTAGTTACTGACTTCATCATTTCAACAATATCAACCCATTGAAAATTAGCTTGCTCGTTGTTTTTAATAGGCTTCTGCCCAGTGATTGCTATCATCGGGAACCCACACAATAGTGAGTAGGCAAGGGGGGTGCTTAAGTTACTCGCACCCGGGCCTAAGGTTGATAAACAAACTCCGGGCTCACCTGTCAGTCGCCCAACTGTGGCCGCCATAAAGCCAGCAGACTGTTCATGTCTGGTAGTAATAAATTTGATGTTAGATTTTGATAATGCTTCTAGTACATCTAAGTTTTCCTCACCAGGTAAACCAAAAATATATTTTACACCTAGCTCTTGAAGTGTTTTTGTTAAAGCCTGACTATTATTCATGATTAATGTACCCTTGGGGAATAGTTATTTAGTTCTTATACATGCTATATATTCGTTTTAACTCAAGTAGTATGTAAAAAAGAGTACCATGAGTTTTAACTACTTCAATGGAATAGAGATCTAGATTTTGTTAACAATCTACCACATTAGACTTCCAAGACTAGCAAAAGGCAGCTTAAGGCCACGAGTGATATATTACTAACAGTTGGCATGAATATTGAAATATTTAATTATATTAGGTATTTATACGACATACTTGCCTGTTTTTTTGTAACAGTTCTTTACAGCTGTCTAACATAATTGTCGCTAAACAAGGATATGACCACTCAAGTGAACTTTTTATTTATATTAGTGATTCTATTTTCTGGGCTAACTCATGCTCAAAATACTGATTACTCAAGCTACCACCTACCTCATGATCTAGACTGGACAGTTTTATACCAACTTAAAGAAGGCGATGTTGTTAAAGATCAAAGTAACGTCTTTACCCATAATGGAGAAAGGTTTCGTATAACTGACCATACTGGAGAGTATTTTCAAGCGCTGATTGATAATTACAAGGGAATTAATATTAGTTTTTATAGTGGCGGCAGTGAAGAAAGAAATTTAAAGATATTAGAATTTATCAAACTACCTAGTGGCCAATCTCTTTTAGATATCACTCATAAATTATTTTCAAGACAAGACCTAGAGAAGGTTTCAGTTTCTAAAGAATTAAGCTTCGCTGAAAGAAATAAGAAAGTTTTATCCAATAAAATCCCTAATTATGACGGAGATAAAGTCTTACTTAATGACGATTTACTAAAATTTGGTGATTTTAAAGGTACTCCCTTTGAAACTAATGATTATAAAATGCGTCTTAATGTTTTATTTTCATTTGGTAGAATTAGCTTCTATGAAGACAAACCATTGCATATAGAAAACTTCAGGCGAATGCACGACCCAAAAAATATTCAAGAATGGTCTTTAGAAAGAAATAAAACTGCTTTATGGTATGGTATAATTTCTGAAGCTTTCGCTATGGAGGCAAGAGGTGAGGGTAACTTTTCAGACAACGCCGTTAAGTTGCATAGAAACCCTGAAACAAATCTACCACTAGAAATTTCAGACCCACAATTAGAGCCACTTTTTAAAAAAGGCTTGAGTGAGTTTAGAAACTACAAAAAAATGCCTCGCTTATTGAAACCAAAAAGTCCGCGCCTACAGGCACCATTTTGCAAGGCCGTAGTGAACTAAAGTAAATATTTGTAACTAAACATTAATAATTTATTTCTTTTTGTAAAAGAAAATTGCCTTTATCTTCTCGGATCTCATCGGGCTCATAGGATGTCACTAATAACCACGAGTCGCCAAGCCGTTTATAAAACTGCAATGAGTTCACTTTTTCCCAATCAGTACCTATCGTAAATTTAATATCGCCAGGCAGCGCCACTTGAGCAGAGTATGTCTTACGGGCAGGGTCATAACTAATGGTTTCAATGGGTGTGGAGGCAAAAGCCCAAATACTAAATAGGCCTAAGGTTCTATCAGCTATTGCTGCCTCAGCACCACCAACACTCTCTTTGTTAAAAGATGAGATCTGACTTGTTTTACGGCTGTAAATCAATAATGAAATAATGTCTTGCCTTGGTAAGCTTGGTTCACTGGATAACAAAAGCTCTGGGTCTTCACTAGTACCAATGACTTTTAACTTTATGTTATAGCCAGCTTGTTTATAGGAAAATGTGGAGTTAATGAAAGTCGACTTTGACTTCGGTTTATTTTCAATTTTGATATTATCAACATACACAGTTCTTTTTAAGTATTTTAATTTAGTATTTGATGATTTTTTATAAACTTTAAAGCCGTCTTTAACACCGTAGTTTGACTCCACTCCAAAGTCTAAGTAAGGATCAAACAAATAGTAATAGAGGCGCACAGTTGAATCAGACTCTGATTTTAAACTTAAATCGAATATTACATTAGGTTTTTCTGTAGATTTTTTATTAGTAAAATTCTTTTGGATATTAGTCGAACCGAGGCTGGGTATACCTTTTATAGGGTCAATTTTAGGTAAATATAAGTGAAGCTGCTTAAGTAAAATGGCAAGATTAACTTTAGTTTTATCAGACTTTTTTTCTGGCAAGAGCACCCCACCTTCAGCAGTCAACTTTAATTTATTGTATTTAGACTTGTCTAAATTCATTTCTACATCAAACGGTATTTTAAAGTTATTTGCTTCTTTAGTTTTTAACTTCAAAGAGCCAGCCAAGCTATTTAAAGGTGCAGGCACAGCAAAGGGTGTATTTTCGAAGATATTAAATAAATAGGACACATCAGGGACTTCTAGAATGAGCGAACTTTCATTTGCAGATAAACTCATACTTCCTTCATTATTAATAATATTAGCATCATATAATAAGTTAAACTGAAAATTATTTCTTCTTATATTTTTACCTTGAAATTTGAACTCGCCAATTTTAGACTGGTCAAGGTTTTCCGGCTGGAGCAAAAGGTTTCCATGCAAGTTTAAGTCAAAATCAATTTTTTGATTCTTGATATTTTTCATTATTTTTTGATCAGACAGAAGGCTATAGAAATCTAAGGACAATTTTATTTCTGGGCATTTAACTTCAGTTGGAATTTTTGTCGTATTTAGATCTAATGAAATAGAACAATTATCTAAGCTTAATGATGTGAAGTATTTTTTAAATTTTATTTTTGCTGGATCTAAAGATAACGTAAGGATTTTATTTTCATAATTTAAGTTTGCAGAAATTTTAACAATAGGACTCGCCAAAATATTTCTTACTTCCTCAGATTTTTTAGACTCGATTGTATTATCTAACCTAATTAAAATAGTATTTTTTTTTGTTATTGTAAATTTAGACTGAACTTTTAAAGATTCATTCTCAAATACTATATCGCCATCACTCTTGCCATCATCGTCTAGATCATTTACAAAGCCTTTAACATTGATGCCAGAGTTAATTAGTGAAAATTTAATTTTTTTATCAATAGCAAAAACTACTTCATATTTTTCGGCACCTTTTATGATTTGAGTATTATTTAAAGAAACTTTTAACTTCTCGGGCTGCAGTCGAGACCACTTATTAACCTGGTTATTTAATGTAGTTATTAGTTCTGCATAATTAGTGGGCTTATCACTATTTTCACTTTCAGGTAAAACAACCCTAATTTCCTTATCAATAGCTATAAGTTCAGAAATATACAGCAACTTAAGTTTAGACAATGACAAGCCTAAAACTACTTTAAAATTTTCAAAACAAGCCTTGTATTTTTGATAGTCAATGCAACCATCTTTCAATTCTACAAGAATTTCTTTACGAAATAGACTCCTTGAATCCAATTGAAAATTTATATTATTCCAATCTATTTTAAGCTCCGGTATAAATTTAGCCGTCGCTTTTTTTATCAATGGCTTGTTTATAAATAAGCTTGGGTTAACAACAGCTAATGCTAAAAAACCTAAAAACCCAATAATAAATATTAAAAATACTCTTTTTAACAATTAAAACTCCCTGCCAAAACTAAGATAATAATTCATTCCATCAGAAGGTAAGTTTAACTTATCATTTTTCCGATCAGTAACAAAACCTCTACTAGCTGTGCCACGAAATACACCAAACGGGCTTGGCCAGCGCAAACCAATGCCTGCAGACCAAATTTGCTCCTTTTCCCAAGCAAAACTTTCAAGGCCGACTTTGGCTAAATCAAGAAGCAAGTAGGGCTGTAGTTTAAATGGAAGTATACCAGTAAACCTTGGTTCTACACCCAAATAGGATGTAGTTAAAAAGCCTTTGTCTGAGTTATTAATATCTTGCCGACCAAAACCACGCAAATCACGATCGCCGCCTAAAAATAAACGATATTTTTGTGGAGCGAGATCTAAATTATTTGTTTCTAATGTAGCAAACTCGTAACGAATACCAAAGACTAATTGAGGTGGTGAAAAATTTGAGAGGTTAAATAGGTGAGTTCCAGTTAGCTTTATTAAGTTGCCATTAAAATCTGACTGAATTCCTGCTTTTTGCGTAGCCCATGACAATGATACCTCATAGCCCATTCTAGGCGATGCACGGAAGTACTCAAAATAATGACTTGTCACTCGAGCTTTAGTAACTATTGATAAATATTCAGAGTCTTTTGGGGCGGCACCCTCATCAATTTCTTCAATTGTATAGGTCGGAGCCACACTAACAGCAAATGAGTTATTTGTACTATCATGAGAGTAATTAAATCCCACATCAGCAGTTTGGTAAAAGCCTTCCTCAGTATCTTCAAATAGCTTCTCAACGTTTAACCTCGGAGAGAAGTGAAACCTAGGAAGCGTTTTAAACGGGTAGTATTTAATCTTTAAATTTAGAGCTTGTTTTAATGGAGACACATAAGCTTCAGTAAAAATAGATGAGGCATGCCTATTTAGGCGGTTATATTGCCAAGAGGCTTTTAAAAGATAGGCTTCTTCCGTGGAGGCTCCGGCAGCAAATATTATATAGTTTGGCTTACTAACCATTACTTTTTGCTTTAGATGCCCCATAGGGATTTTTTTATTTTCACAAGTAGACTCAAAATTTGTAAAATCAACTAAGCCACTGGCTAATAGGCGGTTAGACGTGAGGTCTAAATAATCACCATTAAACTCATCTCCTAGTTGAAAAGCATCATAACGAGAAAGGGCTTCTTCAGTAATTAAATCAAGCTGAGGCCTTTCTATTTTTTCAAAATTTACTTTCTTCCCAGCACTAATATGAATTTTTAGTTTTTGTTCAGCAAAAGATGTTTTGATTTTCACACTAGGGCAAGGGTAACCAATTGAGCGCAGACGGTTTTTTGTCCAACCAGCAATTTCATCTAAATTAGAACGCTTTAGAGTTAAACCCTTAACTACTTTGTATTTTATATCAAAAAATTTTGGTGGAGTGTCAAAAAACTGAACATATTTAATTTCAGATTGTTTACCAGGAATAATATAAAATTTCTTATTTTTTTTTGTAATCTTAACTTGAAAATAGCCCTCTGCTGCTAAGAAGTTTTTAATACTACTATGGGCTTGGCTTTCGCTAATACTTCGCCAGCCAGGAGTGGAGGACCCGCAAATAAATATTTTTTCGTTATCAGAGAAACCTATACTAAAAAACAGTGAGTCTTTTTCAATGTAGTAATTACCACAAACTTTAGAGAATTTACTATCGGCCAATGCTAAAAACGAATTAAAAAAATAAAGTAAAATTACTAGAATGAATAAATGAACTGAATTCTTCATTTATCACCCTTTAATTTAGAGAAAAACTTATTAACCTCAGCACCAAATATTAGTAAGGCACCCAATAAATAAAGCCAAAGTAACAAAATGATAACCATAGCTAGGCCGCCATAAACTTTGGTGTAATCAGCATAATTTTCGAGGTAGTACTCAAGTAACCCGGTAAGACTAAGTAACAGAGCTGCAGAAATTATGCTTCCAGGTATGATTTTTTTAAACGTTGTTTTTTTACAAGGGGCCACTTTATAAATAAAAGCAAAAAATAGTGCTATAAATAAACTTAGCATTAAATACTTTGCTGATTTCAAGGATAAAATTAAATCAGCCCAATTAGAAATAGGCAGAGGTATGTAGGCTAAAAAATAATGTTCAACTAAGACTAATAAAGCGGGGATAAAAATAAATGCCCCAATTGAAAAACTCATAAATAATGCTAAAATTCTTAATTGGAAAAAATTTCTTGTTTCTGTTAATCTATAAACACCATTGATTTGGCGGATAATTGCTAGCATTCCGTTACATATTGTCCACAATGCAAACACAGAACTGACTGATAAAATGGCAAAACTACTCCCTTTACCTGTAGACTTCAAAAAGTTAGATAAAAAGCCTGCCAGCGACTCCGGAACATAGTACATGAACCAGGAGCTTTCGTTTTGTAATATAAAATTGTCGGGCAGTAGTGCAAATAAACTGAATATAATAAGTAAAGCTGGAAAAAGAGATAAGATAAAATAATAGGATAATAGTGCTGCACCGTCAGTGAGCCTGTTTAAATCCATATTTGAAATAATTTGATAAATTCGTTTAAGTATATATTTCACAGGATTTTTATACCATTAGTTCAGCTCACTACAAAACAAAGAATAGTCTTTATAAGTTTTTATTAGCCTCAGACTTCACCTTATATCTTGGGCGAGGTGGCTTATCGCCTGATGGCCATCCCTCACGTTGGCTAGTACGGTCACCATCAACTTCTTCTGTTTGATCATGGTGTAAAATAACATGTGTCGGGTAGGGCATATCGATTCCGGCATCATCTAGGGCCAACTTAACTTTAGTTTTTACTTCACTATCAACGCTAACCACAGAGGCACGCTCGGGGTCAGTCCACCATCTTGCTCTTAGATTAACTGAACTCCCAGCAAGTTCATTGACTAAAACATCTGGTTTTGGGTCACTAACTACACCCTCAATGCTACTAATAGTATCTAATATAACTTTGCAAGCCTGTTTTAAATCATCGCCATACCCAATACCAATATCGTATTGGCTTCGTCTTTTTTTGTAGGCCGTAAGAATAACCATAGGGTTAGTGTATACTTCGCCATTAGGGATCAATACTTTTTTACCATCATAGGTTTTCATGAATGTGGACCTGGTATCTATTTTTTCAACGGTACCTTCATAATCCCCTAGTATTACCTGATCACCGCTTTTAAAAGGCTCTCGAATTAAAATTAATATTCCTGCTAAGAAGTTTTGTAAAATATCTTTAAAGGCAAAACCGATAGCTACACTACCAAAACCGAGGGTACCTAAAAGCTTAGCTGGGGTTATGGACGGTACGATTATAGAGGCCATAACCATGAAGCCTAAAAATATGACAAACCACTGGGATAAACGCCCAAGCACTTGCCTTACGCCAGACACATTGCCTGCATCTGGGCGACTTATTATTTTTCTTAACAGTTTCGATACCAAATAAAAAACCACAAGTACGACTAAACCAATTATTAGGTTAGGTAATATAGCAAAAAAACCTTCTATCATTGAGTTCACTTTACCAACGGCTTGGCCTGCGGCTGCGTTAACACCTTTTAAACCCTCTTGAGCTTGAGCTGACTGGCCAGCTAATAAAATGAGTAATAGTAATTTGTTTTTGTTGTCCATCTAAGAAACCTTTTATGAGAAATTTATTTGTTAATTAAAATATTAATTTTATCTACAACCTAAATGTAACTTTAAATTATTCTTTGTCTATGCTTAACTTTAACCTGCTCACTATCTAAAGAGACCTGCTCTATAACTAATTCAAGGGCTTTTTCAAGTTTAGAAATCTGATTATTTTGCCTTTGTACCAGTTTGCTTAGATCGTCTGTACCACTAAACTCACTTTTGATTTCTCCAATAGCGGCAGCAACAATATCACTTAAATCGACATCATTTTTCTTTTGCGGGCTAGGTGATTTTTGACTTAAGTAATAGACCCAAGCCAAAGTCGAGCCAGTTAAAAATAGGACACCTAAGCTTGCAAGCATAGCACTGTATAAAGTACTGTTCTCACCTGAACTCAAATAAGTGGTTACTAAAACTATAGATGAAAAAAGTGAAACCGTGCATAGTGTACCTATTTGACCGATTAAAAAATGGCCCCAAAAGAGATCCTTAATTTTCTCTACCATCGCAGAAATGGACTCTTCGCGCAATTTAGCCAAAACTTCGGCAAAGCGACTTTTGGCCGTACTGGTTATAATTTTCAGTATCTGCTGAATAATATCCATTATTATTTACGCCCCAAGATATAACCGAGAGCTAAACCCGCTACGCCAACATATGCAGCATATTTAAGTGGGTTGTCTTTAGCGTCTTTAGATACTTTTTTATAAATATCTTTTGTTTTCTCTTCGACTTCAGAAGAAAAATCATCAAGGTTGGCTTTAATGTAATCATACTTATCTTTCACTTCATCTTTAGCCATACTTAATTTATCTTCTTTAACTTCGTTGAGTAAGTCCATTGCTTCTTTTAAATTTTTTTTTGTATTCACTGTAGTAGCCATTATATTCCTTTTGTTAAATATATATTAAAAATTTAATCTTCATATGTTATTTTTTTATTGGGCTTAATATTTTTATATAAACCTATCTTTAATGGCGTTAAACGCCTTACGTGGATAAAATACAGATAGAGCATAAGCTGCCGATGCAGTAACATCCATAGGATTTTCTCTTACATAAGTGTATCCGCTCTTGATATCTGAACTCAGGTCCTCGATAAATTTTCTAACCACTATTTCATCTCGCTTTGTTGGTATATCTTTAAGAGTGTGGGCTGCCTTTAACTGCGAGGGGTCGTTACTTTTAAGCAACTCTTCACCAATAGAATACTTTAACCTCTTATTGTAGTCTTTAGTTTTAAGTTTATTCGCTCTCATTTTAACTCCTTTTTATAGTTTAACAAATTAAACTGTCTTAGTGGCCAAACATGTAATTACATTAAATTGTTGGCCTTAATAGTAGCTCTTTTAGGTGACAGTTGTTTTAAAGTATACCTAATAAGTAGCTTAGGTATTAATTATAGGCTCAAATAGCCAGTACTACATGTAAGTAGTGCTGTTAGAGTGTTTAGATATCTACACAAAAAGATGAATGTGGGTTATATTAAAACTACTTAAACAATGGGCTCAGTATTTTAGGGGCTAATTTCGACGAGAGAAGCCAATATGGTTCTTCAGTTCCAGCGACCATACCACATTGGCAAAACTATACATAGAAAGATTGGGGCCAGTAAAAGCGCAAAGAAAGACCACCAAGCACTTATATTCTTTTTATAGCGAGAGGCTAGGGTAATTAATATCCCTAATCCCAACGCTCCGAGGCAAAGCCAAATAATTACTGCTGGTCGTACCATGTCAAAGTAATATTATAATGTTTAGATGTTGTAGAGTCCCACGAAGCTGATATCTAGTGCCTATGTCTTTTCAATAATATAATGGCGGTAGACGTCCACCTCAAACTCCCGAAGAAGCCATTAAACTTTTACTTTTAAATTTCGACGCTTTATGAATAACTTAATAATTATGCCTAAACTTTTTGCTTTAGCTTTTTTAGGCTTAGTTTTACTATTTACACCAATAACTTACTTTTACACTGTACAACCTGATGAAGAGGCCTTAAGAAACTCTAATTCTATTTTAGATAAAATTGAACAAACAAAAATTAAAACTGCAGCAGCAGAAGCCAAAGGCGAGATCATTGAAGAAGAAGTTACTGGCGAAATTGAGCCTGTGGAAGTAGGCCGTGAAAAACTCAGTGCAATGATTGCTAAAAGTGAAGATGCATAAACTCAAAAGTACGGCATTTCTATTATTGATGTACAGCTAAGACGAATATCTTATGAAAAAAGTGTGGAAGCAAAAGTTTACGTAAGAATTATTTATGAAAAAAAGCGTATTGCTGAGAAAATACGCTCTTATGGAAAAGCCGAAAAAGCAAAAACTGAAGGACGCCTAAGTCGTGACCTTCAGCAAATTGAATCAAAAGCTTATCGCATTAGCCAATTAATTATTGGTAAGGGTGAGGCCATTTCAACAGCTATTTATGCCTAAGCCCTGTCTAAAGACCCTAGTTATTATGAGTTTCTAAGAATAATGGATGCATATAAAAAATCACTTAAAACAGACACCACATTTATTTTATCTTCTGACTCTGAGTTTTTAAAGCTTCTTAAAAGCCGAAAGTAGTATTTGACGGGATTGGTATTATTACTGCTTTGGCTCGACAGCAGCAAGGATATCTTCAGCATGCCAGTTTTGTGCATCATAAGATAACTCAGTGAGGAGCTCATTAAACTGAGCTATAACTTCAGGGCTTTTGTTATCACCAGAGACAAAGTCAGCTGTTTGCCTCCATTTAGGCGACAGTGCCAAACGAGACCTCAGAGCCGCAGAAAAAAGATCAATCCAATTCGGTGCACTGTAAGTGAAGTTAAGTGCTAAGGCATCAGTGACAGCCTCTGTGGTGTGCCAAGAGCCTCTCGGCACAAATAACATAGAGCCCGGCTGTAAAGTAATTTCTGTGGCGTCATCTGGCATTTTATTAGGCATCGGTGCTTTTATATAACTGGCTAGTTCACTATCTACTTCTTGGCCCATAGTATGTCTTGTCATGGGGTTAACCACATTTTTGTTTGGGGCAATCCACCATTTTTTAGTTCCATGTATTTGAATAACAAAATTTATATTTTGATCAAAGTGGGGGGCGGTGCCTTTACCGGCTTTTGTGGCGTAAATTAAATTACGACCGTAGGTGTGCATTGATAAACCCATGTCCTGCCTTAAGCTCTCTAACCATCTTGTGAGTATAGGCGATTCAGTATTGGCATCATTGAACAGTAACCCCATACCACACTCATGCATTTCTAGTGCTTTTTCAGTGGTGGCCTGCACGGCGCTGGCCTCATCTGCAAGATCTGGCAAATGCACTTCAACCTCTTTAGGCCAAAAAGTCATTAAATCGCTGAGGGATTTTAAAAAGGGTAGGGCTGTTAAATTACTGATGGATTCACTTAAACCATGAACCACAAAAGGGATATTGCTTTCATAAGACTTAAAAAAGTCATCTGTAGATTTTGGTTGAATTAAAGATTTAAGAGTTTTTTTCATAAGGCATATATATGCTCTATACCTCTTAAGCTCAAGCATAAAAGATAGTGAGATTTTTTGATACAGTTATATTACGAGATCACAACATTCCTTCAACACTATATTTATAAAATTTATTCTATAATCAATTAAGAGCTTAATTTAGGAGGCTATATGAGTGACTGTTTTAGGTTTAGTAATTTAGATACTACAGAAGAAAATTATATTTTAGATAAATTTGTTTCAAAAATGGAGGAATACAATCATTTTTATAGATGCTTTTTTGAAAAAGGTGACGATGGAGTTTTTAAAGTTTCCGTATATGTAAACAACCCTTGGGGCCCGTTATATACGTCTGCCAAAAATTTGAATCTAGAATTCTTATGCGATTACACTGAGAATATAATGACGCAGCAGTTAGATAAATTAAAAGCAACAATTGTTACACAGAAAAATAATGTTCCTGATAATTTTTTGTAGTTTTAAATTATAAAAATTATTATTAACAAGCAGACGAGGAGTGAAGAATGAGAGATTTTAGCTTTAAAAATTTAGATGAATGGCAAGAGGAGTATTTAGATGACATAATAGTTTCAAAATTAGAGAAATTAGGATTCTCTGTGAGTGGGAAATTTGAAAGATCTAATAGAGGTATAATTAGAGGATCTATATTTGCAAGCAGTCGATGGGGAAATATACATGCAATGGCAGAAAAAAAAGACCTCATGGTATTTGGCAAGGAGCTTGAAAACAGACTATTTAGCCAGCTCAAAAAACAAAAAAATAAGTCTATAAGCACTAGGCGCCCCATGTCGCTATAAATTAAATGCTCATCACCCAAGCCCTGACGAAAGTGCCTGCTCCCAACAGCCCGTTCACACAAACCAAAACCTAGTAGTTCATGTGTAAAATATAGATCTGCTAAACTTCGTGAACAGGTGTTTTTTTCAATTTTTTTAGTTTATAGAGTAATGAGAGGTTAAACCTGATTTATTGGGTGAATTCAACTCATAAGTGCAACCCCTTAAGTTGAAAAGTGGTCAAGCTGCCCATAGAATGGTGGTTTCCAGTTTTCGACAAAAGGAATCATCATGTACGAGCAACTTTCCCAAGAAGAG
>Ga0114957_1002104_pt1 | contig 19778 bp, 6 predicted proteins | sample BantaG_FD_87175 | JGI IMG/M metagenome (GOLD analysis project Ga0114957, IMG submission 87175) | Marine algal microbial communities from Bantry Bay, Ireland - BantryBay_4 metaG | ecosystem: Host-associated > Algae > Red algae > Unclassified | place: Bantry Bay, Ireland | collected 2014-11-21 | reverse complement strand
GCTTGTCTAAATTAGGTTGATGAGATAAGACATCTACAACCAGAGCTTCTCTCTCTGAGAGTCTTGACAGATCTAAGTCTACTTCATGAGTCGTTTTCTTTCTAGAAATGTCAACCGCTGTGTAGTAAAATATTTTATAGAAGTATGTCGAGAGTTTGCTCTCACCTTTAAATTTATTATTTCTAACTTGTCTAATGAGTTTTAAAATCGCATCAGTATATGCGTCAATTGCTTGCACTCTGCTTAACCCCGTTTTTGATTGCATATCACCAATCAAACCAGCATAAGTAAGATTAAGGTAACTCACCACTTGTTCAAATTGATTACCACCACCTTTCAAGTGTGAGATTATTTCTTCGTCGCTAGAGATGCTTATTTTTGTCATAGTCGTCGTTTGCAAGATAATACCTTAAAGATGATATTTGTTAATATCATTAAATTGACTTATTACTTGCAGAATACCTGATAAGAGATGTCGCCCATCATAAAGGATTTAAGTCTCAGTTTGGTATATGCTTTGTTCTTTCTAAAGGTAAATAGAAAGGAATTTTTTAGCATTGATAATACTACGATCTCTAAGAGGATGATCAAGATTAGTCGAGAATAGATTTTGCTCACATAGAAGTATAAAAATTCCTCTATTTTTACAGGAGTTATAATTCAATTTAAGCAAACTATGAAATCATTAATCTTTCTCAGTGTTAATCTATTTCTCATTTTTTCATTAGTTCAAGGACAAGAAACTTTGACATTAGAGACGACAACACTGACAGAAGCGGAGGTAGCAGTTGGTCTTGATGTTCCTTGGGAGATGAGTTGGGGTCCCGACAATCATATCTGGTTGACAGAGAGAGAAGGATCAGTAAAGCGATTAGATCCTATAACTGGAGTGGTCACAACAGTATTGGATTTGACAAGTACAGTACTCTCTACTCAAGAAAGTGGCTTACTTGGAATGGCAATTCATCCTGACTTGGATCAAGCATCTCCATACGTCTACTTAGTGTATACTTATGAGCAAGGATTTAGTTTACAAGAGCGGTTAGTAAGATATACTTGGGATGGTAGCACACTCAGTGAACCGTTAATTTTACTTGATGAGATTAGAGCTGGTAATATTCACAATGGTTCTCGCCTTCTCATCTCTCCAGATGAAAAGATATTCATGACTACAGGTGATGTGGGTAACGGAGATTTATCTCAGGACTTAGAAAATATCAATGGTAAGTTACTCCGAATCAATCTTGATGGAAGTATACCAATAGACAACCCAGATCCAGCAAGTTATGTCTACTCATATGGACACCGTAATAGTCAAGGTCTGACCTTTGGTCCTAATGGTCAACTGTATTCATCGGAGCATGGTGCTCAATCATCTGATGAACTGAATCTGATAGAAGTAAATCGAAATTACGGATGGCCAAATGTGCAAGGAGCCTGTAACACAAGTAATGAGATAAACTTTTGCCAAGCGTTTAATGTTGCAGAACCTCTCATTGAGTGGTCACCATGTGTAGCAGTCAATGACATAACATATTATGATAGTCCTGCTATACCGGAGTGGGAAGGCAAACTCCTAATGGCAGTTCTTGGAGGTTTTGTTAAGGAACCAAGGCTCTCGGTACTTACCTTCAATGAAGATGGCACAGAGATCACATCTGAAGATAAGTATTTTGAAGATTATGGAAGGATCAGAGATATCTGTATCAGCCCCCAAGGAGTAATCTACTTTGCAACTAACGGTCCTAACTATCCAGGTTCAGGACCAAATCGGATTATTTCATATACTTCCAATATCATTATAAATACTGAGGATGTCAATCCAGTCGACCTTCACATTGCTGTTTATCCCAATCCGGTCAAAACAAGTGAGCTAATCACTATCGAAACTGATCAATCACTTGTTGAAGGGAGTTATGAAGTCATCAGTTATGAAGGAAAAGTTACACTATCTGGAGATGTGACATCACAAAAATCTTTAATAAATACTGAAGGTTTATCTTCAGGGCATTATTACATCAGAGTCCAGAAAGACGAGAAAAGTATAACACAAAGTTTTGTTGTAAAATAAGTCTGTGGATGGGGAGGATAATAGGAAGACATATTGGGGAAGAAGATGGACCATTGCTCGTATTGATTGGTGCTATGCATGGCAATGAGCCAGCTGGAGTCAGAGCCATAGAGCTCTTGCTAAAAATGTTAGAAGTCGAGCCAATTAAGAATCCTGATTTTTCCTTAAAGGGAAATGTGATCGGTGTTATAGGTAATTATAGAGGCTTGCAATCAAATCAAAGATTTATCCATAGAGATATGAATCGTTGCTGGTCATCAGATGTTATAGAAAGCGATGACTCTAGCATAGCAGAATACCAAGAAATTAGAGAAGTCTTTAGAACACTCCAAGATGAAATAGCAGAGACTCAGAGTCAATCAGCTATCGTACTAGACTTGCACACAACATCTTCTAAGCAAGGCATATTTGTAATTCCATCTGAAGACCAATCAAGTCTTGAAATAGCAAAGCAACTCCATGCTCCAGTAGTACTTGGTATTACGAGTGGAATGCACAGTACAAGTTTGCATTTTTTCAATACTGCCAATATGGGGATACCTACGATACCAGTTGTATTTGAGTCTGGTCAGCATATCGAGCCACTCTCAGTCAATCGAGCTATTGCTGCAATAATCAATTGTATGCGTACGATTGGAATGGTTCGTGAAGAGGATGTTGAGAATATTCACGACAAACTTTTAATCGAATATTCCAAGGATTTACCTAGAGTGGTTGACCTGGTATATGGTCATCCCATTACACCTGACAATCACTTTTCGATGCAACCAGGATATGCTAACTTTGACCCGGTCAATGAAGGTGAGTGGATTGCCAATGATATCAAGGGGAAGATATTTTCACCATATACAGGAAGAGTCCTAATGCCTCTCTATCAAGCCAAGGGCGAAGATGGATTTTTTATCGTACAAGAAAAATTAGGATGATTACAGAATTACAAATCAATGCAGTCATACAGAAGTTGCAAGATTCTGCAGAGTTGCATACACAAGAGATCGATGATTTAATCAATGCGAATGCCTTGTATCTTGATTATGTTGATAAGGAAAATGAAGTCTTATTTATTGAGGAAAAAGATTACCTAGAGGCGATCCTTTATGTCATTTTGGATGTATCTAAACTTACAGTTACTGACCTCAATCGAATACAAGAACTCGAAGAAAAAAACTGGGAAATCATGCAGTCTGGTAAGACTCTTAATGATGCCTTTGACTCTTACTTTGATGGCTATAAAGAAGAAGACCTCCTCGCATATATTGAAGACAGTATCTCAGTTCCAGAGGATGAAGAAGGATTTGATTTTTTGACGCAAGTCGGCAAAGAGTATATGGTCGTTAAGGCAAAGTCTCTAATCGACTACTCACAACTACTCTAAACAGGACACAATGAAGCATTTGTTGATTTCATTTACATTTCTTATCTCTATATCGCCAATACTTATGTGCCAATCAGACCTTGAGTACTATCATACCATACCCGAGAGTCCAGAGACACTATCTGCCGCTTCAGTTTTGGTGAGGACTATTGATGGTTTAGGATTTAGATATTATCATGCTACTGATGGTTTGACGGTGACCGACTTAGAGTACACTGCAGGAAATGGGGGAAGGATGGTGATAGAAGTATTGCAACATATCTATGGTCTTTCATTGATGATAAATAATGCAGTTCATGATCTGTCTAACACAAGACCAGCAGCAAGTGTAGATACTCTTACTTATGACCAACTCAGAGAAATGACACTGCATCAATTAAAGGAAGCAAGACAGAAGGCACTTACACTTTCAGACAAACAATTGGAAACTACCGAAATAAGATTTTCAAGAGCAGGGGAAGAATCTTCCTATCCAATCTGGAACCTCTTTAATGGTCCACTGGCAGATGCAATATGGCATACAGGTCAGATCGTTAGTCATAGACGAGCATCAGGGAATCCAATCAACCCTAAGATTAGTGTGTTCTCTGGAACAGTAAGAGAGTAGCTATTTACGATAATAAATGTATTCAGATCCGTGCTAATAATTTTAATCTAAAGTAAATGAAAATGATAGACTGGAAATCTACTCTATTTGTCACTGTAGTGATTGTATTGATATCAATAACAGCATGTACTCCAAAGCTAATGCAAGAGGTAACTTTCGATGAAAGACTTCTTGATACATTAACCGTATCTGCTCCAAGGAATTTAGAATCCCAAGTTGGAGAGCTATCTACGTATCATGCAACAGCTTCTCGTACCATGGATCTGATCCATACAAGTTTAGATTTGGACTTTGATTGGGACCAGAGTGCAGTACTCGGTAAGGCAATGTTAGAAATCAAGCCTTATTTTAGTCCTATCAATCAGATCACACTTGACGCAAAGGACTTTGAGATACACAGCATTGTGATAGACAAGAGTCCAACTACAGATTATAATTATGATGGTAAGACACTCAAGGTAAACCTCAAAAAAAAATATACAAAGGACGAGAAGATTATAGTAGAAGTTGACTACACAGCATATCCAAAGGGATCACCAAATAGTGGAGCTGCTATTACGTCAGACCAAGGTCTTTTCTTTATCAATCCTAAGGGTGAGTATCCTGATAAGCCAACTCAAATCTGGACTCAAGGAGAGACTGAATACAACTCTAGATGGTTCCCTACTATTGATAAACCAAACGAACGATGTACTCAAGAAATTAAGGTTACTGTCCCAGATAGCTTAGTTACTCTCTCTAATGGAATTTTAGTCTCAAGTAAGTCAATTGGTAATGGACTGAGGCAGGACCATTGGGAGCAGAAGTTGCCGCATGCTCCATATCTTTTTATGTTAGCAATTGGTGACTATGCTGTTGTTGAAGAAATGCATGGTGACATCCCACTCCAATACATGGTCTATCCTGAGTATCGGAAGGATGCTAAAAAAATCTTTAATCACACTCCAGAAATGTTGACTTTTTTCTCTAAGATTGTTGGGTATAACTACCCATGGGATAAGTACTCACAAGTCATTGCAGAAGATTATGTATCGGGAGCTATGGAAAATACCACTGCAGTTATCTTCGGGGAGTTTGTGCAGAAAGATAGCAGAGCCTTGTTAGATGAACCCAATGATAAGATTGTTGCACATGAGATGTTTCATCATTGGTTTGGAGACTTAGTCACATGTGAAAGTTGGTCCAACTTGACAATGAATGAAGGATTTGCTAATTATGGTGAATATCTTTGGCTAGAGCACAAATATGGAAGAGATAAAGCAGAAGAACATCGGATAGATGAGTTGCAATCCTATCTCGCCACTACTCAAGATGGTGAAACACATGATTTGATTCACTTTGGTTATGCGAGTATGGAAGACATGTTTGATGTCCACAGTTATAACAAGGGAGGATTGGTGCTACATCAGTTACGATACAAACTTGGAGACGAGGTGTTTTTTGCTGGATTGTCACACTATCTTCATCAACATGAGTATAGCTCTGTAGAAGCTCACGATTTAAGGTTAGCTATGGAGCATGTTTCTGGTAGAGATCTCAATACATTTTGGAATCAGTGGTACTTCTCTTCAGGACATCCTGATTTAGAGTTTGACTACGAATACAAGACTGATTCAATTATCATTACTGCTACTCAGCTTCAGCAATCCCCTAACCATTACCCGATATTTACCCTTCAACTTACACCACGAGTTTACTTTGAAGATGGAAGTGATAGAGAGATAAGTTGGACTATTGATTCCAAAACTGAAAGATTATCGATTCCAGTAGAGAAGACGGTCAATGTAGTTGTGGCTGATGGCAACCATACAGTATTAGGTAATATCACAGAACCAGAATATACAAATGAACAACTTAATCACCTAGCTCTTTACAGTGATGAGTATCAAGACCTCATTACTGTGATAGAGGCATTACCTGAATATAGTGAAGAAGCAAAAGTTCGCTTAAGATCTCACCCTTATGAGACAATCAGATCAAGAATGATAGAGCTTAATAGTGAACGATACTCAATCAACCAATTAATGGATTATCTAAAGACTGATCCAAGTCCACTCGTGAGAAAGGCCGCAATATTTTCAATAGCGATGACAGGAAATAGAGAGCTAGCAAAACAAGCAGCTGTAGTCGGGTTAAAGGATCAATCTTATAGTGTTGAGAAAGAGGCGATTTATATAACCCTAGCATTAGATTCTCTAGCGGGGAGAAAATTAGTTGATAGTATCTCGGTCATCAATCCATTGCCTTATCTTGATGTCATCTCTGATTTGACAGCTCAAGAACTTGAAGAGTCTGACTTAGAGTTTTACCATAAATACCTCAATCAGTGTGTAGATCAGAGTATCTATTATGTAGTTAATGATTATATCAAATTGGTCAAGACATTGTCAATGGAACAAGTCAAAAGTTCTATTCAATTTATGCAAAACTTAAAAGATGGGACGAATGAATATTATAAATCTTACTTCTATGGTCAAGCAATAGATGAACTGAAAGAGCATCAGAAAGATCAATAGTTAGTGGGGTCAAAAGAAAAAACTCTGTCACGAATTATCAATAACTGAAATTTTCTGACAGAGTTTTTTATTATTTTCTTGTTATCTGAGTCTTGCTCTATCAGATATTAGTTTATTACCGTAATATCACCATGCTTTTCTACTAATTCAGTGCCAGGAATATCTATTATCAATAAGTAGACATAGACACCATTTTGGACGAATGATCCACCCATAGTTCCATCCCAACCTTGCAAGGGATCATTAGTATCAAAATCATTATTTTGGAAAACTAAACTTCCATACCTATCATAGATTTCTAATGTGATGATACTGATATCGTTATCCTTAGTTTGAGGATAGAAAATTCCTTCAATAGGATCACCTTTGAAAAGAATATTTGGTGCAAAGATCAACTCTTCTCTTACTACATCAAGACTTACAGTTGTTGTTTCACTACAGCCATTTACGTCAACTAAAGTGACACTATATGCACTGTCTTCAGTTAAGTCTTCAAATGAATACTCAAGACAATCGAGACAGTTGTCAGGTAATGGTGGAGACCACACTACCTCTGCAATATTGGAATCATCGATATTAGTCATAAAGATTACCTCTTGATCATCACCATATTCTACTGTGTACAAACTGCTATCAACAGTTAACTCAACAAAGCCGTCAGGACAATCGCAAACTGGTGGCTCAATTGTAGCAAAAGCAGTACACAATTGATTCACATCAGAATATGTAACCTCCACTGTCTCTCCGATTGGGACGTTGAGAATAGAAAATCCATTTGCAAAACTTGTTACTGAGTAATTATCAGTAGAGACAAGTTCAGCATCTGTTGTGATAAAGATGTTATATTCTTGCAATGTTTCAAAGTTACATTCTAGAGTATATTCAAAGAGTTCTGCAATAGCTAACTCCTTAACTTCTGCATGAGTCTCTCCTTGACAACCTTCCGCATCGGTGACTATTACAGACAATTCTCCTTCATTACTTACAGAAAGAGATGCCTCAGTACTACCATCTGACCAAAGATATGATTCGTAGCTTTCACTCAGCGTTAATGTTGTAGATTCACCGCTGCAAAACTCTAGTATACCTTCGATAACTGGCGTAGGTGTTGGATTTATTGTAAGAGACTTAGATGTTACAATTGAGCATCCAGTATTGACATCTGTAACTGTAACACTATATATGCCAGCTTCAGATACTTCAATTGATGCTGATGATTCATTCGTACTCCAGCTCTCTACGGATAATGCTTGATTAATCACTGAAAAGACAGATGATTCACCTTCACAAACCACCTCTTCACCAGAGATATAAGCATCGGGGAAGTTAAGCTTATTTACAGAAATAGATGTTGAACTTGTACAGCCAAACTCATCTGTCACAGTTACACTTACATCCTCAGATTGCGTCAAAGTAGTTGTAGGTGTACTAGCTCCTGTTGACCAGAGATATTGGCTATATGGTTCAGAGACGTTAAGAGTTGTAGATCCCTCTTCACAGAACTCCAAGTCCCCTTCAATTTGTGGTACAAAGGAATCGGAAATTGTGACATCTACAGTGGAGCTTGCTGTACATCCAAAGTCGTCAGTTACCAGTAAAGTATAAGTTCCAGTTTGTGTTACATAAAGTTCTCGGTCTGCTAGACCAGTTGACCACATGTAAGATTGGAATCCAGCTGTACCTGAGATATTACCTCCTTCTCCAAAGCAGATCATTGTTTCTCCTTCTATATCAACTGCAATTTCTGGAGCAACGAGTACTCCAAGTGATTGTGTGCTTTCGCAACCAGCCGCATCGTAAACTGTAACAGAGTAGATATCTGATTCAGTCACTTCTATTGATTGTGTTACTTCTCCCGTTGACCATAGATAAGAGTCGTAGGTATCAGTACTTAATACACCAACTTCATTTGGACACAGAAGAGAATTACCATAGAGAGTTGGTTGAATAACCTCACCAGATGATACGGTTGCAGAAGTTGAACCTGTACAACCAAATGAGTCAGTTACGGTCACACTGTATGTGCCTTCTTCTGGGGAGATAGAGGCTTGATTACCTCCATTACTCCATTCATAAGTTTCATAATTTCCGTTTACTACAAGTGTCGTCGTCTCTCCATTACAGATTAAAAGAGATCCAGTAATGAGAGGATTAAGATTTGAATTCTCTATAACTGTTATCTGTGAACTTTCGCTACAGCCAAACTCATCACTAACCGTTACAGAATAAAGTCCTGGTTGGTTTACAATAATTGAATTCGTATTGAATCCATTTGACCAAATCACACTAGCATAAGTGCCATCAAGACTCAACTCTGTAAAACTTCCTTCACAGTAACCAGCATTCCCTTCAATTGATAATTGGAAAGGAGCCACTTCATCTACTGTTACTATTGCTGACCCTTCACAACCAGAATTATCTGTTACTGTAATAGAGTAATCACCTCCTGTAGATACTGAGATTGATTGAGTCATTTCACCTGTACTCCAAGCATAGGTGTTGAATGTTCCAACAGATAGGATAGATGTTTCTCCTGGACAGAGTGTTAAGTCACCAGCGATAGTAGGTAAGAGCTCGTTTTCTTCGTTTATTAATAAGTTAGACGTTGCTGTACAGCCATCAGGTGATGTGACAATAACAGAAATATCACCAGGTGTACTAACTGTGATTTCATTCGTGCTTTCTCCAGTACTCCATTCTACTAAAGTATAATTACCATTAACAGAGAGAAGTGTATTTCCACCAGAACAAAAGGCTCCAGATCCTAGAATGTCAACAGTCACTTCTTCATACTGAGTCACTTCTACACTAGAAACTCCTGTGCAACCATCATTGTCAGTTACAGTAACTTGGTAAGTTCCACCTTGATTTACAGTTAATGTAGTGGTATTATCACCAGTGTTCCAAAGAACAGAATCATACCCATCCGCAGAGAGATTTGTAGACTCATCGAAACAGAGATCTAACGTTCCTGCAATGTTTGGAGTTACCTCTGGTAGAACAACAACATCAACAGAAGAAGAGGATTGACATCCATTCATATCTGATATCGTTACTGTATATGAGTTTGGATTAGTTACAGTTATTGATGGTGTATCGTCTCCTGTTGACCACAAATATGAAGTCATATTAGGATTGGCTGAGATTGATGAATTACTTCCAAAACAAAGAGATGTATTTCCTGTAATAGCTGCTGTTGGGAGTAATGGTTCAATCGTTATGATCTGTTGATCAACTACGATGTTGCCACAATTATCTTGAGTTGTCCATGTTCTTGTAACAGTTCCACCATCACAATCATTGGCTTCGATGAGCTCACTTCCTACAACTTCGTAAGAAGAAGATGAGCAATTATCTATGTAGGATACATTTGGCACTGGACCAATATCACTTAGACTATTGAGAGTTATATCACTAGGAAGGTTTGTCGCAATTGGTGCTTCAGAGTCTTCCCAAACTAAATCAACAAATGAAAGATCGCAATAACATTCTTGACAGTTGACAAATTCATCTATTGATGATCCTATTTGCGGAATATTGAAAATTCCATCAGGAAATGCATTGTAACTATAAGCAGTATATGTACCACAGCTATTGAAATTGTATTGACCGACACCTCCTTCAACTACATAAATAATAACATCACTTTCATCCGTGACGAATACCCATTGCTCATATCCATCTACTGTTGTAAATCCTAGGGATTCAAAAGTAATTGAAGAGTTGGGGCAAGATGGTGTTGCATCAATAGTGCCAGCATTTGCATAATCGTCAAGAACAGTAACACTTATACATAGTGGCTCTGGATCTTCTTCAACAGTAATACATGGCGGATCAGAGACATCAACGCAGATTTCATAATCACCAGGGTTGTCAAAAATAATATCTTGACTTGTAATATCTGAACCTTCAACTATGAGTTCATCATTTTGATACCAATGATAGATGACATCTCTTGGATGAGGTTCTACTGAGTATGTTGCAGGAGCATCTACTACATGACAGAGTATTGCTTCGCCTTCGATTTCACCTACTAATGGGTCAATTGCAGCAAGACCACATTGTCCGATTACACTGACTTCGACAGAACAAGCAGATCCACACCATCCATCTACAAGTACATAGTATACTTTTTCGTATTCCATACCAGAGAGATCTAGTACTCTAGTATATCCATCGACTGCTCCCTCTACTCCTGTATCACAAGCTATTGCCGATGCGGGATCTAAGGAACAGTCACTGTATACAGCAGTTTGCAGACCATAGAATTCAGTGCTACAAGCAGGACCAACTGTACAATTATCATAAAAGATTTCTAATGTAATTTCATCACACCAAGCAATAAATCCAAACCAAGTGGGATTTTGAGAGACTGTAGTGAGTTCTTCACCTGGACACATAGGTTGTGGTCCATCTTGCGAGTGTAGGTATGGACTCATTTGATAAGTATATCCATCTAAATCTCCAATATCACAAAGGATTGGGGCAGTTGTACACTTGCATGTATTTTCGTCACCTGTTGTGCAGATCTCTGGTTCACCGTTGATCTGACCAGTCACAGATAAAGCAAATAAGCAAAGTATAGAAGTAGCAATAGTATGCTTAATTGCTTGAGAGAAAAACCTCATATTAAATTAAATTATAATGTATTAGTAGAGTAAAATTATGTGATTAACATGTTTCAAACCACCCACCAATTTGATGACACATAGAAATCATACTATCCCTATCTAATACAGTTCTTTTTATTTAAATTCGGCTGTTGTTAACATATTATTGGTTTTAAAATATTACGGTTATATCACCAGCTCTTGTGATTTTACCTAAACCAGGAACATCAAAAATGAATAAATAAACGTAAACCCCAGCCTCTACCCGTTGCCCATTAAAGGTTGCATCCCAGCCAAACTGACTTTCATTAGTTGGGAAGTTTGAGTTGGTATAGACCAGATTACCCCATCTATCATAGATGCTCATTTTGTCAGTAATGACATCATCACTGCCAGATTGCGGGAAGAAAGTATCATCCACTTGTCCAATTAATACGATGTTAGGAATGAAGATATCTTCTTCCCTATCTATAATTAAAGTCACAGTTGCAGTTGATTGACAACCTGCTTGGTTAATGATGGTAGCAGTATATGTTATTGTTGACTGAACATTATCAATAGTTACCTCAAGACAAAGTGGACAATCCACGGGTAATTCTGGTAACCACTTAATTTCAACAATTTCAGAAACATCAAGATTGGTTATTAGATTAAGGGTAGCACTGTCACCAAAATCAAGATTAATTAGAGGTTCTTCAAATGCTAACTCGACTAGATCAGGCTCTTCAATTTCGATCGTAGTGAGATAACCACAACCCAAGGCATCCGTGACTTCTACAAGATAACTCCCACCACTTAGACCTGTGAAAAGACCTGTATTATTTTCTTCACTATCCACTGAGTAGATATATGGAGGTGTGCCACCATTTATCACATTGAGTTGAATCTGTCCACTATTAATTGCATCGCACTCAGGGTTAGTGATACTGGAAGCTACTTCACTTGGTCCTCCGTTAGGTCCTACTACTATTGTATCGATAACACTACATCCAGTGAGGACATCTGTAACTATAACATGGTATTCTCCAGCAAGGCTCACTGAGATCGTTTTTTCACTCGGATCAGTCAAGATGTTTCCATTATCGGTTGACCATAGCGTCTGAGTTGCTTGACCATTATTTTCAATTGAAACTGATAATGAGCTTTCTGGATTTTCACAAGGAAGAGTGACATCATCGCCAGCATTAATAGTTGGATAATTTTCTAATAGGAGTACTTCAATAGTATCCACATTTTGGCAACTATTATCAAGGTCTATTGCCTCTATAAAGTAAATACCAGGTTCTGTTACTTCTAAAGTTAAATCAACAGCACCATTTATTGGACCTAGTTCATCAAGCCATTGATACTCAATAGTCCCGCTACTTTGCGATTGACTAGCATCTATTAGGACAGATTGATTATCACAAGTTAGTAACTCAGGTTCACTAATTAATAAAAGCGGATATTCTTCTTGATCTTCAATAATAAGAGTTGCTGAATTATTACATCCAGTAATAGTATCCACGGCAATAAGAGTGACTTCTCCTCCTTCAGTAACGATGACTTCGAGACCCTCACTCGTTTGTTTGCCAACCATCCATGTATAGATGACATCCTGCTGTTCACCAGTAGAGAGAGTCACTACATCTATGACACAATCAATCACATTATCTGGTGCAGCAGAAATGATTGCCAATACCTCATTGGTTTGATCATCAACTTCTACCATACTGAGGACACTACAGTCATTTGCTAAATCAAATACCTCGAGGGTAAATATACCACCCACACTTGTGTCAAATGATGCATCATTACTCACTACTGTACCATTCTGATCAGTCCACTCATATGTAAAGTTTGGACCAGTAGATGTCAAACTTCCACCTACAGTGAATGTAGGGAAGTCACAATTAATTAGTCCAGGCAGCCCCGCATCAGCAACTGCAACACATGAGCAGTTAGGTGGACTTACTGTCAATGTCGTATCACATGTAGTAAGTGTATTTGTTAGAGTCAAAGTAAACCCACTTGCAACTGGGATATTACTGATTGTAAATCCATTACTATTAGGTATTCCAAAATATGGATTAGCATCTATCATATCTGCATTAGTTTCAATAGTCACCTCATAAGTCACCTCATCGTCACTACAGATCACATCAATATTGGCCAACGGACTATCAGCCATTGTTACACTATATTGACTGCTTGCTGTACAACCACTTGCATCAGTAACAGTTACGATATATTCTCCAGCATCAGTTACCATAATGTCAGGTGTGATATCACTTGTACTCCAGAGATAAATAGAGTAGTCAGCATTTACACTCAGTATTGTTTCGCCATCGACACAGAGTTTGTCCAACCCTGAAATCATTGGTTCTGGTGGAAGTAAAGTTGTCACTAATGCTTCATTTGTACCAGTACAACCACTGTCATCGGAGACAGTAACTGTGTAAGTTCCAGCGGTGTTGACCTCTATTGTTTGAGTTATATCATTAGTGCTCCAAACCCAAGTTGTAAAGGCACTTCCTGCATCCAATATAGTGGACCCTCCGAAGCAGAATTCTTTATCTCCTACGATACTAGGGCTTAGAAACTCCTCTTCCGTAACAGTTACTTCTGATGAAGCGGTACAGCCATTTACGTCAGTGATGGTAACAGAGTAATCACCCTCTGAATCGACTGAGATTGTTTGACTGACATCACTTGTAGACCAAATCCAACTGACAGCTTGACCACCATCCAAGATTGTAGATGAACCAACACAGTAGGCTGTTGAACCTGAGAGTTCAGCAACAGCGTTATCATAATAGCCAACATTAATGTTGCTACTTCCAGTACAGCCAAGGTCATCAGTCACTGTGACTGAGATGAGACCCGGTGCTATAGCTGTATATGTATCATTTATAGATCCATCTTGCCAGAGATATTCTGAATAGATCTCATCAAGTGAGAGTTCAGTTGACTCATCAACGCAGAAGAGTGGATCTCCTGTGATAAGAGGTGTACTTTGAGGTATCATGCTTATAGAAACTAAAGATGATCCAGTACAACCTAAAGCATCCGTTACTGTCACAGAGTAATCTCCAACTTCTGTAATGATAAGATCTTCTGTGTTGAGACCTGTCGACCAGATATAGGATTCGAATCCCGCTGGTGCAGAAATTGTTGTGCTACTGAAGGACTCACAATAATAGTCAGGACCACTTATCTCAATATTAAATGATTCTACTTCGGAGACAGTAATGTTAGAAGAACCACTACATCCAGATTGATCAAATACAGTAACACTATATTGGCCACCTTCATTGATTGTAATCATGTTAGTCTGATCTCCAGTACTCCAATCGTACGATGCAAATGTCCCCACACCTAGCATACCAGATGCTCCTTCACAGAGCTCAAAATCTCCTGTTATTTCAGGAGAGAGGTTAAGTTGTTCTTCTATTTCCACGGATGAAGATGCAGTACATCCATTTACATCAGTGACCGTTACAGTAATTGTTCCTTCTGCACTGACATCGATAGAGTTTCCTGAATCATTACTGGGTGTCCAGACTATAGAAGTGTAAGTATCACTGACATTAAGAGTAGTGAATCCTTCTGGACAGTACGTCTTAGAGCCCATAATAGTTACATTAGGCAATGGTTGTTCCGTAATAGATACAGCTGTACTTCCTGTACAACCATTCACATCAGTAACAGTGACAATAAAAGTTCCTCCTGTTGAAACAGCTATTTGTTGGGTAACCTCTGTTGTGCTCCAGAGATATTCATTATAGGTATCTACACTCAGAGTCTCTGTCTCTCCTGCACAGAACTCCATTGGACCTATAATCATAGGTGGAGTAAGAGTATTGACGGTGAGAGTAACACTAGTAGATGATGTACAACCATTGATATCTGTTGCTGTGACGGAATAATCACCAGAGGTATTGATACTAATAGATTGTGATGTTTGTGAGTTAGACCAAGAGTAAGAATCAAAATCACCTATTGCTTCAAGATCAATGAGTTGCCCTTCGCAAAGTTCTAGTTCACCATCAATGGTTACTTGATTTGGAGTCAATGCTATAACACTAATTTGGCTAGACCCAGTACATCCTGTTGCATCTGTGACAGTGACTGAGTAATCACCAGAAGTAACAGTAACAGTAGGAGTACTTTCGGTTGTACTCCAGTCTATAGTGGTGAAATTACCAAGGACAGAAAGTGTTGTACTTCCGTTATCACAGACAGTATCTTCTCCACTGATTGTAGGTGATAGTTCAGTATCTTCTTGTACTGTTACTGTAGATGAGGTAGTACACCCATTCACATCAGTTACTGTAACAGAATAATCTCCACCAGTATTAACTGTAATCTGTTGAGTGTTCTCAGCATTTGGCAACCAAAAATATTGGTCCCAAGTGCCTGCATCTAATTGAGTACTTCCACCTTCACAGAAAGTAGTCCCGCCTTCGATGAAGAGCTCTAAGTCGCTTAAAGAAACGACATTGACGCTGCTTGATCCAGAACATCCGTTAAAATCAAATACAGTCAGAGTATAGCTGCCAGACATATTGACGGTGATATTGTCGATATTTTGTACTCCATTACTCCAGAGGTAGTTTTGATAAAACCCACCACTAGAGAGGTTTGTATCTTCTCCCTCACAGATAAAGAGATTACCATTGATAATTGGCTCAGGTTCAGTATTTTCCATAAGATCAATGAATGCAGTTTGTTCACAACCATTAACATCTGTTGCAATAACACTATAAGTATCTGCTTCATCTACAACTATGAAAGAGTTTGTGCTCCCGGTAGACCAAAGAAAGTTACTAAAATCCACGCTAGATACTTCTAACTCTGCATCAGTTCCTGGGCAGAAAGGATTGTCACCAGTGATAACTGGTGCAGGTAGATTTGATTCAATTATCATTATTGAAGATGAACCAGTGCAACCACTCAAATCAGTTACCGTAACAGAGTATGCTCCCACTGAATTAACGGTGATTTCGGAGCCATTCTCTCCATTAGGCAACCAAAAATAAGTATCAAAACCATCACCTACAAAGATATCTATATCTCCTCCAGCACAGAAAACAGTACCTCCATTGATGATAGGTTCTAGTTCTGTTGACTCTGTAACCATTACAGAGTTAGAAGATGTACACCCATTGACATCAGTCACGACAAGGCTATATGTCCCAGGAGTATTCACGGTAATTTGTTGTGTCACTTCTCCATTAGGTAACCAGAGATAATCTAAACCTGCCTCTCCACTCAACTGAGTGAATCCATTCAAACAAAAAGTTAAAGATCCACTAATATCTGGAAGTGCTGGAGCAATAACTTGGAGTCCAAAAAGATCTGTACTTGTACAACTATTGACATCAGTTACTGTCACTTCGTAAGTACCTGAAATCGCAGCATTTAATGTTTGATTTGTATTGCCACTACCCCAGTCATATGCAGTAAATCCAGCACCGGCATCAAGAGTAGAAAATTCTCCTTGACAAATAATATCATCACCTGTTATTGTAGTTGTTTGAGCATCAATAATAGTGAGCATAACTGGTACTATATTAGAGAGACAACCATCAATATCACAAGCTGCATAATAAGTGATATCAGCTGTCAACATCGGTGTGACAAACAGAGGACCAACAAAAACAATGTTAGTTCCTGCTACATCATCATACCAGATGACTTGTCCGGTACAGCCAGTAGCTTCTAAAGTTGATGTTTCATTTGCACAAGAGAGTGATGGTGCTATGATAGTAGGGTCGGCTGTTGGATTAGGTGATCCCATACATGGGACACATTCCTGATCTTGACAATCGATGACTCTAAAATCATTTGCTGTACACGGATCTCCATCACTACAAGGCTCTTGGAATGTTAGTCCATTACTACAGTCTGTTATTTCTCCTTGACAAGGAACACAGATTGTATCATCACATGCCCTTTCTAATACATCATTGATAGTACAGTCGTCACCATCATCACACATCACAATCTCTATTACTCCAGAACAGTCTGTGATCTCACCAGCACATGGAATACAAATATTCCCTTCGCAGTCAAGTGTCTCTACATCGCTAATCGTACAGTCATCACCATCATCACAGCTTGTCTCAACAGGAGGTGTTAAAGTAATAATCTGATTAAAGGTGATTGGACCATTACCACAAATATCACTATGAATCCATGTCCGAGTGATACTTCCACCAATACAAGGATCAAGTGCTCCCATCTCTGTACCAGTGACAAATCCACTTCCATCACAGTTATCCGACCACTCTAGGTCATCAAATGGAGGGAGGTTAGAGATGCAATCAAGCGTAATTGCTGCATCAGGTGTATTGACAAAAACTGGTGGAACCAAGTCTTCTAACGTTATGGTTTGAGTATGAGTCAGAGGTGGTCCGCAGATCGGAGTAAGTACTTCCCAAGTTCTAGTGATCATGTCACCACAGACCAAGAGTTCACCCATTTCTACAGGAGGGATAGTACCTCCTTCGAAACAGTCGCTATCCACATCAAGTCCGTTGTCATAAGTTAAGTCACCCGTTTGGGGTATGGCCTCACCACATTGAACCATTAAATTTGCAGGTAAGCTTCCAATCCAAGCGAGATCAGGAACCGGGTTAACAGTGATTGTCTGAATGTGTGTATCAGTATTATCGCCACAAATATCAGTATAAGTCCAAGTCCGAGTGATTGATCCACCGAGACAGTCAACAATAGATCCAGCTTCTACACCAGTTACAGTTCCAGTACCATCGCAGTTATCTGTCCAAGTGAGATCTTCCATAGTAGGCACATCTAGGTAACAGTCAAAGATCAGATCAGCCGGTTCGTCTAGTAGCTCAGGAGCAATCATGTCTTCAAGCGTGATCGTCTGAGTATGAGTCAGTGGTGGCCCACAGATCGGAGTAAGTACTTCCCAAGTTCTAGTGATCATATCACCACAGACTAGGAGTTCACCCATTTCTACAGGAGGAATGGTACCTCCTTCGAAGCAGTCGCTATCCACATCAAGTCCATTATCATAAGTCAGGTCAACAGTTGGAGGTATGGCCTCACCACATTGAACTGTGATATCTGTTGGTAAGCTTCCAATCCAAGCGAGATCCGGAACTGGAGTTACAGTGATGGTCTGAACGTGTGTATCAGTATTGGCTCCACAAATATCAGTATAAGTCCAAGTCCGAGTGATTGACCCACCGAGACAGTCAACAATAGATCCAGCTTCGACACTAGGTACAGTACTTGTGCCATCACAGTTATCTGTCCAAGTGAGATCTTCCATAGCTGGCACATCTAGGTAGCAGTCAAATGTCAGATCAGCCGGTTCGTCTTGTAGCTCAGGAGCAATCATGTCTTCAAGAGTGATCGTCTGAGTATGAGTCAATGGTGGTCCACACATTGGAGTGAGTACTTCCCAGGTTCTAATAATTTCATCACCACAAACTAACAGTTCACCCATTTCTACAGGTGAAATAGTACCTCCTTCATAGCATTGGTTATCTGTATCAAGTCCATTATCGTAACTCAAATCAACTATTGGAGGTAATGCTTCACCACATTGGACAGAGAAATCTTGAGGAATAGGACTTGTGATCCAATCTAAATCTGGTATTGGTTGCACAGTGATTGTTTGTACATGAGTATCAGTATTAGGAGTAACCGGACAAAGATCAGTATAAGTCCATGTCCGAGTGATAGTTCCTCCAGTACATTCATCAATAGTTCCAGCTTCTACGCCTGGGACAGTTCCAGTACCATCACAGTTATCAGTCCAAGTGAGGTCTTCCATAACCGTTACGTCAAGGTAACAATCAAAAGTCAGATCGGCAGGTTCGTCTTGAAGTTGTGGCGGTGTAATGTCTTCAAGAGTAATCGTAATAGTATGATTGATTGGATCTCCACAGACAGGAGTATAATCCCAAGTCCGAGTAATCATATCACCACAAAGGAGTAAAGTACCAGACTCTTCACCTATTATTGTACCAAAGTCATCACAACTATCACCTGTAGAGTTACTATAATCTAGAGGGTCTTGAGTTGGAATTGTCTCGTTACACTCTACTGTAATATCTACGGGCAGTGTAGTAATCCAATCTACAGCAGCTGGAGGATTTATTGTGAGAGTTTGAGTATGTGAGACTGAAAGTCCACAGTCATCTGTATATTCCCAAGTTCTTGTAATAGTACCACCATCGCATTGATCTGCTATGTCTACTTCAGTCATGACCGCTACCGTGCCAGCACCATCGCAGTTATCTGACCAATCTATGTTTTGTGCAGCAGGAACATCTAAGTAACAATCAAGTGTCATATCTGCTGGAGGAGCATCAAACGTCGGTGCATCTGTATCTTCTAAAGTTACAATTTGAGTGGTATCAAAGATTCTTCCACAGAAATCTGTCATCTCCCAAGTGATTGTAATCACATCGTCACAAATGAGAAGGTTACCATCTACCTCTGGCGTATCTTCTGTACCTTCTATCAAACAGCCACCGATATCTAGATTAGTATAGTCTAGGTTCACTGGTGTAAATGGTAGTTGAGCACAAGTAATCGTGACATCGTCAGGGACATTGAGGAATTCAACATCCAAAGG
>Ga0114957_1002102_pt1 | contig 19802 bp, 21 predicted proteins | sample BantaG_FD_87175 | JGI IMG/M metagenome (GOLD analysis project Ga0114957, IMG submission 87175) | Marine algal microbial communities from Bantry Bay, Ireland - BantryBay_4 metaG | ecosystem: Host-associated > Algae > Red algae > Unclassified | place: Bantry Bay, Ireland | collected 2014-11-21 | reverse complement strand
TAATGAAGAAGAATAAAATTGATCGGATGTATGATGTCTGGACTACACGCAAAGTGGTTGATGCTGAGACTGGTGAAATCAGTGAATATCAAGTTGAGTTGTCGATTGATCCGGTTGGTGATAATAAACTGAGTGAAGAGGAAGTACTTGGTAAGATCATCAGTGGTAACGCTGCGTATAGCAAGACGGGGAAGGCAGCAAGGAGTCGTTTACAGTCAGAAGCCAATCGTGCCAAGGCTGATAAAGAACGTGCCAAGGAAGAGCAGAGACGAAAGGATCGTGCGTTTCAACAAGAAGACGAGGTTAAGGAGGTAAAGAAAGAATCCATCGTACACGATCTAGCTGACCTTGAAGGGATGTTGGGTAGAAAACATACGCCGCGTAATGATGATATCTGTAGTCAGTTACGTCAGTACATTAGAAAGGAAAAAGATAAGAATAATCCAGATATTGAAGGTATCGAGGAAGCTGAACAGATGTGGTCTGAAGCCTATGCAGAGAAGACAGAAGCTGCTGGTACAAGACACGTGATGCATTACCTTAAAGATGACGATGATATCGATATGAACGCTTATCGTAGACAGTGTGTTGATGAGTGGAATGACCAGACAGATAATGAAGGTGTGGTCTTTGCTGTCAAATACGGAAAACTGGAATATGGTCCTGATCTTAAGTACACCACCGATCCATTAGTATCAGCAGGACCGTTTATACATATAGAACCTCAGGCTTATCGCCTTGCTTGTCTGTCATCGCATTACACAACGGGCACTCGGGAATACTTTGCGGATTTGATTAATCCTGATACTGGTAAAGAGTTAATCGATGTATTTGAGCTTACACGATTAAGTTATGTTGATCTGAGTCGATTTAACTTATTCATTGGTGATGGGGGTCTGGATGGTGACATGCTCATGAGGGAAAAACGCAAGAAAATATCATGGGGTACTGACCTCGATCTGATCAAGATACAGGGTGTCTTAAGTACGCTACTACAAGAGGGTTCAATGATTGAGTTACCTTGTGTGGACTCTACTGATATCGATAAGTTGTTGGATAGTATATCTCGGCAGACTGGTAAGCGTGTTAAGGACGGTCGGTCAAAACCATATGATGCTGCGGCTGCTGCAAGAATGAAAGCAATGGCTGAAAAGATGAAAAAGAACAAAGGAGGTGATGATGTTTGATAGTAGCAGAAGAGTGTTTATTGCATTGTGCGATAAGATTGGTGGGCAAGGTGTATCGGAGCACACTGATGTGATCGGGGCGAAGGTTGGAGCGATATGGGTGAAAATATTGAATGCACCTGATCTGTTGATGTGGCCTGAAGACATTCAGAGGCGGGGATCGATGGTTCCGTATCGCGTGATTGATAATACCCTGACTGGTAAGTGTGGTGGTATTGCTGGTAAAAATATAGACATTGGTAATATGCTGGTATTTGAAATTGATGACACGGTGACACTTGATGATGTTAGCCGATGGTTTGATGACAATGAATACTATTACATGGCGCATACGTTGCCGAATTGGATTGATGGTGAGGTCGGTAATGTCAGAGTGTTTGTTCCGTGTGCTGATGCGTATACGAAATACGAATTCCAAGACCGTAGGGCAGCATTGAAGAGGTTGTTTGACTTTGCGCAACCGGAGTGTTGGAAGTATGGCAAGGATTTTCACTGGCCTTGTTATTTTGTTGGTGATGAATATAAAGCAGTAACAAATATAGAGGATGAAGATTACTTTGATTATTTTGATGTGTTGTCACTACCTGCAAAGGCTACTGCGGCAACTATGAGGGCACGTGCGAAATTAAATGAGGTGGATGTATGAATGGTTTTGAATGCGAGATTGATTTTGGGTTAGTGAAACCATCCAAGATAAAGTGGAAGCACAAACGAACAGGTGATATGTTCGTGCCGGATACACATCAGGGTGCTATTCATCCCAATGATATGTTGAGTAGTAGTTTCGAGGATTTTTGCAAGACATTAGAGTCGCCCGGATTGGTGGGTATTGGTTCTGACAAGGGTAAGACACCGATGATCTATCCGTATTTGTTTGATGAAGGTGGTCGAACCATGTGGTGGAATAACGAGGAGTGTATACGCAAGGTGTCCGGTAATGTGGTTAAGGTATCTATGATAGTAGGTGACTTTGACGGTGGTCGGACTATTGAATGGGCAAGAGACGAGTTTAAGGATTATGCTTATTTTCTGCATACATCGTTTACACATAATTCACCTGACAAGAATGGAGAGGTTGCTCCACGATTCAGGATGTACTTTCCGTTGTTGGAAGGTATGACGATGACAGAATTTCAGGATCGCAAGGAGGGCATTTTTAATGGATTCGTACAATCAGATGATGAATCTAATAGTTCTGATGTTCGTGGATACTATATGCCTGTTAAGCGCCTTGGGTATGAGGGAGAATATCAATTTGAGTATCAAGATGGGTTGGCTCTGGATGGTTTAGGGTTTGATGTCGATGTGTCTGTTGTTGAAAGACGAGAGAGGCGTGCAGAACATGCAAAGTTGGTTGCTGCTGGTGTCAAGCCTGCCTACGGTAAGACTACTGATGCTGATATGGCTGTGATACTAGACAAGTGTGCTGAGGTATTTCCTGATATGCATGCAGATAGATGGTGGAAGTATATCGAGAATCTTTCATCGGCTGGTGTACCTATTGAAGATACGATATCGATATGTTTCGATGATGATGACACTATTGATGTGATTGAAGAATATTATGATCGAGTTGATCTTGATGAACGATCCGTTGGTGGGCTTATTAGTAAATTGAAAGTCGATCTTGATGATGCATCGTTCAGTGTTGGTGGTAGTGGTGGGGCTGATACTACTATTGAAGATTTTATGATGGTAGGCAAGAGGCAAGGGAAAGCGTCGGTGAAGGAGAAGCCGAAGACTACTGCAAAGGTTCAGAAGGTGGTTACGCCTGTACGTAAGAAGTGGTCAGGGCATGTTAAGACTATCAAGTATGTTGAACCGTGGGTACAACCAATTGATTTCGTGGATGGCGTGAGTTTTATCAAAGCCCCAAAAGGAACTGGTAAAACTACACAACTTGTACCATTGATACAGAAGGCGATTGATCAAGGTTTGTCAGTGCTATTGATAGGCCATAGGATCGCATTGATTCGTACCATGTCGAGACTGTTGGGATTATCAAACTATAAAGAGATGACTGTTAGTGATATCGAGGGTTCTAGGCATTTGGCTATCTGTATCAATTCCATAGAAAAGATTGGATTTTCGTCTGCTATGAAACCCTACGATGTTGTTGTCATTGATGAGTCCGAGCAATTCTTACAGCATCTGGGTAATAACCGACGTGGTGGTACGATCAAGCCGTATCAGCGTCAGGGTATCGTGTCTGCATTCCATAAGATTGTACGGAATGCTGGATTTGTGTGTGCTCTTGATGCGGATTTGAGTGACTTGACTACTCGGAATATCATGAGATGTCGAGATGGTTATGACTCACGTGTTGAGTTATTCGTGAATGATTACAAACAAGTTGGACGGTCGTTGACTATGTTTGATTGTGCTACGACGTTTCGGAACGATTTTATACGTGCTGCAAAAGCAGGTAAGTCGATATTTTATGGTGCTGATACAAAGGCACATGTAAATCAGTTGTCGATTTATCTGGACGAGCAGAGTATTGACCATGTGTTGGTTGATCGGGATACTTCGAAGCGTAAGAAGGTTCAGGACTATATTGATTTTCTGGCTGCTGCTACTGATGATGAGATTGCCGGTAATGGAATACTACCGACTGGAAGAGGTGAGATTGTCTTGGCATCGCCTTCGCTGTCAACAGGGTTGGATGTTAAGGGTAAGTTTGATTGCGTGTTTGGGCATTGTATGTACTCGCACCTGACACACTATGATATTGACCAGCAGATATGTCGTGTACGTAATGCAGGGGAAGTTAATGTGTATATAACGCCTGCTAAGCGGGATGAAGATACTTCTGAAATTATTATTAAGCAGAGAATCAACATGAATGCGGCTTATGCGGGGGAATTATGTACAGGGATAACCAATAAGCAACAAGAAAGTGAATGGTACAAATTTTTGTTTGATCTTCATGTCGATGTACAGGTATATGCAAATAAGTCTACTAATGATCTTCGAGGGAATTTTAGATTGTTAAAGGAGGCGCAAGGTTGGGCGATCAACCATGAAAAAAAGTAGAAACGGATGCCTTGTTTAAGGTGTCCGAGTATCGGAAGTTACACAAGGCATTTTTTAGGGAGGCCGTGATGGATGCGGAAGTGTTGACACCTAAAGAGTATGCGCGATTACGTAAGATGAAGATAATTGACGATGAGCAGATGTTTGACATGCAGAGGTATGAGATCGAACGCTTCTGGTGTATGTCAGTGCATGATAATGAGCACGACATTATCGGGTATGAGTTGAGTGGTTTGAAGTCGTATGTGACATCCAGAATGATGTGGATGCGAGAACGGGAAGACGTGGAATATCATGATCGTGTTGATTTGGTCAAGAGACACAAGATGGACTTCAGTAACAACATGCTTCGAGGTGATTTGCTGGATCAGGGTTTGTATGCGTTGGGTATAGTCGATAGTGATGGTGGGTTGGTTAGTAATCTGAGCGATCTTGAGTTTTATAAAGATGGTCAAGCAGTCAATCAGTTCATTGTGTTTGCAGAAATGGAAGGCGTATCAGCATATGTTAAGAGTGCATTCAATATGAAATTGAAGTGTAAAAAGTTGTATGACAGTCCATTGAGCGTCATCAAGATATTTTGCAAGAAAGCAGGTTTTGTTATAGGTGATTCAAAACAAGTTAAGAGCGGTGGTAAGTCCATCCGAGTTAGCAAACTTAACATGAACAGGAATGAAGTTATTGATGAGATTATACGTATCAAAGAACACAAGACGCGATTTTGATTTGTGCCTCAAATAGCTATAATGAACTTAAAAGGTAACGCTGAAGACATATATTTTATTATATAATATGACTTCTTCAGCGTTACCTTTTTAAATTTGATGGGTTTTTTGATGAATCCATGGCACAAGTCAAGGGAGATGAAATTAAGATGAAATCAGTTGCTGAAATACGAATTGCACTAGATGGTGTGCTGTCAAATACCTATGAGGAGTTCAAGCAAGTCATGGCAGAAGTCAATGAATTTGATCTTGAATTTGATGATGGTATTTTTAAGTTCAATTCTATTAGATTGGAAAGGACCTTATCAAAGAACCAACAATATATCGAAGAGAGAAAACTCAAGTCAAAAGGGAAACCATGCATGTCATTAGACAATGCAACTGTGGTTAGGTATCAGTACATGATGGCTATGCAGACTGTACTTGAATTCAGACAAGAGTTTCAAATGCATATCGATGTGATGGTGAAGTTATGACAAAACAACAGTCAGAACTAGACAACTATGAATCGCAGTATCGCGATCTCATGATACATCGTCAAGAGCTAGCTGACGAAATCGGATGCACTATCGAAGACCTACCCTATAATTTCGATTATCAGGATTTGCTTGCGTTGAGAGACGAGCAAGCACTTGAAGCATCAATGCAGAAAACCGTAATCGACATGGACAATCTATAATGCCGATAATCACACACAACGAATTCGACACAACATACAACCAGTTTATGAAACTGCATCCGTTCACTAAACTATCTAGCCATCGTATGCACATAGTTCAATCAATCGCTGAACTCAATCCAACAGACAGGTACTATTCAATAGATCACTGGCTACTATCCGAAGCACTGACCCACAACCAGCGCATCGAAGCGCTAGCGGTCATGTAAAATCAATCCTAAGCCACATCAGAGTATCAGCGCACCACCAATGCATTACAACGGCTCACAGAGCACTACAGGGCCATATACGGGCATATTTGGCACGTCTGAGACCCCAGTAAGTACACATATGAAGAAAATCCAAGATTACCGCAATTACAAGAGCGTCGCGACCCATCAGGCGACCCTCAGAACACTGCTAAATCGCCAGCAGCGACGATATGATGCATTCTTGGAAGCCATGGGACGACAACAGTCTAGGAATCAATGGTCTCAGCGCTGCATTGAGTACTACGAGATCGAATTAGCGATGCTCAAAAAAGAGCTTCGGTTTTATCGCGATATAGACGAGTTATGCAATTAATTCATGACCTGATTAAAATACGATGCTGCACGATAGCTGCACGTTTGACGATTTTAATGCACGATAGCTGCACGTTTGACGATTTTAATGCACGATAGTTGCACTTGCAACTATTAAGAGAAATGCCCATATTTTTGGGATTTACCCCCAAATATATGGGATTTTAATCCCATAACTATTGAAAAACTTGAAAAATCTGCGAAATCAGTCACACCCCGAGCACATCAAACGTGCATAATTCACAAAAATAAAATAACATTATCCTCCTAAAATGTGAACAATATCAATAACTTAATGTTAATTTTGCTAAATGTGAATTCGCACCCATCCTGAACATTGACAAATATCTTAAAATAACATAGTCATCTATAATTTTTGGATGCCTGCCAATTTCACTGTATATAAAACCAGTACTATATGGATTATCAGTACTGTATTACGGCGATGGGCAACATCAGTAACTACTGTAAATCCATACAGTACATTCCAGTATAATTTGAAAGCTATTTTATTTTGGGGGGTCGTCCTAAAACGAGCACGCTACTTTCATTATAAAGCATTAAAATAAAACAGTCCGTGATCAATCTCCCAATTATCAGCAATATTATCCTATCATTTCATGTAACATATTCATCATGTTGCACTGCAAAACAACACAGTTCACATAATCAACCATCAATCCAGATAGTACTAGTTCACAAAATCAAAACGATACCTAGTACCTATCACGATTCACTAATAATTTGTAAAGTAATTTCAAAAACAACATGATCCGACTATGGCAAAATTATGTTATTTTTCAACAACTTACAACGTTTTTAGCCTTCCCCTGCTATTCGAAGCGAATTAAAGGGGTAAAATCAATGAAATATGTTGCTATTTTAATGGAATTTCCTGTGATCCATCCAGCACTTTACTAATATCGGATGTGAACTACCTTCCATTTTGCTGCATTTGCAACAAAGAAAATCAACTGATTAAAGTTCCACCAAAAACAATTTGATGGCAATATATTGCAGGCATGATATTTGCGTTGTGCCGAAATCAAGGTTATATCACATTGAATATGATAATTGGGAACTATTTTATTTTGTTGCACTGCAAAATAACATAGTCATACAATCGTTCGATTATGTGGGATGGTTCACGGACTGTTTTATTTTCATACTGTATAATGAAAGTAGCGGACTTTTTTTAGCGCCACCTGCAATATCTATGCCATATATTTGTAATATAAGTGATAAGGATCATAGAGTTGAAAAATAAAACGATATGTGATAATCAGAGATAGATCACGGACTGTTTTATTTTAATTGGTTATAATCATAGTAACAATCAAAATTTCTGGATTAGAATTCCCCCAGATCAAAATAACATGGTCTAAAATATTTTAGGAAGCTAAAAGATAGCGTCCTAAAAGTTAGAGTCCTAAAAGTTAGCCATCTAAAATATATCATCACTATTTTATTTTAAACGGCTAACTTTTAGCACTCTAAAAATAACATGACCTAACAATATTTTAAACAGCTAAAGTTAGAGTCCTAAAAATAACATGGCTTAAAAATATTTTAAACGGCTAAAGTTAGCACTCTAAAAATAACATGGCCTAACAATATTTTAAACGCCTAACTTTTAGAGTCCTAAAATCTATCATCACTATTTTATTTTAAACGGCTAACTTTTAGAGTCCTAAAATAACATGGCTTGATGATCGCAATGATCAGCGGTATAACTTTGGTATAACTTTCTAAAATTGTTTTTGGATCATGGTTGATCATGTTATTTTTAGCATTCTAAATAATTGCTATGAGCAATTACAATACAGCCATACACACAAGCACACGGCACGTAATACGTAAAACTCCGTACATTAACACGTATCTATGTACAGTCTCATACAACACGGTAGTTGCACTAATACAACGACGTATACACAAACACTGGGACCCTAACACCCAATTAATACATTTTCGACAGTGCAAGGGCGGCGGGCCTGATAACCAACGAATATACGTGCAAAATTGGCACACTACCAATGAATATCCATACCCTCATATCAACTATCGTTGCAACGAAACAAAGCCATATAAACAATTACGAAATAATTTTGATCCCTTCCAAATCATCAGATATGTGCATCATGATCTTTCTGCATTTCTTGCACATGTAGAAATTCCTGAGTACTGGCAGACTATCGCCGATGATTTTCGTAATGCAGGCATTTCCCCTTATAGTTTCCGTGATCATACGATAGCGTTAGTAGAAAAACATTATATGCCGCTAATCGATAACATCACAACGACACTATTAGAACAGCCTGCCACTGAACCACTACTAGCCCGGCTAAATATGCTCAGAACTAACGTGCTGATGGTGGAGTCCATAAGATTAAATGAGCAACCGAAAAGAAAATGATATCGATAAAGAGTTGATACTAACTGATGAGAACGGTAAGAAGATACATAGTAATTCCCGCGTAGCAAAAACACACAATAAGTTCGATCTCGATAATATAAAAATCCTTGCAGCACAGCTCGGTATGAAATTGCCATATCAAGTTCTCCTCGAATATTCTAATAAGCAAACTATTGAAGGCGAACCCCTAAGCGTATCAAACCGTGAAGTTATCGCCGCAGCATCCGGCCTGCAATCATCGATTGATCGTATGACTATCTCGAATAATAATATAAAGGCCGATGAGAACAGACCATTGCCACCACCACAGATTATCGTATCGTTCCCCGATCAAGTAGCACCTAAGATAATCTCAGATAGTCCCGATAGTCCCGATGATCAAGAAATCATTCAGACTATTGGAGATGATGGAGATTATCAAGATGATGAACCATACGTCGAAGCCGATGAACCATACGTCGATGACGACACTGATCAATCCAAAGACTGACCTAATTGGACATTGCATTCCCACCTAAATTACAGGGATTATTCTCTGGCAAACGATTCATTATTTGCTATGGCGGCCGTGCTTCGGGCAAAAGTACAAGCATAGCCCGGTATCTAATCCTAAGAGCTTTACAAGCACCTGAACGCATCCTATGTACACGTGAGACGCAAGCATCGATGAAGTCATCAGTGCATCAATTGCTCAGTGATCATATCAGCGACATGAACCTTGATGATTTCTTTACAATCAAAAATGCAGAGATAATCTGCAATGTTACTGAAAGTAAATTCATCTTCGCAGGATTACAGGATTCAGGAGAAAATCTCAAATCGACCGAGGGCATCACGATTGTTTGGGGCGAAGAATCCAGTCAGATAAAAAAATCCAGCTATACGAATCTGCTACCTACAATCCGAGCAGCCAATTCCCAGTTGATCTTTTCGCTTAATCCGAAAAATAAAGACGATTTCATCTATAGCGAATTTATCGACGGCAAAGAAGACAAACAATCAGATCATGTTGAATTGTGCAAGATAAATTATTATGACAATCCTTTTCTACCTCCCGCATTATTACCGGATATCGAAAGACTAAAGGAAAACGATCCCGAACTTTACAGACACATTTATTGTGGTGAAATCCTTGAGCGCTCTGAAAGCCTCATCCTCAAAGACAAGCTCGTAATAGACGAACTTGTCCCAAAAAACAACTGGAAACAATCCAGAGGACTCGACTTTGGCCACAATGATCCTAACGCCTTAATGCAAGTGTGGAGAACACCATGCAAGAATCATTTGTATATTTCTAATGAGGTTTTTGGCAATCGGATCGATAACGATCAATTGTATGACTGGCTATGCGCAGGTGATCCATATGCTAAAAACCATACAATATATGCCGACTCATCAAGACCTGAGCAAATAGCCATGCTACGCAAGGCAGGCATGACAAAGATTCAATCGTGTTACAAAGCTAACGATGGCTTGTTGGCTGGTATAAATTTCCTACGCTCTCATAAGACAATTACCGTTCACCCAAAATGCAAAAATATCATCGAAGAAATGAAAAAGTATTCTTGGGTGATCGAAAAACGTACGGAGCGCATCACTGATGTGCCAGTAGACAAGCATCAACACGCAATCGATGCGGTACGCTACGCATGTCAACCATGGCTACCTCGACGATCAGATGTTCCGAGCATCACAACTACTGGCAACACTCAAGCATCAAACAACCCAAGATTTCTACAATCAGCTCTCGGCCGTGGTTGAACTATCCGAATCCGAATCCGAATCCGAATCCGAACCCTTATTTTCCCCTGATAATTCATCAATCTCAGAACATTTCGCATCCGCTTCCTCGACACTCATGCCATGAACCTCAACAAAATAATCACGTCTTGATGCTATACCAAGCGCTATCCGATTTTCCCAAAGCGTAACTTCGGCAGCACGATCCACGGGTAGCTTTGAATCGCCAAAATTAACATAGAGAACACCCTCTGATAACTCGGGATATTGCACACGTAATATCTTGTACATATCTCTGAAAGCTGATTCGAAAAAGTGTTTCCGCTTATCCCGCAAGTTCAATGAATCAATCTCTTCTACTATCAGTTGAAACCCTGATGTTGCAGAACTATCCGCATCTCCTCCAGTTTTCAGCTTCACTGACCAATCTTGACCTATCGCTTTACAAAGATTATCCGCAACACTATTCAGAGCCATCAGGTCAACTTGCGGGCCTTTGAATTCGAACATGGGTGTGCTCGCTCCATCAAGTCCTTTTTTTAATTTTATAATCGACCCAAGACCACCTAGATTATCAGCACCACCCCCACTGGTCACACTAGCATCATAAGCATCTTCGCTATACACACCATTCGGATCAACTCCCATCCCTACGGGCTTTCCGTCCGATGAAACTATCTCCGAGTCCGTCACCACACTTTGCGATTTTGCAAAAGCAATACTGTATTCCAAATCGGTAAGATGCAAGTTCAGAAAATCCTGTAACCCTAACAAATCCTCCGGAACATAATTGTAAGCCCCTGCACCCGACATTGGTGCGGCAGTATCATGGAATAGAACTGCAGGTATCATCCCATCATTGTTTTGCACTACAGAAAATAAAACATCATCGAATCTATTTTTACCACTCGCAGAAGGCACGGCGATATAGTCCTCGATCAGATCATTCGTAAATCGACGATAGGCAAAGATTTCACCCATAGCGCCATTTTTATAAGCTGGATTAGCATCGAGCCATTCTGAGGGCACATCAATCAAATACGCAAGCTCTCGGATATCACAAAGTGGTCCGGATTCGATCACGGAGTTTGCAGCATGCAACATCATAAGCTGGAGAGCCTCGCCATTCCCGGCATTGTATGTGTATCTTCCATCAACCGATAATACATCATCGGGTACATATCGTTGAGTCAGAACACATGATGATTTCAAGAGACGTGTTATAGCATCCACATTTGAAAAAAAGCTATGCCACTTAGCACCATCCAGCAAAATCAGAAGCAAATCATCAACAACCCCGACATCTTCACCCTCACGATACACCTCTAGCTTCGGCCGATCTTGGAACAACAATCCCGATTTCTCAATAATTGACTTTGTTATATTGCGCGTAAAAGGCCTTACACCTCTTTCGCGCCATTGATTGCGTTTACCACCATCGCCAGCCAACCCGTCCATTAACCGAACAAGATGTTTTTTCTGCCGACCGTGATAGTAGTCTAAAGCAAGGTTTGCTCTTTTCATTTCTGCAGAATGAAATTTCGATGCATCGATCATGTATTAGTATCCTTATAGGCGAATAAAATCTATCTAAGATCATCCAAGAATCATCATAAGACTATCCAAGATCATCATAAGATCATTTTATTTTTATACTGATATTTAGCGACAACTTCAACCAAACTTATACACTTCAATCAATGCGATTATAAATACACTAATATCAAGTATGTGTTGGATTACATGTACATGCATATAATTATTTTAAACGTCTGGAGTGACTGCAAAATATGGAATTACAAGATCAAGATACTAAAGAAAGTGTTGCTAATGATGACGATACAAAAGAAGACATCGATGAAACACAAGATACATCCGTGGACTCGGATACCAGTGATGACGATCAACCAACACTTGAAACCCTTTTGAAGGAAAATGCGTTACTCAAGGCTGAAGCTATAAAGCAACGGCAACAGAAACGCGAGATTGCTAAGGCAAGGGATCAATTGAAAGCTGAAAAATCATCAAACGATGTTAAAAGTACTAATAGTAACGAGGATAAGTGGAAAACTCTCTATGAGGAGACCAACAAGCGTTTGGACGATCTTTCAACGAAGGCAAAGGACAGTCAAATATCCTCTGCAATCACTGAAGCTCTAAACAATGAAGGTGTCCGTAGTGATGCATTTAAATCTGCAACAAAATTGATTGACCGATCTCTAATCGATTTCGGAGATGATGATCAACTTGACGTAGATAGTGTGAAAGCTGCCACTAGACTCCTCAGGCTTGAGAGTCCGTTTTTGTTCGAGGATAAAATCGCCGCGAATAAAACCAGAGCACCGAAGCAAACTACTAGTACTGGAGACAACGAATACACTCGCGAAGCATATGAATCGTTATCCCCAGATGCACAACGTGCAGCTGCAACGAAGAAAGGTTTCAAAATAGTTTCATAAAATTTTATGAAACTATCAACATATAATATAGGAACTCCAGCTAATGGCTCTTAATACAAATCTCGATCCACTCATCAGCACGATATATCAGGCACTTTATGAAGTGGACAAAAAAAATGTCGGTATGATCAACGCAGTTGCACGTGACACAAATCCCGAGCAAATCGCAGTTGGCCAACCGATCAGCGTACCGGTCGCTCCGGCACCAAGCGTACGCGATTTAGACGGAGTCGCTACACAAGCAACCCCAACAATCGAAGGTGAAGCAGCTCTTGATAGTATCACCATGACATTGACCGAAAACAAGATGGCCAGTATACTTTGGTCGGGCGAGCAAACAAAAGCGCTTGGTAGTAACTACGATGCGGTTCTTTCTCAACAGTTCGAACAGGCTTTTGAAAGTCTTGATAATCTTATCGAAGAGCATTTGATTTCAACTGCTCTTGCAGACGCCACCGGCACGACCATCGGTGATGGCAGTACTGATCTATTCCTTGAAGCAACTGGTCGAAAGGATTTTGCAGATATCGCAAAGAATTTTCGTGATGCCGGACTTTCAACCAAGGACAAGCGTTTGGTTCTAACCAGCCAACATCTTGCTAACATCCAAGGCGAGATGAGCAGCCTCTGGAACGCAAATGAGGCCGGAAGCGACGCTCTCTTGAGAGAAGGAATTGTCGGCCGTGTACTGGGTCAATCAGTAGCCGACAGCGCTGGTTTTGGCACAGCCGTGGATAGTCTGGCACTCGTACCATCAGCAGTACAATTTCTGAACCGTGTCCCATTCACTGGCCAAGATATGGCACTAGATCGCACTTACGTGACATCTGGTAAGACTGGTATTGTGTACGAAGTCTCATTATATCCGATCTATCGTGCACGAAAAATTGAAATCGTAGCATGTTACGGATCGAAGGTCGTTCGACCAGAGCACGTGTTCAAATTAGCAGGTGTATAAGCTAAAACTTTAAACTATAGCACTAGTTTAAACAAGAATAAGGCCGCCACTAGCGGCCTTATTTCGTTGTACCAGCAGATAGCAAATTTAACGCTAAATATATAAACAAATCAGGGATAACCATATGCAATTTCTACCTCAACATCACAACAATGCGCACGTACAATCTATCCCTACACCGGCGAAGCTCAAGCAGATTTCCCTATCCGAGTTTGAGGCACTTGAGCTAGAAGATGTCAAAGACCGTTTGGCTGTTACCCATGATTTACACGATCATATGATCGGTAGACTGATAATGATCGCAACAGCAACAGCAGAGCACTACCTCAACAGACCAATCATGACTCAGAAGCGCGCCACATACTACAATCGTTTTCCGCATGCATACAGCATTCCATTACAATGCGGTCCTGTCCAACAGATAGAAAGTATTATCTATATTAAAGCAGATAATACAAGCGTAACCATCGACCCAGCACTTTATGATCTGACTAATGAAGACCATAATGCAGCTGCGACCCTGAAAAATGGTCAACGATGGCCCACTGATAAACTAAAAACAACCGAGGCTATCGAGATATTGTTTACATGTGGTTACTCGGATTACACCGATGATATTCCCATGCCAATCCAAGCTGGCCTGATCGAATTCATCCGTTGGCAATATCAAAATGATGCCGAAGGCCCCCTTCCCGAATCAATACATCAGCATTGGGCACCCTATGTACTCCACACGGATATCAAATAAACAACATGGCCGAATTAAAAATAAAAATATCTCAGCTTCGTACTCATATCACCGTACAAGAGAAGCATGTTTCAACTGATGAGAATTTCCAGCCAACCGTTGAATTCAGACCTATATTCGAGGCATGGGCTTTTGTAGCAGGCACCGGCACAACTTTCTCCAAGGATCAAAGCTCCGAGCCTTCTACAACTCATTCTATGATCGTTCGATACGATCCACGGTTCAAAGTTGGTCAGCGAGTTATGGATCATGATCAAAACTTCTATACGATCCACGCTATGTCTAAAGATACCCACCATCGTCTGGAGTATTTTATTTTAGATGTGGAACAAGAACAAACGGTACTTGCATAATCATGGCTCGCGATCTTCAGGAACTTATAGAACAGATTGATGGTCTCGGAGACCATATACTAGATGAGTCGTTACGCCGTATCCGAAGACGCTCTCCAGTAGATACTGGTAAGTACAGACGATCCCATTTTAAAGGCGAAGATGGCATATACAGTGATGATATCCCCGAGAAGATCGAAGCTATCGAACGTGGGATTTCCGACTTTGCTCCCGATGGAGTCTATCGTGTGACCGTGGCAGAAATCCCCGATATGGTCAAAGCTTATATGCGTGACCCATCAATTGCTCGAAACACACGGGCGAACAAGAACAGAAAATTCAGGAAGCGGGGCCAAGGTAGAAGATGAGCATACGTAAAATCAATAATACAATTGTCGATCATCTAAGATCGATCCCCGAATTGCCTCAGCTGATCCTTGAGAACGAACCCGGATATCTCGACTCGACGTTAGGTACATCAAGCAGAAATCTTGTGTATTGCAGAGCTACATTTCAGCCCATCGAGAAATTCAATTTTACCGTGGGCGAACATGGCCAAGATAAGCTCGGTGGGTTTGTACAGGTAGATTTATTCTATCCAAACGGCACAAGTACACAGGGCGCATGGAGTATGGTTGATATCATCACTGAACACTTCCCAGAACGTGAGTTCTTACCAGTACCTGATGAAGAGTTTAAGATACACATCATGAATGTATTTGCCGATCAAGCTTCACAGAATACGAACTATTACATGGTGCCTTTAATAATAGAGTGGCAATGCTTTATAGGTCGTTGACCATAAATAAGAGAATATAAGAGGATTTATAATGTCTACAACTCCAGCACGCGGATCGCGCACTTCATTTGCTTACCTACCTACTGGAGCGGACGGCGAATTGCCTACGACTATAGGTGATTCGGATTTTACGGAACTTCCTAGAAGCGGTGGTAATATAGACTTATCTAGTCAATACTTCACATCCAACAATATAAATTCTAATCGTCAAAAATCAGCTCCTACAGCTGGTGTTAAAACCGTATCAGGTGATATTCAAGCTGACTATGGTTTTGGAAACTTCGATTATTTTTTCGAATCACTTTTTAGAAATTCCTTCGCATCCGATTCGATTAAGATCGGTGATGAGATCAAGACCTTCGCACTACAAGTTTCACATCTCGACACACAGGATTATTTTGTACATAAAGGACTTCGCGCCGCATCTTTCAGTTGTGAAATCAATACATCGGGCGTAGTAACGTCAACGTTTTCCCTTATGGGTATAGAAACTGATACACCTGCCGCTGCACTAGATGATGCACCTACACCCGCACCCAACTCTGAATCGTTTACCCATGTATCTGGAACATTTAAAGAGGGTGGTGTAACTTCGGCTGTAATAACAGGTTTGAATTTCACCATTGATAATAACATCTCAAATGACTGGGTATTAGGTTCCGAGACACCTATAATTTCAGCCGCAGACCTTAGTGTAAGTGGATCATTCGATGTGTTCTTTACAAATTTAAATTTATATCAAAAATTTGTTGACTCAACTACTACAAGTATTGAAGCAACTATTAAAGACCCAAGCGGTAATGCCCATACTTGGAAATTCGCGGCGGTTAAGCTTTTGGGTCACAATATCCCTATCAATGATGGTAAAAGTATTACGGTAAGTATTCCCTTTGAGGCGTTCTTTAGTCCTTCTGGCGGCACTACCGTAGAATTGATACGTACCGCAGCGTAACAAAAAACATAGTAAAGATGATGGTGCAATACCATCATCTAGCACGATGGCTATCACCTAGATAGCTTTTAATCAAAGGAGCGAAACCATTAAGACTTTAAGAAGCATGGTGCCTCATGAATATGAGATGACATTAAGACATCCTGCTACAGGCGCACTAACCGAAGGAAAACTTACTATCGTAGGTGAGAATAGTCACGAATTTTATAACGCAACTAAAGATGCACTGCGCAATCGCAATATATTGTCTGATGAATTTGAAGTATTGGATGATGACAATATACAAGCGTACGCAGCTTGTATTAAAGATTGGACAGAATCATTCTTTGAAATGCCTTGTAATGCTAAAAATGTTAATACCGTACTATCCGACCCGTTAAATGGCTGGATTAAAGCACAGGTTGAGGCTGCTATCCTTAACAAGGGTCATTTTTTTCGCACTGAAGAATAATCAATGTGTTGAATGGATAAGACACTACGTTGACATGGACGTACCAAATCAGAAAGGAGAGACGAAACGTCAACGATTAAAGTCAGTTGTAAGACAAACAGGTGGTGAAATAATCCCTGATGAATTAAAAAACAACATAAAAGCGCCAAGTGATTATAGACATGTATTAGATATATTTTGGTCGTTATCAAAAACAAGGTCATCAAATGAATTAATCAAATTAGATGCTATTGAAAATTATATTGATTTATATAAATGTAATTTGAATCCTTTCGAAATAGATACCCTGATAGATATAGACCGCGCTTTTGTTTGCGCATTAATGGACCGGAAGGAATAAGATGAGACAGACAGTTGAAACCATACGATTAGAAGTTAAGGATGCTGATGTATTAAAAGCTACTCGAAACCTTAATACAATGGATAAGTCCATTGATAAGAATAAGGAATCCATTAAACGTATGGCAAAGGCCACTAAAACAATGACCTTGGCAATCGGTGGCATGGCCGCTGCATATGCTGGTGCAGTAGTAAAGGCCCTAGATTTTGCCGTAGCAATTGACCGCCAATCAAAGTTATCTGGTATCAGTGCAGCGAGATTTCAATCCCTTACATTTTCACTGGAAAAAATGGGGTTTGCTCAAGAACAAGTAACCGACATGCTCAAGGACTATACCGGAAGACTCGGACAAGCAGCTGAAGGTAATAAAACAATGCAGGATGCATATAAGAGTTTGGGTGTTAATATTGCAGATTCTAATGGCAATTTACTCGACAGTGAAATTATTCTAAATGATGTAATCACTGCACTAGGCAAACAAAAAAATGCAGCCGCAAGATCAGCCGCAGCATCTAAGATTTTTGGTGAAGAGGGCGGCCGTAGATTATCAAGTGCCCTAGGTAAAGGTAGTGAAGCAATTTTTAATATGGAAAAACAGGCCCATGATTTAGGACTTGTATTAAAGGATGATCTGGTTGCTAATGCAGTAGAAGCTAAAAATCAATTAGCCACAGTAGCAGCAATACTTAAAACACAATTATATAAAGCTATTATAGATACTACGCCAGAAATTACTAAATTTACAGATGCATTGATAAGCGATCCTGATCGACTGGCTGATGTAACACGCGCCATTGTTGGAGTGGCAAATGGTGTCTTATACCTTGTCGATGGGTTGCGTAATTATATTAAATTATATGATTACCTATCAGGTGATGGACCATTGAAAGCATGGGATAAGCAAACCGCAGTAGTTGCACAATACAATGAACAGCTTGCAATTTTAGAAGCACAAATGAAGCGTTCAAGCGATACCGAATCACTGGCTGGTCAAGCCGCAAAAAAATCACATGATGACCTTGTTAAAATACGTAACGAGGCAATCGACCTAGAAACTGAACTAAGAGAAGCGTACGAAAAGTCACAGGAAGTATTAAAAAGTACTGAAGCTAATAAAACATCTACATTAACTCAAACCGTAAATGTAAAAGTAATCACAACTAATGAAAGTACAACTAAAACTAGTAAAGGTAAAGGTAAAAGTAAAAGTAAAGAAGCTGGATATGTTAAGGGCGGCGAAGACATCGAAGCAAGAATCAATCAACAGATTGAAGATGAAAAAGTAGCAAGGCAAGAGGCACGATTACAACGATTGTTTGATAACGAAGTAAGACATGCTAATCAAGTAGGTCAACTATACTTGGAAACCGAAAAGCGTAAAGAAGACCTAACCTTGCATTATGTAAATACGGCTGGCTCTGCTATGGCATCCTTTTTCAGTGCGCAAGGGTCTAACAGTAAAGCTATGCGTGAGAAAGTTGTTTCAGATATTCGGGCAATGCTTATCCAGATGATTTTGTTTAAGAGTATCGCCGCTGCAAGCGGCGGTAGTCTAGTAGTTGGCAGTTCTGGTAATCTTATATCAGCTCCTAGTGGCACTGTTTCACCATCTCCAAGTACATCAAATAATAAAGTATTAACAAGTAGAACAAGCGCACGGGGTATTCCGAACATCGCACCAACACAAGCACATTCAACTACGAACAATAACAATATAACGGTGACCAGTAATTCAGCCGATCCTAAACAAGTTTCAATCGAAGTCGTTCAAGCCATTGCTAAAGAGACAACAAAAAACGAGATAAATAAGAATAACAGCCGACCAACAAGAAGGTAAAATAAAATGCCACAACTAGTTTTACCTAATTCCATCTCGCAAGAATCTACCAAGCGCGTACAATTTAATACGCTTGTCTCAACACTTGGTAACTCGTTTAAGAGATATCATTCGAACGGTTCCAATAATAGTATTGTGTTCTGGAATGTCGTGAGAACGCATCTTACAAAAGCTGAGATGATATTAGTGACCGATCAATATGATGCAGTTGGTCGTGGCATACAGCTTTTACAATGGACCCCTCCCAACGAGACAGTACAAAAAAATTGGGTACTTCCAAATGGCTATGACATAAAACCAATCGCGGCTAACGTGTATACGGTTACGGCATTGTTCGAAGAGGACAAATAACATGGCTTTAACCACTAGCGAGCTAACCGCAAAATACATTGGAGAGGTGCTAACCTGTGTTATTTTCAAAATACCAAACAACGGACCAACTATCTACGTAACGCCTTCGGATTCTGACGGATTTACTTTCGATGGTAATGCATACCTGCCACATAACTTATCAGGTTCTGGGTTTCAAAGTACAAGCGGTGAATTCCAAGATGCAACTCTTGCCATCGGCAATACGGAT
>Ga0114957_1002101_pt1 | contig 19804 bp, 12 predicted proteins | sample BantaG_FD_87175 | JGI IMG/M metagenome (GOLD analysis project Ga0114957, IMG submission 87175) | Marine algal microbial communities from Bantry Bay, Ireland - BantryBay_4 metaG | ecosystem: Host-associated > Algae > Red algae > Unclassified | place: Bantry Bay, Ireland | collected 2014-11-21 | reverse complement strand
CCGAAGTTTCCTTATAACGTAAAACGACTGCGGGCCTGCGCTAGCGGGAAACTTCGGTCCCCGAGTTTTCGGGGCAGGCTTTCCGTCTTCGGTCTTCCGTCTTAAAGCAGATCCTGCTGAACTATTACAATAAAAATTGAAAAAGTTACCAACAATAGCTCCCAAATATTAGCTGGTCACGCTAGCTGCGTTTTTATTATTATTTCAATTTTCATTAAACGGGCAATTGGTCTGTTTTCTCATTTCAAATAGTTCAAAAACGAACGTCTAAATGAATACGCCACCAATATAAGTAATTATGTGCTCTTTTATATCGTGGCTTGTTTGCTAACCTGTTCGGGAATTATTTTTATTCGCAACAATCTTCACCTGCTGCTCGTTTTGGAAATGAAGTCGTTTACGCAATTGAGGATGTTGAAGATGTGGAGGACAGGCAAGGCAAAAGACTTCGAACTAATTTTGTAATTATTTGGCTGTTGGCTTCCCTCCATCGCGCAACAGGATGCGTTTAAAGGAAGCTAACGGCTAAAAGCCAACAGCTAATAGTAAAGTAACTGAACAGTTACCTAATTTAAAAAAAATTAATCATGGATGAATTTATAAATGGATTACTCGACTTAAAAGGATTGGTGCTTACCTCTTTGGCAGTCTTTCTTATTTACACCTTGGCAAAAAAAGTATTGGATCAGCAGTCAAAGGGAAAAGCAGATTGGGGAATCGTACGTTCTGTTATCTTGTCTATTATTATGTTGGTGGGGGTTATCGCCATCGTTTTAGCTTTGCCCTTAGGTGAATCATTAAAAGGGCAGGTTGCCAGTTTAATTGGTATTGTGATTTCGGCGGTGTTGGCATTGAGTTCTGCCACTTTTATTGGGAATGTGCTGGCTGGAATAATGATTCGTATGATCAGTAGTTTTAAACCCGGTGATTTTATACGAGTCAATGATTACTATGGGCGGGTGAGTGAACGAGGTTTGTTTCACACCGAAATACAAACGGAGAATAGGGATCTGACCACCATTCCTAACTTATACCTGGCAACCCACGCAGTACATGTGACTCGTTCCTCCGGGACTTTTATCTCGGGAGCGTGCTCATTGGGTTATGATGTGAACCGACAAAAAATTGAGGCCGCCTTATTGGATGCTGCTGACAGAGCAGAGTTGCAGGATGCCTTTGTTCGAATTACAGAACTTGGTGATTTTTCGGTGGTCTATAAAATCTATGGATTACTAACAGAAATCAAAACAATACTTAGCGCCCAATCTCGTTTGAATGCAATGATTTTGGACGCTTTACATGATGCCGATATTGAAATTGTGTCGCCTAACTTTATGAATCAAAGACAGGTAGGCGAAACGGTATTTATTCCTAAAAAGGTCCGAAAACACGAAGAGATTGTTCAAACAGATAGTCCGGAAGATAAAATTTTCGACAAGGCAGAAGAAGCGGAATCTATTGAAAATCGCAAAGAGCGCCTTGCCGATGTTGATACAAAGCTAAAAGCGCTTGCTGAAGAACTAAAGACGACTGAAGAGGATCAAAAAGAAGCGGTTAATAAAAGAATTGAAAAATGGACCAACGCCAGGGAGAAGCTACTGGAGAAGATTAAAATCCAGCAACAGGAAATGAATAATAAGAAGTGACTTGGAATTTTGCTCTACGTTAAAAGGCTTCACGTTCGCATTCACATTATGATTCTAATTCTTTTGCTATTTTTGGGGAAAATTATGAACCGGATGAAGACGCCGTTGTTGTAAAACAGGAACTTCCATAAAACAGTAACTAATGATCGTATTACTTTCTCCTGCAAAGAGCTTAAATTTTGAGCCTGCAAAAATTAAAAGACATTCCACACCACGCTTGCTGGATGAGTCAACGGAATTGGTTGGCCACCTAAAAACCAAATCGGCGAACAGTATCAAAAAATTGATGGGTGTGAGTGACAATATAGCGACCTTAAACGTTTCCAGATTCAACAATTTTGAAACACCATTTACCCTGGACAATGCCAAGCAGGCGATTCTGGCTTTTAATGGTGATGTGTATACGGGGCTGGAAGCGGATTCTTTTGATAGTAAAGACATGACTTTTGCCCAAAAGCACATCCGGATATTATCTGGTTTGTATGGGGTATTGAAACCATTGGATCTAATGCAGCCTTACCGATTAGAAATGGGAACCCGCCTAAAAGTAAAGCGCAAAAAAAACCTGTATGAATTCTGGGATGAGAAGATCACTTCCGTCATCAATGAAGACCTCACTAAAAGTAAAGGTACTGTTATTTTAAACCTGGCATCTAAAGAGTACTTTAGTTCGGTCAAGCCTAAATTGGTCGATGGGAAAATAGTGCACGTACACTTCAAAGAATTACGAAATGGGCAGTATAAAGTCATTTCTTTTAAGGCCAAGAAAGCCCGGGGTAAAATGGCTAATCTGATTGTAAAAAATAGAATTACCGATATTAAATCTCTATCCAAACTCGATGTTGACGGCTACCTTTACAGTAAAGAACTTTCCGACGAAAACAACCTGTTTTTCGGCAAAGAGTAATCCAAAACAATATATTTCCTAAATGCTGGTACTAATAGGTTTACACTAGACGTATTAGTACCAGTTGTGTTTTCAGCCACCACCCTCCTACCTATAGCACTGACTACCAGTGCATTACAATCCTACCTGAACATTAAATCACCCTGCTTTCACATTGAAAATTCCCACATGTAATACTTCCATTTAAAAGCAACTTCTTAAAATAGCTCTCGTATATACAAAGCAACGAATGTCAAAAAGGCTAAACTGTTAGACAAAGTAGGCCAAACGGAACAAATGAAATTGAACACAACCACAAGTCTACTTTGGATTGCAATGCTATTTAGCTTTAGAGCACCAGCTAACACGGAGTTAGTGGCGAATTCTCCCAACTACACAAAAGTTTATCAAGCCGCCTGCCATCAAATCAATATCGATGTTGAAGAAGCCATCAAACTAGGAAAAGAATCCCTCACTATTGCTGAAAAACTAGGTGACAATAGCAAAAAACTAAAGTCACTTCAATTGCTTTTCAACTTCTACCTCAATAATTCAAGAGACCTGGAAGTGGCTACTAACTATTTGAGTAAAATTAAACTTATTCCACAAAAATCATTAAGCGCCAGAGAACAAGCTTCTATCTATGATAATGAAGCTAAATTTTACATGGCAACTCACCACGCTTCCGAAGCTGTAAAGGCTATTTTTAAACAAATGGAAGCCCTGAGAGGTATAGACGCTCCGTTAGAAATGGCACAAGCCAATTTTGCACTAGGCCAGCTCGAAAACAGCCAGAACAACCATAAGGAAGCCATCAATTATTATAAATCTGCCATTCAGTTTTTCCAGCAAGCCAACCAAACTACTGGCTTAGCTCGGGCATATGATGCGCTAGGTGCTTCATACGGCCAACTCGACAAATTAACGCTAAATATTTATTACGATTCTCTTGCACTCTCCATTGCAGATACGCTGAATGCCCCCTTTATAAAAACAAGCATTTTATTAAACTACAGCAATGCATACAAACGAATTGGACAAGTCGATAAGTCATTACATTTTACAAACAAGGCGATTAGCTTAGCAAAAAAAGCAACCAATCAAAAGCATTTGGCCACAGCCTACAATCAGCTAGGATCAACTTACGAACTAAAAAACGAACCTTACAAAGCTGTTTTTTTCTATAGAAAAGCGAATGAAATTGCGGAAACGCTGCAAGACAAAGCGCTGTTAATGAACAGCTACGAATGGCTGCATAAGTTCTCGCTCAAGCAAGGAAAGTACAAAGAGGCCTACAATTATTTGCAGAAACTCACACTGATTAAAGACAATCCAAACAATAATAAAATTAAAGAACAATTAATCAGTCAGAAGCTGGAATATCTAAACAATCAAAAGCAGTACGAATACCTGTCTCTGTTGTCAAAAGAAAACGAACAAGCCAATACGATCAAAAAACAAAAAATGAAATCACAGGCTTTGTTCGTTATTACCTTTCTTTCGGTAATTCTGGCCATATTATTGTACAATAGTTATAAGTCCAAACTCCTATACAACAAACGACTCGAAGCAGAAGTAAAGGCCCGTACCGGGGATTTGAAAGTCGCTAATAATGAACTCCAGATAATCAATGGAAAACTAAAACAATCCAACCTGGAACTAGAGCGATTTGCATATATTGCTTCACACGACTTAAAATCTCCTCTTCGAAACATCGTTAGTTTCCTTGGCTTATGTAAAAGAAGGCTGAAGGATAAAAGTTATATAAAAATTGAGGAGTACATCCAATTTGCAACTGATAACGCCAATCAGATGTACACGCTAATTCAAGACGTATTAGAATATTCAAGAGTAAATAACCAATCTATGACCGGGTGGGAAAAAGAAGTTGATTTAAACGAAATTTTAGCAAGTGTCATCTACAACATTGATAGTGACATCAAACATAACAATGCGGTGATACAAACCTGTCCGCTTCCTGTAGTGAAGGGCAGTAGGGTGCACTTGCTACAGCTATTCCAAAATCTGATTAGCAACGGCATAAAGTACAACAAGAACTCGCTTCCAAAAGTACTCCTAAGCCATGAGGAAAATACGGACGAACATATTATCCAGATAAAAGATAATGGGATCGGCATTGAAGAACAGTACCACGAAAAGGTATTCGACATGTTCAATAGATTGCATACACAAGCCAACTATTCGGGCACAGGCCTTGGTTTATCCATCTGCAAAAAAGTAGTGCAGGATATGAAAGGTCGCATCTGGCTCGAATCCGAACCAGGAATAGGAACTACTTTTTTTGTTTCGATTCCGAAGATGCCGGTGCAGGTGATGGCGGACCAGAATTAAATTACAATCGCCGTAGAAATTGCAGTCGCAATCACAATCGCAATTTTTCCCGCGATCGTGGGTATTGCGATTTCAATTGAGATTTTCAAACGGATCACGCTCCTCTCCCATTGCGGTCCAATTCATAGCACCTTTCACATTAGTTAGTTTCATTTTTATTCCAGCCATGTTGTGTCCAACTGAAATTTTACTTCCAGTGGACAGCGTCATCCAGTCTTCCCAGCTAGCTTCCACACCACCAATCGGAATTATTTTCACCCACATTTTCCAGGCAACTGGCAAGCCGCTTTCATCCAAAATCCAAACATAGGCATCACCCGGTGTCACTCCACCTGATTCATATCTAATCATCAAGCCATCCCGGCCATCTTCCAGTTTCACCAAACTCCGGCTTGTTCCCGGATCAAAAACTTTTGCAGGTGCATTCAGCCAAAACGAGTCATTACAAAAGTAATTCCATGCTGTTTGAACCAGCTCATCGGCACTACCTCCCTCTAATTCCTGTTCTCCTTTAAATGCTTTTCCGCTTACCGTTTTTGTATTTAACAGCACTTTATGGGCACCCCAGATGACGCGTACCAGGTGACGGTCTTTATCCCACAAATAGTCATGTTCGCCAGATCCACGAAAGGTCCATTGCACATAAGTCGTACTATCCCAGGCTGCGTAATTAATGGCCTGTAACATTTTATTTGCTGTAGCATCGGCTTCAGGTGAAGGTGTGCCCTCCGGCATTTTTTCATTGGCTATAACACCAACTATAATTGCTATCACGAGGAATACGGCTATTATTATGGACAGCCATTTTAGTATTTTTTTTATCATTTGGTAAAGATAGGGAATTGGGCGGAAAGTTGGAAGTGGGAAATGGGAAGTTTCCCGCTAACACTGATGGGACAGGGAAAACTTCGGTCTTCGGTCTTCGGTCTTCCGTCTCCTTTCTTATCTTAGCGTTAAATAACTACCACCATTGCAAGAAAGCGGTTTAAATTTCAATTTTCCAAAAGACTGGAAGGTCATCAAATTTGACGAACATCGGTTCTATCAATATGTGAATGGTATTGGCCTCAAGGGAGTTGATTTTATTTGCATAAAAGCCAATGGCGAATTACTATTGATTGAAGTAAAAAATTATGCCGACCGCTTTCCTCAGAATGGGATAAAGCCGGCTTTGGCTCTACTCGACAATCCAATTCCATACGCGGAACAAATTGCGATCAAGTTTGAAGACAGTACCAGATTGATTGAGGTGATTCACAAATTCTATTTGCGTAAATTTTGGTTTCGCACATTTGCACAAAAATTGTCTCTGATCCTCTCCGAATTTTTCAAACCCAACTTTGATTGGATGTTTTGGCTTCAAGCCTATCAGGCCCTAAGCAGCCACCCTCCCAAAACGAGATTGATATGGTGGATGGAACTTGGAGATGAAGTCTCAAAAGTTGACCGATCTATGGTACATATTGAGATGACTACTTTTTTTATGGAAGAGGATATTTCGGTTTCGATTCTTGATCGATTTAGTGAGCAGGAGGAGATACAGGCCAGTTAAAATTAAAATCGTTACCAAAAAACAGGATGAAAGGAGATGTAACTAACGAAGGAGTAAAAAATCACCCTCAAAACGCTCAACTAGTCCATCCAGGAATTCAATTTCTGCAAAGTAAACCAGAATTCCCGGATCCAGAAGTTTACCATTGAATCGGCCATCCCAACCAGAAGAAGTCGCATTTATGTCTACATCATTAACTCCATATACCAAAGCCCCCCAGCGATTAAAAATGCGAAAATTGCGAATGATGCCGAATCCTTTCCCTTGGATAAAGAAGATGTCATTGATGCCGTCAAAGTTGGGAGAGAAGGCATTCGGGATGTAAATTTTTCGATCTTTTGAAACTTCTATATTGATTTGTTCCCGAAGTGTACAACCAAATTCATCTGTAACAGCGACTTCGTAACTTACATCAAAATAGGGTCGAGCGTATGGACGGAAACAATTGAAACAAGACAGACTGTTTCCGAAAGGATCAGTCCATGCAAAAACAGGATTATTGTTATGGTTTAATGGAAGCATAATACTGTCGCCCAAATCAATACTTAAGTCAGGTCCCAAATCAATTTCAAAACCAGTAGGAAAAACATAAATAGAATCACTAATCGTCTCGCAATTACTAGTCACAGTTACAAAATACCAACCAACTGAGGTGACAGAAATACTGGACTTAGTATTACCGTTGCTCCATTGATAAGTGGCGGTAGGAAAATGAGCTGCTTGCAGTTCTAAAGTATCTCCCGGGCAAAGCCCCTCATCCAAACTACTAATAGCAGCGGTAAACTCAGGAACACTAAGAAGTGTGGAATCTTCAGTGGCAATGGTAGTAGGATCATCACTCAAAGTTTCGCCTCCGAGTCCTTCTGATAAGTTAGTAATGATGGCTTGATTTTTATACCGTCCTCCTGCAGTTTCTGGCACATATGTTCGTATGATGATACTGTCGACACCTTGTGGCAATGTAAAGTTATCAATTGATAAAAAATTTGTGCCGACGCCGCCCGTCAAATCACCATCAAAGGGATGGCGAACAATTTCAGTAATGATCAGGCCATTCGGCAATACATCCATAAAGTTTAATCCTGTTTGAGTAATCGAAGAATTATTCGCAATTTTAAAAACATAGGTAACTTCATCACAGGGTAAGGCGACTTTTGGGATGACACTTTTTTGAATTTCAACAGAGTAGGGACAGGAGCAGGCGTCTTTACCGCCAGCTTCCGGGCCAAATGCTTCAACAGTAATTGCACCAGTTACTTTATCAATTTTGAAAAAAGTGTCGGATACATCTTCACCAATCCGTCGTCCGTATCCATACAAGTCGCCAAAGGCATCAATAAAAATAGCCCCCATGTCATCAGCTATATCGGAAGGAGGATAAAACGCCTCGTCGAAACTGCCCGTATTGGGATTCACTTTTATCAAACGATTTGCATGACCATCAAAGGCGTAAACATCCTCGGTCTCTGTATCAAAAACAATGTCAGCAATAAAAAGTTCTGCCTCCTCGGCATTTGGAATAGAGGCTACTTGAGTGGAAAAATTATCGAGGTTTATACGCGCCAAACCGACGGTATTAGAAGTTGTTTCGTGCGTACCTAGAACAAATAAATATTGACCATCGGGGCTAACGTCACCGGCCCAATAGTGAAGCTCAGGATTCAAGTTGGGAATTGTGGCTAGAATTGTTGCTTCACCAGCAGCATTAATTCTGGCAACCTGATTACCAAATGCAATACCATAAATAAAATTGTCAGTAGACCGAAATCCTACAGAATTGACAAAAAAACCGCTACCACCAGGACCTATTGGATTAAAGGTCACTTCATGGTCAACTTCAGAAATGTGTATGCGATAAAATCCATTAACACCATCAAATCCAATGGAAAGAAAGTAGTCGCCATTGCAATCAGTAGGTTGCGCTAAGATTGCAAGATGTCCAAGCAAGACAAACATAAATATTAGTTTTTTCATTAGCTTATTAATTGTGTTAATGATCTAAATTTCATCAAGCAAGAGGACACGATCATTTGTCTGACATTTATAAATATACATCAAAAAAAACAATTCCTTCAACACAATGTTATTAAAATTTGTATTTTAACACTATATTAATGATCAAAGCGAGCAACTGGAGTGGGAGTTTGAGGCTGTTGAATTGCTATAAGACTACAAAATTATTATTTCTGAAATAAGAAACGTATATTAACTAGACCAGCACACCATTTCTTGATTACTTTACGTTTGACTTTTTTCAAAAAACCTAAAACATCTATCTATGACTTTAAGAGTTTTGTCCATAACCTATTTCTTTTTGCTGATAGCAACGAACATTTTTAGTCAGTCCACCTTCATCCACGTCGATCAATTTGGTTATCTTCCATCTGCGGATAAAGTAGCTGTATTAAGTGATCCGATCACCGGTTACAATTCTGCGGAAAGTTACACCCCTCCTTCTATGATTGAACTTCGCGATGCCAATTCAAATTCCGTTGTGTTCTCTGCAACACCTACGGCTTGGAACTCAGGAGCGACACAAGCGGAGTCCGGTGACAGAGGATGGTGGTTTGACTTTTCAAGCGTCACCACTCCCGGCAGTTACTACGTACACGACACCTCCAATGATGAAAGCTCTGCGGTCTTTGAAATTAATCCTGAGATTTACAACGACATTTTAAAAGCAGCGGGCCGAATGTATTTTTACAACCGCTGTGGCCTCGAAAAAACGGCAGCCAATGCTGGTACAAATTGGGCTGATGGGATTTCGTTTACACAAGATCAAAACACTCGCTTCATTGAAGCCCCCAATAACACGGCACTTGAAAAAGATATGAGTGGCGGTTGGTTTGATGCAGGTGATTACAACAAGTACGTCACTTTTGCACATAGCGCTATTCACAACTTACTTTGGGCTTATCAGGAAAATCCAACAAATTTTAGTGACGACTGGAACATCCCCGAATCCGGAAATGGGATACCTGACATGATTGATGAAATAAAATGGGAGCTGGATTTTTTATTAAAAATGACCAACGCAGATGGCAGCGTCCATATTAAAATGGGCTCGCAAAATTACACCGAAAATACAGCCGCTCCTCCCAGCGCAAATAATGACACCCGATACTATGGGCCAACTTGTACCGCTGCATCTATTGCCATAGCTGGCATGTTCTCACACGCCGCAAAAGTGTTTGAAGAATTTCCTTCACTCAGCACTTACGCACAAACACTGGAAACAAATGCAGCAACTACCTGGACCTATGCCCTTACTCACCTCAACAACAACACCCTTGAGTTTGCTTGCGACAACGGCAGTATCGTAGCCGGTGACGCAGATTGGGACGAAGAGGAACAACGCCACCATGCCATCACTGCTGCCGTTCATTTATTTGATTTAACGGGTAGCGCCAGCTATAATCAATACATCGTCGACAACGTGAGCGATAGCCGTCCGATGGGAGCTTACAGCCTTTGGGATAACTACAACCTCAATGCCGTAGATGCACTGTTACTTTATAGCACGATTGGCGGTGCTGACGCGACGCTTTCTTCGGATATCATCAACGAGGCCACTATAGCTGTCACCAACAATTGGAATAATTATTTTGGCTGGAGCAACACCACTGATCTCTATCGTGCCTTTATCCCCAACTGGAGTTACCACTGGGGAAGCAACAGCCCGAAGGCTGCCTTTGGTGCGCTGAATAATGTGATGATTAAGTATGGTATCGATCCGGGTTCTGCTGCAAGTTTCGAACAGCGCGCAGCAGAGCAGTTACATTATTTCCATGGCGTCAACCCATTGGGAGTCGTGTATCTGTCCAATATGTCTGACTACGGTGCAGAGCGCAGTCTCAACGAAGTTTATCACACCTGGTTTGCAGATGGATCCGATTGGGACAACGCAGAAACCTCGCCCTACGGTCCTGCTCCAGGTTTCGTTCCCGGCGGACCCAACAGTAGCTATGCAGCTGATATGTCCTTAACGCCACCCTACAACCAACCCTTACAAAAAAGCTATCTCGACTGGAATACCAGCTTCCCTCAGGATTCCTGGGAAGTCACCGAACCTGCCATTTATTATCAGGCGTACTACCTCCGGCTTTTGTCAGCCTTCAGCGAGCCCATTGTACTTCCGGTAGAATGGCTCAGCAATCCGCAAGCCTACCTGCGCGGTGAGCATGTAGTGGTCGAGTGGTTCACCTCCACCGAATGGTTTAATGAAAAATTTGTAGTACAACACAGCCTTGATGGCGCCCGCTTTGAGGCATTGGGTTCCGTTTCCGGAAACGGTAACACTCAACTCGAAAACGCATATGAATACACGCACAAAAACGCGCCGATTGGCATCAACTATTATCGCATCAAACAAGTTGATTACGATGGTGCTTTCCAATATAGTCCGGTCGTTTCTGTTGTGATTGACTCGGGGTCAAAAATTAGTTTATACCCAAATCCTGCTGAAACGTTTTTCACCATTGAAGGGCCCTGGGCGGCATACAATGTGCAGGTTTCTGATGTACATGGTACGACTTTGCAAAGCTTTCAGTTTGCGGGAGAGAATATGCAGGTGGATATTAGCCGTTTGCCAAAAGGTGTATATAGTGTGAGCATTGGGGATGATCGGAATGGGGTTTCTTTGATTCGGCAATTGGTGGTAAAATAGCAATGGAAATGGCAATGTTTCCCTCGACCGTGGGGCCCGAATCATTACATCTCAGCTCGGCAATCCCTCTGATTTGGTAAACCAAAGGGAGTGCTTACCGATCTTTTAAACGCGGAACCAGTCCCAACACCTCCTCCGCAAAGCTATAAGTAGCCGCCTCAACCGCCGCCATATCCTGACAATACAAATCAGATGGAATCACATGGGTGCCAACATCCGCAAGAGGCGCAAGTCGTTTTTGATTGTCCGGAACTAAGCTGGTTGATACATGAAATTTTTTGATGGCATCAATAGAAATGATCTTGTCATGCTGCTCTTCATTTTTGTAATAGTATGCGAGCAAATAAGGTGTTTCTACTTTTTTGAAAGTGGCAGGAGTCATGGTGGACTGGATCAGGGATTTGAGGCAGATCAGACCTTCGACTTTGTATTCTACTGTCGTGTATTGCGCGCGAGGAGTACCGATAAGGCTGGATATGGTACGGCGTTCGCCAACTAAGTAGCGGGCGATTTGGAGTCCCCAGTTTTTTGTCAGCATGTCAGAACGCGGGTCGGCTAAATCAAAATTTGGTGAATACATGATATGTCCGTAAAAAATTTTTGGGTTTTCTGCTGCTAAATAATTTCCTAAAGTGCTACCTGTGGAGCAGGACATTAATATCAGGGTATCACCCAATAAGCGAGCGACGGAGATGGCTTCCTTTGCAGAATCAATTAAATCTTTGGGGGTCAGATCGACAAAAGCATCTTTGTTTTTGATGCCGTGACCGGCGAGGCGGGGAATGTATAAATTGCATCCGTAGCGCTTTGCAAAATTGGTATGCGTAGGATCCCCTTCCATTGGGCTGGCAGAAAATCCGTGTAAATAAAGTATCGCGTAATTGGTTTTACGTAAGCTATCTGCCCAGATAATTCGGGATGCGTTGTTGGGTTTTAGCCCCACTATTTTTGACTCTCGTTGAGCGACGTAAGGGTCCAACTCATCTAAAGGAATAGCTAAACGAAAAATATCTGCATTGAAATCCGGATAGTCGGGCTTGGGGCCAAAGATGTAAGCGATGACTAAAAGGATGAGTAGTATCCCGATTGCTTTGAGGAGGGCTTTTAGAAATTTCATCTGAGAACCTTGGCTTTTTTAATTTAAAGACCAGAACACGTTTACTAAACTTTTAAAGTTTAGTAACGTACATAGCGCGCCTACCGCTTCTTCTTCCACCCACCTTTACGACCTTTGCGATCCTCACGAAACTTGCGTTTACTGGTAGCAATCTTTCGCTCGTTAAGCGCCACACGTTTATTGTGTTTCTTTTTATCACTGATCAGCTTTTCGATCAAATCTTCGCGACCTAGCTTTGTTAGCTTTTCGCGAATCGCATGATAGTTTTCACGCTTGTGCCAGAAGAAGAACAGATGTTGGTTTCTTTTTTCGTTTTTAGATTTTGCGGTGTAAACCGGCTTCAGGGTGTAAGGGTGTAAACCCGTGTAGTAAGCTACTGTTGCCACGGTCATTGGGGTAGGAGTGAAATCCTGTACCTGTTCCAGTTTGAAACCCATTTCTTTGGTTTCGGAAGCCAGGTTGGCCATTTCCTCCTCGGTTGATCCTGGATGAGAAGAAATAAAATATGGAATCAATGGTTGATTCAGGCCGTGCTTTTTATTGATTTTTTCAAACTTCTTTTTAAACGCATGAAAATGTTTAAACGAAGGTTTTCGCATCATCTTCAAGGTCTCATCGGAAGTGTGTTCCGGAGCTACTTTCAATCGACCGCTTACGTGATTACAAACAACCTGCTCCATATATTCATCCAGTGAACCGTCATTGTTTTTGTTGTAACTATCTACCAACAAATCGTAGCGGATACCAGAACCGATAAATGCTTTTTTCACTTCAGGATGTGCATCTACTTTTTTGTAAATCTCTGTCATTGGCTTGTGAGAGGTATCGAGATTGCTACAAATAACCGGATGAATGCAGCTCGGGCTAACACAACGATCACAAATCGACTGTACCTTTCCTTTCATCTTGTACATGTTGGCCGAGGGACCACCAAGATCGCTAATATAGCCTTTGAAGTCCGGCATTTGGGTAACCGCCTCCACCTCTTTCAAAATGGAATCTTCTGATCTACTGGCAATAAACTTACCTTGATGCGCTGAGATGGTGCAGAAGCTACAGCCCCCGAAACATCCACGGTGCATATTGATCGAAAAACGAATCATTTCATAAGCCGGCATGGCACCACGTTTTTCATATTTGGGATGCGGGGTTCTGGTATAAGGTAAATCGAATGAGGTATCAATCTCATTTTCCGTCATAGGTGGATAGGGCGGATTGACGATTAACTTCTGGTCATCAACTGACTGAATCAATCGCCGGGCATTTACTTTGTTGGATTCCTGTTCGATGTGTTTGAAGTTGGCAGCGAAAGAGCGCTTGTCACGCAAACACCTTTCATGTGAGGCCAATTCCAAGTCTTCCCATTTCTTGACAACAGGCAGCGGCTTGTCTGCCGGATGCAAGACGGCTGTTTGAGGAATTGTTTTCAGGGAACTGAAGGGCACACCTTTTCCGAGCAAGCGTACAATTTCCCGCAAAGGCATTTCTCCCATTCCCCAAACCAACATATCAGCCCCACTCTCAGAGAGAATATTTTTAAACAACTGATCTTTCCAATAATCATAATGAGTCACTCGACGAAGTGAAGCTTCAATACCACCGAGCAATACAGGTACATCCGGATAAAGTTGTTTGAGTATTTTAGAATAAACGGTCACGGCATAGTCTGGCCGGTAACCCGCATCCCCCCCGGGCGTGTAGGCATCGGTTGAACGACGACGCTTTGAGGCGGTATAATGATTGACCATCGAGTCCATACAGCCGGAGGTTACTCCAAAAAAGAGACGCGGTTTGCCCATCTTTTTGAAGTCCCGCAGGTCATCTCTCCAGTTGGGCTGAGGGACAATTCCGATCCTAAGGCCTTCACTTTCGATGATACGGGCAATCACAGCAGTTCCAAATGCAGGATGGTCAACATAGGCATCGCCAGATATCAGGATGACATCCAGTTGTTCCCAACCACGCATGTCTACTTCTTTTTGAGTGATTGGCAGCCAATCTGATAAAGGTCTTTTTTCATTCATTAGACCACAAAGTTAAGGTATTTTCCTTTAGAAGTCGATCAAGGGGAACAGCTAAGGTGGCAGACGTTTAACTTTTATTCAATTTATAAGGGAATTACTCACTCATAATCTGCACTTCTCGTTCAATTTTCTATTAAAAACAAACATTTTTCATGAAATTACTTACTTAAAGGAGGTATAAACCTAGATATTCCAACTTTGTTTTATCTTTGTTTTAGGTTCCAAACAAATAAGTTGTTTTAAACTCAGGTTTCAGTATTCGCCCCAAGAAAAAAATGATCCGACTTATACTAATAGGTTTGCTTCTGAATTCGTGCTTATCATTACACGCTCAAACCGCCGAGATTGATAGTCTAGAAATTGTGCTTAATGGTACCAGTGACCAGGATAAGCGTGTCCCCCTCTTGCTCCAACTCTCCCAACTTACAAGTACTCAATTTTCTGAAAAAAAATGTGCTTACATACGTGAAGCTTACGAGCTTTCTAAAGCAAGTGGCCAGGACGAACATCTTATGGAGGCCTATTTAAGAATGGGAAGTGTTGCTATTTCGATACTTCGAAATAACGAACTGGCTTTAAGTTATTCCGATTCATCTATGGCAATTGCTCAACAATTAAATGACAGCCTCTTCATCGCTAAAAATCTAGCTTTTCTGGGAAACATCACCTATGCGATAGACAGAACAAAAGATGGAAGTAAAAAAGCAAAATCATATTTCAACAAGGCGCTGCCCATTTACAAATCCATTTCTAATGAAAAAGGAATAGCTAGCTGTTTGATTAATTTAAGCCTTCATGAAAGACGTACCAGACAGGTTGACCATGCGATGGACCTGGCCCGGCAAGCACTCGATATTGGCATTAAATTAAATGATCCACTCCTTATTGTAAACGCCAAAATCCAAATTGCTACATGCCTGCAAACAAAAGGTAAGCACGAAGAGGTACTAGCAAGCTGTGAAAGTGCATTGACCGTTGCTCAACAAAATGACCTAAAAGAAAAACAAGCCAGGATCTATAATTTAATGGGCATCGTTCTAAACAGAATACCCGACTACGATCTGGCTATTGAAAAACTTAATAAAGCCATTGAAATAAACGAACTACTTAAAGATACTTCAGCACTTGGCGGTAACTTAACGAACTTAGGCGTTTCTTATAGTCGAAAAGGTAGTTACGACAAATCACTTGAAACTTATTTCAAGGCTGTAGAATATCTTGAATCTCAAAATAACTCCAGAGCTGCCAGCAATGCCTATACCAACATTGGAAAAAATTACAAACAACTAAAGGAGTATGACCGGGCATTGGAATACTACGACCGTTCCTTAAAAATAAAGCTTAAGAAAGACGATGAAGAAGGTGCAGGTCGCGTCTACAACAATATGGGAACAACCTGTTATGAACTTGGCGAATACGATCGGGCGCTTGCGTATTACTTTAAGTCATTGGAGCTTCACAAAAAAACGAAATACAAAAACAGCCAGGGCATTTCTATGGTTAATATCGGAGAGGCTTATATGAAAAAACAATCCTTCTCCAAAGCCCTGGATTTTAGCTACCGCTCACTTGACATCTTTAATGAAGTCGGCAACAAAAGTGCGATGTCCTCTTCCCTCCAAATCATAGCAGAAACTTATATGGAGATGAAAAAATATCCGGAACAGGCTTCCTTGTCACAGCTTCCAAACAAGAGCACTTTCGAGATTGAAAACATGTTGCTTCGCGCAAAAGACTTGGCAGAAGCTTCCAATCGATTTACAGAATTACGAAATGTCTACACCACCCTTGTTGAATTTTATCGAAATACAGAGGTGAAGCGCGCTTTAGTTTATCAGGATAAACTGATGGCCATCAGGGATAGTATTTATCAATCAGACAAGCTGACGGCTGTCGCCGAAATGCAAACGCGTTTTGACCTGAGCAATAAGGAAAAAGAAAATCTATTTTTGAAAGAGACCAATGACCTGGTTAAGTCCCGCAACAAGTTGTTCCTCATAATAGCCGTTAGCTTATTTGGATTTCTGATTGCAGGTAGTATTTTTTACAAGCAATTGAATAACGTTAAAGAAAAACTGGAAGTCCAAAATACCACCATTGAAGACCAAAACAATCAGCTAACCAGTCTTAACCAAACGAAAGATCGCTTTTTTGGCATCATAGCCCATGACCTCAAAAGCCCATTGATAGCCATGCAGGGATTGGGCAAACGCATCAACTTTCTTTTACAAAAAAATGACCAGGAACAACTACTCGCGCTGGGGGAGCAGGTAGACAATACTTCTACCAAACTAAATAATTTGCTCGACAATTTACTAAACTGGGCTTCTATCCAAACAGGAGACATTCCTTATCATCCGCAGCTACTTAACTTGTTAGACACTGGAGAAGACGTTGTTTCTATTTTTGAAAACAATGCTGTTGCAAAAGGTGTAAAGTTAGAAATGGATATTGCCGATGACTTACAAATATTTGCTGATGAGCAAGCTGTCAATACCATACTAAGAAATCTGATCAGCAATGCCCTGAAATTTACGCCCAATGAAGGAACCGTATCCTTGCAAGCCGTTCAAAAAAAAGGTAAAATACTCATCATAATAAAAGATACCGGAGAAGGGATTGACCCTGATCGGCTTGAAAATTTATTTACACTTGACAAGCAAAGCACGCTTGGCACCGCAGGTGAAAAAGGAACCGGACTGGGACTTGTTCTTTGCAAAGAACTAATAGAGATGAATAATGGAGCACTAAATGTTTACAGTACCAGAGGAGTCGGATCTTCCTTTCAGTTTTCATTACCCATAAAAAAACTACTTAATTAATATTTTCCTTCCATGGCAAAAATTAAAGTCCTGATTGTAGAAGACGAACCCTTATATGCGGGGCAGCTGGAAATGCTGGTACTCGAGCTAGGCTATTTGCCGTTAGCCAAAGTAAGCACAGGAGACATGGCCATAGATATGGTACAAGCTACTCAACCTGATTTGCTACTAATGGACATAAATATTGATGGCGATAAGGATGGGATTGAAACGGCAGCGATTATTCATAAAACGATCATGATCCCTGTTATTTTCATTACCTCTATGCAGGATGACGCTACGTTTGAACGTGCCAAGTCGGCTTCTCCATATGCGTTCATTACCAAACCATTTAGTGCTAAAAAATTGCAGCGAACCATCGAATTGGCTATTACCAGAATGCAACCACAACAAGAAAATAGCACGGGTTGGTCTGACGATATTCTTGTCAAAGACAGTTTTTATATCAAAGTAAAAAATACGCTGGAAAAAGTAACGCTTACCGATATTCAATGGATAGAAGTGGTCAATAGGGACTGTATCATGCATACTATTGAAAAGCCGCTTACCGTTCGCACCTCACTTACAGAACTGATGGCCAAACTGCCTGAGTCGATTTTCCTACAGGTTCATCGCAGTTTTATTGTTAATATAAAGCACATTGGATCGGTCGATTTGACCAACAATCGCATCATGATAAAAGGCAATCCGATTCCCATCAGCAAGGCTCATAAGGATAATATTCTTGAAAAACTGCAGATTTTGTAATAAAATTGACGGTTTGCCACCCGTAAATCAAATTTCTTTACTACAAAAAACAGGCTATCCACATCAAAATGTAGTGCATCCGCAACAGCTCTATTGTACGAAAAAAAGAATAGTTGCATCTTGTTTCAACTAAATAGTAGGAAACTATCATTTAGTTAAGGAAAGAAAGACTAATACTTGAAAGACTAATACTTGATTTTAAAAGTCAGGTTAGCCTTCCAACCCCACCTGGGAAATGATCATCCAAAGTTGATTCAGAAAACCCGGGTAACTAAATACGAGCGGATTCTAAAACCTGAATAGTGAGGCAGTTCCGGTGTTACAACTGGAATTGCCCATTTTTACAAAAACTGATAACCCCAAAAAGCTATCAGCTTCGTGATTTGTTTCATGAGGCTGGTTCTTTTCTTACCACAGTCGAATTCCAAATTACATTTTAAATGCTTCTTTTGAAATTGCTTTTCGTGTAACTATTCAGTGGCTCAATTGATGAATTCGGGATAGATGCTTAAAGTCATTCAAATCAGACGTTCATAAAAGACGAGCTGAACAGTTAAGGTTCTATAAGAAATAGTTAGAAAACTACCTTGTTTTTTGTCTTTATTCTTCCTCTATTTCAAAAATGAAGGTCAACTTACCACACTGCTTATCAGGTGCCGTGTAATCTTTTTCAAATCGGTACTGCTGTGCTATGTCCATTGCTTTGCGAATTACAGACATCGTTTTAATGGAAGAAACTCCTTTATTAAATTTAGAGTACACCACTCGTCCCTCTCTGTTTACACAAAGGTCAATAACGATCTTACCTTCTTCTTTGGTCACACTTTTCACATCAGCTCTGTAAATTACTTTTCTGTTGAAAAGTCCGTCACCAGGAAAATCTCCTACTTTCGTTCCTCTATCGGTTTTACCTTTAGTAGCATCCTTCCCATTCTCAGCGGCTTCTCCACCACCACTATTTGACTTGGTCTCTTTTCCTTCTTGCTTCTCAGCACCTGTTTTACCCCTACTATTGGGCTTTGTTTTAGCCTTTGTATTGGTCTTCTTCTTTGGTTTCGTCTTAGCAGGCGCCTTAGGCTTAGGATCAGGCTTTGTCTCCACAGGTTTTTTATTTCTGATTGGAGGAACCCTCATCTTTTTCTTTGGTTTAGTTGGGCTCGTGCGTACAGGCGGATTCGGCTTAGTCGTCGTTATCACCGGTGCCCGCTGAGGAGTGGGCTCAGGTTTTGGCTCAGGCTTTACCTCTTCCACTACTGGTTCAGGAGTAGGTTCTTCGACAACCTCTTCCTTCACTTCCGCTGCTACTTTTTTCTGAGGAGCCTCTTTTTCTTTTTTATCTCCTTCCGCAGATTTTTCAGAAGAGCTCTTGAAGTCAGTGAACTGAACTTCAACAAATTTTGGTGGCTCCGGATCTGGCGTTTCAAACGTCAGGAACGGATAAAGAGCTAACAATACGATGATTGTGTTGAATGCTACGGAAAAGGTAAAACCCTTTCGGCGATTCTTCTTTTCATTTATTGATACTGTGTTACTCATCTTCTAAAAATTTTGGTGTTCTAAAATAATCCCAAATTATATAAGGGCATTAACGCATTTGCTATAAGACAATATTGCACATTCCAAACAAAAGATACCGTTAAGGGTCTCTTAATATTATGAAAGGAAAGTTTAAAGTGTGCTGTAAAAGCTACACTAAGTCTGTTCTACTGAGTGGGCTCAAATAGCCTTTTAACCACTGACTATCAGTTAGTTACTAAATATTAATCGCTATTGTTAAAAATCTCATCCGGAGCAGTTTTAAAGTCCTGAAACATGAGTCACCCCATAAGTAAAATGTACACGCTTCCATTCAAGAGCGAGTTGCTTTGAATTTGCCTTTTGCACAATAAAAAAGTGCAAGCGCAAGAATCAAGTGCAAATTCAAAGCCTACTAACGCATTAGCTCGCGTACTGAGCGCTTTGAACTTGATACTTGCTCTTGCTCTTGCTCTT
>Ga0114957_1002099_pt1 | contig 19828 bp, 27 predicted proteins | sample BantaG_FD_87175 | JGI IMG/M metagenome (GOLD analysis project Ga0114957, IMG submission 87175) | Marine algal microbial communities from Bantry Bay, Ireland - BantryBay_4 metaG | ecosystem: Host-associated > Algae > Red algae > Unclassified | place: Bantry Bay, Ireland | collected 2014-11-21 | reverse complement strand
CCCCCCCTGACGTGCTGATCTGGATCTGCAGTGTCAGCCCGACTTAGCTCCAATGCTGCAATTTGACTGGACGGTTGGGAGAGAGAAAGAGGTCTTCTTGTCTCTGTCACAGCAGAAAGACACACGAGCACCATTGCCGCTACGCTGTCCTGTGCCGAAAACTGCTACGAGAAAGAGAGAGAAGAATTTATTCTGCTGGTTGTACATATAAAAGATTTCTCATTAACGCACTCGGGCTGCCAATGCCAGGTTGCCAAAGTTGTAGCGGGTGTGTCGGCTGCAAAACGCTGGTGGCGGCACCAGCAGGTAGAGGCCACAGTACAGCAGGGCGGGCGCACGGCGCGGTGGTGCGGAGGGCCGCAGTAGGGGCGGAGAGCCATTGGGCAAGCGGGCCAGCGGGAATGGGCACCAGCGGGGAGGGATGCACGCAGGGAGGTACACCAGCGGAAAGGGGCACCAGTGGCGACAGGGACCCGCAGGGCTGGTCGCCAGCGGAAAGGCGTTCAGCGGGGAGAGGATGCCCACCAGCAAGGAACCCCGCTCGCAGCGAAGCGCGCCAGTGGGAAGTGCCAACGAGGGAGGGGCGCTGGCGGAAATCGCAGACGGGGAGAGGCGCTGGAGGGCGGAAATCGACAGCGGGAAGAGGCGCTGGTCAGCGGGAAGAGACAACGGGAAGGTGCGCCGACGGGGAGGCCTGACGGACGGGAGGGGCGCGGGCAGGGAAGAGCGCCGGCGGGGATGCGCGCCGGTCGAGAATAGCGCCAGCAAGAACGACATGCAGTCGAAAGAGAGGCCAGGAAGGAGGGACAGTTGTAGGGAGGGACACTACCGGCGAGGGACACAACCAGGAAAGTACGCCAGTGACGAGCAGCACCACCTGCGAGCGGCGCCAGAGAGCAGCCGCGTCAGCGTGGAGAGGCGCCAGCGGGGAGAGGCATTAGCGGGGAGGGCTGATTTCGAGCAGGCATGTCATTGGGGAGGAACTCATCGGGGAAGCTTGTCGTGGCCGGAGCGACGGCATCGCGGAGCGACGACGACGCTGGCGCAGGCTGCAAGCGGCGGACTCAATAGACCTTGTAGCTACTAGCAGATCTGTTAACGCGAAGACTTCATCCAGAACAGTTATGGTGCTTTGCTAGAATTTGCCATGTTAGCTCGACGGATTGTTTGCCCAAAGCCGACTGGGGGGTGTGACCCCCCCTCTCCAGAGCCGTAAAAACAGGGTTGAAGTGGCCGCTCCCGATCATCGCGTGCATGTCGGCAGTTCGAAAAGGGCGCGATCGAGATAATTGTGCAAAAAGAATGGTCACGTGGCGAGTCGAGGCGAGTGGGGCACCCCCACAGGCCGCATCAGAGGACCGTTTTTATTGTTCCGATGGCCGGCGTGAAATGAAGGAGGAAACCCGTCGCCGTCTGATGAATCGAAATCCCATATTCTTACTAGCACCCCTCCACAGGCCCCCTGAAGGGATGCTGCGCCCTAATGACGAGATCGGGTTCGGTGGAACGCGCCCCGACAGGTGAAATGAGCATGCAAACCGGCGTGGCTGACAGAGCATGTTCGACTGGTTTCGCCTTCGCCGCTGTCAGCTGGTATCGTATACTTGCGCATCATTGGCTGTCGCCTCTGTCGAGAATCAGGTCATGAAAATTGGCCCACTGAAAGCGCTGCTGCCGCCGTCGAGAGATTGAGCTCTTTCACCGTCTTCCTTCATCGACCACAGCATCTTTGATCTCTGGCATGTTCATGCAACGACGTCAGCCATGGGCAGTACCACAGAAACAAGAAGCAGTGCTGTCGTCCCTGCGCACTCGAGCAGACAGGCACACGACATGGACCTCTTGGTGCAACTCGGAGCCGCACATCCGTGTCCTCTCCTCCTGTCTTGGTGCTGGACGTCGAGCGCTGCTGTTTCCGCCAAGTCCCGTACTCTACGATGGGGTCACCGCGTACGAGGCGCGAACCCCGCTGTGGTCTGTGCCCGCCGACCACGCGCACGGGCGGCATTCTTCCTTCCCCACTCATGGGGCCTTACAACATGGCAACGGGAAGCAACCGACGTACCTTTGTTCATCAAATCTGCGCGCTGTGGGCTCCCGAGGTATACACCGAAGAGCAGGGCTCCCTTCGTAACGTCATGCAGGCATACCGCCGTGGACGTCACATGCGGTGCACGTCGTGTGGGTCTCTCGGAGCGACCGTGGGGTGTCAAGTCAACTCCTGCCAAAGAGTGTTCCACTTTCTATGTCTCCAACGCGGCCGGTGTGCCTTTGTCCAGGCGCGTTACGCCGCGTGGTGCAGCCGCCACGTCTACATTATCGGCGACGAAGCGGACAAGGGCAATCTATCTGCCGAAGGACCTTCGCTCGACGACCAGGGGGAGCGGGACGGCACGGACGATGAAGAAGGCGATGAGGCGGAAGAGGGGGACGAGGGAGACAAGGGGGATGAGGGGAGCGAGGGGAACGAGGGGGACGAGGGGATTGAGGGGGACGATGGGGGCGAGGGGGACAACGGAGAGGAGGCAGGGGACAATGAGCTGGGCGGGCCTCGGGCGGACGTTGTGGACGCGTACGAGAGCGAGGGACAAGCGGTGTAGTACGATTCAAGAGAGCGAGAGTGCTGGAAAGCATCAGTTTATAATAACCAAGAGTCTTACATGGCCGCCCCCCCATACCACTGTCGTAAGAAGCCGCACCGGCTCTCCGCCGGGAGCTTTCACCGCGATGCCACCTTGACCGCCTCCCACGTCGCTCCCCGAGTGGCTGCACCACGACGACGTCGTGTGGATGTGGACGGCGCCCGCAGCGGGGTTGTTACGGCGCCGGCGTCGACGGTGACGAAGGCAGCAAGAGCGGCAAGGAGGCGCCGTCTCGTTGCGTGGGCCCGCACATAGAAATGGGGGTGGTGGCACGAGCGGCGGCGGTGGCGGCAGTGGAGTGAACATGCCAGCCTCCAACCCGCCTGGCAGCACGACGGGCACACCGCGTCAGAAAGACAAGCGGTCAGCCTGCTGAGATAGGCGGCGAGCAAGGCCCGTGGACGAGGCGGCGGCGAGCCCGACCCACGGCCGTCGGGAGGGGGAGGGGGAGAGGGTGACATCCGATGTCTCTGCAAGTGGTATGTCGGGAAAGCGGGGCGGGGTGCTCCCACTGCCACCACTGGCGGAGAGACACGAAGAGCGGCCGTCTCGTCGCGCTCATCGCAGCCGCTGCTGCTGCCGCTCTCGCCGCGTTGCCTGGCCATAGAAAACGCCGCCGTCGCCGACTGTGAGTGTAGCTCCTCACCGAGCCGTGCAACACGCGGCGGCGGCGGACGCGTGGTCCGCACCACTGCCCCCGCACCGCCACAAACTGTCCGGCCGATTGCCACCAGGATGTGTCGTCACCATCGGTCCTGTGCCACCGGCGGCACCCTGCGGGCAACGGCCGTCGCCTAGTGACGCGGGGCAGGGGCGAATGCGTCGACGGAGGCGCGGTAGTAGCACCGTGGGACGTGCTCAACAGGGACCACGGGGCGCAAGTCCCGCTCGCGGAGTGTCCACAGATGGATGTGGAGTCGACTGCGAGTCTGGGTCGGTCGTCTTTGCCGGGCAGTTCAGGCCGCCGGCGGCTGCAATCGCCACTGCGACGTCCGCACACACCCCTCCCCATCCCAACCCCATGTCACGCCCAGATGCTCAGCTCACCTTTCGAACGGTCTGCGAGACTGGCCACCAGGGCAGTAGGGGACGGACGGCCACCTTTGCCGAGACAGGCCGCGAGCCCGTCCTGGCTCGGCCGTGATCCGCACGCCTCGCCCATTCCGCTTTTCCCTCCACGGCAGCGACCAGCAAGCTGCAGGAATCTGCAGGAGTCTGACAAGCTGTCAACGTGGAGGAAATTTGTTGGCCGAAAAAGCAGTCGTGCACGAAGCAAAACCATTCCAGTTGCAGGTCTCTGCCACCAGCGTTGGCTCGTTGCTTCTTGGTTCCACATCGTCAAGCCGCGGTGACGGTGCGGTGTGTCTCTTCTGGATGTCATTGCGATGACCCCATGGCGGTGGCGTCTGCGTATGCTCTCCAAGCTGTTCCCCATCATGACAGTTCGTCGGTGTGGTACAGGCTCGAGACCTGCCGTGCCACCATTGCTTCAGCGCAGCGGCGCATGTGGCATCAGGTGACCCCCGCCCTGTCTTGGGCGGCTACGAAGTTGCCAGCAGTGCGGAGCGGGTGGAAACGGTCGGCCAGGAGAGACGGGAGCGGGGCGGACGGCATGTCGTGGGGAACTCCTCCGCCACCCCGTCACTGACCCACACACGGTGTCCGTAGGCCTCCGTTGTCCACTTGGTGACTCGTCGAAGGGCCCCGCGAGGCTGGAATTTGCGACGTTGATGAGATTGGCGCGTGGCGAGACGGAAGGCGTGGGAGCAGGGGAGGTAACGGAGGGCAGCGGCGTGATTGCTTGCAGGGGCACACCTCGGCCACGTCCCAGAACTGCGCCGGCGTAGGGTTGGGGGAGGGACAGCCGCCGCTTGCATGGGAACGCTCCCATGGAAGTTGGCACTCGCTTTGCGAATCCGCCCCCCAGTGGTCGGCACGCGCGTGCCACGCTCTGGCCTCACTCCCGTATCCTGCGGACGCCGCTCTCCCTCTTTCTTTCCGTGCCGCTGGGCACATGTTCCAAGCCCCACCCACCCCCTCCCCCTTCATTCATCTTTGACAGTCTGCAACAGTGTCGTCGACAGGAGGCCAGCGAGCGCGCAGACCCCCCATTGCTGCTTGATTGACCCCTCATCCACCACCATGGTGGCTGTCGTAGCCGCGGTTGCGGCCGCTGGCAGCGACGTCGGTGCGAGCCGCCGCCCTGCTCTGTTCACCCGACGCGGATGAGTGGCGTCGGCCACGTCTTGTGCGTACCGATCGGCGCCCCTAACGCGGGCGAATTCACCCGCCTCGGCGACGGCGTGGAGCGGCGGCGGGTCGTCGGCACTAGCATGGGTGTCGCTTCGGGCTTTGGCACGGACTTGGTCGTGTATTACGACACGCTGCTCGCCGGCGAGTCGGGCATGAAGCCCATTGAGGCATTCGACTGCGATGGCTTGGCGACGCGCTTTGTCGGGGCGCTTGAGCCGGGCGTTGTCGACTCACCTGGGAACGTGTGACTTTGTGTGGCGCCTCATCGGTAGCGATGGCGTACCGGCATCTCAGCGTGGAACAGGTGCAAGAGCCGATGGCGTGGCCGGAGGAGTCACGATGTCCATAGGCCATAGGCGTAGGCGCTGCCGCAGAGGCTCTAGTTTCGCCTCCACTCATCTCGTCAGTGCGCTGGTCGGTGCGTGGTTGCGCCACTACGTGGAGTTGCTTGTCGAAGGGGACATAGGCCAGGTGCATTCATCCTATTGCATAAGACAACCACAAAGTTCCCAGAGAAGCAACATAACCCTCGTCAGAGAAGCGTTGCGAAGCGGACGCGCCGTCAAAGCAGCAGCGCCGCCACCTTGTTAGCGACGCGTTCAAATTGACCCGCAATCTGCGCCAACGTCAACCTCCCGACGGCCGCCGCCATGAGTTGCATGGGCTTGTCCAGGTAGCGACCGTTGGAGTACACCAGGTCGCGCACGTGCTTCTTGAGCTCCGAAAAGACACCCTCGACAGGCTGCAAGTTAGGGGAGTACGCTGGCAGGCGGATGTGGTGGATGCCATTCTGCTGCATGAACTCATCGCCGGCCTCGTCGTGAATCCCCGCGTTGTCGTAGAGCACCACACAGGCGTCCGGCTGCAGCTCCCAGGGCAGGCCCGGTACGTACTTGTTCATCTTCATGTCCAGGCACTGCAAGAACAAGCGCCAGTCGTCTTACGTCTGCGCAGCCCCCAACACCACCGTCTGGGACCAGACGACCCCCATTGTCATAGATACAGCCATCATCGTACTCGTCTTGGGTACGGTGCGCGGGTCGCGGTCCAGCAGCTCACACCTTTCCCCCTTCATGGAGCGCCCATACTTGCGGTACACGTCTCCGCCGTCCGTGTGCGTCTCGTCGACGCTGACGAGGCAGCGCAGCGGCACCGCGTTCAGCATGAACGCAAATTCTCGCTGAGCAGCCTCGGAGCGCTCAAGAAATAACCTCTCGACGCGCTTGCGCGTGTACCCCAAGTGGCGAAGCACACGATACACTGTGGACGCGCTGACGTAGCGGTGGTCCACGTCAGGGTAGTGCGTCGACAGGGTGACGAGCAGGTCGACGTGGTCCCGCAGGAGAGCGGCTGGTTCCTCCTCGACGAGAAGCTTGACGGCGCGGAGCAGGTCCTCGTTGTGCACCGCCGCGTCCGCGTGCTTGTTGCGCAACTCAGGGTCCGGCCAGACGGACCCAGTCGCCAGGAGCGCACGCCTCCATCGGTCAATTGATTGTGTCGAACAGCCGACGAAAATGGCCACATCGTCGATGTCGTAGCCCTCGTCAAGGAGCCCCAGCGCATGGAGACGTTGCTCCTCGGAGAACATAGCGGCGAAGCAGTCCGCGTCGCACCTCTCGTCCCGGTGGGAGGCGTCGCCTCCTTCCCCACACGCGATGAGCGCGCCGTCGGCGACCTCGTTGATCACCTCGGCGGACGTGCGGGTGGGGGTGTCTGCGGTGACCGTCTCGGAAGCCGTGCAGTCCGTCAGGGTCGCCAAGTCGTGCGCGGGGTGCCCCAGCCCTGGGGCGGTCACACAGGCAAAGGTGTGGCGGTACCAGTGCCGACGGGACGGAGTTATCGGGAGGGGATAAGCTTGAACACGTCGTTGCAGCTCCCCATGGTCGGGAAGGGAGCCGTGGAAGGAGGGGGACTGTCCACGTCAGCCTCGATGGCGATGGCGGTTGGCGCCGCGGCACCGTGGGACACGCTGGGAGGAGATGGACTGGTTGGTCACTGACAGTCGCATCTCCGCAGCAGAGTTCGAGCCGCCCATTTTGTATCTCGCAGTCTGGACGGTCCAGTCTGGCGGTTTGCACATGTGGCCTCCCATGGCCTGGCCAACTGCACTGTTGCACGAAGGTACGAAAAACTTGGTCAGATTTGAGTCGTGCCGTTGACAGTACTGCAGAGCCCAAAGTCGTCTGAGCTGCTGGGGAGCACTTCTGTCCCGCAGAGTCCGCGCGCTCATCTGCCGAAGTCGCAGAGGGCTGCACTGCGCGGTGAATTGTCTCCACCGTAGACTCGCTTCGCCCGTTCCGCTCTGCTGAGCCATACGGCAGCTTGTCTCACAGACACGATAGCTTCGGGGTATCTGTATTCTTCATGGCGACAGGCGTGGGCGCCACGGTGTAATGGAGGACCTAGCGTGGGGACGGCTGTTTCCTGCGCAAAGAGAAACTGATGGCGACTGGGCTATATCTGTACGACGGGAAAGGCGACAGCCCGAGGTCCTCGCAAAGTGCGTCACTCTATGTGCGCTGCTTTGCCGCTCAGTGTCAGAGCACGAACCGGTGACAGTGCGCCCAGGTGCTCTTGAAGTTTTTGACACCGACAGTCGAGTTGTGCGCGAAGTCATCTCGCGTGTCATGCCGCCGTACGGACCCGTCAAGCGCAGTACAGACGCACAGGCACTGGCCTCGATCGGTCTCCGCGCGGCGCCTCCCCTGTTGTCACCCTCGCGCTCACAGAAAACCTGCTGCGCCGAAACGCCCTTTCCTGGTGGCCAACAAAAGGGCACCCAGAAAAACACGGCCAAAGACAGATTGACTCGGAAACGATCAAGCAGCCACTTGATGAACACTCCAATCGCGAATTCAGCCGACCCAACGACGTTCCCATCCATCGGAGCCTGCAGCTCCGTTCCTCAGGGAAGAGTGTAAGCATTCCGTGTGCATTTTGCTTGCGAGATCTGGAGTCTCCAGCACAGAATCCCCGGCGGAGAACCAGATATCCATTTTCGGCCACACGTTCGCCGCTCTGGGTCAGTCGGCGAGTCGCGCGTCCGCGTCGTCGTCGCGCCGCCGTTCACACCGCCGTCGTCGTCGGTTCGCCGTCGTCGTCGTCAGCCACCCCGTCGTAGCAGGCGCCCCCGTTGCTGCCCTCGTCTCTGGCGCCCCTGTCGTCGTCGGCACCCTCGTCGTCGGCTCGGTGTCGTCGTCGGCACCCACCCCGTCGTAGCAGGCGCCCCCGTTGTTGCTCTCGTGTTTGGCGCCCCTGTCGTCGTCGGCACCCTCGCCGTCCTCAATGCCCCCGTTGTCGTCGACGACGACGTCGAGTATGCCAGCGACGTCAAGCGCGTGTGCTCCGCTCCGCGTCGCATCCCCGCTGGTCCTTCCATCACCCGTGCGCCCGACCTTGCGTCACCCTACCTCATGACGGCGCGTCCCCGTCCCGGCTTCTGCCGTTTGTCAAGAGGTCTCTGCGACGCTTCGCCGCCCCTGCCGCCATGCCCGCGTGAGCGACACCCGTCATGGTGCCTCTTGTTTGCGTCGGCGGAGCCGCTGTTGCCCTCTTACCTCCTCGTAGGGTGGAGGCACGTGCCGACGGCCACGCCGTCCACGAGGTGAGCCTTGACGCCGCCCCAGACACCGCCCTCGATGTGTCCCTCGGCACGGCTGTGACCGTCATTTCTGGTGTGGGCGTAGACGGACGGGAAGGCGTCACCCGCCGGGTGGCGGCCGATACGTGGATGTAGGCGATGCGCAAAGCACTCGGAAGGCTGCAGAGGGCAGCGGTGACCATCGCCACCGCCTGGGTGGGAGGGGAAGGCGGCGGGAGGGCTATCTGTTTACAGAGAGTGCTGTCCGGGTGTTGGGCGCTGAGATTCGACGTGTCTTTTTGCCATGTTCAGCGCTCTCGGCAACTGCCCAACGGCGTGGTGGACACGTTTGTTAAGAGCCGATGATGAAGCAAAACGTTGCGGACGCAGTGTTGTTCGCTGCCTCACTTGAAAAGCATCATCATCAGATAGAGGGCGATGGATCCCCCTTCGGACCTGCCAAGACCATGAATGCTCGTGATGGCCGTCGTGGCTTGCAGTTCAAAGTCAGACTGATGAATGCGGCGGCAACAGACACTATGGCGACGTCGGTGGCTGCGACCTGTATCCTGCGCGATTGTTCGAGTTATTGGCGCACAGTGGAACGCCCCTCTGGAGGTAGGGGCTTCGATTGCGACGGCCAGGTCGGCATGCAGGAGCAGCGTCAAAGAAGTCACAACAGCGCATGACAAAGCGGTCACCCACCAGAAGGAAATCGAGTTCTGGGCAGCGGAAATGCCTTGCTGCGTGTGTCCCACGAGGGCTGGGACGGTATGCTGGCGTGCGAGGGACAGCGGTTACAGCGGCGAGGAAAGCTTGTGGCCTGCAACGATGCGCACCTTATAGCTGGACCGGGGCGTTCTCTGGTGTCGAGGTGAAGCGCAATTGTCCACGATGATTTAATGTGTGCAACGTCAGCAATGTCTCTCACTCGCTCCTGGTCTCGCTCCCCGCCGCCGCTTACCAGCACATGGTCCGGCCTCATAGTGCGCGGCCGAGGATGACTGAAATTGGTCAGAGCGCAGGGGTCTCAAGAAAGTGCTGCGCGTGAGTGAGCACGTGGTACCCCTTGCGGAAGATGAGCACGCGCCTGGGCACGGACATGCACTCCTTTACCACCCCGCATGAAGCACATTGTGGACAGGTACGACCAAGCAGAGGCAGAATGGAGACAACAAGAATGCCAACGAAGCAGCGCGACAAGATGAAGCAACAAAGAGGCGCGGTAGAAAAATAGGAGGGACAACACCAGAAAACCACACGGACGGAGCAGGCCGTGAAGCAGGTTGCGTACCAAAGGAGGGAGGTCACGAAAAGTCAATTAAGAAAGTGCTCCTCGACCTAACGAGGACACCTCCATGATCGTCTGGTGCCTACAAATCAGGGGTCTCGGCATGAGGGGTCCATGCAATGCAGAGCGGACGAGAAGAGGAAAATGCTCACAAAGAAATCTCGCACGTCATCATCCACCAGTACACGCGCTGCAGCTGCGGCCAGCAGCGACGCCTGCAGCCACGGTCCGTTACGCAACTAGGTCGTCCTGCCCGGCCCATGCAGCTTCCATAATCGTCGTAGCAGATCGTAGCAGCCGCCGCTGACGCGGCGGCCGTCGTCCAGGTCGACGATGACCACTGCAGGCATGTTGCCCACAGGCCCAATGGGTGACTGAGGTCGGCCGCACGTTGGGGCGGCCGCACGAAGGTGCCGTTGTCCGCTGCTCCGAGATTCCGATTTGCCCCATTTGGATCTCCTTGGAAGGGTCTCTACCGGCCATTTTGCAGTCCCAGATGCCGCAGGTCTTTGCGTCGCTTGCAGACCTCGCTTGGGAATGGCAGAGATGTCATGGGACTCGCCGCGGTGCTGAACCAGCCGATATCAGTATCAATTCAGGGAAGAATCCGCACTTGCATTCTCTCCCGAAGTCAAAAGTAGCCCAGCGCCTTCTCGTGAACGCGCCTCTGGCCGAAGCGAGCCGATGGCCAGAGCTTCCCTCTTCGCGAGCGGCGTGCGTGGCGACAACAGTCCATGGTACAAGATACAGACTTCCCGCTGCCTCTGTACGGTAAGAGCACCGCGTCTGTCACAATAGCCGCACACACTATGACCTCAGAGCTAAGGGACTTAGAGACCAGCTTCTACGCCGCACTTCTCAAAAGTCTTGGGAGCCGGATGGAGGACCCATTGTGCAACAACGTGAGTGCCGCGGCATGTTTGTCAAACTTCTGCGCTCTGAGACGTGCGAAAAAAGGTGCATGAATCGAACGCCCTTGAAATCGAACCCGGGATCAGCAGCTGTTCAGTTGTTCCCTTCGCTGTGTTTCGGCGCCGCCCTGGTTGGACTTGAAGGAACTTCTCGAGTCATCTGCACTTTGTACTTGTCGAAGAGTATGACAGGAGTGCTACGTTGGCAGCGGCCATCTCAGGACGGAGATTGCTTGACACTCTTCAATGCGAGTGCCAAACGACGAAGCCGCAGTGGCCACAAGGTGGAGAGAAAACTCCATGTTGCAGCACTTCTTCATCCTGGGCGGCGGCTGTTTCTGTCTCTTCCAAAAAGATCATCTCCCCCACCATGCACGGCGCTTGGACCTGGTGCAATGGCACCGACGGCATCCGGTGGCACGCGGACCGGGCGCGTGGGGCGGGGCGCGGCGGCCGACAACGACCACGTCGCGCCGCCGTGTTGTTGCGCCCTGCGCGTTGCGCCGCGCCACGCGCGGGTGCGGCCACTGGCGACGGCCCCACGCTAGGTACGCGACCGCTAGCCGTGGCCGCCTTTGAAGCAGCTGCCGGTCGGGGCGGGCGGCGGCGACGCGGCCGCCGTAGGCCACATCCGCCGCCGTGGCTGGCGGCGGCGACCAGCTCGAGGCGCTCGCCCGGCGGCGGCGGCGACGCCATTGACAGAGCGGCGCGCGGCCCCGCGGCTGGCGGTCAGTGGGGGGGGATGGCGTCGTCGCCGTTGGGGCGCCTCCCCGTACGTACCCGTGACGGCAGCGGCGCGTCTGCTGGTGGCGGCGGCGCGTCTGCTGGCGAAGGCGCGTGGGCGACGGCACGGGCGACCGGCGGCCTGGGGCGAGCGCCGCCGCCGCAGCGGCTGCCTGCCGGCGGGTGGCCACTAGCCAGCGACGGCGCGGCGGGGGGTGCCGCCGCCGACGCCGCCGCTGACGCTGCAGCGCGTTGCGTGTCCCCCTCGTGTGTGCTGGGTGGCCACGGACGCGCAACGGGTTGGGGCGCAGTCGGACACGCGCATCGCGCCTCCAGCAACGTTCACGTCAGTCGTGTCGCGCGCGTCGTCTGGTGGCGCGAAGCGGGGCGGCCGCTAGCCCTTGGGCGCTGAGTCGCTGTCTATGGCTGCGCCGGCCCGCCGCCGAGGCGGGCGGTGCCGCGGAGGGCGGCGGGGGTGTGCCCCCTTCGCCGCTGCCGCGTCTGCGGTTGCCATGAAGAGGGCGGCGCCGCCGCCGGCGACGGCAAGCCGCAATGCACGTCCGTGGCGCACCGGGTGGCGGCGGTGGGTGCGGCGGCGGCGGTGGGCGCGGAAGCCATCGGTAGCGCCATACGGTGCCGCAACGGCGGACGCGCAGACGCGGTCGGCGCAGCGCCGGCACAGCGTCGGCGTCGCGCCGCTGCGCGCAGTGGTCCCCCCCCCTTTGCGGGCGCATGACGACAGTGCCGCGGCTGGAGCCAGCAGCGGTCGCGGTGCGCCTGCCTTCGGAGAAGCGCGCCGGGCCGACACGGTGTCGGTGCGATCCGATGAGGTGGGGCTCGGGGGGGGGGGAGGAGGGTGCCCACGCAGCGGCGCCGCGGCGGTCGACGTCCGGCGTTGCCCGTGTGGGCGTCGGGTGCGCCCGAGACTGCTCGGGTCATGTGCACACCGCATCGCTCTCGTAAAAGAACAAAGTGGCTCTGACGACGTCAGTGTCTCTGTCCGGAACAGCAGGAACGGTGGACAGGCGCCTTTTCCGGTACACCCATGGGTTGCTGATGATAGCAATGCCGTATTTCATCTGGGGACCAGTGCGGCACACACGCCAGACCTTCAAGAGATGTTTGCATCTGCGCGACACCCGCGACACCCGCAGCAGGAAACGAGGGAGAAGCAGGACGCCTGTGTCTTACCGACAACGGACTGCATACGCGGTACGTGCGGCATCAAAGACGAGCGCATACCACGCAGGAGAACGCAAGACAGCTGAAAGACTATGCCGAAACAGTCTGCCACATAGAAGGCAAAGACTAGAGACTGTCCTATCCAGAACGGACGGCCGCCGCGGTACGTGTGGCATCGAAAAAGGCGGATACTGAACAGGAGAACAACCGACGGCACTACACCGATGCCGATACGGTCTACTATAAGCTCTCAAAGCCCAGAGAATCGCGCGGTGCAACAAGTACCTGAGGGGAGCGGCATCTACAAGCCGACCCAAACACAGCAGTTTTCCCAAGGCGGCAGCCTCATCGCATGCGCCGCAGGAAGCGCAGCACGCGACACTCAGTCGCATACGGAAGGTCGCCTCGGTGGTTGCGTCGGGAAAAGGTCATGATGGCGGCAGCGACGAGCTGGATGTCCTCCTCCACTGCGACGATTCCGACGATGTTGCCTTCAATAGCAGCCATGGTGAAGGTCGTATTGAGCTCCAGTTGCCGTCCTGGCGACAAGAGCGCCCCGGCAAATGCGGCAATTGCGGCGCCGACCTGATGGGGCGTAAAAGAGCGAAACGCCGCGGGAGAGGGAGCTCCACCAAAGTCTTCCGACGCCGTCGGTGGAGGAGACGGACCAGCAGCGCCCAGAGCCGGTGGGAAGGTTGAGCCGACGTGAGCCGCCGTAGGCGGTGGACGCCGACTGCCAGCACTTAAAAACAGTCGGCGGGCCGCATGCTCGTGAGCCTGTGCAGGGGGAGCACCCGACAACTTGTGCGTTCCTTCAAGAGCCACACGGCACGCTTCTGCCGTCACATGAGCACCAGCAGCCGGCGACGTTGACGGAGGATACCACGACAGCGCCGGCAGCCGGCCAATGGCGGATGCCGAGCCACGGCTGTCCCACTCGCGGAGCGGAGGGAGGGTACCTGTCGTCGCCATCGGCAGAGGCGCACGCCCCGACGGTGGCACCGGTAGCATCGACGACGGATTACGAGCGGCCGACAACGGAACGGGAAACGTAGCCCGAAAGACGTGACCTCCGCTGGCGGCACGCCTCGTCAACGCAATTGCGGTCGCGGCACGGTCAGCAAACGACGCGACCACCGGTTCGCCGCCACGTTCCGTCGCAGATCCCCGCTGCTGCGGCAGGGTCGGTGACGGCACCATCGGTGCAGGCGACGAAGCAAAGATGTTGTCACCGCCAGAGGCTACCACAGCCGCGGCGCCCGTATGCTCCGCCGGCCCCACCAACGTCGAGAGGGCGGCGACCGGCGAGGGCGTGGCCGCCAGTTGTGCCGTGACGGCCGACGGTCGCACAGTGTGGGGGGAACTCGAAGATGTGCCGCTCGTCTGCGTGTCGGACGGCGGTGGCTGTGGTAGAAGGACGCGCGACCGCGTCGGTGCCGTAGAATGGGAAGAGGAGGCCGACCTTGACGGGGAGTGCGCGCGACCAAATCGACCGAGTCGAGCTGGCTGCTGGTGACGCCTACTGCCGTGTCTTGCGGAGCGGCGTATCCCCGACCGTCTCACTGCCACGGACAGTCCACCCGCACGGCCAGCCCGGCCGCCAGGACGTTCCCGCAGACCGCACGCGTTGCACAGGGTTTCACCTTCCGGTCCAGACCGCCACTGCGGAGTAGCGAAAGCCCGGCACACGGTGCAAACACGTCGCATAATGACAAAAGATGGCGCAGACAGTTTCCCGCACGCGCCGACCGACAATGCGATGAGTAAACACCGCAGGAGTGGAGGTGAAGAGCAATGGCACGGAAAGGGCACAATGGCTTGAGGGGTCCAAGATAGCAACGACACAGCCTGAAAGCATAGTCAGGATCGTAGCAGTGCGGATGTGAAGGGAGAGGCAGATGGGCTCGCATCACACACGGTCGAGCGGCGTCCTCGTGTCCACGCGTGACGCACGCACTGCGCGGGTCGTTCAAGACCCGCCACCACCCCAGATCGCCTCTCCCCACACCCCCACGTGAGCCGGACGGCCTAGTGGCGTCACATTGCTGCCACGCGACGGCTGGCTGCCTTACCATTGCGGTACCCCAGGAAAGCGAAACGCGGCGGGTGCGGCCTGCCGTGCGGAGGCGAGGAAGAGAGACCCAGGTCGCCAGCGCGCCGGATGCCCGCGGGCGTGGCGCCAGCATTCGCCTGCGCAGCCGTATCTGCATGCGCTTCGCAGACGACCTCGAAACGAAGAAACCACGCTGTCACAGTCCTCGGGAAGTGAACTTCCAAGCAAAACGACAAATTGTGTGACAATTGCTTCCGAGATGGCCATATCGCCGAATGATGCGGGCCCCCCCTCCCGACGCCGCGAAGGAAACGACGTACAGGGCCAAGTCACCCACGGCGCTTCGGATGACAGCCGACGATGCTGCGCTGCCCCTGACCACTTTTGCCGGGGGCGGGCGCACCGCTTCACACTGGGTATTCTACGTCCCTGCGCGGCCCTGCGCCGCTGCCGGCAACAGCCCCGCCCTTCTCCTCGTCTGCCACATCGGGCTCGGTGAGTATAACACCCAACACGCGCGCGCCATCTCGACAGTCTTTGCGCGCCTGCCGCCGCTGACTGCCATCTATGCGCACGGCGCGCGGGGGTGGAAGCGCTCGACGCCGACCTTCTCACTTTGGCCTTGTCGGACCATGTGGGCGGCGGAACCCGCACGCACGTCTTGCGTCTCAGCCGCTCCCTCGGAGGCCTCACGCTCATGCGGCTGGTGGCCGGGCCGGCCGAGGCGGTGGTGGACGCCCTCGGCCCCAACACGGCGCTCGAGGTCGTCCTTCTCATCGCCCCGGCGATGCTCGCGCGGCCATCAGGGCCCTCAAGGCTCCCGGCCGTGTGCTGGCGGAGGGCGTGGCGTCCTTCGGCGGTGTGGGGATCCCCGTTCGGGCCGGCCTCCCCCCAGACGCGCTCACTGCCGACGTGGGGGAGCAGGAGCGGGTGGCGCCCAACCCACACCTGCACACACGGCAGTGTGGCGAGACCTGCTGGAGGCGGGAGACGCGCTCCTCGCCGCGCTCTGCGTGGAGGCGGGCGCGCGGAGCACCGCAGCAGCGGCGGTCGCAGCCATCTTCACGTCCGCACCGCCGTTCGCTGCGCATGTGGTGGCCGCGGGCGCCCGCCCGGGCTCTGGCAGGAGAGCACGCATTGCTCAGTCAACAATTTCGCAATTGAAAATACCTTGGATCCAATACAATGGCACGTATTTGTGATTGGCCAGGAAGGCGCCACGCGCTCTCGAACACACCCCCCACCGTTGGGATTCAGTTGTGCACTGCATCTTGAACCCGTGGCGGGCCTTGTGCTTTCCTTCGCACCAACCCTTGCGACGCCATCGGTCTTCGTTGTGCCCCCAACTCCCTCATCTTCGTGACGACCGGCGGTGTCGTTACTTGCCCCGCCTCATCGGGCGGTGGCTGGGTAACCCACCGACCACCACCATGTACGGTTGGGGCATGCAGCGACCCCAAACAACGGGCGTCACGAAGGCCGGGGAGCGTGGGCAGGAGGCCTACTGTGGCGGTGCCGAGAGGTGCACTCTGTTTTGCGTGGCGCCGCCCTCCCCCCCCTATCCCTTTCTCGTCTGCCATTCCGTCCACGTTTGGTTTGTTTTCCGAGTCGTCCCTGTTCTGTCGATGGTTCTACGTGCGTGCGTGTGTGCAGGGTGCCGCCTGCCGGTGCGTGTGTATCCTGAGGTATCTCTGCTCCGGTTCGTCGGTGGCCTCCTTTTTACTTGCACATGAGTTTCTGCAGCCATGCGCTCCGTGCCAGCCCGTTTCTGGCCAACGGACGGCGACAGTCCAACGGACGGCGACAGTTCGCCCGTACGACGAAATGACTCCCAAGTCTATGGCCCACTTCATCACCCCTGAGTCACTTTGGCGCCCCTCCTCCGACCTCATCCACCCCCTTTCTGCTGTGCATGTGCGCCCTGGCTTCGGCTTACGGTTCGGGTCCGGCTGTTAATCTTCGTGTCACCCACCATCCATTGCACAAGGAAACATGGCAAAAAGGCAGCCTTTCCCTAGCCAGCTCCCGGCGGGCCCTGCACCCGTCCCCCCCCCTACAGCTACACAAACGGAGACGGCCTGTACGTGCGCCTCCCCTCCGTCCCCGCGTCTTTTTCAAGCTTGGCCTGCAGCTCCTCTCGCGTGCCAACGTCACCGTTGGTGCGCTCCGTCACGCGCGCCAGCTCAGACATCGCCACCCCATCCACAACGCCAAGCCTCGGCCGCAACCGCGACCCCCCACCGGCGCCACAACGACGCCGCCGCCCGACCGCCGGGAGCGCATCGACAATGACCGCGGCCACATCCTCGCGGCTGAACTTGAATGTCATGGTGTCCCCCTGCCCGTCGACTAGCGCGCGATAGCCGCGCGGCGGCGCCTTCGGCAACGCACACGGGCGCGCAATGGCCGCCGGGAAGCCCGACGCGCGGAGCTCGTCGTCACCCACGAGCATTCACTCCATCATCCGCACGAGGCCGTCTTTCTACAGAACTGCAGTTCTGCTGTTTTGGCAGCTGCCGCTGGGGGATAAAGTCGGAGAGCTCCTCGCGCCGCAGCAGCCGCGTGCTCCCCCCTGTTCCGACATGGATGACGGCGGGTGGGGCACCACGATGCTGGCCGCGAGTGCCAGGTGGGACCTGATGGCGACAGCTTCGTGAGGGACGGGACGCAACGGATGGCAACACCCGCGTGTGCTTTTTTGCCCTCTTGGTAGAAACTTCAATGCCACAGACTACGGCGCGAGGCGACAATGACAACGGCGGCTGTGTATGAGTCCCTATGGGTCAGTTTGTCTCTTCAATGAAGCACCGCGTTGCCATCCTTTGCAGGCATGGCGGGCTACTCCCGCCCTATCGACATACCCACTCTTACGCAGCACCCCTGCAGTTCCGTGGCCCATCGCACAGGAGTCCTATGCTCGTCAACGCTGCGCCCGGATGAAGCGCAGCACACGGACACGGGTGCCAAGAGGAATTGTTCCCCGGCACGTCCGCCGAGACAGTGCGAGAAGCGCTGCAACGACTTCCTCCTCGGGAGCATCCAGGACAATGTTACCGTCGATGGTCCCTTCATCCGCAGCGAGGGAGATGGCACGAGTGAGGTCCGCCTGCCTTTCCGTAGACAGATGCACGCAGGCAACGGCAGCTACGGCCGCTGCCACTTGCGCAGGTGCGTAAGAACGGAAGCCAACGATTGCCAGAGATGCCCGCCCGGCAATGCCGGCATCCGGCGGAGTAAAATCAGCATGTGGACGCTCACGCGCGTCAGTCACGACGACACGCGCTGCACGTAGAGTCTCACCCGACGAACCCACGGCAGCTGGACCAGCACCGACACCCGTCGCACCCGCTGCAGCGTCAAGACCACGGCAGGACGCGTCCAAGGCGGGAGGGGCATCGCCACGGACGAACTCAACCGCAGGGGACTCCCCCCCGGGCGCTGCCGACGGCGACGGTGCAGGAGCGCGCACACCGGATGTGGCAGCGAACGGTCCCCCCGCTGCGACACCCGCAGAAGACGAGTGGGCTGCTTTCGTCTCGGCACCTCGGGTCAAAGAGGCCACAGCAACTGGAAGGGATGGCGTCCCATCACCGTTGCTCCGCTTGCCTGGCCTCTGCACTCCGCCCGCGACGGTTGGATGAACGCCGTCGCTGGTGAGGGCGCGCACTGCCCCGGTGGAGCGAAGCTCGTGGAGCATGGAGACTGCGGCGGCCCGCCTACGCTTTCCGTCCATCGCGACAGCTTCCAGTTTGACGGCTACGGAAGGTGCTCCATCCGCGTTGGGCAATGCGCGCTTGCTGCCCGGTGAACACGAAGACGGCCTGCTGCAGTTTCCGCTTGAGGAGGGGACGCTCTTGGACTCCATGAGGGCAGCCGAACAACAGGCCACAGCGTCAAGACAACAAAAATCGCGTGACGGAGAGTCGTGGGGCGAACACGAGGAGATGCAAGACGACGCGCCACGCAGGGAACCCCCCGATTATCCACGGCGCGTTCCTCGAGGCGTCACTCGTGGGGGGGCGGACACGGGCCGCTCCACTCAAACGAGACGGTCGACCGCTCGTGCCGAGCTCACCACGAACTGGTGGCTCTGTTGACACTTGATTGGCTGAAGGAAGTACGACAAACCGGCTCGACCGCGCAGAATCAGACGAGCCGTGGAACTGGCGTGCTTCGGGTCTCATCCAACATGCGCCGATTGCAACTGCACCCGTCTCGTGCCTCACCAGCCGCGAGCGAGGCTCCCTCATGCACGGCTCCCCACCACACACCACACGCTCCCCCACCCCGCGCGCTGCTGCGTCGGCCGCGCTTCTGGTGGCAGGCGCGTCCCACGTGTTGTTCCGCTGTCGTCACTGCTTCCCTCGTTCGCCGAAATCCGCACTCTGGCCACCGCGGCTTCTCGCCAGGGCATTGGTGGGGCCGAGGGGCTGTGCTGCTTTTTGTTGGTGACGGCGACTTTTGTCGTGTGGGCGCATCGTGGGCAGAGAAGACGCACCGGCACCGCCGCCCTTCGTGGGCGCCATGCACAGATCGACCCGTGGAGGGAGATCAGCGCTTCGCCCTCCGATCCGTCGTCGAATCTCGAGGTGAAAGAACGAGGACGCGGTATCGCGCGTGCAAGGCTTTCCAAATACAAATGGCCAATGATCCGATCGCATTTCCACGTCTCATCCAGCTCGTCAGCGTGGCTCTGCCTGCTCTGCAGTCGCGTCGCCACCAAGCCCCCCGAGCAACCTTCTCTCCTTCACGTGGTTCCTCGGGCGAGCGCGGCTGGGGCTCTTCTGCCGGTCGCAGTGAGTACCCGTGGAAGCGCCCTGGGTCCGGTTGGACGCAGCCCCGCAATGAGCACCCGGGGATGCATTGGCCTTCCAGATGGCGACAGCCGCGCGGGCGGCCGACCACCCCGCTTTCCGCGAGAGCTTCGGCGATTGAGCACGAGCTTCCCGCCACGCTTCCCACTCGTCGCTGTCGGACGCGTTTCTCGGGCTGCGCCTCGACGCCGCGGACGGCCGGCTCTATTGCGGCCCGGTACCCTCAACGAGTCCGCCGCCGCGTGGGAAGATGCGCCGTGTTGAGGCAGCCCCCCAAGCCCGCGCAGGTAAGTCGGAGTTACCGCGGACTGCCTGGCTAATTCCAGGAATACTTATGCGGTCATCGGCTTGTTTGGCTGTGCCATTGACATGCATTGCT
>Ga0114957_1002098_pt1 | contig 19837 bp, 14 predicted proteins | sample BantaG_FD_87175 | JGI IMG/M metagenome (GOLD analysis project Ga0114957, IMG submission 87175) | Marine algal microbial communities from Bantry Bay, Ireland - BantryBay_4 metaG | ecosystem: Host-associated > Algae > Red algae > Unclassified | place: Bantry Bay, Ireland | collected 2014-11-21 | reverse complement strand
TTCGCTCTCATCTCGCTCATCTCCTTTAACCTCACCTGATCTCGTGCTTCTGTCTATATGGTACGCTCATTGAGTTTCCCGACTCCACCGAAACCTTTTCCACAACGCTCAGTACCAACTCGTAAAAAGTAAGCACCTTGTGGTGGTTTGATAGGTGACTCTGATAATCTCCCTATCGAAAGTCCATCTTAATCCTTTAATATAAATTCAAGATTCTTTCATCTCGTTTACAGTTTCGTCTATCTTTATTTCTCTTGTACCTTGGATAGACTTATCAGGGCACACGACTGAATGGTGCGAAGCAATATTGACCCAGTGGGTTAAAATAGGGAAGGAACTGCTGCAAACCTGCAGCAGCGAGCAAGATTTACAATAGGTAATTTTGTGAAATCTATGTGCTTAATATGATGATCTACTTGCCTCGACGGGAGTCTCGGTTCATTCATTATTTTGATTCCGTGGTACCACGGAATCAAAATTGCTGCGCAACATTCATTCATTTTTCTTTTTGACGTCAAAAAGAAAGTGAAAGAGAAGCGACCCAGACCCATACCTGTGAAGACCCTGCGCTCAGGATGACAGGATAAATTGACTAATTTTCTCTATTTCAGTTCTTTAGCGTATATTAAAGTATAGAAGGTACTAGGTGGAAAATATTAATAGGTTGTCTGCCGTGCCTTCAGCACTTAAATCAAAAACATATCTAAATAGGACTAACGTCCTATCCTTTAATCTGTCGTGCCTTCAGCACTTAAAAGAATTTTATATTTCTGTTATACATAAAATCTAACCTACATATTTGTATAGGACGACAGAATGAAAATTACAAGTTTATGCTAAAGTCCTGGAAGGACGGCAGAATAGAGCGATGGGTGTAACAACGTGAAACCCATCGAACAAAAGTAAAACCTATGAAGTCCTGTAAGGATGACAGATAAAAGAATGAATAAATTAAATTTTATGTGAAGTGCTTAAGCTATGCCACTGACTATTGCCTCAGAGGCACTAACTAACTAAGGAACTAAGGAACTAAGGAACTAAACCGTTTCTTTCGTCTTCATAGCCTTCCGATACAAAAACTTCTTAAAGATATGTCTCCGACCAAAATTATTGATCGCCTTAGCCTTTTCAAATTTCTTGTAGATATTCTTAGTCACTCCAAAATACTCATACGTATTCCCATCTGAAAATTCCACCTCTAAGTACGTATGCTTAAAGTCATAATCAATGACATTAGCTGTGGTGATCGTTTTGGTATACTCTTCTAGATTTTTCTCCTTCGTCTCCGGAGCGATGCTAATTAAAAAGTGATAAGCCTCTATTATTTCAGTAGTCTTCTCCTCCGCCTCTAACTTTTTCTCTTCATCTTGGAACTTATCAGGATGCCATTCCTTTACAAAGTTTCTATAAGTCGTCTTTAGCTCCTTTAGATCTATCTCTTTCTCTACGTTGAATAGCCTCTTATATTTACCTATACGTTTCATTAGTGCTTGTATTTCAGATTAAAGTGTAAAGGTATTCTTATTTTGGAATGGGAATGATATTTTAATGAAATGTTTTTCAAAATACAGAAGGTACTGGATGATTGAGTTTGGTCTTCGAATAGGCTTAGCGGCATGATTATTCGTAACCTTAGGACTTTATACACGACTGGCTGTATAAAGAAAGGTTTACAGTAGATAATTATAAAAATATTATAAGAAGTTTGAGAGTAGCTATAAAATTTACTTAAAAGCTAGATTCATAATCAATCATAAATCAGAGGTGGGAATAAAATTAAATTTAAATAAAACATAGTCGTTATACCCTTTGACTTTAAGTAAACTCATAAAAGACTTAAATTCATCAAGATAAATAGAGTCGTTTATTTTTAAACTAAATATAAATTCATAAAAGTCATCCCATGATGTAAATATCTCTTCTACACTTTTTAATATTTTATACATATTGGATTCCATTCTCTTTTGTGAAATAATAGATAGTATAAATCCGTCTAAGTCGTGATACATAATAAAGTCTTTAAGCAAATCAATTGATTCATTTAAATGGAAAGGCTCACCCTTTTGGTAAGTATCACTGGTTGTAGCATGCCAATTCGAAATCTTACAGTTGTAGAACAGATTCCAAAATACTTTACTAATTTTATGATGAGTAGAAACATACTCCCTTATATAGCTTACAAGTAAATCATCCATTTCATCAGAAGTTAAAATAAATTCTTGGTTGAATTCAGATCTCCAGAAACTAATAGCATCAGATTGTGAATTTACATAATTATTATTAAATCGAAAAACCTCTTTTAAGAATATTCTTAATTCAGTTATATAGCTATCATCATTATTAAAATTTCTTTTTACGTGATAAATTTTATTTCTTAGATCATCAGCGTCTATGCCAATAGTAGGAAAATTTGATTTTTGTGAAGGTAGCTCACCCATAAATAGAATTGCAGTAAACATTTTTTTGAAATCTGTAAAATCATCAAAGGATTTAACGTCCCTAAATCTCTCTCTTAATTCGGCTTCCATACCATCTTTTACCCAAGATTTAATTTTAGTTTTAAGCTCATGAATTTCATAACCTCTAGCTCTACTAAATTCTACATTTGATAAATTTCCAGACGGCAATGTATACATAAAGTATCTTTGATATTTACTTGGATATATAACTGATAGATGGAAATTTCCGCCCTCTTTGGAAACATTGCTATCATTAAATATAACATTCATCAGGTTTGCAATTTTTCTATTGTCTCTTGCATCAGTTTTAAAAGATGTTTTATTCTCATCTAGATATTTATAGATAGTTGTTTGCTCAATTACCTCACTATACTTATTATAAACTCTCTTTGTCATATCATTTCTCAACAGATATTTACTTTTCCTGTATTGCCTTGAATCTAAAATTAAAAATTTCTCTGGATCCTGCGCAATTAGTTTATATATAATCGGGAATTTTATTCTTAACAGTTCAACCTTAAGAAAATCACTAAATAATATTTCACCTATTAAAATATTTAAATTTATACTCAATGAATTTGAAATTCTTGTTACATCTCTCATATTCTCGATCCAAGTATTTAAATATGATTCTTTTATTTTACCATGAAAAAGGATCTCGTCTTCTATTTCTTTATGAATATCTTCAGGAAATATCTCTTTCAAATTTCTACTAAGCGAAGCAGTTAAAGAGATATTATCTGAATAAGGAAGTGACAATTCCAATTGGAATATTTTTTCGACATACCTAGGATTCTTGAATGCTGTGAACTTGCTAATAGCATTAGTTAAATACTCTCTGTCATATGCCACAACAAAGAATGAATTATGAAAATTTGCTGTAACTCTAATTAAGCGTAATATATCAACAATTTCAGATGATTGCAGTCTGTCTAAATCATCGATGTAAATAACAAGCTTTTTATTATTAACTCTTAATAATTTGTTGATCTCTTCGTGTAAACTAGAAACGGAATTGTTAGAAAAATCAAATAGACTGACTATTTTATCTAGTCTACCGTCTTCACTTGTATTTAAATATTCGTCTGTATATCGTCTTATCACTTTGTACAAGTCATATTCCAAATATTTTACTTCGTTTAATACAACATCAAAAAACTCATTAGCTATTTTATCTTCTGAATTAAGACTCCATGGGTTAAAGTTTATGGAAATAATATCCTTATTTAATAGATGGAATTTAATTAAATTTAAAAATGAAGTTTTCCCTACACCCCACTTTCCATTAATTCCTATTGCAAAAGATTGATCAACTGTACTGCCTGCTATTTTTTCGGCAACACGTTTAGCATAACTTTCATACCCTAAGTCATCTTGATCTTTCACACTAATTGGCGTATCAGTAAATAAGCTATTATTGTTAGGATTCTTATCCTTCAGCTTTTCTTTAAACTTATAAATAAGGGCAAAAGAACAGATAAATCCTAAATAAACTATGTCAGAATAAGCTACATCAGTCCTAAAATGAAAAGGAGTAAACATAAAATATTGTGAAATGAACCTGTGGTATGAATAGTATAATATTACATAAGTGAAAAATAATATGTAACTCCAATTTAATACACCTTTTCCTCTACTTAGATAAGTAATGACTAATATAGCCAATCCAAAAAGTATAAAAACAAAATCGTTTATAGTATTAGATACTACAAATCCAAAAATATACTTAACCAGTGTATTTGATATTAGTCCATCAATTAATGGAACAAAGACTATCCCCAATAAAAGAAAGAGGAGTGAAAATGAATATTTTGATGTCTTGTTCATATTTAATTACTGTGAAATACTCTAATGTTCTCTATAAAGTTAACCAAAGGACTAAACGTAATTCAGAGCAATGAACGTATAATTTATGCAGAATTTCTATTCTCAACTGTATTTTGAAGCTTGAAGATTATATCATCAAGTTTCATTCTAATTTGATTACCGTAGTTCTTTTTTTCCGACTTTGTAGTTGAAGCAGTAAATTTTTCTAGCAATTTATTGAGCTCATTATAAACTGTATTTGCAACTAAGGTGGTCTCAGCACTAATTATAGAACGAGACTCATTGAAAATGGTTATAATACCTTGAAATTCATGAGCATCCTTTTCAAAATCTGCACCATCAAAACTTCTAGTATTATGAGCTCGTGAATATTTAAAAAATACCTTTTGCGTTCTCTTCGCTTCATTTAAAACTGAAACCAAAGATGTTGTTTTTTGTTTGTGAATCACCAAATCCCTAGCACTCTCAGCAGACAAGCGTGCTTGTATGGCTAAAGCTGCATCTGACTCTGCTTTCTTACTGGCATGAATTGCTAATACAGCTCCAATAATCGAGGCAATAGATCCAAGTACCCCAATAAAAGTAATTATTTCAGTACTGTAATCTTCCATCAATTACCTGTAATGTTTAAAAGTCTAATAATATCATTTTCTGATAATATAATATTCGCCATTGGATCATTATTTCTTAGCCTATTTATCATGCTAATATATGAAGAAACCATTTTTTTATATTTTGGTATCATTGGTTTGTGGCTGTTGTAATTACCTTTTTTAGTTTGCTTAATTACCCCGAATCTGTCTAAATCTTCAACAAAATACTTTGTGTAAGCCATATACATAGTTTCATTGTTCCCGTCAAATCCTGGAAATTCAATATTATTAATATTTAATGCATTCGGTGAATTCATTTCGCGTAAGCTATAGTAAAAAGATGTATACATATCCAAAGTATCAATTACGAAAACACATTCATTAGAACTCAAGCCATCTGACAAGTGTTCTGTAATCCATGAATAATGAAGCTCATATCCGTCTTCAACTGCCTTCCTATGATTTGCATAGTATTGCTGCTCTTCAGGATATAACTTTTCTAAAATTCTTAGAGTAAAAGACAATTGAAGTCTTTCTTTCTTATTTAATTTCATTTATATATTTATTTCATTTTAAATTATCGAAATACGGAAAGTATTTTAATGCAGTAATACAAATCTACTGAATTAGTTGCCACAAGTTAGCTAATCAACCGCTATTATGTTATTTGTATTGAAAGATCATCAAGCCCGCTTCAAATTCAACTTCACTATCCCACTCAACTCCTCACCCAAATAGTTAGCAATCTCATACATCCCTTCTTTGCCGTTTTTAGACTTACCTTCCGCTGCTGAGTTATAATTCGTGTTTGTATTGACATCATACACATACTTAAATCCATTTGCATCTTTTACATATTCCAAAGCACCCACACCAATATTATTTGATCTCAGAAAGGCAGCATATTTCTCCAGTTCACTGTTTTCGTAATTGTCTATAATAAGGAACTTGTCTTTGGAATCTTTTTGATCGGCAGGGCAAAATGCATCTCCGATATTACATGAATCGGCTGTGCACAATTGGAAACCATTTTGAGCATCAATACTGACGGCATAGAGAAATTCATTACCGACAAACTCAGCTCTGACGATCCGTCCGTTTGCAGGCTTGATATATTCCTGTACCAGCCAGATACCATCCAAGGATTCCCCAATTTGATCATTTTGTATTGAACTGATCAAGCTATCTTTCGATTGAAACAATTGCACCCCAGCACCTTTCCCGCCACGGTTTGGCTTCAAGATAAAAGGAAATCGATCCAACTGATCAACTGCCTTAGGCAAAGACTTTATACTATTTGAAATTATCGTCTTTGGATGTCTGATTCCAAATTGTTGCAGCGACAGATATTGTTCCGACTTTCTTAGCTCCAATTGCAAGGCTCTACGCCCGTTGATCACCTTACGATTGTGTCTTTCCAACCAAGCTAAGATATTCGCGGTTATCTCAGGGGCATAACGATGTTCTCGGGTATGCGCAGAGGCACTCATTCTATTGTAAAAGACACCCTCTGGTGGCTCGGAACTCAAGTCCAAAGTCAGTTCATCAATAAACCATTCTTCAAACGGCAGATTCAATTTTTCAAAAGCAGCTCTCAATGGAATCACCCAGTCTTCATTCTCGTGAATAACATAAATTTTTTTCATGGCAATACATTTATAAATAACAAAAAAAGAGCCTTCTCACGTTAGCGAGAAGGCTCTTTTATAAATAATATATCTTCAAATAATTACATATACCGCTTCCTGCCAAGGGATAAACCTATGCAGCAACAACATGTAATATTTAAAATTCTTTTCTTATTCATTTCGTGATACAATTTATGTGGAATGATTGATAAATGCAATAGAGGTTACCAATTAGACATTACTTTCTAAAACATTTTGGGTTATCTGCTATACCAACTTATTCATCAACAACACTAATTTTAACAATGTTATGACTTGATGTAGCGGTTTCTATAGTCGAATGTTCTCCATTTATAATTGCTCTTTGCATTATTATATCATCAGTGAATTTTTCTATTTTTCTGAAATGTTTATTTTTGATATCAAATACAAGTGATCCGTACTCCTTACGCGCCAATTTATGAAGTGAATCTTGCCAATGAAACTGTGAATCAAACTTTATGTAACATTTATTATTATTCACAGAATCTAAAATATAATTTGTAGTATTAACAATCAACTTTTCGAAAGGGACTTCATTATAGTTGAATTCCCATTCCGAAGTTTCAATCTGATGTGATTCACCGATACGCATACTACAATTAGGTAAGTCCTCTTGTGAGTTCCATGTTCCAATTCCAATATGACTAAATGAATTCCGATAATGCTCAGAATGGATGAGACTATCATGAATAATTATTTCTCTTCCATTTGAATAGTGACAGATGGTTGCATCTTCCTCATGCTTAGATTCCGGTATAAGATTGCCTTTTATTGGTGTTTTTATATTGTAAACTATACTCCGATTATGAAAAGAAGTATCAATTAAAGATATTTCCATGCTTGACAAGTCGCCTGTTTCTAGCAAATATTCATAAAAATAATCACTTTCTGAAGTACCTTGTGAGTTTGAATATTTCCGAATAAACTGCGCGCTGATCGTATACTTCATATCGGGAACTAGCGAGTAACTAATCATATAAGTACCAGTCTCATCCAGGCTTTCGAAAGACTTTCTTGAACATGCCGCTATACATAAAAACAAAATGACAATCATGATGAATCTAGTATTATCATATACATATCGAATTTTCATAACAGCAGTAATTGGTTAGCAATATATTTAGGCACTAAGAAAATATACAAATTCTGGAAGGGGAAAGCGAATTTATGGCGTTACAGGATATAAAACTACATAACTTGGAATGCTGACTTTAAACACATTTGTGATGTAGAAGAAAGGCGACTGGATCGAAGGAACGTCAAACAACTTCTCTATATGGGTAAGGATATATGCATGCAATACGACCAAATCAACTAATCGATGTACAAGCCAATAAGAAGGCTCGCTTTAAAACAAGGAATTAAAAATTTTTCACCTATTCTTTCTAGCAACTACAAAGCCATTCTCCGTATTTTCGAAGTTCATTCTAAGCTCCATGCTGTTATTTCTTTTTTCCTTGATAGAGACAGTATAAAAATTATCTTCTCTTGAGAGTACCTCAAATTCCGATTCGTCCTTTTTTAAACTTTCAGTTAAGTTTTCGTACAAATATGCATTTTCATCGCGAACCATATCGTCAAACTCTTTGTCTGAAACCAACTCTACCCTCGCTGGACTTATTCCTAAAAACTCAACAAGCTCTCCCTTACTTGCTGTTTTAAAAAATTTTATTTGTTTTTCGAATGCTTGGATTAGGTCTTCAGCTGTAGGACCCTGATCTGTAACGTCCATAGTATTTGCTTTTATGCTTGTTGTATCTATTCTTGTTTCTATTACTTTTTTTTCAGTGGCTAAGTCCTTGTTTTTGACACTTTTGCAAGAACATAAAAAAGAAGCAATAACGATAAATAGTAAATTCAATTTTGTCATAAGATTGTTACGGTTATATTTCTGATAGGATTTAAAATTGGGATTATGAACCCCTCTTCTTCTGTAACCGCTTAGCCAATCTACTAAAATAGGCTACATAATCCTCCCCTTCTTCCATTGGAAATATTTCTGTTGCATTTGCAAAACCGTCAATCAAATCTGTGTATCGCTTGAAATTTTTCTGCAATAATTTTTCATCTCCTGTCTCCCAATATTCTCCTTCATCTTGCATTGTAAAATTCAAGAAATACTTTTCATTCAGGTATTTGAAAAGGTGGATGATCAGCTTGTGTATTTCTATTCCCACATATTGGGTTTTTACAAAATTCATGTATAAGTATTCTTGTTCTTTTTCATCCTTACTTTCCCCGTATAGGTTCAATAGCTTCGCATTAGACATCCTACCATTTGAGAGAAATGCGATAAATACCGTTTCACATTCGGGGGGTGTAAAACAAATGCCAAAGAGATCTTGATTATGCTCCTTCTTGCCAAAGGCTTGTTCATCAAAGGAGTCTTCGAGGATGTGGTACTCCCAATTGTGTAATTCTGCAACATCCTTTACTTCTTCGATCATTGATGATAGAGAGGCGCCTTTTTTGAATTCTCCGTTGTAGTGTATGCTTAGTCCCATAATGTTTTTTTTATATTTATATAGTTAAGGGCACCTCTAATAACTTGAATTTCTTAGTCTTTTTTACCAATTTCCATTTATTAGAGATTCATTCTTCAGCTAATTTTAATTGTAGTCTCAAAAAATAGATCCCGTTCCAATCACAGCTACCGTCAGTTATTTTCACTTTATGTTGCTTGTATACTAGAGTATAGGTATCTGAAGAAGTGCAGCCAAAAGTATCCATGTAATTCAGTTCTAACTCAAAGTTACGTATTGCTTTTACTGCATCCTTATTTAAGCGTTTCGTTTTATCCAGATAGTTAAGATAATATTTGTCTGATTTCCGGTCAATAATATAAGACTCGGCGGAACTATGGAAACACCCAACAGAAGAGATTTGAATGGAATAACTTTCACCATCTTCTAGGCGATCTATAATTGGTTCATATGGATCAGATTCATAGTCCAAATAATTTAAACACAAATCTATATTATACCTCCCTTTCTCACTGATTTCAACTTGTTTACTCTCTTTTTTACTGAATATTGTTTCATACTCAACGCTGTATTTTCCGAATTCTAAATTCTTTAGCACCTGCTTATCATCATAACTGGGTTTTACCGTTTTGATAAGTACATCATTCCTGAATATCTTCAATTCTGGTATGTATTCAATAGTTTTTTCTTGTCTACAATCTGCAATGTTTATTTGCAAGACACATTGAGCGCGTGCATATCTTGCTGCAATTATTAAAATAATTAATATGATGCTTATTTTTTTAATTTTCATGTAATTACATTTATTGAATACTTATTCATATCATCAATATTACTTCATATATTCTAGTGTTTAAGTTTTATACAAGAATTTCCTTCGACATCAAACCAATTTATCATTCCTGTACCACTTTTGGCATCTTCATAATCGGAGTAGTTTCCATCTGGATCTCTATTCTCTAATCACCCTGACTATTTGTTTCAAAATACCCATTATTGAATTATAAGCTTCTTGAATTATCCTAAGAGTTCTATTGGAATTGTCTACACTTGTTTGGCCTACTAATATGTTTGAAACAAGTATGTACAAGAATAAACCCAAAATAAATATTTTCATATTACACTATTTATTTTATCAAAGGTTTACTCATTAACGAGACTTTTTCTCTTTAATTATATATAATTTATGCTAACTATCCGGATGTTGGTAGGTAGGTTTTACAATGAGCAAACCACCTACCTTGTGTTACGCCCTTTCAGGGCTTGACTAAGTGTATGCAATTTTACATAGGGCGATGCCCTATGCTAATTTGCTTGACCCCGTCAGGGTCTATAATTATACATAACTTAAAAATAGAACCCTTAGCATGCATTGTTTACTATTTAACTACTAGAGCCAGTTTATGAACCATTTTCAGATTTGAAACCCTACTCTCCGCCCTGAAGGGGCATCACATCTTAGCGAGGGGCAACGCCCTTCGTATGTAATAGATAACCCCACAAGCCCTGTAAGGGCGAAACACTTCACCTAAAAAGACATTGTAAATTATTTTTCTAGAGGCTCTCCAATTGGAGAATAATCTACTTTACAATAAGCGGACAGTCAAGTAATTTGTTGATTCTTATTTCACTAATAAAGTTTTAAAATTGTCTATCCCGGACAAGGGATCGGAGTCAGACGATCCCGTTGGATAACGGGAGAAGTAGTGCGCGACTAAGCCTGGCGGGCAGAAGGCACCGAAATGAAGTGGAGTGACGCAGAGCGCGGTACCAGTAAATAGACAAGCTTTTCGCTTGTTTATTTACTGGTATGGCCCCAACAAATTTATATTTAAATTTTAATCATTACCGTCGTCATCTGGATCATCTTCGTAATTGATCTTGGCATTGAGATCGCCAAAGCCTTTACGTACGACGCTATCAATATTTTTGGCTAATAATCGATGGTCCCAATTTGAATTTTTATTCAACACATTAGTCATCAGGGCAACTAAGTATGTGGTGCCATCTGGTTGTTCCACCATGGCGATGGAATTCATATAATTAAATACGTTTCCCGCATATTTGCCGCAATCTGGATTTTTATTGCGATCACATTTATAGTAACTACCCGATTTAAAATATACCGCAGCACTGTCCAATTCATTGGCGGCAGCGTATCGAATGCGCCGATCCGTTTGATACATCAGTCGTTTCATTTCAAGGCTACTTTCTTCATCGATCAATTGTCCACTTTCTAATGCTACGATCCATTTCATGAGACCAGCTGGAGTACCTATACTGCCTCCTTTACGCGTGACTCTTTGCTTGGCACCACTGGTGAAGAAGCTTCCTAAACGCCATTCGTCTGGGCCAATCTCTGCTACTCGTAAGGGGTTATTGACCAATGCGATGGCAAGTTCAGACATTACTTTACGATCCGTATTTTTGAAATATTCTTCCGCCTCCGTTTCGGAAAGGCAAGGGTAATCCTGCTTAAAATGATGCATCAGAATTAATTCTCGCCAGCATACGGAAGCGGCACCATTATTACTCACAGAAACCATATGATCCAACCATTCATAAAGGGTGAATACATCTTTCTCAATGACCGTTCTCTTTTTAAATTTTTGAGTAGGCACGTCGAAAATAGGAACCGTATGATGATCGCTCATCGCCCAATCTCTAGCACTGATTAGTTTCGTCTTTAGCAATTCTTGACGAGCGCTAAAATCATCAGGATATATTTGTTGAAGCTCCGTAAAAAAACCCGTAAGCACGGCCAATTTTCCTACGCTCCCTGGTTGGTAGCCTAAATTTTCTTTTTGAGCAGCATACCGAACGGGTCTACCAGGCGTGATATCCATCACGGTCAAAGAATATCTTTTTTGACGGTTTGGTATGACTAATTCTATCGCCTTTTTCAACTTTTCGTCTTGATCTGGTAGTTGACAGAGCAATGAATCAAAAGGATGATTAAGTTTTATATTTTCCAACTTTAATTGCTGGCCTACTGGTCCAGTCTTACCATCTAATTTTCCATCCAATATTAATGACAATCGGTTTAATCTAGCAATGCCTGTCAGGTCGAAGCCGTCATAAGGATAAGATAGCAGCTCTACCGTAAAACCTATAACAAATATTAGACAAAGGACTTGTGCATTTTTACTCATAAATATAAATGTGTTTTAACTAAGATTTTCTTTTGAGATAAGCTGTGATACTAAAGGCTAATAAAATAAAAATTAAAACAGCATAAAATAACCATGAAGGAAAACTTCTCTCAGGATTAGCTTTGCCATCATCTAGCATTTCGCCAGCAATGGATGCGTCTTCATTTTCCCAATCATTTTTACTTTCGACAAATGGACGAATTTGAAAAAGCCATAATTTATCTTTAGCAAAACCTAGCTCAATATCATAGGCTGTAACCTCCGAACCATCTGCTGCTTTAGGAAAGGTAGACTCCACCGTATTTGCAAAATCACGAATTCTATTTAAGGCCGCCTCATCGACGACTGGTTTATCAAAATAAGCGGTATTCTTACTGGTGCCACCTGTCTTTGGTAACCGTTTGTAATTTGGCTCTCGAGCTGGAGTTAGTAATTGAGTAGTGCCATCAGCTCTCAACAAATAGGATTCTGCTTCTTGACCTTCTACCGCTCCTCCTGCGCCTTTGCTAGCTGCGAAGGTCAAGTCATCTGCATTGCCAGAGGTGATCCCTTTGGTAATAAGTACGCCCGAAAAATCCACGTCCACACTAGGAATAATCAAAATAGAGGGAAATACATTTTCTGGATTTAAAAGATACCGTTGACGCCACTTGAAACTTCTTTCTGTGTAAGGAGAGGCCCATACTTTTTTTATACCTTCTTTGATTTCAGACTTATCAACCACATTGAATAAGGTAAGATTTAGACCTGCACCCGTAAAATTTTCAAGATCCTCCATATTAGTGTCAGAGCGCAAGAATACTGGAACCTTACCCATTGAACTAGCGAATGCTTTTTTAAATTGTTGCTCTAAATCTTTCTCAAAATCCGATGTAAATTTCATTTTCTCTATGGCAGCTCTAAGTGTGCTCAATTTTTGTAGTAGGAAACTTTCTATTTCATTTTCGGCCGTTAATTTTTTCCTCTTTTCTTCTGCCTCCGAGAAAGCGTTATTAAGAAACGTCCAATAGGAGATTTCTTTTCCTGGCATTTTTTGATCCATTTGTTTTCGGAAAATACCAAATGGAATAACTATCCCTTCTACCACGTTCTTTGGAAACATAGATTTGAGTTGCGCCAGATTGGCTGCTTTGGGGCCACAGATCACACCTGAAGACGCTGCATTTAATTCGCGCATGTTTAGAACACTAGTCTGGTCAAGATTTATTTTATCTACTGGAACAGCAACCTTTTCCTGACTCCGTTCCTTTTTTGTAAAAAGGGCTTTTTGGTCTGGCGTCATTTCACTTTCAGGCTTCATGATAACTTGCCCCGCAGAACTAACGGCGTAGAATACTCTTTGTCCTGCAAAAGAACGCAAAGCTTTTAAATTTTGATCTGAAATAATCGCGTTTGGAACAGATAGATTTCGCGCTAAAAGCTGAACGTGAGAAACTAGATTCCCCTCCGTTACGGTAGCTATGCCAGCTACTGGTTTGAGATCAGAGGGAGGGCGATTGAATACATAAATCTTATTCTTATCAACTTCCATATCTTCAGTAGCTTTTTCCATCACCACCAATTCTCCCAAAGCAAATCCAGAATTTAACCCTCTTGCAGCGCTGGCGTTCGGTATCCCCATTAGCATGTTGGAATTACCATCTGCAGGTATTGCATTTTCTTCCAAGGTTCCGATCACCACGCCTAAGTCCAACAGTACCGATGCCCGAATTCTGTCATCATTAAATCCATAAGCCTGGGACTCAAATGGAAGATACAGTCCAATCACATCATCATAGGTAGCTCGAGTCATACCCACACCCCACTCTACAATCCGCCTGGAGTTGCTTAAATATTCTTTTATTTTTTCCACATTTATCAAAGAAGGCAACTGCGCTAAGGAAGAACTTAAAGTTTCCCATTCCCAAAGTTCAAGATATCCAGTCCCAGCAGCAGCCTTACCAGCAGATTGGATTTTATTGGCCATCTCTTCTGTGGATTTGGCTTTCCATTCGGGAATAGTTTTTAGATAAATCGATTCCAAGTCATTGCTTAAATCCAAGAGCGCCAATCGACTTTTTGAACTTTTGACGCTGGTCATATTTTCACGTATGCGTAGTAGTGTCTCTGAGGTTAGCCTTATTTTATCATCTGCATGCTCTGATTTTTCAAAATTAGCCATATAGTCTTTTAGGATACGGCTAACTTCCTTACTAGAGCTAAGTTCTTTCAAATACTTATCTAGAGCTTTCATTTCAATTGGAGCATAGTACTGCTCCATCTGTGCGATTAAATCATCAATGATAGTTCTTTGTTGATTTGTCAAATTTTCTTGATGGGAATCTAAGAAAAGCTTCACTGACTGGACATCCCTACTATCAGGTTGTCCATGTATTTTCACCCTCAAATCCATAAATTTTGGATAGGATTCGGCAAGTATTTTAGATTCGGCGCGAATCCGTTGATAGAGATTACTATCGTTTCCATGCGGTATATCTTTAGCCGCTTGGCGAAGGAGATAAAAATGCTCTTCTATATGCGGATCTGATCTCAATACCCAGCGGAAAAAATCTGTTCCCCATTCTATTTCATCTTCAATTTGAAAAGCTCCGCGATAATACTGTCCTCTCCTATTGACCCATCCATTATCTATTTTATGGAGATAGTGCTCTAGCTGATATTGTTTTAATCGAGAGTTATTGTTTTCATCATCCCAAAAGTCTTTCTTGTTGGTAGTGGATAAAATTTGTCCCAGAAATATATGATTGGAGAGCATCAATTCTTTGACTTGCTCTTTATATCTAGCTCTTTGGACACCTTTCTCTGGGCATTCTTCTTTGGGCTTTACGAAGGTGCCATCATCGCAAAACCACATTATATCCAGATATGGTCCGCGTGGATCTTCTTTAAATTGGTTAATCAGTTCAACAATTTCATTTGATGGAAGAGGACTTTGCCCGTAACTTAAATATGCTACAAAAAGAGAGATAAATAGAAAATGGTTCTTCATTGGAGTACCCGCCTAAGGTTTGTCGTTATCAATTGGTTTTATCGCTCTTTGATACCCCAAGAGCAGTTATAAAAGTAATAAAACTATAGTAGATGACGATTTAAACCACGAATACTTATTAAATTTTAATCTAAAGCATTTTCTTATTGATCTTGATAATAAATTTCTATTTTATTCGTTGAAGCTTCATACAACCCTTATACTCAACATATATAACGAAAATAGTAGGTGCAGACCTCTGAATATAAAGGGAAATGGTTCTAAATTACATTTCTTTGAATCTAAGAATAAAAACAAGTAAAATTTATTAGAATAAGTAGAGTTCAAATTGCTAATGAACGATTTCTAGTATATATTTACGTTCTATTTAGAATATATACAGGATTATTAACCATCTAAACTAGCTTCCAAGCTATCAAATTAATGACCAAAGTATTCCTAATCGCTGTTCTCAGTCTATTCATATTTATTCCGATTTATTACCCAAGTGCCTCTGTATCAGATACTTGTGTGTTGGAGTCATCGGAAAACCCAATTCCTGATCCTGTCAAGCCTTTGAGATCCTGTAAGGATGCCACTTTACAAGATGCTCTAAATCAGGTACTTAATGAAAATCAAAGTTTTAGAAGACTTATTAGTCAGAAAAGGTTAGCTATAGGTCTTGTAGACATGCGAAAAAACGCCGATGCTAAGATGGCTTCCGTTAATGGAGAAGAAATGATGTATGCGGCAAGCTTACCTAAGATTGCTATTCTGTTTGCTGCGATGGATGCCCTAGATAAAGGTGAATTGATAGACAGCCCCGAAATACAATCTGACTTGCATCTCATGATTGCAAAATCAAATAACCAGGCTTCTACTCGTATGATTGATCGCGTCGGTTATGATAAAATCGAATCTATCTTGACAGACCCTCAATATGCTCTTTACGATAAAAACCACGGAGGTGGACTATGGGTCGGTAAGCGATATGCTGCAGGTGGTGCGCGCAATCCAGAACCTATGAAAGGGCTTTCACATGCAGCCACTGTAGATCAAATATGTAGATACTACTATTTAATGGCTAATGGCAAATTGGTTAACGAAGCGCGCTCAGCACAGATGATGGATATCATGACGGAGCCAAAGCTTCATCATAAGTTTGTAAATACCCTAGATAAAATAGCTCCTGACGCTCAGCTTTTTAGAAAGTCTGGTTCATGGAGTAATTTCCATTCAGACTCTGTAATGGTCAAAGGCAAAGACAGAAACTACATTTTGTCTGCCTTGGTTGAGGATCCAAACGGGGAACAAATCATTCGTAAGTTAGTCTATTCTGTAGAGAAGGCTATGCAACTTTGTGAAGCTAATTGTCAAAAAGCAGCCCAGCCTAAATTAGCTCAAATCATTAATTAATTCTTCGAGACTAGGTAATAATTCTCTTGGACACGTTGGTTTAAATGAGAGTAGCATAGGTAGATATAGAGCATTATTTAACTCCTTAATTAAGCGAAGTACCGCCTTTTTTACTTTAATATCTGGCTGATTTAATAGTATCTCAAGACTTTCTATCTCTTTTGGATGTTTTAGATTTAGGCTCTTTATAGTCACTTCTGTGATCGTCTCCAACATGGATGTTTCGATGATTGGAATCAATGTTTTCTTCAGATTGGGCTCCAGCAGATTGTCCAAAAATTCTATGGCATTCAATCTTATATCAGCTAAATTGCTATTTATCCCTTTGTAGATGGATATGATATCTGCTGAATTATAGTATAGACCAAGCAACCTGAATATTCTTTCCAGGTTTCGATCTAATCTTTTCTCCAGTAATTTTACTAAAGCCGCTCGCTCCCATACTATCTTTTCATGATTATTACCGCTGCTGTTCTTGTCTTTTGATTGCGCATGTAATCTCGTTTGGGCATATAGTACTGAGAGATTTTGCTGATAGTTGTGTGCCTCGTTTAGCACACGAGTGATCACCATTTTATCATCGATAGCCAGGTCAGGATGACTATTTCGTAATTTACTTAAGCCCCTCAATGCCTCCTGTCTTACTACATAGTCTGGGTAATCCAAAAAACCAATTAAGAAGGCCACAGCTTTCTTTGAAGGAATTTGCTTCACTATACCCGGGAACCTTCTTAATGCTTTTAAGGATATTTTCTGCTCCTCGAAAGCTTTGATAAGCACATCCAGTATAGCTGGACCGTATTGCAATAATGCTTTCCGCGTAGCAGCTTCGAAGTTTTTATCCCCCAGACGCTTTATCAGCAGGCCCAAAAATTTGGGGTGCATCGTACGCCCAGCCGCAGTTACAGCAGCTAAGGCAATTGTTTGATCATCGCTTTTTATGTACTCGAATAACTTATCATATAGAGAAGATAGTCCACCTTTTCCTATAGATTTTATAACTCCAATAGTATAGATATCCCTCTCGTGTCCAGCGTCCATATCTTTAATTAAAGACATCTTTTCTAGTATGATTTCCTCTAATTTAATGGCAGACTTAAACTTTGGATTTATTTGAGCTTCTTTAGCCAAACTGAACATAACAGCACTGGCAATATTAGGATTTATATGATGTAAGTAAGTGTCTATATATTGATAAGTATTTTTCGTTCCATGCCTGAGAAGGTAGTCGAAAGCGGCAGTCTTCACTTTATGGGAAGATTCTGTCAGTAACATTTCCTCTATCTCTTGGTACAGGTGCTTGTTTTTATAAAGATTTAGATTCTTTATGGCAGCAGCCCTAACCCGAACTGATGGGTGCGCAAGTAATTTAGAAATGGATTTAAAGAAACGTTTATTCTTTAGCACTGAATTCTTCTTGAGTGCATATAGAATTTGCCTTTCTGTCCCAGTCTCTAATAGCTTGCGCATACCAGCTATTACCGATTGATTCGTAAAATCTAGAGATTTACTGGTAGAAGAAACTACGGAATCGATTTTTCTTCTGAATGATTTAAAATACTCTCCCCTAACTTTAAAGGCAACATAAAACCACATGACTAAAAAAGTAATGATAATAATATTGATAGAAAGGTGAGTAAGATTTAGTCCTTGAACAATGAAAATTAATATTAACCCACTGACGCCAGTCGCTAGACTATCTACAAATACATCTATAAATGTTTTTGTTTGCTTTTTGACTACCTGAGGTATGGGGATCATTAATAACTCCATAGCCGCCTTATTTACAGACTGCTTTAGCCCCCCCTCAGACAGCTTTAAAAATACAGCCGCCAATAACACACCAGGCATAAATAATAACAGAATCACCGCAAATAAAATACTGACTGGCAGAAGAAATAATGAGTACCCCACTCCAAATTTTCCGACAATTCCCTTTGTTAAAAATAATTGTATGAATAGAGATATAACATTGAAAGTTGAAAACCAAAAACCGAAAAAAGCAGTTAAATTGTCTGGATCAGGGATAAGTTCTGATGCGATAGCAGAGAACTGATAATCTACCAGTTTAGCAACGATTACACTAATGGCTACCATAAACGCAATATAGGTTAGGTGCTTTGAGTTCTTGATTTGAATAAAAGGCAAGTTGGAGACTGGCACTATTTTTTTTCGTCTTCTGAAGCTAGTTTGATTAGGTAAGACTTCTTTTTTCCAAATTTTTCGTAAGATAAAAATGCAGAAAATTAGAAATATTGTAGCGACAATTGGCAGATATGCACTGCTAATAAATCCTGTCAAAATTGTAGCTAAATAACCTCCGAATATACCTCCAGCAATGGCTCCAGCTCCAACGAAGCCAAATAACCTTTTGGCTTGTCTAGCATTGAAAACAATGTTCGCTAGCAACCAAAATTGAGAGGTGGTTAATAGCGCAAAGACTGCAACCCAGATATAAAAAAGATAAAGAATAAAATCTTGCCACACTCTAAAGTGAAGAAATACACCAAATAGAATCAAGAAAACAATGGATCCTCTAAGGGTTCGATCCATAATTTTATTTAGCTCAACTTTAGTTACTAAAGTAGAATAGAGCATGGTCACTATGGCTGCCACTATGGCCACTAAGATAAAAGCGAAAGGTAATTGACTAACTCCAAACCTACTAAGAAACATAGCATTGGCAGTAGGCTTGACTACTAGCAATGTAGTAATGATCAGAAAGATATAAAACTGCATCAATAATGCGCGCTGCATCTCTCCCTCCCTAAGGTCTAAGGTAGAGCGTAAAAATAATCTAAACTTTTTGTAAAGGCTGGTTTCTTGGATCACGCAGAATGATTATATGCAAAGGATGCTTGATGGTAGATAAAACTTTATGTAAAATAATGATTTGATACGACTCTTACTACTCCCGATTCGCAGCTCCGTAATTATAAGATTAAATTGCAAAGCTAAGTTTTTTTCCATTCTACGATATGATAATCATGTTAGAAATACATGAATTCTTTAATAAGAGTAAAATATAGATAAGCAAAATAACGAATGGAATACAGCAAGTTCAACAAATTTAATATTTCTTGTATGCTCACTCCAATTTAGCTCTTTATCAATGCTTCCTGATAGATTTTAAAGACTGGTATTTTAATACTTAGAAATACTGCTAACCTTAGGCTAAGGAGATTGGATTAAACGCATAGGATTTTTAATTTTAGCTAGCCTTCAATTTTATTCGACATAATAGATATGCAAAGCTTATTATTGTGTCT
>Ga0114957_1002096_pt1 | contig 19854 bp, 24 predicted proteins | sample BantaG_FD_87175 | JGI IMG/M metagenome (GOLD analysis project Ga0114957, IMG submission 87175) | Marine algal microbial communities from Bantry Bay, Ireland - BantryBay_4 metaG | ecosystem: Host-associated > Algae > Red algae > Unclassified | place: Bantry Bay, Ireland | collected 2014-11-21 | reverse complement strand
TGTTCAATCTCTTGTACTATCTGAAGTTTTAGACTTAAACTGTAATCTTTTTGTGTACGTTTTTTGTAATTTGAATCCATAGTTATAATGTTTAGCTGTAACACTATGTTAGGACGTGACAAAATTATGGGCAAATTAATAACGGTAATGCTCAGGCTTGTAAGGGCCTTCAACTTTCACACCAATATAATCAGCTTGGTATTCTGCCAATTCAGTAAGTTCAACACCAATTTTTTCTAAATGTAATTTAGCTACTTTTTCATCTAAATATTTAGGTAGCATATAAACGTTGTTATCGTATTTGTCACTATTTTTCCATAGCTCTATTTGTGCTAAAGTTTGATTTGTAAACGAATTACTCATTACAAAACTTGGATGACCCGTTGCGCAACCTAAATTAACTAAACGCCCTTCGGCAAGTATTATAATATCTTTACCATCAATAGTATATTTATCTACTTGAGGTTTTATAGTATCTTTAGTATTACCATGCTTCTCATTTAACCAACCCATTTGGATTTCATTATCAAAATGCCCAATGTTACAAACAATCACCTTGTCTTTCATCGCTTCAAAATGTTCTGCACGAACAATATCTTTATTACCAGTCGTGGTAATTACAATATCACTATTTCCAACTACAGTTTCTAATTTTTTAACTTCAAAACCGTCCATTGCGGCTTGTAGAGCGCATATAGGATCAATTTCTGTAACAGTAACAATACTTCCAGCACCTTTAAAAGAGGCAGCCGTACCTTTACCAACATCGCCATAACCACAAACCGTTACGCGCTTTCCTGCCAGCATAGTGTCTGTAGCACGACGTATAGCATCTACAGCACTCTCTTTACACCCGTACTTATTATCGAATTTAGATTTTGTTACAGAATCGTTTACATTGATTGCTGGCATTGTTAGCGTCCCATTTTTCACACGCTCATAAAGTCTATGTACACCAGTTGTTGTTTCTTCACTTAAACCCTTTATACCCGAAGATAGTTCAGGATATCTATCTAAAACCATGTTAGTTAAATCTCCACCATCATCAAGAATCATATTTAATGGCTTTCTATCTTCACCAAAAAATAAAGTTTGTTCTATACACCAATCAAATTCGTCTTCTGTCATGTCCTTCCAGGCATAAACAGCAGTACCAGCATCTGCAATGGCAGCTGCAGCTTGATCTTGTGTAGAAAAAATATTACAAGAACTCCAAGTTACTTCTGCGCCTAAAGCTTGCAACGTTTCTATTAAAACAGCAGTCTGTATAGTCATGTGTAAACAGCCAGCAATGCGCGCGCCTTTTAAAGGTTGCTCATTTTTATACTCTTCACGCAAACTCATTAAACCAGGCATTTCTGCTTCGGCTAAATTAATTTCTTTTCTTCCCCAAGCCGCAAGCGACATATCTTTTACCTTGTTAGGCACGTAGGCAACAGTTTTTGTACTCATAATTGTATATTTGTCTCTAAGTAAATTTTAGTTTACAAAGATAACTAATAACATTAACACTATTAAATGCCGCTTTACAAAACCATTACCGTAAACTCACAAACTACTGTTAAAATCTGGAAAATTGAAGAGTCTTTTGATGCTTTAATGGCACCTCTTAATCTTAAAACAGAAAGTTTAACGCGTGTTTTGGGGATGAAAAGCCAGCTGCACCAACGCGGATTTTTAAGCGTGCGCCATCTTTTAAGAGCTTTTGGTTATACGGACCAAGAATTGTTTTATGACGATTATGGAAAACCACATTTAAAAGATGGCAAGTACATTTCTATTACACATAGTTTTAAGTTTTCTGGTGTTATTATTAGCGAAAAAGAAGTGGGGATCGATATTGAAAAGCAGCGTGACAAAATTGCAATAATAGCTAAAAAGTTTATAGACTACGAATTTGAATATTTAGATACTGCACACCCAGCATATGTAAAAAAATTAACCATTATTTGGGGTGTTAAGGAATCGCTCTACAAACTTTTTGCGACACCAGGAATGCTATTTAGAGAACATTTTTTGGTTATTCCTTTTATGCTAAAAGAGGGGACTACGGTTTGCTGGATAGATTACAAGAAAAAAAAATACAGATATAATGCTTATTTTTTGGAGTTTGAAGATTTTACTTGTGCCTATGTTTTAAAATAAAATTTTATATAACGCTTACGCGGAATTGAATAAATACCTTATGAAAATATCTATAGACCTTACATTATCACCATTACAAGATGATTTCGAAAAACACGTAATAGGCTTTATAAAAGCACTTCGTGATTCAGAATTTACAGTTTTAGAAAATCCATTAAGTACTCAAATTTACGGGGATTTCGATACATTAATGCCTTTTTTAAATAAAGAGATAAAAAAATCTTTTGAAGCTGTTGATATTTCTGTATTAACAATGAAAGTGGTAAAAACAGATAGAAGCGATTATGAATCAAATTTTTAATATTTTTCTTGATGCTTATACAAACACTTCAACTAAAGATATAATTTTAGAGGTTTTAGCTTTTATATTTGGTATTGCTAGTGTTATTTATGCTAAAAGAGAAAATATTTTAGTTTATCCTACTGGATTAGTAGCAACTGTTATAACGGTTTATCTTTTATACAAAGCCCAGTATTTTGGAGATATGACAATGAATTTTTACTATTCTGTAATGAGTTTATATGGTTGGTGGAATTGGACTAGAAAAAAAGAAAGCAAAAATTTTTTACCAATATCGACTACTAGTACTCAAGAAAAATTAATAGGAGTTGCTTTATTTATTATCACCATGTTTGTTACCTTTCTAGTATATAAAGCTTATAATTATAGTTTAGAAATACCAAACTATATAGACATATTTACTTCGGGTATTTTCTTTACTGCGATGTGGTATATGGCAACTAAAAAATTGGCCAATTGGACGCTGTGGATAATAGCAGATTTAATTACTGTTCCTTTATATGCTTACAGAGGCTTGGGTGTATTATCGGTGCAATATTTAATATTTACAATATTGGCTACTCAAGGATATTTACAATGGAAAAAAAGTTTAGACAGCAACCAGCAAATTGCATAAAAATAGTTTTATTTGGCCCAGAATCTACAGGTAAAACAACTTTAGCTAAGCATTTGGCGGAGTACTATAATTCGGTCTGGGTGCGCGAATATGCTCGCGAATATTTGCAAAACAAATGGAATAACGAGCGCAAAATATGCGAACCAAAAGACTTATTGCCAATTGCCGAAGGACAGATGTATTTAGAAAATAAACTATCTAAAAAAACAGATACAGTATTAATTTGCGACACAGATTTATTAGAAACAAAGGTATATTCCGAAGTGTATTATTCTGGAACTTGTGATCCAATATTAGAAAAATATGCTTTAGAAAACACTTACGATTTATACTTTTTAATGTATATTGATACACCTTGGGAAGCCGATGATTTAAGAGATAAGCCTCAAGAAAGAACGGTCATGTTCAAAACGTTTGAATCTGCATTAATAAAACACAATCGCCCTTATGTATTATTAAAAGGAAACGAGGAAAAACGTCTTGAAATGGCAGTAAAACACATCGATAAACTGATTAAAAACAAAAGATGAATTTTACTAAAAAACAAATAGCACAAATAGAAAATAAAGGCATAACTGTAAACAAAGTTTTAAAACAAATTGAAACTTTTAAATCAGGACTTCCTTATATTAATCTAAAATCTGCCGCAATTTTAGGACATGGCATTATAAAAACTACAGAAGCAGAAAATAATGAATATACGACATTTTATAATACTCAAAAAGAAAACTTAGAGATCTTAAAATTTGTACCTGCTTCTGGCGCTGCAACCAGAATGTTTAAATTTTTATTAGAGTTTTTAGAATCTTACGATCCTAAAAAAGAAACTATTAACGGTTACATTAATAAAAATAAAGCTAACGATTTATTTGTGTTTGCAGTTGGTATTGAAAAATTCCCTTTTTATAATATAGTTTTAAATGAAGCTAAAAAACATGTTCCAGAGTTTAATACGTTGTCTGCAGATGCTAAAGCAGTGGAGTTTATAAAAACAATGTTAAACAAAGACCGTTTAAATTATAGTTTTTCACCAAAAGGTTTGCTGCCATTTCATAAATATAAAGACCATATAGCCACTGCTTTCGAAGAGCATTTATTTGAAGCAGCACTGTACGCAACATCTAAAAATGTAGCGACTATTCATTTTACAATTTCAGAAATCTATAAAGATATATTTAGTAAAGAGTTTAAACGTATTAAAACTAGAGTAGAACGCAAAACCGACACTAAGTTTAATATTTCATATTCATACCAAAAAGAAGAAACAGATACAATTGCTGTAACTATAAAAAATGAAATCGTAAAAGATCTGGACGGTTTATTATATTTTAGACCATCTGGTCATGGCGCATTATTATCTAATTTAAACGATTTTGATGCAGATGTTATTTTTATTAAAAATATAGATAATGTTGTAGTTTCCAAATTTGAAAAAGAAGTTGCCAAGCACAAAAAAATTCTGGCTGGCATTTTACTCAAAGAACAACAACAGGCGTTTTTATATTTAAAAGCCCTAGAAAAAGAAAAACTTAAGGAGGAAAAACTATTGGAGATTGCACGCTTTCTTAAAAATAAATTAAATGTTATTATTATAGACGAGTTCGAAAAATACGCACCTAAATACCAAATAGAATATTTAAAAAACAAACTTAATAGACCCATTCGTATTTGTGGTATGGTTAGAAACGAAGGTGATACCGGCGGAGGTCCTTTTTGGGTTAAAGACGAAAGCGGAACTGTATCCTTGCAAATTGTAGAATCTGCACAAGTAGATAAAAATAATAGCCACCAAAAAAACATACTAAAAAGCGCAACACACTTTAATCCTGTAGATTTGGTGTGTGGTATTAAAGATTATAAAGGTAGAAAGTATGACCTTTCTAAGTTTGTAGATTCTAAAACCGCGTTTATAACAACAAAAACAAAAACAGGTAAAGATATAAAAGCTCTAGAATCTCCTGGACTTTGGAATGGAAGTATGGCAAATTGGAATACTATTTTCGTAGAAACACCTATTGTTACCTTTAATCCAGTAAAAACTGTTACAGACCTTTTAAAAGCAACGCATCAATTATAATGTTTAATGAAGCAGCAGTTATTAAAGAATTTAACTTTAAAGGGATTCGAAGTTCTGGAGCAGGTGGACAGCATGTAAATAAAGTGTCTTCTAAAATAGAGCTTTCGTTTAACATCCAAGAGTCTTTAGTTTTAAATAAAGCGCAAAAGGAAGTTATTAAAAATAAATTATCTAATAGAATAACCAAAGAAGGCTTGTTAATTTTAAAATGTGGAGAAAGTAGAAGCCAGCATAGAAATAAAAATATAGCTATTGTTAGAGCAATTCAGTTACTAAAATCGACACTCTTTAGACAAAAAAAGCGCATTCCTACAAAAACACCAAAAGCTGTAATATTTAAAAGACTCAAAAATAAGCGTGCAAATAAAGAGCGCAAAGCTAATAGACGCAAACCAAATCTAGATTAATTTCTTACTTCCAGTTTTTTTTCTTCAAAATTCTTTTAATAATAAAAACTATTTTTTTTCTCATAAATCAAAAATGTAAACTACCTTTGCAACGTTCTCAAAAAAGGGGTGCCATAATATCGGCTGAGATCACACCCATTGAACCTAGAACAGATAATGCTGTTTAGGAAATTTGAAGAAATATTAACGCCATTGCGAGGAGCCTTAAAAAAAGCCTTACAATCTGGCTATAATATTTTATAAAATAATTATTATAATAGAATAATTGCCTCTTTTTATTTGTTACTTAAATGTATTTCGAATGAAATCTGTATTAAAAAACACAACTTTTTTTTTAGCCTTTGCTGTAATATCGTTAACTAGTTTTGCGCAAGAAATTAAACAAGATTCTACTAAATTTGAAACATTAGACGAAGTCTTAATCAAATCTTTAAGAGTGGATGCTAATGCACCAATAACACACTCCAATGTATCTAAAGAAGAATTAGAAAAACGCAATTTAGGTCAAGACATTCCAATTCTATTAAACTTTTTACCATCTGTTGTAACTACTAGTGATGCTGGAGCTGGCGTAGGTTACACAGGTATTAGAGTGCGAGGTGTAAGCTCACAATCTACAAACATTACAATTAATGGAATCCCTTATAACGACTCCGAAAGTTTAGGAACATTTTGGGTAAATTTAGGAGATTTTGCTTCTTCTGTAGAAAGTTTACAATTACAACGTGGTGTTGGCACATCTACTAATGGAGCTGGTGCATTTGGCGCTAGTATAAATGTGCTTACAGATGCCGTTGCTAAAGAGGCAAATGGAGAAATTTCAAACAGTTTTGGTAGCTTTAATACTAGAAAGCATGCTGTAAAATACAGTACAGGTTTATTAAATGAGCATTTTGAAATTTCTGGTCGTTTATCTAAAATAGATTCTGATGGTTATATAGATAGAGCCACTTCAGACTTAAAATCTTATTTCTTACAAGGTGCTTATGTAGACAATAATACATTAATTAAAGCTGTTACTTTTGGCGGACAAGAAGTTACATATCAAGCTTGGAATGGTATTGATGCACAAACTTTAAAAGACGATAGAACGTTTAATCCCTCTGGACAAAATACAGATCAAGATGGTAACATCCGTTTTTATGACAATGAAGTTGATAATTATAGTCAAGACCATTACCAATTACACTGGAACGAAAAAATAAACAATAACTGGTCTACTACTTTAGGATTAAATTATACTTACGGTCGAGGCTATTTTGAACAATTTAAGGAAGATGAAGATTTTTCTACCTATGGATTTAACGACATAACGATTGGGGGAGAAACAATAAATGAAACAGATGTAATACGTAGACGTTGGTTAGACAATGATTTTTATGTGCTAAATGCCAATGTTAATTATAAGGATGAAACTCTAAATCTAAGTACAGGTTTGTTTTACAGCTCTTACCATGGCGACCATTATGGAGAAGTTATTTGGGCTCAATTTGCTAGTAATAGCGATATTAGAGATCGTTATTATGAAGGTGATGGTGATAAATACGACTTTAGTGTATTTGCAAAAGCCACATACCAATTAAATAATAAACTTAGTTTATTTGGAGATTTACAGTACAGAAATGTAAATTATGATACTAGCGGAATAAGTTCGGATTTGGTGTTATTTGAAATCGATAAAACATTCCATTTTTTTAATCCAAAAGCTGGATTATCTTATAATTTAAATACTAAAAACAATTTTTATTTATCTTATGCAAGAGCAAATAGAGAAGCTAGCAGAGGTGATTTTGAAAGTAATCCAAACATAAAACCAGAACAACTTAATGATTTTGAGTTGGGTTGGAGGTATAATAGCGAAAACCTAATATTTAATGCAAATGGGTATTATATGTTATACAACGAGCAATTGGTGTTAACAGGCGATATTGACGATGTTGGTAATTTTATTAGAGATAATTCGGGTAAAAGTTCACGTTTAGGTCTAGAACTAGAAGCTGTTATAAAGTTAAATAATCAATTTTCTTTGCAACCAAATGCCACTTTAAGTTCTAATAAAAATGACGAAACTGTAGTATCTCGTGATGGTGCTTTTGTAAACTTAGGTAAAACAAACATTTCATTCTCTCCAGAAATAGTAGCCGCGAATGCATTAATTTTTAAGCCTTTAGATAATTTACAATTATCGTTTTTAAGTAAATATGTTGGTGAGCAATTTATGGGTAATACAGACTCTAACGTTTCTAAACTAGAAAGTTATTTTGTAAACGATTTTAATATTACCTACGAAATTAAAACTAAGAAAATATTTAAGTCTATTTTATTATCTGGTTTGGTAAACAATGTTTTTGGAGAAGAATATGTGTCTAACGGTTACTATTTTACTTTTGATGATGATTTCTCTGTACCAGGAACAATTACAACTGTAGAAGGTGCTGGTTATTATCCACAAGCTACCACTAACTTTCTTGTTGGTGCAACACTTAAATTTTAAAATAAACATAGCTTTTAGTAAAAACCTTTTAGGTATTGCGAAAAAGATAGAACGGCGGCATGTTTGAGCTCTCCAGACTTTTTTTGTCTGAAAGCGAGTAGTGATAGCCTGGTTTTTAATGCCTAAAAAAGCATTAAAAATTTGCCCTAATTATTAAAGACTCTAATAATACTTCCGTTTACTTCCACGTTATAACGCACTAAAGTAAATTGTCCTGTTGTACCATTTTCTGGTAATCCTCCAGATAAAATGTTATACGCGTTTCCATCATCGCAAGAGCAAGTTACTATGGATGAAACAGCGCTGTTATTTGTTGGTACATTAAAATTTGAACAAGTACTTATTGGGTGATTAGGATCGCTATATTCAAAAGCACTAAAACTATTGTTGCCAATGTTGATAACTACTATACCGTTTATTCCATAATTAGGAACGTAAACTGCATTGGTAACAAACTCTAATTGGCCATATGGGGAAGCAGATAATGCTGTATTTATTAAACTTCCAGTATCGAAAACAGCATTTGGAATATTTGGGTTGTTATTTTGGTTATTATCGTCATTATTACTACAAGAATTAAACGCAATGGCAATAGTTAAGATTAACAGTATGTTTTTTATTTTCATTTTTTAACTTTTTTATAGGAGTGCAACTTACAACAAAAGCAAATTACGAATTAAATATTTTGTATCTTTGTATTACAATCTCGTGTACGCGAGATTTTTTTTTATGTTGAATTCATTTTCAGCATCTTTTCTTTAAAATTTCATTAAGAATTAATAAGAGAAGTAGTATTTAAACGAAAAAATTATGAGTAAAGTATCATATTACACTGCCGAAGGTTTAAAAAAATTAAGAGAAGAACTAAGGCAATTAAAAGATGTAGAACGCGTAAAGGCTAGTAATGCTATTGGCGAGGCGCGTGATAAAGGAGATTTAAGTGAAAATGCCGAGTACGATGCTGCTAAAGAAGCGCAAGGTATGCTAGAAATGCGCATAAGTAAGTTGGAAGACCAACTTGCTGGCGCTCGTATTATAGATGAAAGCCAAATGGATACGTCTAAAATATTAGTATTGTCTAAGGTGAAAATTAAAAACCAAACCAACGGTATGGAAATGAATTATACTTTGGTTGCAGATGGTGAAGCAGATTTAGCAGCTGGTAAAATTTCTGTAAACTCTCCTATTGGCCAAGGATTACTTGGTAAAACTGTTGGCGATGTTGCCGAAATTAATGTGCCAAGTGGGATAATAAAATTTGATATTGTAGAAATAAGCCGATAGTTTTTATTTCGTTTTCGCGGAAAAAGGCTTTTTTAAATTATATTCTTGTTTAGTATGAAATAATTTTCAGTTTAGCAGGAATCCTTTTTTTATCTTTATTCTTAAAACCAATAACAAATTATGGCATCTATATTCACCAAAATAGTAAACGGAGAAATTCCATGTTATAAAGTAGCAGAGACAGAAGATTTTTTAGCTTTTTTAGATGTAAATCCAAATGTTAAAGGCCATACGCTATGCATCCCTAAGAAAGAAACTAATAAACTTTTTGACTTAGATAAAGTTGCCTATGCTGGATTAATGGAGTTTTCTAGATTGGTAGCCATCGGCTTAAAAAAAACAATACCTTGCAAAAGAGTAGGACTGTCTGTAATTGGTTTAGAGATACCACATGTTCACGTACATTTAATACCATTAAATACTATGGAAGATGCTCGATTTACTAATAAAATTTCTTTAGAAAAAGGAGAATTTGAAGCTTTGGCTCAAGCTATTCAGGCAAATTTGTAATTGCTAAAACTATTGCTGCAATTACTAAAGCAATACTAATGCTAATAATAATCCAAAAAGGAGTTTTAAACTTTTTTGAAGCTTTCCTAGGCGAAAAAGCTTTCATTTGGTAATTGTAAACACGCTCGATATCTTCGGTCCAGTTTACAGGATAAATAATAGTTTTACAAAGTTTACAATGCATTTCTGTAGAAATGTATCGAGTTATAGATTTATAAAACTTAGTTTCTATAAATTTTTGTTTAAACTTAAGTTCTAAGCCATCTTTGCTAAAACATTCTGGACAGTTGTTTTTTAGAGCAACCTCTTTTACGGTAATCAATTTTTCATTCATAAATCTATAGTTTTTAATGTTACTTGCATTATAGTTCCTTTTCCTATTTGAGATTGCGAAACTTTAATTTTACCATCATGAAAATCCTCCACAATCCTTTTAGCAAGAGATAGGCCTAATCCCCAACCACGCCTTTTTGTAGTATAACCAGGCTCGAAAACACTTGTGAATTGGCTTTTACTTAGGCCTTTGCCTGTATCTATAATATTAATGTTTACTTTGTTTTCTAACTGTGTCATTACCAATGTTAAATCGCCTATACCTTTCATGGCATCGATAGCATTTTTAACTAAATTTTCGATGGTCCAACTATATAATTGCGGATTCAAATTTACGTAAATTGGACCTTTAGGAAGCTTTAAAGTGAAGTTAATTAGCTTAGAAGATCTTGATTTTAAATAGTTATAAGTGTCTTGAGTTTCTTTAACAATATCTTTTTTTTGCAATGTTGGTAGAGAGCCAATTTTGCTAAAACGCTCGGTAATGGTTTGAAGTCTATCGATGTCTTTTTCTATTTCCAGAATATATTCTGGGTTTACATTTTCGGTTTTTAAAATTTCAGCCCAACCAATTAGAGAAGATAATGGTGTACCTATTTGGTGAGCAGTTTCCTTCGCCATGCCAGACCACAACTTGTTTTGTGTTGCAATTTTAGAGCTTCGATAAAAGAAATAGACTACAGAGGCGAATAGTAAAATAATTAATAAAAGTGCTAGTGGATAGTATTTAAGTTTATTAAGTGTAGTCGAGTTACCGTAATAAATTGTACCAAAAAAGGAATCCATATAGCGTACCTCGATAGGTACATTTTCTTTTTCAAATTGTATTTTTATTTTTTCTAGAAATTTTTTAGGTTCATTTATAGTAGTGGTATCAATATTTCTAATATTGGTAACAATACCATCTTTATTAAACATAATCATTGGTGTTGCAGATGTGCTATCTGCAATAATTTTTAAAGTAAGATTACTAAGGTTACTATTTAGATCATTTACACTATTTAAAAGATCGCTTTGTGCATAGGCCCAAATCTCCATTTTTGCACGTTCTTCAACTTTAAATCTTTGAAAAAAAGTATACGTATTCCACAAAATCAATAAAATAATGCCAAAAGATGCTATAATTATAACCCAGCGAATAAGTTGTCTGTTTTTTGTAAAAAACATAAAATAATTTTTCTGTTAATATAGTAAAAACTATATAATGCAAAAGTTGTTAATAATATTGTATAACAAGAGTACAAATGTGTTTTTAGTTGAAACCCATAATGGCTACATTTGTTTAAAATTAATAAGTTAATGACATCTTTCGAGCCTAAAGACTTACCAATAGCTAAATTGCACGGTTATTTGTTAAGCGCCGTAGCGCCTAGACCAATAGCTTTTGCAAGTACTATAGACGATAATGGAAATCCTAATTTGTCGCCATTTAGTTTTTTTAACGTATTTAGTGCTAATCCTCCAATTTTAATTTTTTCGCCTGCGCGACGTGTAAGAGATAATACAACTAAACATACCTTAGAAAATGCAGAAAGTACTAAAGAAGTGGTAATAAACGTTGTTAATTATAATATTGTACAACAAATGTCACTAAGTAGTACAGAATATGGCGAAGGTGTTAACGAGTTTAAAAAAGCAGGTTTAACAATGCTAAAAAGTGATATTGTAAAACCATTTCGTGTTGCAGAATCACCAGTACATTTTGAGTGTAAAGTAAACAAAATTATAAAGCTAGGAACAGAAGGTGGAGCAGGTAATTTAATAATTTGTGAAGTTGTAAAACTGCATATTAAGGATTCTGTTTTAAATGAAAGCGGAAGTATTGATCAAGAAAAACTAGATTTAGTATCTCGTGCTGGTGGTAGTTATTATAGTAGAGCAAAAACTGGTTTTTTCGAAATTCCAAAACCTTTATCAACCTTAGGTATTGGAGTAGATGTTTTACCAGAACATGTTAGAAATAGTACTATTTTAACAGGAAATGATTTAGGATTATTAGCAAACGTAGAAGAATTACCAACAAAAGAAAATAATAACGCTTTCGCGGAAAAACATGACAATATTACATTAACCGAAGCCGAAAAACATAAAAAGGCACAAAATTTGCTCAGTTTTGGTGATATAAAGAGTGCATGGCAAATATTGTTATCGTAAAATAGCAATAATAAATTAGACGAATATTTAATAATTATATAGACAATGGAAGTACAAGGTAAAGTAAAATTAGTAGGAGACGAGCAAACATTTGGGAGCAACGGATTTAGAAAAAGAGAATTAGTTGTTACAACAGAAGAGCAGTATCCACAACACATATTGGTAGAGTTTGTACAAGACAAATGCGATTTGTTAAACAACTATAAACCAGGACAAGATGTAAAGGTAAACATCAATTTACGTGGTAGAGAATGGACAAATCCTCAAGGAGAAGTAAAATATTTTAACTCAATTCAAGGATGGAGAATTGAAAGTTTACATACAGGAGCATCTGCTACTGGAGCACCAGAAGTTCCACCAGCTGCTCCTTTCGAGCCAGCAACAGATTTAAAAGAAGAGGATCACGACGATTTACCTTTTTAATTTGTAAAAACTGTCAAGAGCGCAGTCGAGTGCTTTAGTGATTATAAATATAACCTCAATGCTAAACATCATTGAGGTTTTTTTATTTTAGTAAAAATTAAATAATGCATATTCTAGACCACAACATAATATTTCCAAATATTCAAGAAGCCAATTCGGAAGGCTTACTAGCTATTGGTGGTGATTTGTCTGCAAAGCGTTTAATACTAGCATATAAAAGTGGTATTTTCCCATGGTTTAATGAAGACGACGTTATTTTATGGTGGTCTCCAAACCCGAGATTTGTACTTTATCCAAAAGATTTAAAAGTGTCTAAAAGTATGACTCAATTTTTAAGAAATTGCGATTATGAAGTCACGATAAATAAAGATTTTAAATCTGTAATTACAGAATGTTCAAAAGCAAAACGCAACGGTCAAGCAGGCACTTGGATTACAAATAATATGATTAATGCGTATTGCAAATTACACGAAAAAGGCTATGCTAAATCTATTGAAGTGTGGAAAAATAGTGCACTAGTTGGTGGTTTTTATGGTGTAGATTTAAACAATGGTGTTTTTTGTGGTGAAAGCATGTTTACAAAAGAAAGTAATGCAAGTAAAACAGCATTTATAATTTTTATACAGAATACCAATTATAAACTTATTGATTGCCAAATGCATACTAACCATTTAGAGAGCTTAGGAGCAAAAGATATTTCTAGAGAAGAGTTTATAGAATTTTTAGTATAGTTTGCCACTTCCAGTGATCTCGAAGTATGAGACATTGTATCGATAAGTTGTGTTGTTTTTTCTAGACTGGCTCTCGATACTAAATTCCAAAAATAATGTCACTCTAACGACACCTTACTTTATACTTCATTATACCTAAAACAACCTACTTCATGATCATTTATCATGCCTATGGCTTGCATAAACGCATAGATAATTGTACTACCAACAAATTTAAAACCTCGTTTTTTCAAATCTTTACTTAAAGCATCACTTAAAGGTGTATATGCAGGAGCATTCTTAGAGTTCTTTACTTTATTTTTTATAGGCTTTTCATTTACAAAACTCCAAATATAGTTGCTAAAACTACCATATTCTTCTTGAATTTTTATAAACGCTAGTGCATTAGTAACAGTTGCATTCACTTTTAGTTTATTTCTTATAATACCAGCGTTTTGTAGTAATTTAGTTTTTTTATCATCATCGTATTTAGCAATTTTTTTATAATCGAAAAAGTCTAAAGCTAATCTAAAATTTTCACGTTTGCGTAAAATGGTAATCCAGCTTAAACCCGCTTGAAAGGTTTCTAAAACTAAAAACTCAAATAATTGCTGGTCATTATAAACTGGTACTCCCCATTCATTATCGTGGTAATTTTCATATAACTTGTCTCCAACACACCAACTGCATTTATGTTTTTTCATTGAGCTGTTTTTTTAGAGTTTCAATTTCCTTATTTTTTGCGCTAATAATTAATTTATTTTCTACTATCGAAGCGATTATAAAAATAACCAAAAAAGCAATTTTAAAGTATTTTATTAAATTACGTTCTGTAGTTGGCAAACCGTCAAAATAATCAAGTTTTTCAATTATAAAGAGAATGATAAAAGTAATTTTTGCTATCCATCTTATCCTATTAAAAACAGAGGTTTTATTCATTTGTAAGTATTTCAATAATTTACTACTAAAGTAAGGACTGTTATTTAAGAACCAATGAAATTACAGTATTTTATATTATGAAAACATTACAAAGCACAGATTTAAAAAACATTATAAATAATAGCTTAGAGAAATCTATAAGTTATAAAGACTATAGAAATTTAGTAGAAGAACTAGTCGCTAAAACATCTACAACAGGAAACGAAAAGACTGAAGCTTTAGCAAATTACACCATGCTTAACAGTAAACGCATGAAACGTTGGGATAAAACTATAAAACTCAGTGAGGAAGTTAAGGAAAAAGTCTCAAAATCTATTGTAAATCAAACCTGGTTAGTTTTAACCGAGAGCTGGTGTGGAGATGCAGCACATTTAATGCCTGTAATGAATAAGATTGCTGGTTTAAATGAAAATATCGCGTTTAAAGTAGTACTTAGAGATCAAAATCAAGCACTAATGCATCAGTTTTTAACCAATGGGGCACAAGCAATTCCTAAACTAATAATAATTGATAATACTACTAAAGCAGTAGTAAATACATTTGGACCGAGACCAAGTGAAGCAACTAAACTAGTAAGTAACTATAGAGCCAAGCATGGTAAATTAACTTCAGAATTTAAAGAGAATTTACAGCATTGGTACAATAAAAATAAAGGACAAAATGCTATCTCGGATTTAGTGAGTTTATTCTAACAATTTATCAGTTCAAGTAATTTTTTTTTAGAATTTTGTATCGATAATAATTTTTTAAATTTAAAAAAAACGAAACAATTAATAATTGTTACAGCCTAGTTATTGCTTATATTAGCTAAAACAATTTACAATAGTTTTAGCTTCAAATATTATTCTGCTTTTTGAGGTAAAACTTCAATAAAATCTTCAATTGAAAGCGCATTTTCGACATTAAAATTGCCAATTTTTGTGCGTCTTAAAACTGAAAGATGTCCACCAGAATTTAAGGCTTTTCCAAAGTCGTTAGCAAGAGAACGAATATAAGTTCCTTTACTACAAATTACTCTAAAATTGACTAAATTATCTTCAATTTTAGTTATTTCGAACTCTTTTATAGTAATTTTACGCGATTTTATTTCAACAACCTCACCAGCTCTTGCATAGTCATACAAGCGTTTTCCATCTTTTTTTAGTGCTGAAAATATAGGTGGAAACTGCTCTATCTCACCAATAAATTGTTTGGTTGTTTTGTAAATTAAATCTTCGGTGATGTGTTCAGTTGGAAAAGTTTTATTTATATCCGTTTCTAAATCGAAAGAAGGTGTTGTACCTCCAAGAATAATAGTTCCTGTATATTCTTTAATTTGCCCTTGAAAAGTATCTATCTGTTTAGTCAATTTTCCAGTACAAATAACTAATAAACCAGTAGCTAAAGGGTCTAAAGTACCTGCATGGCCAACTTTTATTTTTTTAATGTTAAAAGCCTGACGTATTTGCCAACGCAGTTTATTTACCACTTGAAAAGAGGTCCAATTTAAAGGTTTGTCTATTAATAAAACTTGTCCTGCTTGGTAGTCTTCAACCGTCATCTATTTAATTTAAAAGTGAAAAGACAATAGCAATTAATCCAACAATTACGCAGTAAATAGCGAAATAGGATAACTTACTCTTTTTAACTAAAGCAATCATCCAAGTACAAGCAAATAATCCTGAAATAAATGCAGCTACAAAACCTGCACCTAAAGCTGTAATATTCTGATTTTCAAAAGATAATTCGCCACCTAAAACATCTTTGGCAATTTTACCAAAAATAAGAGGGACTACCATTAAAAACGAAAAGCGAGCAGCTTTAGTTTTATCATTACCTAGTAAAACTGATGTGGAAATTGTTGCACCACTTCTAGAAATTCCTGGTAGCATAGCAATGGCTTGAGAAATACCAATAATAAACGCATCTTTAAAACCAACTTTTTTTTGTGTATTTTTTGCTTTGTCTGCCAAAAATAATAGTATTGCAGTTACTAATAGCATACAGCCAACAAGTATAATATTTCCAATAAAAAGTTGTTCGAGTTGTTCTTCAAAAAAAAGACCAACTAAAACAGCTGGTATCATGGATACAATAATTTTACCTGCAAAACGCTGGTCGTCATTAATACTAGGTTTAAATAAACCTTTAATAATATTTAAAATATCTTTTCTAAAAATTACGATGGTACTAAGTGCGGTAGCAAAATGTAAAACGACTGTAAATGTTAGGCTTTCTTCGGGAATGGAATTATTGCCAAGCATTGCTTTACCTAATTCTAAATGCCCACTAGAAGATACTGGAAGAAATTCTGTAAGTCCTTGAATGATGCCTAAAATGATAGAGTCTATAATATCCATTCGGCAAAAATATTAAAATTGAATGACCAACAAGGGTTTTATGATTATTTTTTAGAATCGGAATCTTCTTTACGCGTTAAAATAGCATAAATCTGAATACCAAAACCAATAAGAACAAAAGCTGGAGCTAATCTAATCCTTCTCCAATGAAAAATATCTTCATTAAAAATATTAGGATCATCGCTTCCACCTCCAGACATTAAAATAAAGCCAATAACTATAAAAGCTAGACCAATAAACATAAACTTGTAATTGCGTTTTCCAAAGATAAATTCACCTTTGTATCCAGAACCAATTTCTTTTCGTTTTTGCTCTCTCACTTTGTGTAGATTTTATATCAACTATTAAATAGTTTAGTAAAGTGCAAAGTAAAGATTTTATTTGAAACTTTTACTTTTAAAATATAAATTTAAAATCCTTTTAAATTATATTACGAAAAACAAATAATAAACCAATAAAACGATCCAAAATATTACAATTAATGCAATAAAAAATGCTATTCCTTTTTTTGTATGTTTCGATATATTCAAATTTAATTATATATTCCTTTTTTATAATATTTGCTATTCTCCACTTTTACAATTTTGACAGATTTATCTTCTATTTGTTTTTGCGACAACACTATAATAGTTGCAATTGCAACAACACCTATAAATACAAATGTTATGCGTTTCATAATTTTTAAAATAAGGGATTAATATAGGTAATAGTATAGTCTATAATAAATGTTTTAAATTATGTAAATATAACCTCAAACTTCCCTAAAAATTGTTAAGACCTAAGTTAAAGAGTGTTAAATTTAAGAAATACAAGTTCAATAAAACAACCAACTTTAATTTAATAGTAAAGTTTGTCTGTATTTAAATTTAAAAAACGCTGCGTAGCAAAAAATGTGGAAATCCAAGTAATAAAGATACCAAGTAAGAAAACGAAAATAAATAAAGCAATAATAAGAATAGGTTTACTTAAAAGTTCTAATTCTGGAAATGTTTTATCTATAAAATAAAGTACTAGAGCCATCCCAATTAATGCTATAACAGCTCCAATAACGCCAAGTTTTACACTGCGTAAAATAAAAGGTTTCCTAATAAAACGCTTTGTTGCACCAACCATTTGCATAGTTTTAATTGTAAAACGTTTGGAATAAACAGCCAAGCGAATGGAACTGTTTATTAATAATACAGCAATTAGTGTAAATAAGGCACTTAAAAGTAGCACCCAAAAACTAATTTTCTTAACGTTATCATTCATTAGATTAACCAAAACATTATCATAACTTACTTCTTCTACAAAGTTTTTAGCTAATGCTTCATCTGCAATAATTTGTAGTTTTTCAGACGTTACAAAGTCTGCTTTTAAGTTTACATCAATCGAATTTTTTAGCGGATTATTACCTAAAAAATCCATAAAATCTTCACCGCTCTCTGCTTTCATAAATTCGGCAGCCTGTTCTTTAGAGATAAACGCTGTAGATTTTACATAATCTGCCATCGCTAAACTTTTTTCAAGTTGCTTAATTTCGACATCCTTAGCCGAGTCTTTTAAAAAAACAGTAACCGTAACTTGCTCTTTAAAATGGTCTGCTACTTTTTTAGCGTTTAATACCAACAGACCTAATAACCCTAGTAAAAATAACACGAGTCCAATACTTAAAACTACAGAAAAGTATGAAGAAATTAAACGACGTTTTTGGTATTTATCAAAAGATGAGCTCATAAAAAGAGTTTAGTTTGTAGTGTAAAAATAATAAAGTTATTGAATACCCAAACTTTACAACGCTTAAACTTTCAACACTATTATAGAAAGTTTAAATTTGTTCCTTTATTAAGCGGAAAAACTACAAAATGCAATATCATTTTAACGACATTGAAGCCAAGTGGCAAAAATATTGGGCAGAAAACCAAACATTTAAAGCCTCTAATACAAGCGATAAACCAAAATATTACGTACTCGATATGTTTCCTTATCCTTCTGGAGCAGGTTTACACGTTGGTCATCCATTAGGCTATATTGCAAGCGATATTTATGCACGTTACAAACGCCATAAAGGTTTTAATGTTTTGCATCCTCAAGGTTACGATAGTTTTGGTTTACCTGCAGAACAGTACGCAATACAAACAGGACAGCATCCTGCAATTACCACAGAGACTAATATTAAAACCTACAGAAGACAGTTAGACCAAATTGGTTTTAGTTTCGATTGGAGTAGAGAAGTACGAACAAGTAATCCAGACTATTACAAATGGACACAATGGATATTTATTCAGTTATTTCAATCGTATTATTGCAATAATGACAATAAAGCTAAAGATATAAATGAATTAATTTCGATTTTCTCCTCGCAAGGCAATGCTAATGTAAATGTTGCTTGCGATGATGACATTGAAACATTTTCTGCTGAAGCTTGGAATAATTTTTCAACTGAAGAACAACAAGAAATACTATTAAAATACAGATTGACCTATTTAGCAGAAACCGAAGTAAATTGGTGTCCAGCTTTAGGAACCGTTTTAGCAAATGATGAAATTGTAAACGGCGTTTCAGAACGTGGTGGACATCCAGTTGTGCGTAAGAAAATGACGCAATGGAGTATGCGAATTTCGGCTTATGCCGAAAGACTGCTTCAAGGTTTAGAAGACGTAGATTGGACAGACGCTTTAAAAGAAACACAGCGTAACTGGATTGGAAAATCTGTTGGCGCAACAGTTTCGTTCAACGTCATTGCGAGTGAAGCGAAGCAATCTCAAGATACTATAGAAGTCTTCACCACGCGTCCAGATACAATCTTCGGTGTTAGTTTTATGACTTTAGCGCCAGAACACGAGCTAGTTTCAAAAATAATAACTGAAGCCCAAAAAGAAGCGGTAGAAGCATACATAGAAAAAACAGCAAAGCGAAGCGAACGCGATCGTATGGCAGATGTAAAAACCATTTCTGGTGTATTTACAGGAGCTTACGCAGAGCATCCATTTACAAAAGAACCCATTCAAATCTGGATTGGTGATTATGTGCTAGCAAGTTATGGAACGGGAGCTGTAATGGCTGTGCCTTGCGGTGACCAACGTGATTACGATTTTGCAAAACACTTTAATATAGACATTCCAAACATATTTGAAGGTGTA
>Ga0114957_1002092_pt1 | contig 19871 bp, 21 predicted proteins | sample BantaG_FD_87175 | JGI IMG/M metagenome (GOLD analysis project Ga0114957, IMG submission 87175) | Marine algal microbial communities from Bantry Bay, Ireland - BantryBay_4 metaG | ecosystem: Host-associated > Algae > Red algae > Unclassified | place: Bantry Bay, Ireland | collected 2014-11-21 | reverse complement strand
CGCCACACCCCGTTCGTAGATCAGCATCCGGTAGCGCTTGCCGATCTCCTGCCAGCGCACTTCGTCGAGTTTGCCGGACCCAAGCGCTAGGGTGCCGTCTGCAGTGTAGAGGCGTTCGAAGCCGGCCTGCGCCCGCGCCTGACCCACCACTGCCTCGCCGTATCCGCTCCAGCGGTAGTCCTTGGGGTCCTTCACCATATGCGCGCGCAGCGGATTGAGGTCGATGTAGGCGGCCATGTGGCTCAAGGCCTTGCAGCCGCGGGACTGCACCACCACGCTCTTGAAGCGCTGGTTCCACACCGTGCCGGAACGATCGTTGCGCTGGTTGTACCACTGCGTGAAACGCTGCTTCAGGGTCTTTATGAACTCGGAAACATTGTTCATCCGTTGCTGATATCGCTCGTGGAATTCGGCAATCGCTCCGTGCAGTTCATGCTCCTGCAACCCTCGGAGATAGAGCTCCGCCACGAGGTAGGTTTCGCTTCTCGGTCCGTAGAATGCCCTTAGTCGGGCCAGCATCTCCTCGTCGCTCAGCTCGATCCGCTCGTTCTCGGCGAGCAGGATGTGGAAATGGTTGCACATCACCACGAAGGTGATGATGGTCACGCCGGCGAAGGCCTCCATGCTGCGCATGAGTTCGACAAACTTCTCCTTCTCGACGTCCCCAAGGAGGAACTCGCCGTTGAGTGTTTTCGACATACAGTGATAGTAGCCATTCCGTTCGAGCCTAAATCTTTTATGAGCCATGCTGCAAGATTTAGCAGGTCCCGTGCCAAGTTTTCGGCATATCCCCCAAGTCACCGGATGATAGGTGTTTACGAATTTCGTGTTTTTTCGAGGTACCGAAAATTACAACCTAGGTTGTAACTAATTACAACCTAGGTTGTAATCAGACCTCATTGGGCGATAGATTGAAATACCTCTCGAGCGCAACGACATGCGGACCTTGTCAAGGGGTGAAATCCGAGCAATCGATATTTTTCACCTCGAAAAGATGGTCTGTCCGGGTTCGCGGGGGTTCGCGGGGGTTCGCGCACGTGGTGGCAGGAGATGAGGTGGGGATTAGGGTGGTGGGAAATGGCAGCGCATCGTTTCGGGGTGGGATGGTCGGACGCAAGTAGACAATCAGGATCCCAGTTTTTGCTTCACCGCCAAGACCAAAGCCACAGAAGCCGTCTGCCCCCTCTCCGTTGAACAAAAAACCGTTTCGGGGCATTCTCTCGCCAACGTCGTCATTGGGGGCAGCACCGTTCCAGCCCAAAAGAGCAAACGAAAGACGGGGGAACGGTTCAACGGGTGGCTTTGTCAGCCTCGGCAATGGTCATCGTCAGCGAGGCGATGTTTGGTTGGTTTGGGACTCCGAACGACGAGGACCTTCCATCCGTGTATCAGATCGATTATGTTAGAGCCTGGAAACTTCCAGTTACCGAGATCCCACCGGATCATTAGATCGCCTGGCAGATACGCGGCAGACGAACGCGAGATCGTTATTTAGTCAGCCTTAAACTTTCGGATCGGCGTCGGAATGGAGCCGCCGCGCTTTGCAAGCCGGCTCGCTCCAGCAACAATTTTTCACGGTGCAGGCGGCGCGGCCGCACCATTCTCATCGACGAACAACTCCAGTTCGACGTTTTCCAAATCGTTGGAGATGCGTTCGGAGCGGAGGTCTTTGCGTTGGTCGAACGGGACCAATGCCAAGGGGTAGCTGCGTCCGACCACGCGCAGGGCGGCCGGGATCTTTTTACTATCGCGGATGCCCCAATGAACCGCTGCGACTTCGGTGCCATCCAGCAAAGCGTAGTGGCCGGCGATCAGGCAATGTTTGTACGGCAGGATCGCGTTCGGCTCGGGCGTCGGACTGAGTTCGAGGAGTTTGCCCTGGGCCACGTTCGCTTTGGGGTTCACCGGTTCAACTGAAGCCACGGCTGGCACTTGACTCGCCGCATCAAGCGTCACCGCCTCACCGCCGGCCACCCAGACATCGGGAAAAAAGTCGGCGCGCGCGTTGTTCGAAATCTGCGTCCACTCCACCACCGAACGCAAGTCCGGCGCCATCCGGCCCACGTACACCTCCACCCCGGTACCGCCCTCTTTCACCTGACTCGACCCATAGGGTCCGGTCATCGCGATGTAGTGTGGATGGTTGGACCAACGCGGATGGTAGACTTCTTGTTTGCCGATTCCCGGCGCGGTGTGGATCGGCAATTTCCAATCCTGCTGGGGGTGGTCGCCGCGCGCCGGTTGATGCACGTACATGTTGCGGTGCGCGCCATCGAACACCATCAAGGTGTAGCTGTTGTCCGGCGCGAACGAGGTCCAGCAGCCCTTCCCACGTTTGCTCCACGTCCCAGTCGCGAGATCGGCAATGCCGCCGTTCGGCCAGGGGAACAGCGCGCCCGCCTTGCGCCCGTCGGCGGAAATCTGAAAATTGTCGGCGGCAACCAAATCGCCGTGCCACAACACGAACCGATGCTTCGGATTGTCGAGTTGCACCATCGTTGCGGTTTTGTAGCCCGGTAAAGATTTCACGCCGACCGCGCCGGTCATTACCAAGGCGTACTCTTTGCCGTTGCCTGGATTCCGCCAGACTTCGGCCGTGAAGCCGTCCGCGAGTTCGACGCCCATGTCCGAACCAGCGCTGAACGTGGCCACGTAGGATTTGTTGGCGACGCGGTCGCTGAACACGATCCGGTCGCCGCGCGGTGTGATCAGCGGCTTGGCCACGTTCCCGGACGGGGTTCGGAATCCCGGCACATAAGACGGCGCCGGTCCCAAGGGAAAACGAAGTCGCTCGCGTCCGCCATCGACCGCACTGTCGGACACCATCAGTTGAAAGTTGGTCCCCTTGGCGAACACATCTTTACCATCACCCAAATCCTGAACCCACGCCACCCGGACATGCGGCGCGTCCGGGTTCGGGCCGGGTTCGGCGGCGCGCAGCGTCACCGCGAAACCGATGCCGCACATGCAGCAAAAAATGAGGCGGACGGCGGCGGATTTTAGAGAGACGGACATGGCTGGAGTATTCATGTGCAGCTATTCACACACGACAAGAAGATCTTACTGTTGGTCGGACGAATTTCGGCGCGGGTTTGTTCTGTAGAAGTGGACATGACCGAAGATAGGGACGACTCCCAATGGCTATCCCGTTTTAAATTGAAGTGATTGGAACCTTCCACACAGAGTCGCTCTGCGCTTCGCTTGCTCGCTCTCGTGGCCGGTTTGATACAGGGGAATGATGACACGGGAATGCCCATAGATGGGTTCGAGGGAATTCGACCGAGCAGGAGAGGTTTCAGTTGGGTGACGGCGACGCGCGCATACCCGGCCGGCAAGTTCATGATACGAAGACGATGCGATTCCCCTGTCCTCATTCCCTGGTATATAAAGTGAATGCCTTAACGAGCCGAGCCGAGCAGGACCTGACGCAACACACTGATCATCCGCCTGTTGGATAAGTTCAGTTTAAACCGACTATTAGCCGTGTAGGTAGCTCAAGCTTCCCAGCGGGAGTCTGGAACCGCCTCCCTCTGCGCAGGCAGAGACTGCCGGCTAGAAGCCAGCGGTCCAGACACCGGCATGGAAGCCAGTGCTACCTCATGTCCTCCTCAGTGGCTATTCTTCGTCTTCTCCGAATCCAGCCCGCGGATGCTGAGGCCGGCATCCCTCCAGAAATTTGAATACAGCGCGCGGATGCCGAGGCCGGCATCCCTCCAGAAGATTTGAAGAAAGCCTGCGGATGCCGAGGCCGGCATCCCTTCAGAAGATTAGAAGAAAGCCCGCGGATGCCGAGGCCGGCATCCCTCCAGAAGATTTGAATACAGCCCGCGGCACAAAAAGAACTTTACCGATGCCCACCCGGTCGCCCCCCGACAGCGGGGCATGATGTAGCGCGCGGTTTTCGCGTCCGGGTTCTCGGACGGTCCAAGAGTGGCGGCGCGTCCGGCTTTCTCGGGGCATCGGAGGCCTGCTGCAAGGCGACCTTCAGGTCGAACTTGGAAGATCGAAGATGGAAGATCGAAGATGGAAGATCGCAGTGAAGGTTGGTAGAATCCGCCCTATGAAACGGACCTCACTTGCACCCTTTGGATCTTCCGCGCTTTTCTTTCTGTTGACCCTCGTCACCCTCGCGCCCGGCGCCACCGCGTTCGCGCAGGATGAGGCGGACCCCACAAAGGTCGACGCGGACTACGCCATCCAAGGGGAATACTTGGGCACCGACGGGGAGGACAACGTGGGCGTGCAAGTCATCGCGATGGGCGACGGAACATTTCAAGCCGTCGCCTACATGGGCGGACTGCCGGGCGACGGCTGGAACGGCGAACAACCGAACCGGGTCGACGGCAAGCGCGACGGCGATGCGGTGAAGTTCGACGACGGCGAACGCTACTCCGGCACCATCGAACAAGAAGTGATGACCATCTTTGACGAAGGCAAACAGGTGATCCAGCTGAAGCGGGTCGAACGCAAAAGCCCGACGCTCGGCAAGAAGCCGCCCGAGGGCGCGCTGGTGTTCTTCGACGGCAGCAATCTCGACCAGTGGAAGCCGGGCGCAAAAATGACCGACCACGGTTTGCTGATGCAAGGGGCGAACACCAAGACCACCTTCGGTAGCGGCCGACTCCACCTCGAGTTCCGCACACCGTACAAATCCAAGGCGCGCGGCCAGGGACGCGGCAACAGTGGTTGCTACATGCAGGCGCGTTACGAAGTGCAAGTGCTCGACTCGTTCGGGCTCGAAGGCAAACACAACGAATGCGGCGGCGTCTACAGCGTGAAAGATCCGGACCAAAACATGTGCTTCCCGCCGCTGACTTGGCAGACCTACGACATCGACTTCACTGCGGCTGAGTTCGATGATGATAAGAAAATCAAAAACGCGCGCATGACCGTGCGCCACAACGGCGTGGTCGTGCACGACGACATCGACGTGCCGAAACGCACCACCGCCTCGCCGCTGGGCGAAGGAAAAGAACGCGGTTATCTCCATTTACAAAATCACGGCAACCCAGTCCGCTACCGAAATATTTGGTTCGTCGAAAAATAGTGACGCCTCGTTCGAGGTCATCGATTTGGTGAAAACCAAGAAGTTTGGCACAGCCTCTCTGCCATTAGAACGCACAACGACTTCTCAATCCGTCCGGTTCGCTTCATTTGGAACATTCCATAAGTTGAGTCTTTAGGAATAACAAGTTGCAGACTGACCCGAGCGGGGTAGGTTTGTTGTATGGCCTCGATCCTTATCGTCGAAGACGACCAAAAACTGGCAACTGTCACTTCTATCCACCTCAAAAAGGAGGGGCATGACGTCGAAGTTGCGTACTCGCTTGAAACCGCCCGGCTCCACCTGAAGGAGTTCGCGCCGGAGATCGTCATCACCGATCTGCACATCGGCGACGACAGCGGATTGCAAGTGCTGGCCGAGGCCAAGCAAGAACCGCAACAACCGGACGTGGTGTTCATCACCGCGCACGCCGACGCGGAGACCGCCTCGATGGCGATGAAGGACGGCGCCTACGAGTACGTCACTAAACCTTTTTCCATGGACGAGATTGCGGCCATCACCAAACGCATCAGCGTGCGCCGCGGACTCGTGTCCGAGGTGCGCAAGCTGCGCGAGGACGCGGCCAAGAGCAAGGTCGGCAAAACCAACGGCTTGGTGGTCGCCAGCGAGGAAATGCAATCGCTGCTCGACCGCGTGCAAAAAGTCGCGCCGCTGCAAACCACGGTGCTGGTTCGTGGTGAGTCCGGTACCGGCAAGGAGGTGGTCGCCCGCTTCATCCACGAAAACAGCAGCAACCCCAATTGCCCCTTTGTCGCCATCAACTGCGGCGCGATCCCCGAGAACCTGCTCACCTCCGAGCTGTTCGGTCACGAACGCGGCGCCTACACCGGCGCTAGCGCCCGGCGCGCCGGCGCGTTCGAACGTGCCAACGGCGGCATCCTGTTTCTCGACGAGATGGGCGAGATCGCCCAGGCCACGCAGGTCGCCTTGCTCCGCGTTCTGGAGACCGGCGAGATCACCCGGGTCGGCGGCGAAAAACCATTTAAAGTAAACGTCCGCCTGATCGCCGCCACCCACCAAAATTTGGAACAGCGCGTGGCCAACGGCAAGTTCCGCGAAGACCTCTACTACCGGATCAACGTGTTTACCGCCAGCATCCCACCGCTGCGGGATCGCAAAGGAGACATCATCCCGATCGCCCGTTACTTTCTCAAAGGATTCGGCATGGACGCGGACGCCGTGTCCGACGAGGCCCTCCAGCCGCTGCACAACTACCCTTGGCCAGGCAACGTTCGCGAGCTGCGCAACATCATGGAGAACCTGTTCATCTCCTGCCTCGAACAGCCAGCCAGCGCCGGATTGGTCGAAAGCATTCTCCCCAAACCTCTGGTCGCCCAACCGTTGACGATCTCCAACGGCGGCGGCGATGAAACGCTGGAAGAGGCTGAGACCCGCAAAATTCAACAAGCTCTGCGCGAAGCCAACGGTAATAAAACCAGGGCAGCCGAAGCGCTCGGCATCACCCGACGCCGCCTATACTCGCGCATGAAGGTGCTCGGGTTCGCCGAAGAAGAAGCGTAGCGGGACCCTAGCCGAAAAGGGGTGGCAGCAGATCACAACGGCTTTATTTTCAAGGTATGACACTTGAAGAAATAGCCCTTAAAGCCTCGCTGCTTGACGATGAGTCGAAGGCGTCCCTCGCTTCACGACTTCTCCAGAGTCTTCCTCCGCCAGACCATTATGTTGTCGATGAAGAAGTCTTCCTAAGAATGCAGGAAGCCGAGGAGGACAGCTCTGTCATGATCTCTCAACCAGATTTTGTGGAGGGGATCCTCTTCTCCAGTTCCTTGCGGGTGTAGTTCCCTTGGTGGTTGCCGCGCACCATCTTGCGAAGGTGTTGCGGGAAATTCCGGGTTCGCGGGCGATCGCCTTGATTGGCTGTCCGCTCTGATAACTTGCTTTACCTACCTGCCTAGTGGGGGGTGGGGAGTGACGATTTAGTAGCCAAGCAGCCTTGCCCTCTTCTGCCGTTGTATCCTTTGCGGATTCCATGCATGGAGAAAGACCAACCCTTCCTCCCTCCCGCCTCCTACTCTTGACGACCGCCGCCCGAACCACTCTGCTCATGCGCGTATTTGATGAACTGACCCCCGAACGAGTGATCACCTTCGTCGAAGACGCGCTCGACGCGGACTGCACCAGCCGTTGCGTGAAGTTCAATAGCTACATCAACCGCGTGTACGAAGTGCAGCCGCGCGAAGGCCCGCCGGTGATCGTCAAGTTCTACCGGCCGGGCCGCTGGAGTCCGGAGGCGCTGCGCGACGAACTGGAGTTCCTGATGGATCTGCACGAGGCCGACGTGCCGGTGATCCCGCCGATCGCCGACGATCCCGAACGCGCCCTGCACCAAGTCGACGGCATGACCTTCGCCCTGTTTCCCAAAGTCGGCGGACGCCCGCTCGACGAACCCGACGAGGAACAATGGGAGCAACTCGGCCGCCTGGTCGGACGCGTCCACCGCGTCGGCGCCGAGTTCGATCCGGACGACCGCATCACGCTCGACGCCAGTTACGGCCGCGCCAACTTGTCGTTTATGCTCGAGAACAATCTCCTTCCGGCAGAAGTACGCGCCGAATACGAAGACGCCGCCAACGACATTCTCGATGACATCGCGCCGCTGTTCGACGAGGCGAGCGAGGACTTCATCCGCGTCCACGGCGACCTGCATTACCAGAACCTGATCGACCGCCCCGACGAGCACATCTACATCATCGACTTCGACGACATGGCGCTCGGCCCGCCGGTGCAGGACATCTGGATGCTGCTCCCCGGACGCTACGCCGACACCCGCTGGGAGATCGAACGCTTCCTGTCCGGCTATGAGACCTTCCACGAATTCAAGTGGTCCTCGCTACGCCTGATCGAACCCCTACGCGCGCTACGCTTCTTGCACTACGTCGCTTGGTGCGCGCGCCAAGCCGTCGGAGGCGGCTACGTCGTGCTAGCGCCCGACTTCGGCACGGAAGAATACTGGCGGCGCGAGGCCGGCGAGTTGGTCAAGCAGCGTTCGGAGATCCGCAAAGCGCTCGAAGCCGGACTTTGAAGATGGTCGATTTTGAGGTAGGCTGAACCTATGGAGCCTGAACAAATCGAGGCGGAGCAGCAGAGGCCGACGAAAACTAACCCCCGGTCATGCCTCTGGCAAAACGCCGAACGTCGGGCAACGCGTGTTCAGTAATTGACAATATCGTTTTCGGAATCGGCAACTTCGACGTAGGATTTACCCGTCAAAATTGCTTTTGCCATATCAACCAACTGAATGACCTTACTGCTCGACCCATCCCAATATTGAACGGACTCCGGGATGACTTTTACAAGGGCCAATCGTTCAGTCTCTTTTCCTTCAGGAAACCAGGCCTTCATAATGAATGACCATTTTTCATCAACAAGGGTAGCATCATCAACCATTTCCGCGACCCCCGCCAAAGAAACATAGGTATTCTCGGACTCGTTGGCAAAACTGAAATTCACCTGCTTGTTATTGATGATCTCGTCGATTTTCGCAGAATGTATATCTGTGAAAAACCAAATGTTATTATCGTCATCGACATCCGCATAAGCAATCGGACGACTAAACAATCGACCATCATCCTGAGTAACAAAAATGCCCACGCGATTGTCTCCAATCAATTCTTTTATTTTTTCTTTCTGATTCATCATATTATTTTTTGGCTAAATGTTTTAAAGACTAGGCCCGCTCCACTTCGCTTTCCAATTTGAGCACCTTGTCCCCGTCTTCCTGCTCAATCAAGAAGGCCCGGTCCTCGTCACTGCCGTTACGGGTCACCTTGTTCCCCTTGATTGTCCTGGAGACCGTTTCTTTAAAGATCTCGGTGACTTTTCCCGTGGCAGTCCCACTGCCCCACTTCCATTTTACCTCTGTGCCTGTTCGTATCATTTTCTTCGTTCTCCATCACTTTTCGAGACGATTATAGTTCTTCTAGGAGGGAGACCGTAGGGATAATCCTCGATAGAATCAATGATTTCTGCCCCTGAAACGGTCGCGATATGGCGAAGACGACTTTGCCTTCCGAGCCATGGATCGCGTGCCCTGTCGTCTGAACGGGGGCCTCCCGCTTCTATAAAGACCGAGCCATCCTCGCTCGAAAGGCAGACCGGCCTACCAACTGCTGCCCACTGGCTCCGACTACCGAACCAGTTCGATAATGTTCAAGGGATCGCGCCCCGTCAGCTCGTCGCGGTCTTCGATCAAAAAGTCGGCGATGCGGATTTGGTTCGCATCCGCGCCGCCGAACTTGGTGGTCCAATCTTCACCATCGAACGCATCAATCACGCGGATGCCGCATTGGCCGTTGACGCTGCCGGTCAACAACTGGCCAGGCGGGCGAGTTCTGGAGGTGCGGATTATGATGTCGAGGCCGGTGCGGGTGACGGTCGCCTGGATGGCTTCGCTAACGCCGGTCACGTCGTTGTAAAAAACGCCACGCCAATTACCGCTGAGGTCGCAGTTGATGCCCGGGGCGAACGGACCGCCCGTTCCGCCGCTATTAGTAGCCGTGGTCATGGAGTTGGACGAACTGCTGGAACTGCTGTTCGAGGTTTGCTGCTGCGAATTCTGACTGCTGCTTGTGGTATCATCCACCGGCCCACCGGAGGTGGTGATCACGGTCTGTTCGGGCGGCGTCGTGACGGACGTGGTCGAACTGGTTTCGCTGCTGTTTTCCGAGCTGTCGGTGTTGGTGCTGCTCGTGTTAGTCGTTTCGCCGCTGTTGTCCGAAATGTCGATGGGATCGTCACTGCCACAAGCGGCGAGAACGACGCAAAGGCCAATCGCCAAAACGGAAAACAGGAACGAGCTCAGGGCCCTCTTGATACTGGTCATCATTGCGCAGAGTAAAAGCCTTTGACGGTTTCGCAAGTCTGCGATTGGCGAACTTAGTGCAACCCGCGAGCATAGAAACGGCTCTCGTGATGACTCGAAAGTGCTGTGCCGCTTGTCACACCACCGACAATCCTTTTGGGGATGCTCGAAGTAGATGTGCGTGGATCAGTCTCCACAACCGTAGCATAGTCGCTTGAGTCGCTTGGACTACGACTTTCGCTGCGGGATGGCGAATGCCGGAATGGCGACGGCTCCGTGGGAAGCGTGCAGGGGGCCAGGTCCCTACTGTCGGTAGGGATCGAGCTGGGAATACTACCAAGATGGTCGCCGTTTTCGATTGGTGATGAAAAGTGTACTTTCCTTCTCGATGAAGATCGACCATTTCTAGTCGACGATTTAATATAGAAAGCTGCCATTCTTTATCGGCGTTGCCCAATATGTGAGATATTCAATGAGTATGACTGAACAGGAAATAACGAAGACTTACAGGCGCGAAGTGCTGAAACGATACACTCTGGACCGATTAACTGTAGTCCCTTTGGCGCTTGGGCTAACCGGCATCATTGGGGCTTGGGCCCTGTCCTCCCCGCTTTTCCTTATCGGAGGAATCATCATACTTGGCCTTGGAACTTATGGTTTTTTCGCCAGACTCAATGGGGAAGATGATACTATTGAAAAATCGATTCAAAAACGATTTAAGGCCGAAGCACAGCAACGTACTCAAGTCTACTTGGATGAACTAGAAAAAGTACTAACAATTACACCTGACCCGCGTGATGAAAATGCACTCCGTGATCTCCGTGGGCTATTAACTGCATTCCATGAAAATAAGACTTGGGAGCGAAACGTGGACCCAAGCTCTGCCATCAATATCCGCGAGGGAGTTGACCGATTGTTTAAGGGCGCAATTGAGACGCTGCGAGAAAGTTACAGCCTGCTCGTGCAAAACCAGAAGACATCATCTTTTAAAGTCAAAGAGGCCAATTTGCTACGTCGGGAAATGCTTATTTCCGAGGTCGAGGCAAGCGTCCACAGGTTGGAACGCTTGTTCGAGGAATTGCAAACCATGCGCCCTCTCGACGAGACAGGAGAGGATCTGGCAGCGCTAAGGGACGAGTTAGATATAAACTTACAAATCGCGATCAAGGTTGCCGAAGGGATTGACGACTGGGATGATCTGGAGCGGCATGACCTAAGTGATTTGGACTCAGGGTTGGAATAAGACTAGGCTAAGATTCAGATGCGGGGCTACGATTTCGCATAAACCCTCCTTTGAAGCAGAGTGGAAATCGTAGGTAAGCTGCATTTAGGGATATCCCTGAAGTCGTTAAAACCATTTTTCGGGAATGCGGTCGGCTGTGTCAGCAGGCTGCTCGGAAAGTACCTATCAGCGCACCTACTAGGCTAGGCCGTGTACCTGAAGGAGTTTTTGAAGCCCTCCAGTATGCCCTTCACCAAGGGCTCGAAATTTCCATTCTGCTCCGCGCCGGTATACCTCTGCCACAACGATGGCGGTGGAGGTTGAGAAGTCCTCATCGAGCTCGTACTTGAGAAACTCTTGGTCGTTTGACCTGTCAACCACCCGGATGAACGCATTGCGGACTTGGCCGAAGTTTTGGTTGTTTGTATCGGCTTCATGAATGCTCACCGCGAAAACAACTTTTTGTACGGCTGAATCTACTTGGGGGAGCTGGATGTGAACGACTTCGTCGTCACCCTCCCCTTCGCCGGTGAGATTGTCCCCTTGGTGAACCACCGCTGAGTCGGGCGATGTCAGGTTATTAAAGAAGACAAAGTGTTTGTCAGAAAGCGCCTTCCCGTCCTCGCCGGTGAGGAAGACCACGACATCGAGATCGAAGGAAGCCCCGGTGGATTGCTGTACATCCCAGCCGAGGCCAACGTGAAGTTGGGTCATGCCTGGGGCCTCTTTGTCGAGGCTGATATTTTGTCCCTTGGATAGATTAATTGCCATAGATTGACTCAATGAAATGTTATGGGTTTAAGCAAGCAGGATTTTAATAACTCATCGTGGAGAGCGGCCTCGCAGGAGTCCGCCAAGCTGATGGAGGGAGTTTCCATAAAATCCATGCTGCTGTCGCTTCCCCTGCCCTTCTTCGGGCCGGATCCACAGGTAGTCGTTGGCGAGGGCCGAACGATAAATCTTGAGCAGTCCCGTAACGTCCAATTGATCACAGAATCCTGCGAGGTCTTCTCGGTTTTGGGGGTGGAGCACTAAGCGCAGTAGGCGCTGCACGGGCTCGAACTGAGGGTGGTTGATGATTCCGCAACATTGGAGTCGAGACACCGTGGATGACGAAGCGGTTTAGCCGATCTTCGATGGCTGAATCTTCTTTGGCCACTTCCTCGTCGACCTTGATGGCTACCAATTGGTGGCAGCTCCGGGTGACGGCCGCGAGCGCACGGTCGTGGGCTGTCCGGGCGGTCGTTCCAGTGACCCACGCATCATCGATGAACAGGACATGGATGGGTTGCTCCTCGAAGTCAGACACGGGGAGCAGTGTTTTCGTGGGTCTATCGCGGTTCCTTCGCGAAGCCGCGTCCAAGGTTGTATCGTCCGCGCTGCCGGAGGCAAGACGGGTCAGGGGCTTGTGAATGAAGGTGGGCAGCGCCTGTTGGATAAGGTGTTCGTTGATGCCAAACATCAGCGATCGAGCAAGCAGGCTGGCGGCTGAATGCACGTTTCGGATGCCGGGTGAGGTCAGGTAAAAGTAGGCAGGATCATCGACAACGTTCTGGACCAGTGGCCCCAAGGTGTTCCCCGTTGACGAGTTCGACGAGTTCGTCGGACGGATCGCTTTTCTATCGCAACGAGTTGATCTTCGTTTTTCATCCCTAGGGTTCTGAACCAACATTCCCGCCAGAGGCGGCAATCCGCTAGCCTGCGCTCTGTCCGACGTCAAAACTACCGCCGACATTGGGTTGGAAGGTCAGGGTCCGCTTGCACGTTGGGCAAACGGTTTGGCGCGGCATCGGAGTCGGCACACAGTACGTCGTTCCGCAAGGACACAGGGCCGCGGCAGTATTTCCACACCAAGCGCAGGGTGCGGGACCGTTTAATTGGGACGAGTTCACCGGAGGAAGTTTGAAGCCTCCGGCAGACTCGAGGTTCTCGGGGCTCAACTTATGGGAACGGACGGGTTCGTAGTAACTAGGCTGCCCGTACGCGTTTCCTTCTACAAATTTGAAACGCATCAAATAGGGACGAAGTGAACCCTCAGGATCGGCCCCGCAGTATCCGCGAATAAAAACCTGACGAGCTTGGCCATCGGGCGGACGGTGGCTGCCCTTTTCGACCCGTTCGACATCTTCCGGGAGCTTATCGAGGTTGATGCCTGACTGCCCTGATTTAGTCACAGCAATGCTGGCGCTCTGCACGGACGCGGAGAGCCAAATGAAGAGTTTGCGAATCGCCTCGGCGTCCATCTGAGGGAGCTTGAGGACAATGTCGGATACCTGCTCAAGCATGTGGTAATCGACATCCTCGCCACAACCGATCGCATAGATGTTGGCGATGCGTGGTTTACTGAACCCGTCCAATGCGGCGATCACCGAACGCCAGTCGTCGGTCGGTTGCCCGTCGGTTAGAATAAATACGAGAGGCCGAAAGTCCCCCTTGCGTGTCGCAGTCGTGGTCTGTACTTCGCGATTGATCGACTCCGCGAGAAGGCGAAGCCCTGCACCCAGTGCCGTGCCTGGACGGACAACCAGCTGAGGTGCCTTGAAATCCATCAGGTCGCTCAACGGTGCGAGCTGTCGCGCTTGCCCATCAAAAGTGATTACTGAAATGTGAGCCGCATCCAATGCCTCGGGACTCTTGCGGAGTTCTTGCAGGAGGGTCGCGACCCCTTTGGTGACAGATTCAATTCCGTCGCCAATCATCGATTCGGAACAATCAAGCAGGAGGTAAACAGGGAGGCGTCTCATTGGATTATGTGGATGGGGTTAAGGAAGAACCAGCTGGATGTTCGCAAGTCGACCACCGTCCTCGGGGTCGAAAAGTATTTGCAGGCCATCGGTAAGCTCGACGCTTTCGTTGGTTGGAAGAGGCACCTTGCTGGAATCGCTTTTGATGATCATCGCTCCTTCGAGGCGTCGATTCACAAAGAGCCAAGCCCCTTGTCGGAAATGAAAATCACCGACCGGGGAAAGTTGCTCGGATGTGAGTTTCTCATTTGGGGAGATGTTCCGGTTCGTGTGCCAAAGATAGAGCGACTGCTGGTTGTAGACCATAAGTCGGTGTTTATCGGGCAGGAATTTACCTCCGCCACGCGAAGAGTATAAATCCAGGACGGGCAGCGGACGGGAATATGGAGTTCCGCAAAAAGGGCATTTGGGCTTTGAGGTATTATCGAAGACGTACCACTTTTGCAGGCATGACGGATTCTCGCAGGGCTGCAGAAGATCCACTGTCTTGACCAAGGCCATCTCCCACTCTGACGCGATCGGACGCTTCACGGGATTGTGCAGTCCCTCCATAAAGGCGCGATCAAATAGCTCTTTCAAGTACGGGCCGGTTACAGTGTAGGGCATTTGGCTGGGGTCACCCCAGGGGAGAGAGCCTGGTTTCAAATTATCCCCGTTCACCCGATTAGTACTGTCGGTGGGGTGTTCGATGAAGAGCGCACTCGTGCCCATCCCCAGCGCCTCGTCCTTCACTGGGTCGGAATCCCAGATCTTTCTGCCCCGGAGGGGGTGGCGGTATAAGAGATACATATAAAAGAGTACCGCCATTGCGTGCTCATCAGTTCGGCGATTGGGGAGCATTTTATTTGGGTCATCAAGAGAAAGATCGATCGTGGCCAAAACCTCGGGAGCGATAAAGTCAGGAGTGCCCAAGACATCCGGGGGGTAAACGCCCGGAACAACAATACTATCAACTTCCAGGATGTACGGTGTACCTGCGATCGGATCGATCAAAATGTTTTTGTAGCTCAAGTCTGAATGAGCGAGCCCGCTGCGGTGGAGACGGGCCACCGCGCGCGCGATGCGGATGCAGATTCGGAAGTAACTCGACCAGTCGCCCAGCTCGCGCGGATCCAGATACCGCGAACGGTGGGACGCGGAGGCAAACCACTTTCCCTCCTTCTCGCCGTCCTTGATATTGAGCATATCGTTGTTCACCGATCCGAACTCGAAGAGAAACTGCGAGGGAAACATCCGGGTGATAAATCCAAGTCTTCCTTCATGCTCCACCACCGACTCAGGCCAGTTGAACAGGTGTTTCCAATACACTCCGCCTTGCTCCGAGAACACCTTGCCGCCCATGGCAACAATCTTCTCGAGCCGTTCTCGGGTTATGGCGTTGTTTAGCTTAGTGTCCCGATAAAAGACCGCGACATAGCTCCCGTCAGGGGAAGAATACGCATCCTTGATGGCCCCCGACCCTAAGATCTCATCGAAGAACTCGACCGGAGTGCCGTCTTGGGCGGTGATGCGAACGATCTGGCTCATGCTGGCGGAGTGTGTGGATAAAAAAGGATGAGTGTACGGTCATCATGATTTCCCCGGGAGAAGAAATTAAGATAACCCAAGAGGTCGCGGGCGACATCGTCAATGGGACCGTGGAGGTTGATGCCCTCGTCTCGGGCTTCCCCGCCGGTAACCGTCAGTTCTTTCCAAAACTTTTCCCAGCGTTCGGGTTGATTGGCGAAGTTGTGATCCGTCTCAAACTTGGGATCGGTGACGCCATCGGTCATCGCCGCAATCACGGTAACCTCTTCTCGCACCACCTTAAAGAAGGTGCGTTCGACGATTTGGCGAGACATGTTCTCCTCGGTCCAAAAATCCTTCATGGTGAAGAAGAGAGTCTCACCCGCGAACGCTCCACCGTCTTGCTTATTGAGCGGAATGATCTGGGCTTCCTTGCCTTCTCTAGGTGCGCAATAAGCAGCGACCCCACCATCGCCTATGCCGTAGCTGGCAAAAAACAAACCGTGCTTGGTGGGCCGGGCAAGCGTCAGCAGCAAGGTCGTCGAAAACATTTTCAGTTCCTGCTCTTCCTTGACGGCAAAGTCGCAAACCTCTCGATAGGCGGCAAGGGTTGCTTCACCAATCACCGGATAGAGCAGTTTTAAAACGATTTCCCGCTTGGCTTCTTCGTCTCCCTGGAGGTGTGCGGCGACATGATGCTCGAGCACTTCAATGTCTAAATCTGCGATTTTTGTGTCGGCAACGTTGAGGACCTTGCGGATGACTAGTTCGGACCCTTTACGTGAGAACTCGCAGGAACCCGCCCCGTCTGCTACCGCAAATAAATACCATCCTGAGGACTTCGAGTACTTGCAACCAAAGTCATCGTCCCGGCAGCCCCCGACGTGTGCGTGAGAACGGCCTCTTTGACTGGCGCCTACGAGGCGATACCCATTCCCTCCAAGGCCCCGTGATCAGAATCAACTTTCCAATAGGGCAGCGATTCCTTGGAGGGAATGTCCTTCCAAAGGTCGCGGGGGTTCGGATTCACAAGCCAATTGAGCAGGACGGTCTTTGGCACCGGTTCGGAAAATTCCGGATGGCTAACGGAAAATGAGATCTCAATTTCATGGTCACCGTCCTCTTCTGGCGTGCCGGTGAGAAGCCCAGCCGCAGGGTCGTAGTCGAGGCCATATTTGCTCGGTTCGGTGACTCGAATATCCGAAATCTCCGCCGTGTCGGGTTTCCGGAAAAGGTCTATGAGCGAGGACTTCCACGGGGTGCCTTTTTTCGCGTTGGGCAGGCGAGGATCAAAGCTCAACATCACCGCGATCGTCTTCCGTGTATCACCCACTTGTTCAGTAAATTCGACCTGACATTGCCCCGCAGGCAAATCGGAATCGGGTTCGATCACGACGTCTAAAGGATCACTATCTGGAGAACGGGTGAAGTCAGACGTGAGCTCTGGCTCTTGTTTAAGAACCACGTCCGTTTCGGATGCGGTTATTTCATCCGCCCCATCGAGATCTTCAGACTGTTCGACGGCATCGGGCTCAGTCTCGAAAGGAGAATCAGAGGTATCGGAATCTCCTGCGACCTCGTCGGAAAGGTTCTCGCCATCAGCTAACGTCTCTTGCGGCGCATCAGCTTCACGAGTGCGGCCATCGGCTATTGGATTATCTCCGGAAGGGTCCGTTGCGTCCTCCTCCGGTACGGGCTGATCATCTTCCTCAGAACTCATCATTAAATTTGGATCCTCACCTCAGGTGGCGGCGGTGGTAATTCGAGGTCTTCCGTAACACCAGCGCTATGATTACCTTGAGCTACCGAGGTCGTGACCCACTTGAAGAAGCTTTGGAAGCCGGAGCTATCCAACGTGTCTAGCACCACCACCGAGGTGCAAAATTGGGCTAGCTCATCCTTTTTACCTTTTGCCCCTGCCGCACAACCGACGATGGCGGCAAAGCCTTTGGATTTGATCTTCGGGACCGCATTCTTGAAATCCAATTTATCGTTGGCTGCACCGTCGGTTAGGACAAAAAGGAGCGGTCGCCAGTCCCCCTTGCGACTATCAGTGGAGGGCATGACATCTGTGTCCACAAGCTCACACATCTTATCGAGGGCGAGGCCCAGGTGCGTGGGTCCATCTTCGACGATCAGTCCCGTCGGGGTCTGAAAGTTTTCCAGCGGCGTGAGTGGGGAAATTACCTTGGCATCCCTATCAAAGGTCATGAGGCAGAGGTGCACCGAGTCGAGAGCGGCGGGGTCCTGACGCAAGGTGGCCACGAGCGACTCGATCCCGACCTTGACGGCTTCGATCGGTTCGCCCCGCATGGACCCGGAGGTGTCAATGAGGAGGTAGACGGGTAGACGGCGGCTCATGCGTTTGGCTATAAGATTAGAGGACGATGGTGATTTCAGCCGGAGGGGGAGGCAGTTCAGTGATGCCGTCAACCTCCTTCTTCTCAAGATTGATGCTTTTATGGGCGGCTTGGATTGAGGCGGTAACCCATTTAAAAAATGAGCTGATGGATTTAGGGTCCGAGGTGCTCAACGACAGAACATTTTTTCCGCAAATTTGCTTGAGAACCGACGTGTCCGCAGTGTCCACGGCACAGCCAATTGTCACCCCCCAGGAACCTTCTTGGAATTCCTGAAGGCCTTTGTTCCAATCGTCGGTGGGAACCCCGTCGGTCATCAGGAAAACCATTGGCTTCCAGTCACCCTGCTGTTCTTTTGAGGATTTCTTTACCTCCACGGCGGCTCTTTTTACAACGAGAGATAGGGCCTTGCCTAGTGATGTACGACCAGAAGCGGCTAAGTTCGGTGGATTAAAAGAGACAAGGTCAGTCATAGGAACGGATTGGGTGGCTCCATCGTTGAACTCGACTACACTGACGCAGACCGTTTCAAGCGCATGAGGGTCTTGTCGAAGACCAGCAATGAGCATCTGCATGCCGGTTTTCACTTGTTCGATTGGCTCCCCCATCATGGAGCCGGAGGTATCCACAAGAATGTAAACTGGGAGTCGCCTCATGTCGCCTATTTGTAGTTCTGGATGATATTCATGAGGGTATGGGCAAAACTGGGGTCGTCGGTAGCGTCGCCGATGGCACCGAATTTCCATTCATTATCTCGGCGGTATAACTTTCCCATGATCATGGCACGCTTGCCTCGGTACGCAGACTCGCTGACTACATCAAACACTGCATGCACTCGATTCACGCGATCAGGTGTGCCCTCATACATTCGGATTTTCGCGAAAGGAATAACGGAGAAGTCCTCTGGGCCTACGTTGTTTAGGAAGAAGTAGATCGACTGAATCTTAGCATCGATTCTACCGGTGTTGACACTAATGATTTCGTTATCGAGCCCGTCGTCGCCGTCCATGTCACCAGTCAGATCGTCGCCACTGTGTAACATGGCCCCATCCAAGCTGTTGAGTTTACCAGGGGGAAGCCCGGCATTTTTCAGCATTTGCGGATTGTAGAGCGGAGAATAGATGTGGTCTACGGGCTCGCCTTTGGCATCGACCATGACCGCGCTGAGATCGAGATCGACCTCCTGCTTGACCTTTTTAGTTCCCCCAAAGAGTTTTTTCTTTTGCGTCTCAAGTGCGCCCCAGTTTACCCCGACACAGAAGGAGCTAAGGGTTTCCCCAGACTCTTTCTTGAGGTTAATTTTTTGTCCTTTTTCTAACTTAATTGCCATAATATTTCTTGGATAGAGGAGTTGTATTGGAGGTGGAAGAAGTTGATGGGCTATTGGTGGTACTTTTTTACATAATCAGCGAGGCCGCCATTGATGCCATCACCAATCGCTTCAAAACGCCAGCCGTCGCCTCGCTGATATAGCCGTCCAAACTCGACCGCAGTAACGGAGGAAAAATCCTCGTCCAGCTCGTATTTGCAGATTTCCTCGCCCGATCCGCCATCGCAAATTCTGATGTAGGAATTACGTGCCTGACCGAAATTTTGCTTTGAGGTTTCCCAGTCATAGATCGTGACGACAAAAATAATTTCCTTAATTTGGGAGTCAATCTTCGACAGATCGACATCGACGACCTCGTCATCACCTCCGTCGCTCTCGTCACCCTCTGTGTCATCCACCGCACCAATTACCGCCCCGTCTGGGGAGACTGGGCGCGTCTCGCCATCGACGACCGTGGTGAGTTCGCTTTTGTAAAAAACGAAGAACCCTTCTGATGGAATCTTCCTGTTTTCGCCGAGCATAAAGGTTGATAGGTCGAGGTCGATCTTTTCGTTACCAGGCGCCGGGTCCCATCCAAGTCCGACAGCGAACTTAGGTGCTGTGATGTCAATTCGTTCTCCCTTGCTGAGTGAGATAGCCATAATGTTTTATTTGTTTTGGGTTAGTGGGTTTGAGGGAATTTAACCAATTCCGGGAATAATTTCAAGCATTGCGGCCAAGGCATTGGAGATCGAAATCGCCCAGCCAGCCTGTGCACCAAGGGCAATAATATAGGTGGCAAAGACCGCGTAAATCGCAAGCAGAATAAAGGCCCTTGGCTTG
>Ga0114957_1002091_pt1 | contig 19872 bp, 16 predicted proteins | sample BantaG_FD_87175 | JGI IMG/M metagenome (GOLD analysis project Ga0114957, IMG submission 87175) | Marine algal microbial communities from Bantry Bay, Ireland - BantryBay_4 metaG | ecosystem: Host-associated > Algae > Red algae > Unclassified | place: Bantry Bay, Ireland | collected 2014-11-21 | reverse complement strand
TGCTCAGGAGAATGCGGAGTTTCAATCCTAATTATTCTGGAAGTAAAAAAAGAAGAGATATCTGAACCTTATCACGACGTACTGCCATTATGTTTCAATCCTAATTATTCTGGAAGTAAAAAAAGAAGTTGTGACATAGCTATATTTTTTGTGATAGAATCACCTCGTTTCAATCCTAATTATTCTGGAAGTAAAAAAAGAAGCCGTCAAACCGCTTAATCAACTGGAAACCAACTTTTTAGAACACTTTTCTAAACCCTTAAATGTTATTTTTTTCATCATGTCAAAGAACTTTTTTAGTGGTTTTAAATACTTTTCCGAAACCACAATTAATTGATTATCAGCTAGTTAAGTGATTTTTTTGTAAAGTGAAAAATAAATTCGTCAACGGAACTAAGTAATCACTGCGTACAGATATTTCGATACGTACAAGTTAAGCATCTTTTCTTGTTTTTCGTAGCTTTTGGATACTTATTTTCCTCAATTATTTCTCCAATCGACCGTGCTGCCCGTTCGACTGCTATTATGCTTTTTTCTCCAATCGGTACTTCTATCAGCTTATTGCGACTCCGCGTATACACGAGATACCCGCGTGTAACAGCTATCCCAAAATTGCTGCTAATCAACCAGGCATAACAGTAAAGTTGGGTTTTGTAGGTACTGTATACTTTGTCTTCGTATTTTGCATATTTATAATCGAGTGGAGCTGCTGTACCATCTTCCAACCACAATACCTCGTCTACTTCTCCTCTCAGCAATTCGTTGGTCAAATATAGATTTAGTTCTTTTCTTTTTACCCCAATCCGCCGACGTAGATATTCCATATTTTGTCTTGCTTTTTCTTCGTGTACGATTCGACCTTTTTGTACCTTAAAATGCCGATCTTCATATTGCGGTATTCGAAGTACATATTCAAAATAGGTAAATCTAGGACAATATAAATACTGAATGATTTGAGATGGCGTAACCGAAAAATTCATACCTATTTTTAAAAGAACAAAGCCTTTACTTCGTCTGTTATCAATTTTTTATCAAATGCTTCTCCCATCAATGTGGTGTCTTGCAACTCATTTTTACTCATCGGAAAAACATATACCTTGTCCGTCGATACGTCGATCTCTTCTTCCATTTGTAGCTCTAGTGTATCTCGATCACTTGCCGTCACACTGCCCAAAAAAACTGAATACTGGACCCGATACAAACCTGCTTGCTGGCAGTATTTGGCTACCCGATTACGGGCGCGGTCATTCGTAATATCGTAAAGTACCCAAAGAATCATCTGGCTTTGTTTTTATTTTAGTAATTTATTCGCAAATTCATGGGCATCAAATTGCATCGCATTTGCACGGGTTTGATTCCGTCCTTTATACCGAATCGGGGCACCTTCCAACGACTCATTCAATGCTTCAATCAACAATACTTTTCCTGCTTTATTCAAGCTCACCCCGTTTGTAATCTCATCAGTGTGTTGCTGATTGACTCGCTTTCCACTAAATAACCGGAAAACTACTCGATCCACATACCCTCGATATGGCTCAATAAAGTCATAGACCATACTCTTATAGTTATAATCATCTCGATGCAAAAATCCTACATAAGGATCTAGTCCTGCGAGTATCAACACTTTCTCCGTCCGACTGTACAAGACCCCATACCCATAATTTAAAAAAGCATTAAAAGGGTCTTGTGCTGGTCGAAAAGACCGTCCACTAAACTGATACATTTTTGGTAGCACATAATTCAACGTCTCAAAATACAGCCGCCCCGCCGTCCCTTCCCAGCCGCGTAGTTGCTCGGCCACATCGTCTACCTGCGTACCGGTCACGGTTAATATTTGCGTTCCCATATTACCGATGCGCTCAATCTTGTCGTCGAGGTATGTGGTATGTTGCACCCGATGTTTTTTCAAATCCTTAACGAGATTGAGTTGGTTTTCCAGCTTTTGCCCCAACCAAGTCCGTACCCATTCCAGGCCCGTTTCATTCATACTTGCCATTAGTTGCCGCTTGCGAATTCTAGTCGTACTCCCCAGCTTACTATGCCAAATTCGTCCCAACGGCTGTCCATTGTATTCTAAAAAAACAATGTCGATATTATTTTTTAAAGCTAATTTGACCGCCTCACTCGACAAGGCAATCCCTTCCCCAATCCAAATACTCTTCACCTTACTCGCTGCTACCTGATGCTTTTTTACTTCACCAGTCGTCTTGATTTTAATCTCAAAAAGTTGGTCCTTGACATGAAGGTATGTACCATAGGTATTTAGATGTAGCTGCACTTTTTTTATTTTTTAAAATAAATTTGATCTTTACCTAACCTTGGAATCGTCATTTATTTTGTCAACATTCCTTAAGCCTCCTAATCGTTCCATACCCTCTTGCCACCGATTTTCCCAACCCGATATAATCCGGCAAAACGGCATTGGTTACAAAACTGCCAAAGAAGGTTAACACTTTTTGGTTTTTAAATTTAGACCTCATCGGCTTACGGAGGCGGAGGTGAACCATCACCTTTTGTTCTGCAAAATATTGATCCACAGTAAAAACATTTAAAATATTTCTAACCAAAATTCTTTTTAACTGATCTTGTTGAACTGCTGGCGATGCTTCGTCGTAGATCAGATGATTCTCTTGGTTGAGCGGAAACCAGGGCGTCGCAAATTCATATTCTAACAGTTGATCGGAAATCCCCATTTTGATCTGGTCACTACGCATATTTTTTTGTTGCAACGGAATCAACTTCCCATTAATATCAATTTCCCGAATCTGCAAAAATCGCTCGGTCAGCAGCTGCGCTCCTTCGGCCAAGCCAAGAAGGGTAGGGGTCTGGTCCACCACTTTATACTGCACCCTGGGATAGCGATAGAGTGATTTGCCATCTGTATCGTGGTTGTGGAATAAATCGCTTTCCTGCCCGAATAGGTTGGCGAAATAACCGCGTAGCTTGTGGCCGTCGCGACGGAGGAGTTTTACTTCGGGAAATTGTAATAGGGTTTGGTGCATGGTTGGCGTGTTTTAGTAGTTAAATCAATAATGACAAGTATGTTGCTTTGGTGTTTCCTTTTTTACTGCTCTTTTAAAGCCAGTTTTATCAAAGTAGTACTCTTTTACCTTGTTCTTGGAAACGTATTTTATCATCATGTCAGGCTTTGTCTCATCAATGAGCGGTAAATCTTCGGTATAGAAATTTGGAACAGTTATCGTATGCTGAAAAAAAGTCTTTTTAAAAGTTTTTTCAAAGTCATCCTTAAACTGATACTTCTCTTTTCTGTTTTTGTAAGTGTATTGTTTTAAAAAAGCATACTTGGCTTCTTTAGCGTGGTCATCTAATTCAATTAAAACGGTTACGGCGTACTGCTGACCATTTATTACTCTAAAGTTTTTTACAGGAATAATCTCCTCGTTTTCTTCTCCATCAAAATAGAGATGCTCCATTCCTTTAAATAGTTTTTTTGAAAATTGATAATTTTTTTTGCCTGAAACATCCTTGAAATATTCCTCTACTAAATTGAAATAATCAGGCTCTAGTATTTCACTTTCACCAAGCGCTGTTTTTGCTTGAATAGCAGTAATAGAGCCGTAAATATCCCGACACTCTCCAAAATCGACAATGAAAAGAGGCGAATATTTATTCCACTTATTATTTCGATTTATTCTTCCTGCAACTTGAACAATAGAATCAATGGGGCCTAGATCTCTGAACCCTATTTTAAAGTCTAAATCCACTCCAGCTTCTACAACTTGAGTCGCTACTAGAATTGGATTTTTATTTTTATCTATAGCTTTTTTTATATTTTCAATAATTTCTAGTCTTTGAATCGGAAGAATATTGGTAGACAAATAGTAAAAGTCATCTTCTTCTCGTGCTAATTCTTTTTGTTGTGTTTGAAGTGCCTTAAAAACTTCAATAGAGCGAGCGACTTTATTGCAAACGATAATACATGATTTTCCAATAGCTTGTTTTTTTACTTCTTTCACAAAGCTATCTGTATCCATGATTTCGTCATTTAATAGCGGGACAATTTTTGTTCGATGAAATTGTTTATAAATTTCTGCCGAATCAGGGAGTAGGTTTTTTACGTTATCAGAGATAGATATTCCTCTCTCGTTTAAAATGATACGATCTGCTAACTCAAAGATGAGTGGTTTCGTTGCGGTCATCAGAATAAATCGAGTATTCAAATATTTGGATATAAAGTAGATCGTTGCTCCAATTAACGGCACTTGCTCTAATTTGATATTCTGTACTTCGTCCATAATGATAATGCTTCCAGCAAAATGGTTGAATTTTAGTAACCACTTATTTTTATTTGCAATCATAGTTTGGAGTAATTGGACAAATGAAGTAACAATTATATCCGCTTGCCAGGTTTTAAGCTCCATTCTTTTTTGGGAGTAATTGTCTTCGCCATCCTTTTCTCCATTTTCCTTTTTGTTTTCTTTTACAATATCTGCAAACTGAAAGTGTCCTTTTATTATAACATCCTGATCCCCTAGTACCTTTTCATATTCACTGATGGTTTGTTCAATAATATTGATGAAAGGAAGTGCGGTGATAATTTGTGGTTGTCCTGATAATTGACTTCTTAGTCCTAGGGCAAAAGACAATGCGGTAAAGGTTTTACCAATGCCTGTAGGTGCGGCTAAGGTGAACAGCCGATAATTGAGAATTTCTTTATCAGAAAGATGACTGCAAACCTTTTCTCTTACTGCATTTCTCAGTTTATTTTGAAACGAAATGTCTGGAGGCGGAGGACCTAAAAAGCGATCTACGCTGTCTTTTAAAATCGGATTATACTTGTGTAAACTAGCATCTGACGCATCAATTTTATCAGATTCAATTAGTAGTGAAAAGAGGTAACAAATCAAGAAGTAATTTTCAATTTTCATTTCATGCTCTGTCCACTGTTCCAGGTATTTAATAAATGGTACCTTGTTAGGGAAACTTAAATGCGCTTTTACGGGGATAGATAATTCCGCCTCAATTTGGTCAATATTGGGTAGTAAGGTTGCCTTCTTTTTCTCGAAATCACTGTTTAAAATTTTTCGCTCACTTTTTCCCAAAATCATCCGATCTGCATTAAAGGGATGATGCAAATTTCGATGGTGATTTAAAACAAGATAGTACCCCAAGTATGCGAAATATTGATTGTCAAAATAAACATCGTAAATTACATTTGCACCAAAGCGAGCATGACTTTTAAGCTGGTGGTCAAAATCATTGGTCAACAAATAATCTTGAAAATAATCGGTGTACTTTCCTAAATCATGTAACAGGCAAATGTTTTTTAATAAAGAATAGATAACTTCGGTATCATAATTAAATCTTACTTCCTTGTATAGACTAGCAAGCGCTTTTCCTAATACACCAAAAGTATGCACCTGAATCGTTTTAGAACCAGTTTTCTTTTTTTTGTCATCGGTAATGGCATGTGAGTAAAATTTTTTCATTGTCTATTATTCTAAGAAGGAGATGGTAATGGTTTCTGCTGCTGACTGGATTCGATAAGTTTCAGCATCCGTCTTGATACGCATAGCATAGTTTTCCAGTGGATACAGAATTCGCTTCATGCTAGCAACTGATCGGTCATAGTCTCGGGTAAACTCTAATGGCGTAAGTTCTTCCTCAATCATGATTCGCTGAGTTTGATCCACGTCTAAATCCGTTACATCATCTGTCATTACGGCACTAGAAATATCCTGAAATTCATCAGATACCAATTCTTTTATTTTATCAGCTGGATAAGCTAAATAGTTTTCTACTCTTGCTGAAAAATTAGCAGTCCCAAGAGAGACATTATAAGTGAAATTTCTTTCCTTGATGCGTTTAGCCATTTCATCAAAAATAGTTTTTTCGTCCAGTCCTGGCGACAAATAAATCCTATATCTGATTTCATCTGTTCTGGGATTTAATCCAGAAATAACCTCGAATGGTGTCTGTACCCGACCATTTTTTCCACGGAAGTCATTACTCCCCAAAATCTTTAAAAAATTAAGGCGATGAAATGATTTTTTGATAGGTTGCATCACGCGTACACCAATGCGGATATTGGCTACTGAAAGTTTTTCGTGATACGATTCCTTTTCCCATCCCATCATAGCGGCCAACATACCCATGATGGTTGTCCGTGGAGGAACTGCGAAGGTGAAAGCCGTATTATTACCATAAAATTTTCGAAAATGACCAAATTTTCCCGCAATGTCAAAACTGATAATTTTCATATTATTTTAGTTTTTCAATTTCTTCTACTTGCTTAATGATAACTTCTTTAATGACCTCTTTGTCTAAAATTTTAGCTTTGAGTTTGGCAAAATCCAATTCTAAATCATTGATGTTTAATACTTCCTCATCCTTTAGTTGGACTCCATTACGGGTAGCAGGTTTTACGGATACTAAATTTCTTAAGTCTCCGAAATTACCATTATGGTATCCATCCTTGTAAACAACTTCTAGATATAATTTGGGATATTGATTAAGTTTTGTACGAGTTGGATTAGCAGTGATACCATCCCAGATTTTCTTTCTAAATTCGGCTAAATCCTCTGTTGTCATTCCTGTTTTTTGTGCAGTATATTTATTGATACTACCATGAAAAGCCAGTAAACTATATTTCACACGGTAATCTTTACCAAAGGTGCTATTCCCATCATTCATGATAGAAGCAATGGTGTTTGAATCTTGTAAATGCACTTTATTTAGGGAATATCCCCAGTTGAGTTGTACGGGACCAGTCATAGACCTGTTGAAACCATCGACGGCAAAAGCACTACCAAAAAGCCGGATGTCAACAAATTTCTCTCGCACCAAGCCAGATAAAATAGCTAGATTAACTTCTTTGTTTGTAGGATTTTTGTTCACCAGTTTTTTTATGGTTTTTTCTGCATCCTTGTCTTTAATTTTTTTGTATGCTTCGAATAACTCATCGTTATTAATCAGCGATTTCATATCATCATCTTTATCCCAAATACGTCCCAGGATTGCTTTTAGACGGTCATCCATTTTTACCTTAGATTCTCCCTCCATATCTACAAAAATCTCTTTGCCTTCCATTTTAAACAGATCGCGAATGTAGCGCTTTACCCGTACATCTGTTACAAGATTGGTTTGGGTATCATAGTCCATTCGAGGCTTGTTTTCCTGATCGGGATCTCCGTTAGGATTACAATTGATGGCTTCGTAGATAAAGAGAAAGTCGCTGTTGTGTTTGATTATTTTTGACATAATTATTTTTTAATATTTTTTTAATTAAATTTTTTAAATGTTATGATTCTTTTTTTGTGGTTTGAATACCAAAAGTATAGCCTGCGAGAATAAAGTACAAAGCTTCGTTGCTATCCATTTGCCAATTGTTGATATCAAAATTTTTGCTAAATCCATTTAGACTGTATTGAAGTACATCTGTCAGGTAAGCCTGCTTTCCATTTTTTACGACCTTGTATTGAGTACCTTTTTCAGCCAATGCGATATGTAGCCGAACAATATCTTTTTTAGCCATTCCGTTGTAGTTTAGCTGGTTGAGAATCCTTTTTAAAGATCCTTTTTGAGACTGTTGATAGGCCACTGAATTTAATGCCTTGCCCAGATGAAAGAGCGACTGTTGTGCTTTTGTAAAATTCATTCGTTCGAAGAAAGCGGTTTCATTTTTTTCAATTTCTTCACCTGTTATTTTTGCTTTATCTTCCATATTTTTTTGATTTTTTATTAAATTTAATTTTTCTAAAACGCTGAATAAGGCGAGATACCCAAATACCGCATCCTTAGCGGCAAAGTCAAAGTCTTTAAAATAATTTTTGATGTTTTTGAATGCGATGTATCGTTTATAGTGGTGACAGAGAATTAACTCGTTAAAATGCTTGAAGATTATTCGACGATCTATTTTTCTGCCTTCAAGAATAGCGGCAAAAAGATGAAGTGCTTTATTGACGTTTTCTTTTTGTGCTCTTACGGGAATCCATCCGTAGAAGCGATTAAAACTCAACGCATATTTGTTACCCAACCATGGTTTTAATTCTTCCGTTACTTCTTGAAAAACCTCAAGTATTCGGTTGAAATGAAAGTCGGATATATCGTTGATCTGATGATTGACCTTAAAATAATTACCATCTGAATCTATGCCCAGAAAATTCAACCAATAGACCTCTTTTGCTGTCCGAATTTCTAAATAATCTTCTAATTGTGTAAGCTGCGTAAGGTTGAATAAAAGATCGGTCTTCCCAAAAATTTGTTTTAAACGTTTATTGGTTATCTGTTGACTGTCTAAAAATTTTGGCACCAATACATACCGATTGTCGGCGATGCTAACAACCATGTTTTTTAGTAAGTAGTCGGAGCCACGGTTTAGGTATGTTTGTGCGGTCGCGCTAAGTTGATAATTTTTATTGAAATTATTGGCTTCAAAATTTTGTGCATAATTTTTGGTTTCCTGCACAAAGAATTTATTGATATTGTACCTACCTGCAAATTCACCCGCTTGCACAGCTGACCCTTGTAGACCTGTTAAATAGCATAGTCCATTATTGCCTTTATCTTCACTAGAATTAGCAGTAGTCAAAAATCTTTTTTCAATATATGATTCGTATCCCGCCAACTCAGTAATTGGCTTTTCTAATAGTCTTTCCTTGGTAGAAGTGACGACAGGATAGATAAGGACAATCTTCTCGTTTTTTCCTAAATTTAATTTTTTTTCAAGATGAACAATGGATAACTTGGTACTCACTTGCTCCTCTTCTTCAGTAATTTCTTCTTGAAATATTTTAAAAAATGAAATTCTTAACCTATTTAATTGACTTAATACATCCACTAATCTACTCTCTTGCAAGTCCTTAAAATCCTTTCTAATTGAGACTACAATATCTCCTGCTGCCGGATAAATACCTTGCTTATCTGGTTTACTAAATATAGCTTTTATCATTCCTTCCACCTTTTTTCCTTCTACCGTCAGGTACGGTGATTTCATATTTCTACCTAGCGTTCTTAGCATAAATAGACCCCGCATGGATGGATAACTGATATCTAGCTCTGTCAATTGTTTTGGTTTCACTAGAACGGTATCCTTATCCAGATCAAAAATTATCGGTAGAACATAATTTTTGTTTTTTACGTTAATTTTTATATCTGTTTCTATCAAATCATGCCAAGCGTCCATATTGGCGCTGACTTCTTTACCTATTTGATGAATTGTCTTTATCATAATGCATTACTTTTTTTCGTTCCACAAATATCATAAACCCTATTCCCAAATTCTGGGAATGAACATTATTTTTGTATTTTCTCTCCAAAATTCCGCTCCATCTTCCCCCTTACATACTCTACCAACCCCTCCGGCCCCAGCACCTTCACCTCTCCAGGCAGTCCCAGCACAAACCGCCCAATCCCCTTAAAAGACCGTACTCGGCCTTCGTAAATCACCTGGCTCTTCACCGTCCGTACCTGATGACGACTCAACGGAAATTCTTCCACCAAAAGGTGGTGACCAAACTTGGTCAACTCCAGCCGCACATCAATCCATGCTTTCCCTGTCAGCCCAAAAATATCCATTGGGGAGGCTACCCGATCAGGCTGTACCGATTCGGGAAGAATGTTTACATCTTCGATTCGTTCGATTTTAAACTGCCGTTGATCGGCTTTTTTCTTATCCCATGCAATGAGGTATCGCTCATCTTCGGTCAGTTCCAATGGTTCCACGTGTCGATTATCGATGGTCTGGCTGGCCAATGAACGATAGCGAATCAGCTCCAAACATTTACCATTATTGATACCTGTTCTAATTAATTGGAGAACATGATTGCGATGTAACTGGGGTAGGGCGTCTGCAATCGGAATGAGTTCCAGATTGCGACGTAATTTATCGAGCAACTGATTGGCTTGGATATTATTTTCTTCTTTTTTAAGTAAGCTACGTACTAGGTTGATATCCGACATGGTCAGTAATCCATCACCACTTTTGGACAAGGTAAACTTTAAAGAAAAGCGATCATTGGAATCCTTCTCCACTTCATATCCTAACGCTCGGATAATATCTAAATGTCGATAAAGACTGCTGCTACTAATATCCAACCGTTGTAGTAATTGCTTGGCTGATAAAGCAGGAGGTGAATTTAAAATTCTTAACAGTTTGAATATTTCTAAAACTTTATTTTTACTTCCCATTCCTTATTACGTGTCTTGAAGTTTATGTAAGTAAGCTACTTTAGTACTATTGTTTCGTAAATATTGAAAAAATAATTCATATTTCAAAACGTATTGGATGAATGTAGTACAAACGGGGGAGGTTACGATATAGTTATTTATCAACATTCCTTATATAAAAGTCCTAAAAAAGGTAATTTGTTGCAGACTTAAATTTCCATATCCACCTACCTGTCTCGGTTGTATTGGCCACATAGACAATGATCCATTAAATTCCCGTCCATCGGCAACCCTCCCACCCAATCAAACGTTATACTACCATAAAGCGGCCGTATCTCAACATATTTTACCTTAATCGGCCACACCAGATCTCCCACAAGCGACTAAACAAGCTCATGAAAAAACATTTATTCCTTCTGATACTTTCCTTTATATTGCCCATATTCCTGGCTGCACAGGAAAATTTTACCATCAGCGGATACTTGCTCGATGAGAGCAGCGGGGAAAGCCTTATACAGGCCAATGTGTATAATAAATCCAACCCTACACAAGGGACTACTTCCAATAATTACGGTTTTTATTCGCTCACTTTGCCTGCGGGAGAATATGTATTGGTCTTTTCTTATCTTGGATATAGCACGTTGGAGATGACGGTTTCTTTGACTGAAAATTTGAAAAAAGAGGTGAGGTTATCCGATGGGGTCACCTTTCAGGAAATCGTTGTCACGGCGGAGCAGGAGGGCGACAATGTGGAAGGGACTCAAATGGGAACCATCGCACTTCCCGTAGAAACCATCAAAACATTGCCTGCCTTGATGGGCGAAGTAGATATTTTAAAAACATTGCAATTACTGCCTGGCGTATTATCTGCGGGGGAGGGGAATACCGGGTTTTATGTACGGGGTGGCGGGCCTGACCAGAACCTGATCTTGCTGGACGAGGCCGTGGTTTATAACAGTGGTCATTTGCTGGGTTTCTTTTCGGTGTTTAATGCTGATGCGATAAAAAATACGACGTTGATAAAAGGAGGAATGCCGGCCGAGTATGGAGGGCGACTTTCTTCGGTGGTGGATATTCAGATGAAGGATGGTAATAACAAAAAATATGTAGTGGAAGGAGGTATTGGATTGGTCGCTTCGCGGATCACGGTAGAAGGGCCTATAAAAAAAGACCAGAGTTCTTTTATCGTTTCGGGACGGCGTACGTATGCATTTGATCTGGCACAACCTATCATTAAGAATACTGATTTTGCTGGAACAAATTATTATTTTTATGATTTAAATCTAAAGGTCAACCATCGTTTTTCTCGCAAAGATCGGCTCTTTGCCAGCGCGTATTTTGGTCGCGATATTTTAGATTTTAATACCGATACGCGAGGACTGCAATTCCGAATGGCTTATGGCAATGAAACGGCGACGCTCCGTTGGAATCACTTGTTTTCTGATCGGTTTTTTATGAACGTGACGGGTGTTTATAATGCCTATGATTTTAATTTTACGGGCGCACAGGGAGAGTTTACCGTGGATGTTTTTTCTGGTGTTAGAGATTATAATTTAAAACTGGATTTTGATTATTTTCCAAACACGAGACATCAAATAAAATTTGGCGTCAATGCTACGTATCATCAGCTTACGCCCAACATTGCTCGGGCGACTTCGGGCGAGGTAGATTTTGCTAGCAAACCCACCGCGAAATATGCAGCACAGACGGCGCTCTACGCAAGGGATGAAATGAAAATAACAGATCGGTTGAGCGTAAATGCAGGATTACGACTGGCCTCTTTTAGTCATCTTGGACCTTATGAGGATTTAGAAGGGGAAGTGTCTGAAAAAGGAGATAATGTAAAAACTTATATTGGTCTGGAACCGCGCATTAATGCCAAATTTACCCTTAATAAAAGCAGTTCTCTAAAAGCAGGATTTACGTATAATTATCAATTTGTTCACCTGGTCAGCAACTCCGCCTCTACGTTGCCAATTGATATTTGGGTGCCGAGTTCTCCGCTGGTAAAGCCACAATTGGGTATTCAATATGCGGTTGGTTATTTTAAAAACTTTAAAGACGACCGATACGAAGCTTCCATAGAAGCGTATTATAAAGACCTCCGTAATCAGATTGATTATCGCGAAAGTTATGTCAATAATGTAGCGGTGGAATTGGAAAATGAATTTGTTTTCGGTAGTGGAAAAGCATACGGGGTAGAATTATTTTTTAAAAAAAGAAAGGGCAAACTCAACGGCTGGGTCGGCTACACTTGGTCACGATCTAATCGCAGCTTTCCAGAAATAAACAATGGAACCGTCTTCCCCGCCAAATTTGATCGTACCCACGACCTGTCTATTGTTGCCAATTATAAACTAGGCCCCAAATGGACTTTCGGAGGGGTATTTGTCTTTGGAACTGGAAACGCCTTTACCCCAATCACCGCCCTTTTCTTAACCGAAAGACGATTGCGTCCCGAATATGGAGATCGCAACAGTGCCAGAATTGACGACTATCATCGTCTGGATTTATCCGCTACTTTTTCACCCAAACCAAATAGTCAAAGAAAATTTAAATCAAAGTGGATTTTTTCCATTTACAATGTTTATAATCGATACAATACTTTCTATAACTTTCCAGAATTATCACTGCTAGAAGTAGATACGGGTTTTTTAAATGCCAGCTATTACAAGGTTTCTTTATTCCCCATCATTCCTTCTGTTACGTGGAATTTTAGTTTTAATAAGTGAAAAGGTATTCCTAAATAGCACAACAAATTTTATAAATGAAAAAAATAATTTTTTTATTATCGACTATGATCCTGTTTTTAATAATGGGATGTGAAGAAAGAATTTTCCCCGATGATGACGGTAGTCCCGCTCAGTTAGTCGTGGAAGGAAGTATTGAAGGAGGTGAAATTCCAACCCCCGCCTTGGTTATCCTCACCCGGAGTTTAAATTTTTCTTTGGATGGAAATAGATTGTCCGTAGATGATTTGTTTGTACATGATGCGTTGGTGGAAGTTAGTGACGGAACGAATACGATTCAGTTGGCAGAATTATGCTGGGATGATTTGAATGAAGATCAGAAGAGAGTGGTGCTTGAAAATTTTAATACCAGCTATGATTCGGTAGGAATCAATATTTGCGTATACGCAGATCAAAATTTAGCAATGCTAGGAGAAATTGGTAAAACCTATTCCCTTCATATCGAAGCCGACGGCCAAACGTTGGATGCGACGACCACCATTCCACCTCACGTCCCTATTGATAGTTTGTTTTTTAGAACTCGAACCGGAGACAACTCTCCCGATTTTTATGAGTTGATTGCCAGCATTTCTGATGCACCGGGACAAGCTGATTTTTATCGGTATTTTACCAGCACGAATGGCAGTTTTTTTGATGCACCACTCACCTCCGTTGGGGATGACTTGTTGTTCGACGGACAGTCTTTTAAATTCCCACTCACGGAAGGCGAAACCGGAATGAATCCTCAACCGGCCGCAGAAGACTATGGCTTCTTTTTCCGAGGCGACACCATCGCTCTCAAATGGACGACACTGGACGAAACTCATTTCGATTTTTGGAGCACCCTGGAATTTAATTTCTTTAATCAGGGCCCGTTTGGTTCTTATACCCGCATCGATTCAAATATAGAGGGCGGTTTAGGAGTCTGGGGCGGTTATAGTAATTCTTATTATGTGGAAATTGTGGAGGAATAAATGGGGGTGGTGGTGGTGTTGTTTAGTTGTTTAATCGTTTAAGTCAGCCGACAACACATAAACGATTAAACACATAAACACATAACCCCCCTAACCCCCTAAATTTCGCTCAAAATACCCCCTGGCGCGCTTCACCAGATCATCCCCTTTCCCTTCCGTATTTTCCTGAATAAAATCGGCCAACAATTCGATCGTTGTTTTACCGGACTGCGCCCATCGCTCCGTTTCAGAAGAGCGGTCAGTGTCTGCAAATTTTCTTTTGCTATGGACCTGTAAAGCGTTCTCAAAAATCGTTTCCAGCCTACGCTGAGGAAGTGCGATGCTTTGCAAGCTAGTGATTTGATGAAAATATAAGCTGATAATCGCGTCTTTATGCGGCTGTTCTTTTGCCAGTTGGACCAGTGCGTTATCTATGGATGCTACGGTCTCAGATTTACAATCTTTTAACTCAAACCGATGCCATGGACGCGCAGGAACAGGATGAAAAGTAGGTGTCACGGCTTTCCCTTTTTCCAGCGTCAGCATACAAAATCCTTTTTCTTTTCCAGCTTCCGTATCACTCAGTCGTTCCGTACTACCGGAATACCAACCCGTTTCTAGCACACTTACTTTTTGGAAATTATGCCAATGCCCTAGCGCGACATAATCGAATTGATTGAGCAGTGCCAAGCGTTCCGGCGGATAAAGTTGTTCCCCAAATTCTTCCATAATATATTTTTTACCAATAGAAGTATGGAGCATGATCAGATTAAACTTTCCTTTGACTGGAGCAATTTTATCCATCTCTGTTAATAGCACCCGTTCGTCGTTGATATGTGGGAGGCCGTGAACGACGAGTTCGCCAAATTCAAGGGATTTATATTGTTGATTAAAAATAGGAAAGACTCCTTTTATGGTTTTAAAAGCTTGTAAGATGGGGCTGGTAAAAACCGTCTTCGGCGTAGAGTGATTACCCGCAATAATAACAATGGGAATACCTGCATGGGACAATCGGTTGAGTTGCTCCAATGCGAAAATCATAGGCCGATTAGGCGGAGAAGGACGGTGAAAAAAGTCGCCGGAGTGGACAATCAGATCTGGTTTTAGCACCAGTGCCTGATCAATAACATACGTAAAAGCATCATAGAAATCCTGTTCCCGAAGGTTAACCCCTTTGGTACTTACTTTGTCTAATTCACTAAACCCCAGATGGGTATCGGAAAAATGAAGAATTCTCAATGAGGATGTTTTTATTGAGCAAAAATAACCAACTACTTCCTCCCATCAACCGTAAAAAACAATTGATGGGAGTATGTAGCCACTCAAAAAATCACAAATTTACAAATTTGCAATCTTACGCGTAAAGTCAGATAATCGAGCAGAGTAACCAGCTTCGTTATCATACCAGCTTACTACTTTGATCATGTTACCTTTTACTTGCGTTAGCATACTATCAAAAATAGAAGAGTGCTTATTTCCAACAATGTCAGAGCTTACGATAGGAGAGGCTACATATTCCAGAATTCCTTTCATTTGCTTTTTAGCCATTGCGTTGAATTTCTTGTTGATCTGATCTACCGTTGGTGCTTTGTCAACGATTACATTCAGCTCTACCAATGATCCGGTAATAACAGGAACACGTAAAGCCATCGCAAACATTTTTCCGTCAACGGCTGGATATACCTTACCTACTGCACTAGCTGCACCCGTAGAAGTAGGCACTATGTTCAATGCGGCTGCACGGGCACGACGAAGATCGCTGTGAGGGGCATCTTGAATGTTTTGGTCAGAAGTATACGCGTGCGTAGTCGTCATAGAACCCTGAACAAAACCCCAGTTTTCATCGATCACTTTACAAAGTGGTGCAAGGCAATTGGTGGTACAAGAAGCGTTAGAGAAAATTTTATTTTTCTTGTTAACCTCCTGATCGTTTACACCGAGAACGATGGTCTGGATACCGTCACCTTTACCAGGAGCAGAAAGGATAACACGCTTAGCCCCTGCTTCGAGGTGCATACCTGCTTTGTCTTTGTCGCGGAAAATACCCGTACATTCCAACACAACGTCTATTTTCATTTTCTTCCAGGGCAATTTAGAAGGGTCTCTTTGTGTCAATGCCGTGATCTTTCTTCGACCAATCGTGATCGTATCTTTATCAGAAGTCACTTTGCCATCGTACATACCCTGAGCAGAGTCATACTTGAATAGGTGAGCGAGGGTAGCATTGTCAGTCAGGTCGTTGATAGCAACAACTTCGACGTCTTTTGCTTCTAATAAATTGCGGAGGGTTAAACGACCGATTCTTCCAAAGCCGTTAATTGCGATTCTTTTTCGAGCCATAATTTAATGGATAATTTTTACCGTTTGATTTATCTAAAATTCTTATTATTAAATAATCTTTACGGTGTTAAATATGATGAATTAATGAAATTGGGGACAAAGATAAGCAATTCGCTATTGTTCTGCACGATGAAGGAATAAAAGATTTATTGGCTTTAGCGGAAGGTAAATTTAAACCACTTCAATAGTAGTCTATCTTCATTTTATTTGCGCTTCGCGCTTATAAAAAACAAACCCATTCTTCCGACCAATTTCCTTCACCTCGGGATAAGGGGCCATTTGAGGAACTCTATGGATTTTGATAATAAAAAAAGCATCCTTGTCTATGGGGCCCGTAAGTAACCACTCTTTACCGTATTGTGGCAAATGGGACAAATCTTTTCTTTTTCCATAAAATAATTGTCCGTAGGACTTATAAAAAAGCGGTTCTACATACACGTCCTGATCGGACTTGGAGATGTAAAAATCCATGGCCGCTGCTTGACTGTATTGTTCAATGTTTTTAACAAAGAAAATAAGGGTTAGAAAAATAAATAATGCATTTCCATAAAAAAGAAAATACATACTTTTCTCTCGTTGTTTCTTTTTTTGATAATAAAAAAATAAGGCTAAACTCATCAGTAGCAATATTCCCGGAAGGAAGCTAAATGCAGACCAGGTCACCTCCGCTTCCAGATTGCCACGGGCAAATGGTTTTTTTAAAATGCTATATAGTAAGGCTGGATTTTGACCAATAGAAGGTGCAGCAAACACTGCGAGTATAAATAATCCGCCAAGCAGGAGTAACGCTACTTTCATCCAAGTGGCTAAGGAAATTCGTTCGCTCAGTATATCTGAAATCACTTTCGTTGCCAAAAAACTTAACGGAAAATAACACATCGAAGAATAATGCACAATCTTGGATTGGACAATGGAAAACAAAATTAACACGACCCAAAATAAGATCTTCATCCACAAGCTAAAATTATCCTGATAGCTATAATCTGCCTTCGGCATTTTAAAAAAAGACCGAAGTGCAAACACCGAAGCAGGAAAACATCCCACCAGTAACACCACAAAGTGATAGCCGAAAAATCCCTTATGTCCCGCATCATGGGTACTAAATAATCGGAATTGATATTTATTAAATTCTACAATAAACCACGGCCCGTTTTGCAAGGTTTCCAATCCATACCAACTCAAAGTCACCAACGAAGCGGCAACCGAGAAGAAGATAAATTCCGGTATAGTCACATACATCCGAAATCGCTGATAGATCCAATACACAAAAAAACAAAGACAGACAATCATATAAGCCACTTGACCTTTCGTCAAAATACCCATACCTATAAAGAAGCCTGCCCAGAATAAGTAGACCCATTTTTTTCGCGAAAGCGTAATATGCTCAACGCCATCTTTTTTCCAATGAAAAAGTATAAACAGGTAAAGTCCTAAAAAAATAAAGAGGTTTAAAAACGGATCAATAATACCAGATCGAAAATATAAATGGGGTAGGGTAGTACCCAAATAAACAGTCCCCCATAAAAACCCAAACCGCCGATCATACAGCCGTTCTCCCATTTTAAATAATAAAAATAAGGTCACCAATCCACAAATTGCATTCGGCAGCCGCGCCGCAAATGCGCCTACACCAAATACCTTCATCGCCGATGCCTGCAACCAAAAATAGAATGGAGGCTTTTCCCAAAAGGGCTTAAAATTTACATGCACCCGAAGATAATCGCCTAACTCTAACATCTCCCGACTGATCTCCGCAAAATTTATTTCATCCCAATCAAAAAGCCGTACTCCACCCAAAAATGGAATAAAGAGACAAGCACCAATCAGCACCAGCCACCAGGGATTGTAGTTGCGCGTGGAGTTCTTAGCAATAGTGGAAGTTGGGGTAGATTTATTAACGATCAATACGAGGTTATTTTTTTCGGTTAAACCGATTGAGTATACGGCTGATGGTATCGTCATTGAGACCCAGCCGTCGTTTGAGGGAAGTATACACAGCGATTAGCTGCTTATCTATCCAAATCGGAATCGCCTTCAATCCATCGCCCGGACGTGCCCGATAGTTCGTAGAGCGGAGGGTGGGGGCTTCTGTTTCTTCGGTAAAATAATAGAGCGCAATGGATTTACGGGTTTCTTCTTCGGGACATAAGATCGTTTCGGGAACACCGTGATAGGAATCCTCGTCGGTATTAAACAAGACACAACGATTAAAAATAGGGCTGATTTTTTTTTCACAACGAGACATATCCCGCGACCAAAGCTCAAGGTGGCCGTTGTAGTCTTCCTGCCAGTTTTCGTTTAGGTAGATGAGCAGGTTGACTCGTCGGCGCCAGTGGGTTTTGTGGGGATGTACTGTAAAGTCGGCGTGTACATTGAGAAATCCGCCACGGCAGGTTTGGTGCAAGCCGCCGCCTTCGAGGGAGTCATCTGCGCGGAGGTTGGGGATACCGGTTAGTTTGGAAATAAAAGCGACCGTATCGGGATGGTTGAGTTGGGTGATGACTTCCTGAATAAAGTCAGGCATCAACTCCAATTTGTTGAGGCCATGTTTTTTTTCGTTAACGTGGAGGTAATGAATCCAGCCATCATCTTTTACGGCAGGGAAGGCGTGCATTGCCTTTTTAGCTGCTTGTGGGTGGAGAAAATTGTCCAATACAGCGTAGGGATAGGGCGATTGTTCGAGATAAGCCAACTGCCCGTCCGCCAACTGCGCTTTCCAGTAGTCCAAATTTAGGATATGTTCTTCTATTTTCTCCATAGTACAGTACGATATTCAGTAGACTTTATTTTAACATAAAGTTTAGTAGTCAGTATACGAATGAACGACTTCTACCCACAAATATACTTATTTGAGTAAAGAGAGAAATCAAACCATTGAATTTTCTTTGTCGGTTTAAAAACGGAAGGGGATTGTGGTTGGAACGGCCTATTCTGAGATCAGGGAAGCTTTTAATTTTTTGAGTGGAATGTAGTCTTTTTGATAAGTCGTCCAGGGAATGGACTTAAAGTGGTCGTTGCCGTAATAGGTCATGATCATTTCGAAGGTCTTTGGGTCTTTGTAGCCGGGAATGGGTTGGAGTACCCTTACATTTTCATCCAGAAATACGGTGCTTGGCAAGGTGAGTCGTCCCATGGTCAGCGCGACAGCTAGTTCGTGGAAGCCTCGTTCTTTCCCACTGACTTTTGGAAATTTATAAACTTTTTCGCTGGTAGTAATATCTGTTTTTTGTTCGGCATCCAGTTTGACAGGATAAAAATGCTGGTTGATAAAAGCGACGATTTGACTGTCCTGAAAAGTCGTACGATCCATGTGTTTACACCATCCGCACCATTCGGTGTGTACGCTGACTAATATCTTTTTAGGATTAATTTTTGTGGCCTCAACAGCTTCCTCGAAAGTCATCCATGCGATTGGATTACCTGTAGTGACAGGAGTAGTGGTGGTGTGGGGTGAATAACGAAACCCAAACCACATTAAAAATATCAAAATCGGTATCAGTAATCTCAGCCTACTCATTATAATTAATTTTCCTTTCCAATTCTTTCTTCCTAAATCAATTTTTTTAGAAAGTAAAATGCGACGACTACCGTTTCCATTAATGAATAATGGAATGGTGCATTTGAACAAATTTAGTAATAAACAGAATAAAAGTACAATTCCTAAGGGACACTAAGGAGAGTTTAATAAAACCTTAACGCTTGGCCCAACTGAAAACCCCTCA